>JRYH01003883.1_pt1 | contig 15647 bp, 8 predicted proteins | sample 235351 | NCBI WGS metagenome assembly JRYH01 (sample SAMN03074221, study PRJNA261480) | activated sludge metagenome | biome: Wastewater Treatment Plant; feature: Wastewater; material: Activated sludge; isolation source: activated biomass of a wastewater treatment plant treating wastewater... ... | reverse complement strand
GCGATCGGGCCCGCAACGGTCGATGCGGCGCGGGCGGCGGGGCTCGCGGGCCTTGCCGTCGAAGCCGGCAAGGTGCTGGTTGCCGACCGCAGAGAGACGCTGCGGCGCGCCAATGCCGCACGCCTCTTCATCGAAGGCGTCGACGACGGCGGCGCCTCCGCCGCCGTACGGCGCTTCGATCCGAGGTCGTCCCCGGTGCGTTTCCGGACGCTCGGCCGCGTGACGCCCGAGGCGCACGCGCGCGACGATGCAACCAAGGCCATGGCGGTCATCGATGCGCTCGCCCCCTTCGAGGCCGGCCGCGCGGCGGTGGTCGTGCGCAATCATGTGCTGTCCGTGGAAGCGGGAGGCGAGGGGGTCGATGCGACGTTGACGCGGGCGGCGGGGCTGCGCCAGTGGGCGAGCCTCACGCATCGCCGCCGCGGCATCGCCGGCGTGCGGGACGCGGGCGACGTGACGTCCGCGGTCGTGACGGCAGTGGCTGCGGCGGGATATGCCGGCATCGCGATCCGCTGCGGGCGGGCGGGTGAGGACGCGCTGCGGTCGGTGACGGACACCGCCGAGGCCGCGGGCCTGTGCCTCCTCGTGGCGGAGGAGGCGGCATCCGCCAACACGCGCTGCCCGCCGCCTGCCGCCACGGACGACATTCGCCTCTTTCTCGTCGCCGGCGAGCATTCCGGAGACGCGTTGGGCGGCAAGCTGGTGGCGGCGCTGAGACAGCGCCTCGGGACCCGCCTGAAGCTCGCCGGCGTTGGCGATGCGCATATGGCGCGCGAGGGGTTCGTCTCGGATTTCCCCATGTCCGACGTTGCCGTCATGGGACCGCTCGCGATCCTGCGCCGCCTGCCGCGCATCGTGCGGCGCGTCCATGCCACCGTCGAAAGCGCCGTGCGCTTCGACCCCCACGCCGTCGTCATCATCGACAGCCCCGAGTTCACCCACCCGATCGCCAGGCGCATCCGCAAGCGCCGCCCCGACATCCCGATCATCGATTACGTGAGCCCGAGCGTCTGGGCCTGGCGGCCGGGCCGGGCGCACCGGATGCGCCCCTATGTGGACCATATCCTCGGCATCCTGCCCTTTGAGCCGGAGACGCACGTTCGTCTGGGCGGGCCACCCTGCTCCTACGTCGGCCACTCCCTGATCGAGCGTCTCGACGCCATGCGCGCGCTCGATCCCGAGCCGCTCGCGACGCGCCTCGGCCTCGATCCGGAAAAGCCTGTCGTCGTCGTGCTTCCCGGCAGCCGGGCGTCGGAGGTCGGCCGCTTGCTGCCGCCCTTTGGCCAGGCCCTGCACCTGCTGCTCGAGGGCGGAACGGAGCCCGAGGTCATCATACCCTGCGTGCCGCACGTCCGCGCTCTCATAGAGCGCGGACGCCGCACCTGGCCGCTGCCGGTGCATATCGTCGAGGGCGAGGAGGACAAGGTCCGCGCCTTCAAGCTCGCCAGCGCCGCGCTCGCGGCCTCAGGCACCGTCACGCTCGAGCTGGCGCTCGCCGGCACGCCGATGGTGGTGGCCTACCGCGTCGATCCTGTCGCCGCCCCCTTCCTGCGCCGCATGATCAAGGCGCCGACGACGGTGCTCGCCAATCTCGTGCTGGGCGAGAATGCCTTCCCCGAGTTCCACCAGGAGAAAAGCACGCCCGAGGCCCTGGCGGACGCGCTCGCCCCGCTCCTCGCCGATACGCCCGAGCGGCGCGCCCAAGAGGCGGCCCTCGCCCGCATCCCGCTCCTGATGCGCATCGACGGCCCCAGCCCGAGCGCGGCCGCCGCCGGCATCGTGCTCGACTATGCGCTCGGCCGGAGGCGGCGGGACGGCGGCGCCCCGACATGAAAAAGCCCTCCCCCGTGATCGTCAACGTGGGAGGGGAGGGCGAGATGGCGCCGAAAGCGGGGATCAGCCCGCCTTCGGGAATGAGCGGCGTGCGGGGCCGATGTAGAGCTGGCGGGGGCGGCCGATGCGCTGCTCCGGATCCTCGATCATCTCTTTCCACTGGGCGATCCAGCCCACCGTGCGGGCGACCGCGAACAGCACCGTGAACATCGACACCGGGAAGCCCATCGCGCGCAGCGTGATGCCCGAATAGAAATCGATGTTCGGATAGAGCTTCTTCTCGATGAAGTAGTCGTCCTCGAGCGCGATCCGCTCGAGCTCCAGCGCCACCTTGAGGAGCGGTGTCTCGCGCTTGTCGAGCGCATCCAGCACCTGGTGGCAGGTCTTCTGCATCACCTTGGCGCGCGGGTCGTAGTTCTTGTACACGCGGTGCCCGAAGCCCATGAGACGGAAGCCGGACGACTTGTCCTTGGCCTTCTTGATGTACTCGGGGATGCGGTCGACGGTGCCGATCTCCTCGAGCATGTTGAGGGCGGCTTCGTTCGCGCCGCCATGCGCCGGGCCCCAGAGGCACGCGATGCCGGCGGCGATGCAGGCGAACGGGTTGGCTCCCGACGAGCCGGCGAGCCGGACCGTCGAGGTCGATGCGTTCTGCTCGTGGTCGGCATGCAGGATGAAAATGCGGTCGAGCGCGCGCGCCACCACGGGGTTGACGATGTAGGGCTCGCACGGCACCGAGAAGCACATCTGCAGGAAGTTCGACGTGTAGTCGAGGTCGTTGCGCGGATAGATGAACGGCTGACCCATGGAATATTTGTAGGCCATGGCCGCGATCGTCGGCATCTTGGCGATCATGCGATGGCTCGCCGTCTCGCGCTGCCTCGTATCGTTGATGTCGGTCGAGTCGTGATAGAATGACGACAGCGCGCCGACCACGGCGACCATGACCGACATCGGATGCGCGTCGCGGCGGAAACCGCTGAAGAAGCGCGTCATCTGCTCATGCACCATGGTGTGGCGCGTGATCGTGTGCCGGAACGCCTTGAACTCTTCGTTGCTCGGCAGCTCCCCGTGCAGCAGCAGATAGCAGGTCGCGAGGAAGTTCGAGTTCTCGGCGAGCTCGTCGATCGCGTAGCCGCGATAGAGCAGCTCCCCCTTCTCGCCGTCGATGAAGGTGATCGCCGACGAGCAGTTGGCCGTCGAGGTGAAGCCTGGATCGTAGGTGAAGCAGCCGGTATCGCGGTACACGTGGCCGATATCGATCACGTCCGGCCCGATCGTTCCGCTGCGCACATCGAGCGACACCGTCTGGCCCTTGAGGCTGAGCTCGGCCTTGCACTCCGGCTTCGAGCGCTGATGAATGCTCATGTACGTCTCCTGGGTCTGGACCCTGATTGATCTTTGCGCAGACGACCGTCCGGGGTTGCGGACCGGGCGGATGTTGCGCTGCAGTATACCCAGCCGACTCGCAATCCGGAAAGCCAAATCAGGCGGTAATTTGCGCTGGCAACCGCCCGAACGTCGCACATCGAAGCGGGTTCAGTGCGCCTGATCCGAAAGCCGGGCCAATGTCTCATCCCGTCCCAGAACTCCCATCACGTCGAAGACCGGCGGCGACACGGTTCTGCCGGTCAGGGCGGACCGCAGGGGTTGCGCAACCTTACCGAGCTTCGTTCCGGTCTCCTCGGCATATCCTCGCACAAGCGCCTCGAGCGCCGTCGGGTTCCAGTCCGCAGAGGTTTCGAGGCGCGGCACGATCGCCTTCAGAATCGCCCTGGCCTCAGCATCCATCAGCTTTTGGGCCTTGTCATCCAGGCGGATAGGACGGGACGCGACGAGGAACAGCGCCTGCCCGACGAGCTCCGCAAGCGTCTTCGCGCGCTCCTTGAGCGCGGGGAGGGCGGCGGCGAGCGCCTCCCAGCCTCTGGCCTCGAAGAGCTGCGCGAGATCGGCGCCGGTCGCGGCGCCGGGCACCCGGTCCTCGACCTCGCGGGCGAGCGCGATGTCCGCACGCGCCGGCGCTTTGGGATCCACGGGAAGCGCCTTGAGCGCGGCGAAGTCGAGACGCGGCAGAAGGCTCTTGACGCCGGCCAGCAGGTCCTCGTCGCGCGCCTGGCGCAGATAATGGCCGTTCAGGTCGTCGAGCTTCTTGAAGTCGAAGCGCGCCGCGCTCTTGTTGATGCCGTCGATGTCGAACCATTGGACGAGCTGGTCCGTCGACATGATCTCGTCGTCGCCGTGACTCCAGCCGAGCCGCACGAGGTAGTTCCGGAGCGCCGCCGGCAGGTAGCCCATGGCGCGATACTCCTCGACGCCCTGCGCGCCGTGGCGCTTGGAGAGCTTGGCCCCGTCGGCGCCGTGGATGAGCGGCACGTGCGCCCAATCGGGCACGGCCCATCCCATGCCGCGATAGATCTGCGTCTGCCGCGCCGCATTCGTCAGATGATCGACGCCGCGGATGACGTGCGTGACACCCATGTCGTGGTCGTCGACCACCACGGCGAGGTTATAGGTCGGGTTGCCGTCGCTTCTGAGGATGATGAGGTCGTCGAGCTCCTTGTTCTGGAACACGACGCGCCCCTGGACGTGATCCTCGATCACGGTCTCGCCCTCGCGCGGCGCCCGGAGGCGAACGGCGAACGGCGCGTCGGCTGGCGCCTCGGCGGGATCGCGGTCTCGCCACGGCGACAGGATCGTGAGCGGCCGCTTCTCGGCCTCCGCGCGCCGCCGCTCGGCGTCGATCTCGGCGGGCGTCATGTAGCAGCGGTAGGCATTCCCCGTCTCGAGCAGCGCCATGGCCACCTCGCGGTGCCGGTCGGCGCGCGAGAACTGCGAGACCGGCTCGCCGTCCCAGTCGAGGCCGAGCCAGGCAAGACCGTCGAGGATCGCCGCCACGGCGTCGGGATTGTTGCGCTCCCGGTCCGTGTCCTCGATGCGCAGGAGATATTTGCCGCCGCGCCCGCGCGCGTAGAGCCAGTTGAAAAGCGCCGTACGCGCGCCGCCGATATGGAGATAGCCGGTGGGCGAGGGCGCGAAGCGCACGACGGGAGCGCCGCTCTCTGTCCGTTGGGAGTCCGTCATGTGTGATCAGGCTCGGGTTTCTGCTGGTTGGCCCGCCATGTAGCATAGGCCGCGCGGGAGAGACCAGCACTCCCGGTCGAGGTGCGGGGACGGGGATGGAGGGCGCGCACGGCCGCAACGGAGGACGAGGGCGCGTGGCGGCGCCCGTGCGGGAAGCCGCGCGGCGCCTCGCGCGTCGGGCGGGCGAGGGCGGTCTCGCCCGGCGTTTCGAAGAGGAGCGTGCGCGCTGGTTCGTCTGGCTGCCCGTGGCCGTCGGCGTGGGCATCGCCCTCTATTTCGCGCTCGCAACCGAGCCCGGCCTCTGGACCGCGCTCACGCTTCCCCTCGTCGGCCTCGGCGTGGCGGTCGCGAGCCGGGGCGCCGGCCTCCTCTATGTGGCGGCCTTGGGCGTGCTCGCGGCTTCGGCGGGCTTCGCCGCAGCCAAGCTCCGCACGGAGTGGACGCGCGCGCCGGTGCTCGCCTTCGAGATGCGCCGCGCCGATATCGACGGCGTCGTCGAGCTGATCGAGCTGCGCCCGACGCGCGGCGCGCGGCTCACGATCCGCGTCACCGCGATCCGGGGCCTCGCCGCAGAGCAGCGGCCGGCCCGCATCCGCGTGCGCGTGATGAGCCTGCGCGAGGCGTTGAAGCCCGGCGATCGGGTCCGCCTCCGGGCGACACTGCGTCCGCCCTCCATCCCGGCCCTTCCCGGCGGTTTCGATTTCGCGCGCTGGGCCTGGTTCCAGGGGCTGGGCGCGACCGGTTTCGCGGTCCGGCCTCCGGACCGGATCGTGCGCGCGGATGTGGATGGGGAGGGGCAGGGTCTGCCCCAGCGCGCCAAGGATGCGCTCGAGCGCCTGCGCCAGGACATCGGCGAAAGGATCCGCGCTGCGGTTCCCGGCGAGACGGGCGCCATCGCCGTGTCCCTGATCACCGGCGAGCGCGGCGCCATCACGGAGCGCACCAACGCCGCCTATCGCGACTCCGGGCTCGTGCACATCCTCTCGATCTCGGGCCTCCACATGGCCATCATGGCCGGCTTCGTCTACGCCGCGATCCGAAGCCTCCTCGCCGCCGTCCCGTCGATCGCCCTCCGATACCCCACCAAGAAGTGGGCAGCGGCGGCCGCGCTCGCCGGCGCCATCGCCTATCTCCTCATCTCCGGGAGCTCGATCCCGGCCGTCCGCGCCTTCCTGATGATCGCCATCATGTTCGTCGCCGTCATGCTCGACCGGCAGGCGCTCGCGATGCGCAACGTCGCCATCGCCGCGCTCGTCGTGCTGCTGCTCATGCCGGAGAGCCTGCTCGATCCGGGCTTCCAGATGTCGTTCGCGGCCGTCGTGTCACTGATCGCCGCCTACGAGGCCGCCCGGGAACGCGCGAGGGAGCGGGAGCGCGGCGAATGGGTTCGCACCGTTGCCCTCTTCCTCGGCGGCATCGTCGCTTCGACCGTGATCGCGAGCCTCTCCGTTGCGCCCATCGGCGTGTTTCATTTCCAGCGCAGCCAGCAGTACGCGCTCCTCGCCAACCTCGTCGCTATTCCGATATGCAACCTGATCGTCATGCCGGCCGCCCTGCTGACGCTCGTCCTGATGCCTCTCGGCCTCGAGAGCCTGCCGCTCGCCGTGATGGCCAAAGGCATCGACGCCATGACGGCGACGGCGGAGCAGGTGGCAGCGCTCCCGGGCGCCGTCATCAATATTTCCGCGATCTCGGATGCCGGTTTTGCCCTGATGATCGCCGGTGGCCTGTGGCTGACCCTCTGGCAGACGCGTTGGCGCATGCTCGGCCTCGCCGCCATCGGCGGCGGCGTGCTCATCGCAGGCGGCACCGTACACCCCGACATTCTGGCCGGGCGGGGAGGGGAGCTGGTCGCGGTGCGCGGAGCCGACGGCCGCCTCGCCGCGACGGGTGTGGGCCGCGGCGGCTTCGAGCTCGGGCGGTGGCTGCAGCACGACGGGGACGGGCGCCCGGCGAGCGAGGTCCTCAAGACCCGCGCCTTTCGGTGCGACGGCGTGGGCTGCACGGCAACCGCGCAGGGCCTCGGCATCGCCGTGGCACGCCATCCCGCCACCATCGCCGAGGACTGCATGAGGTCCGAGATCGTCGTCACGGTGCCGCGCCCGCCTCGCGACTGCACCGCACCCCTCATCGTCATCGACCGCCGGGCGCTACGCCGCGACGGGACCCATGCGATCTACCTCACGGCGGGCGACGGCGGCGTGGCGCGCATCGCGCGCGTGGAGACGGTCGCCGGCAGCCGCGGCGACCGGCCCTGGGCCGCGCGTCCGCCGAGGTCCGTTCCCACTGAGGCCGCGCGTCCGCGGCCCGCTCGAACCGAGACCGGGCGTCCGCAGCCCTTCCGGACCGGGACCGCCGACCGCCCCCGAGCCTCCCGCGACACCGACTGACGCGCCGTTTGCGCGGGGTTTGCGCGGGGTTTGCGTCACATTTCGCCACAGCGCCGTTGCCGCCTTGCACGCAACGTCGATCAGTCGCACGCATTGCGTCGCAAGAATGTCACAGTTATTGTGTGACTTGTGCACAGCGCACGCCACGTGATCAGGCTGAAGTGGCGAAGACGCATATCCGATGCGAGCACTCGTGCTCGGAAGGTTACACTCTCACAGGTCTCCACAGGCTGAGCATGGAAGGGTCAATGCGCGAGACACGCTCGCCAAGCACGGCCGGGTGGACGCGGAGTGCGGCCGCTCCGCTGCTCGATCTCAGCGATCGGGCGTTCTGGATCGGCCTCGTGGTGGTCGTGCTGTCGCTCGTCTCGGCGCTGGCGACCTATCTCATCCTGACCGGCCTCACTCCGATCGCACCGCGCGACGACATCGTGCTCGGCGCGCTTTTGATCAACGTGCTGCTGATCGCGGCCATGATCGGGGTGATCGCCTGGCGGGGCTTCGGCATGTGGCGCGCGTGGCGCGCGCGGCTCCCCGGCGCGCGGCTGCATGTGCGCATCGTGCTCCTGTTCTCGATCATCGCCGCCATTCCGGCCCTCCTGCTGGCGGCGGCGGCCACGACGACGTTCTCGCGCTCGCTCGACGGCTGGTTCTCCGCGCGCACGCGCGCGATCATCAACAACTCTGTCGAGGTGGCTCAGGCGTACGTGGTGGAGCACGGGCAGCTCCTGCGCACGGATGTGGCCAACATGGTGCGCGATATCGATTCGGCGGCCGACCACATTCCCGCCGATACGCCGGAGTTCAAGCAGCACGTCATCGCCCAGGCCGGGCTGCGCGACATCCCCGTCGCCTACGTGATCGACGGGCGCGGCGATCCGGTGGTGGCGGCGCTCGAAGACAAGGAGATGCCGTTCACGTCGGTGCCGCTCTACGATCTGAAACAGGCGGCCCTGGGTCAGGTGGCGCTCTTCACGCCGACGGGCACGTCGCAGGTCTCGGCCGTGGCGATGCTCAACCGCTATCCCGACCGGCTCCTCTACGTGACGCGGCTCCTCGATCCCAAGGTGATGGGGCATCTGCAGCGCACCGCGCAGAGCGTCGACGAGTACAATCGCCTACGGGCGGCGCGCGGCGGCCTCAAGCTCGCGCACGGGCTCATCTACTTCATGATCTCGATGACGGCGCTTCTGGCGGCGATCTGGGTCGGCCTGTGGTTCGCGAGCCGCTTCGTGGCGCCGATCCGGCGGCTCATCGAGGCGGCGCAGGACGTCTCGCGCGGCAACCTTTCAGTGGAGCTTCCCGAGCGGCGCGGCGAGGGCGACCTGAGGCGCCTCTCGACGACCTTCAACACCATGACGCGGGAGCTCAAGCACCAGCGCGACGCTCTGATGACCGCCAACGAGCAGCTCACCGACCGGCGGCGCTTCATGGAGGCGGTGCTGTCCGGGGTCTCGGCGGGCGTCATCGGCCTCGACAGCCAGGACCGCATCACGCTCGTCAGCCGCGCCGCAGCCCAGCTTCTGGCGACGACCGAGCAGGAAATCGTCGGCAAGAAGCTCGTCGATGCGCTGCCGATGCTCGCCCCTGCGCTCGATCGGCGCGAGGAGCAGGGCGCCAAGTCGCGCGGCTCGCAGGAGATCTCGATCATCATCGGCGAGGACGAGCGCACGTTCGCCGTCTCCGTCACGCGCGAGAAGGCAGGTCCCGGAGACGTGGGCTCGGTGGTGACGTTCGACGACATCACGGAGCTGGTCTCGGCGCAGCGCACGTCGGCCTGGGCCGACGTCGCACGCCGCATCGCCCACGAGATCAAGAACCCGCTGACGCCGATCATCCTCTCCGCCGAGCGGATCCGGCGCAAATACGGCAAGGTGATCGTCGACGACCGCGACACCTTCGAGAAGCTCACGGCGACCATCGAGCGGCAGGCCGGCGACATCAAGACCATGGTCGACGAGTTCGCGTCCTTCGCCCGCATCCCGAAGCCCGTGATCGAGATCGGCGATCTTCGCGACGCGGTGATGGATTCGGTGATCCTGTTCCGCGAAAGCCACGGCGGCGTGATCTACGGGCTCACGCTGCCGGACGCTCCGCTGGCGGCCGCCTTCGACCGCAGGCTTCTCACGCAGGCGGTGACCAATCTCGTCAAGAACGCCACCGAAGCCGTCGAGGGTGCGGCCGAGGCCGAGCCCGGCCGGACAGCCCAGGTCGACATCGCGCTTCGCGTCGGCGACACGACGGTCGCCATCGAGGTCATCGACAACGGGCCCGGGCTGCCGAAGCAGAACCGGTCGCGCCTGCTCGAGCCCTACGTCACCACAAAGGGCAGCAAGGGGACGGGGCTTGGTCTCGCCATCGTCGCCAAGATCACCGAGCAGCACGGCGGCGAGCTTCTGCTCGACGATGCGCCGCCCGCACCCGGACGACCGACCGGCGCGCGCGTGACACTGGCCTTCCCGCTGTCCATGCTGGCGCCGAAATCCACGACCGAAAAGACCGCGGGCGAGGATGGCGGGCGCAAACGTGCGGCCGGCGGCCGCGAGATCTGAGACGAACACGGACGAGAGCACGAGGGAGTTGAGCCATGGCTGCAGACATCCTGATTGTCGACGACGAAGCGGATATCCGCGAGCTCGTCGCGGGCATTCTCGAGGACGAAGGGCATCGCACGCGGCTGGCGCGCGACAGCGATGAGGCGCTGCGGATCATCGAGGAGCGCCGTCCGCAGCTCGTCATCCTCGACATCTGGCTGCAGGGGAGCCGCCTCGACGGGCTCGAGGTTCTGTCCGTGATCAAGCGCACCTATCCCGATCTGCCCGTGGTGATCATCTCCGGGCACGGAAACGTCGAGACGGCCGTTACCGCCATCAAGCGGGGCGCCTACGACTACATCGAAAAGCCGTTCAAGGCGGACCGGCTGGTGCTCGTGACGCTGCGTGCGCTCGAGGCCTCGCAGCTCAAGCGCGAGGTGCGCGAGCTCAAGGAGCGCTCGACTGTCTCTGCGGAGATGGTCGGCAAGTCGCCGGCCATCAACCAGTTGAAGAGCGCCATCGACAGGCTCGCGCCGACCAACAGCCGCATCCTGATCCGCGGCGCGTCGGGAGCGGGCAAGGAGCTCGCCGCGCGCATCCTGCACCAGAAGTCGCAGCGCGCCGACGGGCCGTTCATCGTGCTCAACGCCGCCTCGATGGCGCCCGACCGCGTGGAGGAGGAGCTGTTCGGCACCGAGGACCGCTCTGGTGGCCCACGCAAGGTGGGTGCCCTCGAGGAAGCCCACGGCGGCACGCTCTACATCGACGAGGTGGCCGACATGCCGCTCGAGACGCAGGGCAAGGTGCTGCGCGTGCTCGTCGAGCAGAAGTTCCAGAGGCTCGGCGGCGCGCAGAAGGTCTCGGTCGACGTGCGCATCGTCTCCTCGACGAGCCGCGACCTCGAGCGCGAGATGAGCGAGGGGCGCTTCCGCGAGGACCTCTATCACCGGCTCAACGTGGTACCGCTGCGCGTTCCGGGGCTCGCCGAGCGGCGCGAGGATATCCCCGACCTCATCCAGTATTTCGTGAGCCAGCTCTCGCAGGCCTCGGGCCTTGCGCCGCGCCACATCGGCGAGGACGCGATCGCCGTGCTGCAGGCGCACGACTGGCCCGGCAACGTGCGCGAGCTCAGGAACAACATCGAGCGTCTGATGATCCTCGCCGGCGGAGATCCCGGCGCAGTGATCACGGCGGACATGCTCCCCGAGGAGATCGGCTCCAACGTGCCGCTGCCGGTCAACGGCGGCGCCGAGCACCTGATGAGCCTGCCGTTGCGCGAGGCGCGCGAGATCTTCGAGCGCGAGTACCTGCTCGCGCAGATCAATCGCTTCGGCGGCAACATCTCGCGCACGGCGGAGTTCGTCGGCATGGAGCGCTCGGCGCTGCACCGGAAGCTGCGCGCGCTCGGGGTCTCTTCCGAGCAGCGGGTGGGCGAGAAGGTGGGGTGAGAGAGGGGCGGCAGGCAGCGGGCAACGGGCAAGTCGGTAGGCAGCAGGATCGAGCATGACGCGCGTCGTCTACGTCAACGGGCGCTACCTGCCTTATGCGCAGGCGGGCGTGCATGTGGAGGACAGGGGGTTCCAGTTCGCTGACGCGATCTACGAGGTCTGCGAGGTGAATGGAGGCCGGATCGTCGACGAGACGCGGCACATGGACCGGCTCGAGCGGTCGCTGGGTGAGCTTCGCATCGCCATGCCGATGTCGCGGCGTGCGCTCGGGCTGGTGCTGCGCGAGGTGATCCGGCGCAACCGCGTGCGGACGGGCCTCGTCTACCTTCAGGTGACGCGCGGGACCGCGCCGCGGGATTTCCCGTTCCCGGCGGGCGAGGTCACGCCGACGGTGGTCTGTCTCGCGCGGCGCGTGGATGACGCCAGGCGCGATGCGCGGGCGACGAACGGCATCGCCATCAAGACCCTGCCCGACATCCGCTGGGGCCGCTGCGACATCAAAACCGTCATGCTGCTGCCTGCGGTGCTGGCCAAGGCGGCGGCAGAGAAGGAGGGCGCCCAGGAGGCCTGGTTCGTCGATCCGGACGGATTCGTCACCGAAGGCGCCTCGAGCAACGCCTGGATCGTCGAGCGATCCGGCATGATCGTCACGAGACCAGCCGGGAACGCAATCCTGCCCGGCGTGACACGCAGAACACTCGTCGATGTGCTCGATCGGGAAAAAATCCCGTTCACGGAGCGACCGTTCAGCGTCGACGAGGCGCTTGCCGCGCGCGAAGCCTTCATCACCTCGGCATCCGGCACCGTCATGCCCGTCGTGGCGATCGACAAAGTTCCCATCGGGGACGGACGTCCCGGAGAGCTGACGCGCCGTCTGCGCTCAATCTTTCATCAGGCTGCCGAACTTTCTCCCTAAGGTGCGGCGAACTGGATTCTCGCATGTTGTTGTCCCGCCCGCATGTCACGCTTATTGTTCCGCAATCCGGAGAGGTTAGCTGCTCCCTAATGATGAGCTCCCCGGCCGGCTTGGCAGAACGGCCTTCCAGCAGGCGACCAAGATCAAAGTCCAGCAAGAGGCTGAATAAGAAGAGGCAACAAAGATGGCCGCAGATCGCGCTCAGAACCTTCAGGACACGTTTCTCAACCACGTCCGCAAGAGCAAGACCCCCCTCACGATCTTCCTCGTCAACGGTGTCAAGCTGCAGGGCATCGTGACGTGGTTCGACAATTTTTGCGTTCTCTTGCGCCGCGACGGCCACTCGCAGTTGGTCTATAAGCATGCCATATCGACCATCATGCCGGGCGCTCCGGTCCATCTCATGGAAGCGGAGGTCGACGGTCAGCAAGGGTAGGATCCCATCGACCGCTCCACCAAGCCGGACGTCGGACCGGCCAAGACAAGCCCGGACAAGCCGGGCAGCAGATCGTCAGCTCTGACCGATGACGCGAGTGCCCGGGCGCGCGCGATGCGCACGCTCGTGCTCGTGCCGGTGCTCTCGCGCGCCCGCGGGGGCGGCGAGACCGCACGTCCGGTTTCCATGCATTCGCCCGAGGACCGGCTCGCCGAGGCCAAGGGTCTCGCAGAGGCCATCGACCTCGACGTGGTCGGCGTCGATCTCGTGCCGGTGCCGCACCCGAAGCCCGGCACGCTGTTCGGCTCGGGCAAAGTCGAGGAGATCAGGGAGCGCATTGCCACGAGCGAGATCGGCCTCGTGATCGTCGATCACGCCATCAGCCCCGTGCAGCAGCGCAACCTCGAGCGCGCCTGGAACGCGAAGGTGCTCGACCGCACCGGCCTCATCCTCGAGATCTTCGGCCGGCGCGCCCAGACTCGCGAGGGGCGGCTGCAGGTGGAGCTGGCCCATCTCTCCTACCAGAAAGGCCGGCTGGTGCGGGCCTGGACCCATCTCGAGCGCCAGCGCGGCGGTCGCGGCTTCCTCGGCGGCCCAGGCGAGGCACAGATCGAGCTCGACCGGCGCATGCTCGACGAGCGCATCGTCGCCATCAAGCGCGAGCTCGAGGGCGTGGTTCGCACGCGCGACCTGCATCGCAAGGGCCGGCGCAAGGTGCCGTATCCGATCGTCGCCATCGTCGGTTACACGAACGCCGGCAAGTCGACGCTGTTCAACCGCGTTGCCGGCGCCGGCGTGCTCGCCATGGACCAGGTCTTCGCGACGCTCGATCCCACCATGCGCGAGGTCCGGCTGCCCTCCGGGCGGCGCATCATCCTGTCCGATACGGTGGGCTTCATCTCCGACCTGCCGACACAACTCGTCGCCGCGTTCCGCGCGACGCTCGAAGAGGTGATCGAGGCGGACCTGATCCTGCACGTGCGCGACATCTCGCATGCCGAGACGGAAGCGCAGGCGCGGGACGTGGAGCGCGTGCTCGCCGACCTCGGCGTCGATACGGTGGCCGCCGACGGACGCATCCTCGAAGTGTGGAACAAGATCGACCTCCTGTCGCCGGTCACCCACGCCGAGGCCGAGGCGGCGGCACGGTTCCGCACGCCGCCGGCCGTGCCGATGTCGGCTGTGACCGGCGACGGCGTGGCCCGCCTGCTCGACACGATCGACGAGCGGCTCGGCGTGGCCGACGAGATCGTCATGCTGACGCTGCCGGCCCACGAGGGCCGCCTGCTCGCCTGGCTGCACGAGAATGCGGACGTGCTCTCGCAGGAGACGGACGACACGGGCGCGACGCTCGCGCGCGTGCGGATCGCGTCGGAGAAAAAGATGCGTCTTCGCCATCAGCTCGAGCGCGCGGGCCTTTCGCTGCCGTCGTAGGACGCAGGAAAGCATTCGGAACATTCGGAGCGTCGCCCGGCGCCCGGCCGAGGGCGTGTCGCGAACGTCATGCCGGAGGCATGCCCGTTCAGCGGGAACGACGGACGGCACTCGATCGTTGGAGGAAAGAGGCGTGCGGTAGCCGATCCGGAGGCGCGATGGCGGGCAATCTCGAGACCCAATGCTGCATCGCCGGCGGCGGACCGGCGGGGCTGATGCTCGGCTACCTGCTCGCGCGGGCCGGCGTCGCCGTGATCGTGCTCGAGAAGCACGCCGACTTCCTGCGTGATTTTCGCGGCGATACCGTGCATCCCTCGACGCTCGAGGTGATGGCGGAGCTCGGCCTCATCGATCGCTTTCTCGCCCTTCCCCATCAGAAGGTGCGCAAGCTCGGCGCGATGGTCGGCGACACGCCGGTGATGATCGCGGATTTCACGCACCTGCCGGTGCGCGAACCCTACATCGCCATGATGCCGCAGTGGGATTTCCTGAACTTCGTCGCCTCCGAGGGTGCGGGATACGAGACCTTCATGCTCCGCATGAGCACGGAGGCGACCGGCCTCATCGAGAAAGGCGATACGGTGGTCGGCGTCCGGGCGATGTCGCCCGAGGGCCCGATCGAGATCCGCGCCGATCTCGTGGTCGCGGCGGACGGGCGCAACTCAGTGTTGCGTGCGCGTGCGGGGCTCGTGGTCGACGATCTCGGAGCGCCGATGGATGCGCTGTGGTTCCGCGTGCCGGCGCGGCCGGGTGAGGCCGGCGAGACCATGGGCCGCGTCGGCGCGGGCTCGATCCTCGTCCAGATCTTCCGCGGCGACTATTGGCAATGCGCCTTCGTGATCGCCAAGGGCCAGATCGACCGCATCAGGGCGGAGGGGCTCGACGCCTTTCGCCGCGCGGTCGCCGAGGTTGCGCCGATGCTCGCGCCCCATGCCGGCGACGTCGCGACGTGGGACGACGTGAAGCTCCTGACGGTGCGGATCGACCGGCTCAAGCGCTGGACCTTGCCGGGCCTGCTCTGCATCGGCGACGCCGCGCACGCGATGTCGCCGGTCGGCGGCGTCGGCGTCAACCTCGCGGTGCAGGATGCGGTTGCGGCCGCCAAGGACAAGGTCAAGGCTGGCCTGTCCGAGGAAGAACTGGCCGATGCCAATCTGGGCTCTGCCCTGAAAAAGCTGGAATCGGGCATCCTGCGCGGTGACATCATCAATGGTGGCGCCCGTATCGACGGCCGCGACACGCGCACCGTGCGCCCCATCGAGATCCGCACCGGCGTGCTGCCGCGCACGCACGGCTCGGCGCTGTTCACGCGCGGCGAGACGCAGGCGCTGGTGCTGACCACGCTGGGCACCGACCGCGACTCGCAGCGCATAGACGCACTGGCGGGTGAGTATGAAGAGCACTTCATGTTTCACTACAACATGCCCCCGTTTGCCACCGGCGAGGCCGGCCGCATGGGCTCGACCAAGCGCCGCGAGATCGGCCACGGCCGCCTGGCCAAGCGCGCGCTGGTGGCGCTGCTGCCGGCACGCGACGAGTTCCCCTACACCATCCGCGTGGTGTCCGAGATCACCG
>JRYH01001854.1_pt1 | contig 15672 bp, 10 predicted proteins | sample 235351 | NCBI WGS metagenome assembly JRYH01 (sample SAMN03074221, study PRJNA261480) | activated sludge metagenome | biome: Wastewater Treatment Plant; feature: Wastewater; material: Activated sludge; isolation source: activated biomass of a wastewater treatment plant treating wastewater... ... | reverse complement strand
GTCCACTTCGCTTGAAAACACTTTAGGGCCAGCGCCGGCGTTCCATCCGCGTCGTCGCGCGATTTCGGCTACGCATTCCGTCACGGCCGCGCAGACGGCCGTCTCGGCCAGCTTCCGTGCTTCCGACGCACGTGTATCGAAGCTGGTGTCTTTCCGCTACTTCGCTTCCAGCTTGAAACCCGGCACGTCGATGCGCACCTGGGTCCGCTGGCTGTCGTAATAGAGATAGCCGAGAACGGCGACGGCGATCAGCAGCAGCAGGATGAGCAGGTTCTTGGGGTCCATTGGCGCCTCTTTCTGTGTCTGCTCCGCACCCCTGCCACAGGTACCGTGTGTCGACAAGCCTCTGCAACTTGTGGACAAGCGGCTGCGGGAGTCGCTCCTGCCGCCATCTCCTGAAACGCTTACCGTTTAGCGAATCAGGCGGGGGCAACGCGGACATGACGGCACTCAGGAAGGTGCGCGCTCCGGCGTCAATATCGGACGACGGGGCGTTTCTCGGCGTGATGCGCTCCGCGAAGGGCTACCGCTGGTGCGAGATGCTGCAGCCGGGCCGCCTCAACGAGGCCATCGCCATCAGCCAGCAGCATGGGCTGCCCGAGCTCCTGGGGCGCGTGCTGGCCGCCCGAGGGATCGGGCTCGATCAGGTCCCCGTCTTTCTCGATCCGACGCTCAGGGCGTTGATGCCGGACCCGTCGACGCTCACGGGCATGGACACGGCCGCGCGGCGGCTCGCGGATGCCGTCGAGCGGCGCGAGCGCACGGCAATCTTCGGCGACTACGACGTGGACGGGGCCTGCTCGTCCGCGCTCCTTGCGCGCTTCCTCGCCCATCACGGCGTGCCGAGCCGGATCTATATCCCGGATCGGCTGACGGAGGGATACGGCCCGAACGCGGCGGCCATCGACCAGCTCGTGGCCGAAGGCGCGAAGCTGCTCGTCACGGTCGACTGCGGCACGACGAGCATCGACGTGCTCGGGAGTGTGCGCAGGCGTGGAGTGGACGTGGTGGTCGTCGATCACCACCAGGCTGACGAGGTGCTGCCGGACGTGCATGCGCTCGTCAATCCCAACCGCCTCGACGACATCTCGGGGCAGGGGTATCTCTGCGCGGCGGGCGTGACGTTCCTCGTGCTGGTCGCGACCGCGCGCGAACTGCGCCGGCGCGGCTTCTACGGAGCCGGCGTGTCCGAGCCGCAGTTGATCGGCGATCTCGATCTCGTGGCGCTCGCCACCGTTGCGGACGTGGTTCCGCTCAAGGGCCTCAACCGCGCCTACGTGACGAAAGGGCTGCAGGTCATGCGCGGGCGGGAGAACGTCGGCCTGCGGGCGCTGCAGGATGCGGCCGGCCTCGCCGAGCCGGCGAATGCCTATCATCTGGGCTTCATTCTGGGCCCGCGCATCAACGCGGGCGGGCGCATCGGGGACGCGGCGCTGGGAGCGAAGCTGCTCTCGACCGAGGACGAGGGCGAGGCGGTGCGCATCGCCGTGCTGCTCGATCGCCTCAACAAGGAGCGCAAGGAGATCGAGCAGGCGGCGCTCGAGGAGGCCGTGGCCATCGCCGACCGGACGCTCGGCGAGGCGCCGGATACGAGCGTGCTCATGGTCGGCTCGCCCGACTGGCACCGCGGCGTGGTCGGCCTCATCGCGAGCCGCCTCACAGAGCGGTTCAAGCGGCCGTCGTGCGTCATTTCGTGGGACCGGGAGGCCGCGGGCGGCGTCCTGGCCGGCACGGCGTCGCTGCGGTCGGTCGCCGGCATCGATATCGGTGCCGCCGTGCGCCAGGCGGTGGCGGCCGGGCACCTCATCAAAGGGGGCGGGCACGCCATGGCCGCGGGGCTGACCGTCGACAAGGCGCGGCTCGATGACCTCGCGCGCTTTTTTTCCGCGACGCTGGCGGATGCGGCGGCGCGGCTTGCGGCGCGGGCCACGCTCGCCATCGACGGGGCGCTCACGCCGTCGGCGGTGAACGACGGGCTCATCGACCTCCTGGAACGCGCCGGCCCCTACGGCCAGGGCAACCCGCAGCCGCGGTTCGCGTTTCCGGCGCATCGCGTGAAGTTCGCCAAGCCGGTCGGTGCGTCGCACATCCGCTGCGTGCTGGAGGCGGGTGACGGCTCGCGGCTCGATGCGGTTGCCTTCCGGGCGGTGGGGCAGCCGCTCGGCGACATGCTCATGGGCGCGTCCTCGGGGCTGCCGCTGCATGTGGCGGGGCAGATCCGGCGCGACACCTGGGGCGGGCGCAACAGGATCGAGCTCCAGATCGAGGACGCGGCCGATCCGCGCAGCCCCTGAGGCCTTGGGCGGGCACAGCAAAAATGGCGCGCCCCGGCGCGGCCTTGAGACCCGTCCGCTTGCGTCCCGGGGCAAACCTTCTTATACGTCGCTGCCGCTCCGGACGTCTCCGACGCCGGGCCAGGTCCCTTCGTCTATCGGTTAGGACGTCAGATTTTCAATCTGAAAAGACGGGTTCGACTCCCGTAGGGACCGCCATGATATGGCTGGGGAATCTCGTTTTTCTTTCCCATTTTCCGCGTCATCCAGCGCGTGAGGTCCATCGCGCGACCGTCATCCCGGCTGAGGTGCCTCGATCTTCGAAGCGCCTTTTTTCGCGCTCCGCCATTCTTCAAATTTCTGAACCACGACGAACAGCGAGGGAACGAACAGAACGGCAAGGCATGTGGACGCGAGCATGCCGGAGAAAACCGTGATGCCGATGGATTTGCGGGCCGAAGCCCCTGCGCCTTCCGCGAGCACGAGCGGTAGAACGCCAAGCGCAAACGTGAACGATGTCATCAGGATCGGACGAAACCGGGCGCGTGCCGCCTCGACGGCGGCATCGATGACGGGCTTTCCTGCCTTCCGCAAGTCGCGGGCGACTTCGACGATCAGAATGGCGTTCTTGGCGGAGAGCGCGATCAGGAGCACGAGACCGATCTGCGCGTACAGATTGATCTCGATGCGCAGGAGCAGGAAGACCAGAACAGGTCCAACCAGCGAGAGAGGCACGGCGAAGAGGACCGTCATCGGCGCGAACCAGCTCTCGTACTGGCCTGCGAGCACGAGATACACGAGCAGCATCGCCAGCGCGAAGACGAAGTAGATTTGGCCGCCGACCAGCATTTCCTGATAGGACAGCGCCGTCCAGGACGAGCCGACCCCCCTCGGCAGCGTGTGCGTCGTGATCTCATCCATGAGCGCGATCGCATCGCCGGATGAGAATCCCTTCGCCGGCACGCCGACGACCGCTGCGGACGGGTAAAGATTGTAGAGGCTGATCAAGGATGGTCCGAGGCTCGGCTCAATGGTGAGAACCGTTCCGAGCGGAATCATGTCGCCGTTCTGATTACGAACTCTGAGGGCAAGGACATCTTCCGGGTTCATGCGAAAGCTCGCATCGCCCTGGACGTAGATCTGGAGCACGCGCCCGAATTTATTGAACTGGCTCACGTAGCTCGAGCCCATGTACGCGGCCATCGTCGAGAATACCTGATCGGTCGTCAGGAGGAGGGCTTGCACCTTCTCCCGATCGATCGTGACCTTGTACTGCGGTGCGCTGGCCCGGAAGGATGTCGAAATGCGCTGAATGCCCGATTGCGTGCTGGCGGCGGCGACAACGGCGTTGGTCGCGCTTCCGAGCTTCGCAAGATCAAAGCTGCCGTCGCGCAGCTCGATCTGAAGCGTGAAGCCGCCCGCATTGCCGATGCCCTGGATGGGCGGTGGCGGCAGAACAAGAATGTTGCCGTCGCTCAGGTTGGTCAGCTTGTCGTTCAGCGTCTTGTAGAGAGAGGCGAGGTCTTGCCCCTTGCCGCGCACGCTCCAGTCCTTGAGCATGATGTAGGCGACGCCGCCGTTTGCAAGCGAGGCGCTGTTGTCGAGCACCGAAATGCCCGCGATCGTTATGACCCGCTCGACACCTTCAACCGTGCTGACGATCTGCTGCACCTGCTGCAGGGCCTTCTGCGTGCGGTCGAGGCTTGCGCCATCCGGAAGCTGCACGGCAGCCAGCAAATAGCCTTGGTCTTCGATCGGCAGGAAGCCGGTCGGCGCGCGCGACATTCCATAGATCGCCGCGCCGACAATCGCGGCCGCAATGAGGGCCATCACGCCGCTGCGCCGGACCATGGACCCGATGAGCCGCCCGTAGCCGCGCTCGGCGCGGTCGTAGACCGCATTGAAGCCCCGATAGAGGAAATTGCGTTTCTCGGGCGGAACCGGTCGTCGCAGCCAGAGTGCGCATTGCGTGGGTTTCAGCGTCGCGGCGTTGATGGCGCTGATGAGGGCGGTGGCGGCAATCACGAGGGCGAACTGGGCGTACATCTGGCCTGTCAGGCCGGGCAGGAACGAAGCCGGTAGAAATACCGCCATCAGAACCAGCGTAATGCCGATGATCGGCCCCATCAGCTCGTTCATGGCCCCGATCGCCGCGTCATGGCCCGTCAGACCGTTCTCGATCTTGTGCGCGGCGCCCTCGACGACGACGATGGCGTCGTCGACGACGATGCCGATGGCCAGCACAATGGCGAAGAGCGTCGACAGGTTGATCGAGAAGCCGAGGGCAGCCATTGCTGCGAAGGCGCCGATAATCGTCACCGGCACGGTGGTTGCCGGAACCAGTGTCGCGCGCCAGTCCTGCAGGAACACGAGAATGACGATCAGGACCAGAACCGCGGCCTCGAACAGCGTTCTATACACTTCCGATATCGCGGCCTGCACGAACAGGGTCGTATCGAAGGGAATGGAATAGGCCATCCCCTGCGGGAACTCCCGCGACAGGGTCCGGATCTTGTCGGCGACGCGCTGCGCCACGTCGAGAGCGTTGGCCCCGGGCGTCTGGAAGATGGCAAGCCCTGCCGCCTGCTTGCCGTCGAGATTGAAAACCTGACTGTAAGTCTGCGCACCCAACTCGACCCGTCCCACGTCACGCAGGCGCGTGAGATCACCGTTGGCGCCGGTTTTGACGACGACGTTCGCGAACTGGGCAGGCTCGTCGAACCGGCTCACCACATCGATCGTGTATTGAAACGATTGGGTCGACGGCACGGGAGGCATCCCAAGCTGGCCCGCCGTCACCTGCTCGCTCTGCTGTTGCAGCGCCTGTATGACGTCCTGCGCGTTGAGATTGCGCGCTTGCATGCGCTCGGGGTCGAGCCAGACCCGCATCGAATACTGACCGGCGCCGAAGACGTTGACGTTGCCCACGCCCGGCAGGCGCGCGAGCTCGTCCTTCAGTTTGATCGTGCCGTAGTTGCTGAGATAAAGGCTGTCGAGACTGTCGTCCGGCGAGGTGAGCGTGATGATTTGCAGGATGGCCGTCGACTTCTTCTGAACCACCACGCCCTGCGCCTGCACGGATTGCGGCAGCGACGCCATGGCCGACGACACGCGGTTCTGCACGAGAACCTGCGCCGCGTTGAGATCCGTGCCGATCGCGAAGGTGACGGTGAGGGCGTAGGTGCCGTCCGACGTCGCGAAGGACTGCATGTAGAGCATGCCCTCGACACCGTTCACCTGCTGTTCGATCGGCAACGCAACGGTGTCGATGACCGTGCGCGCGCTCGCGCCGGGATAGCGGGCGGTCACCTGCACCGTCGGCGGAACGACGTTGGGGTATTGCGCAACGGGCAGGCGGAACACGGCCACCGCACCGATGACGACCATCAGAATCGCAATCACGTTCGCAAGGACGGGGCGCTCGATGAAGAATTTCGAGATCATGGCGGCGCGCCTTGCTTGGCGCCGGATATTTCCCGCATTACCGGCTCGATCTTCTGTCCCGCCACCGCGCTCATCAAGCCGGTCAGCAGGACGCGGTCGGTGATCTCCAGGCCCTTTGTGATGACACGCAGGTCTCCCACCTTTTGCCCGAGCTCGACCTTCCGCTGAGCGACGACGTCGTCGGCGCCGGCAACGAGCACGTAGCGCCCGCCCTGGTCGCTGCCGATGATGTGATCCGGTACGAGAAGCGCATCAGGCTGGCTCTCGAGGGGCACGCGCACACGCACGAAATAGCCAGGCAAAAGCTGGCGCTTGGCATTCTCCAGGATGCCGCGAACCAGCAATGTGCCCGTTGTCGAGGTGACGCCGGGCGTCGCATAGTCGAGCGTTCCGCGATGCGGAAATCCCGTCTCCGTCTGCAGGCCGACCTCGACGGGAATTTTCTTCAGGTCCTCAGCGGTGACGCCGCGCGCCTGGAAGTTGGCGCGAATGCGCTGCACCTCGGTTTCGCTGACCGAAAAATTGACGTAGATCGGGTTGAGCTGCACGATCGTGGCCAGCGTCGTCGCCGAGCCGGCCCCGACGTACTGGCCGAGAGAGACCTCTCGCGCCGTGACGATCCCGTCGAATGGCGCCTTTATTTCCGTGTAGTCGAGGTTGAGCCGGGCCTGCTCGACGTCCACATCCGCCTGCTTCTGCTTCGCGACTGCGGATTCCTTGGAGGCGGTGGCTTGATCGAGGGTTGCCTGGCTCGTGATCTTCTGCGCCGCGAGCTCCGACTGGCGCGCGTAGTCCGCCTCCGCCTGCTTCGTCGACGCCACGGCGCTCGCCTGTCCCGCCTGGGCCTGCTCGAACGCGAGCTGGTAGGGCTTCTGCTCTATGACGAACAAGACCGTGCCGGCTTTGACCGCGTCGCCGTCCTTGTAGTTGATCGCCTGAAGGAAGCCGGGCACGCGGGCAACGAGCGTGGTGGAGTTAACAGCGGCCGTGCTGCCGGTAGCCAGCAGGTACTGCTCGACGGTCTGCTTCAGCGGAAAGGCGAGGTCGACCTTCGGCGGAGGCGGGGGCACATACGTGTTGCTTTGACCGCAGCCCCCCATGGCCAACGTTGCGGCCAGGAGGATGGCCCTGCCGGGCCTTTTGCGGACAGCGATGTTTGGAGCGTGAGCGGCGAAATGTGCGAACCTGGCAACCGACGGCAACGACAGATCGCATTCCATGGCAAACCGCAGCTCGTGATCACGTCAAGCGACCCGAGCGTAGGCTATTCACGATGCTCCGTACAGGTCCGGGACGGTATTGCCTGCCCTAATGCTAATGTCATTGTACGAGCAACCGGCCGCCTGCCCACGCTGCGCGCCTCCGGCAGGGAGAAGCTCCGGCTCACTCCGCGGCCGCGATAACGCTCGGTTCGCGATCCCACCAGCCGCCACCGAGGGCCTGGAAAAGCGCGGCCGTATCCGCGAGCAGGAGTGCGCGCGCTTGAATGACGGAAAGCCGCGCCTGCTGGTAATTCTGCTGCGACGTAAGCAGAACGGAGATTGCGACCTGGCCCGCGCGCAACTCCGTCTCCACCATGTTGAGCGCTTTCTCGGATGCTTTCTCGTAGGCGAGCGCGGTCCGAACGGCATTGTTGTCCGCTTCGATTGCGCGCAGCACATCGGCCACGTTCTGCACGGCCGTCAGAACGGTTGAGTGATAGACGGATGCCGCCTCGAGGAAGGCGGCCTCAGAGGCGTGTTTCTGCGCTCGCAGCGTGCCGCCCTCGAAGATCGGCTGCATGACGCTCCCCGTCAGCGACCACACGAGAGATTGGGGCGTAAACAGATCTGACAGCAACCGCGCCGAGGATCCGACATGGCCGCTGATGCCGAACTGCGGCAGAAGGTTCGCGGTTGCGACGCCGATCTCCGCGCTTGCGGCGTGGACCTGCGCTTCCGCACCCCGCACGTCGGGACGCTGCTCGATGAGCTGTGAGGGCACGACGACCGGCAGGGTGCGCGCGAGACGGATATCATTCAGGCTCGTCGGAGCCCAATCCGCGTCAGCGGGAAAATTCCCGGTCAATACCGCAATCAGATTGCGTTGCTGCGCATAGGCCTTTTCGAGGGGCGGCAGGAGCGCTTGCGCCTGTGCGAGCTGGGCTTCCTGAGACGCGACGTCGAGACCCGATGCCGTGCCCGCTTTGAACTCTTTGTCGAGCACACCGAAAATGCGCTTGTTGATGCTCACGATGTCGCGCGTGGCCGCGATCTGATCGGCAAGGGCGGCTTCTTCGATAACGGCCAGGACGACGTTCGTTGCAAGCGTGAGATAGGTGGCTTCCAGCTCGTAGTATTGCGCATCCGCGACGGACATCAGAGCTTCGACGGCGCGGCGGTTCTTCCCCCACACGTCAGGGACGAACCCGACATTCACCTGCGGCGTATGGAGCGTGAAGATTTCACCTTTGTATCGCGACGGCGCGGTCTCGGGGGCTGCCAGCTTCTGGCGTGTTGAGGCCCACTCTCCGCCGACCTGCGGAAAAAAGGCTCCTTCCTGAGCGCGAACGTTCCATTTGGCCTGCTCCAACGCGGCGATGGCCTCGCCGACAGAGGGGTTCTGCGCAAAGGCCATATCGACCAGGTTGTTGATCTTGCTGGAGCCGTACACCAGCCACCATTGGGCCGGCACGTCGTGGGACTCGACGAAACGTTGCGCATCGTTTTTGACGGCTGGCGCCTCATTGCCGGGGAGGTAGCCTGCGGGGAGGCCAAGATCGGGACGAATGTAATCGGGGCCGACCGCACACCCGCCGGCAGACACTGCCCAACAAACAATCCCGCACTTGAGTAGCGCGGCGGCGCTCGACAGTCCGGTTCGCGTCTGGTGCTTTGCAGCCTTTCCAGGCATTGAAGGCCCTCGCCGAGAGAGTGCAAAGCCTTAATGCGAGTCGGATATCTACAAGAGAGAGGCGCACGAAATTATTTCGTGCACTGAGATGATTCGCGGAGCCACGCGCGTCGCAGGCCGGCCCCCGTCGGTCAGGGATGACGACGCGGTCTCACCTTCGCCACTCGCGCTTAAGCTATTGGACGTGCTAGCCTACCAAGCTCCAATTCTTGCGTGCGGGACTTGGAGACTGCCCGCCCGCTTGCCGTCCTTCCGTACATTCGGGCGAGAGCGCAGGCGTGAGAGACTTCGGCACGGATCAGCCATGACATACGACTTTTGCGTCATCGGCGGCGGGATCGTCGGGCTCGCGACGGCCATGAAGCTTCTCGAGATGCGGCCGGGCGCAAGCCTCCTGCTGCTCGAGAAGGAGGCGCGCGTCGGCGTGCACCAGACCGGGCACAATTCAGGGGTCATCCACGCCGGCATCTACTACAAGCCCGGCAGCGCCAAAGCCAAGTATTGCGTGGCCGGTGCCGTTGCCATGCGCGCGTTCTGCGCGGAGCATCGCATTCCGTTCGAGATGTGCGGCAAGCTGATCGTGGCGACGAACCCGCTCGAGGAACGGCGGATCGCCGAGCTCTTCGAGCGCGCCACGGCAAACGGGCTCAAGCTCGAGCGTGTGGGCGCGGCGGAGCTTCGCGAGCGCGAACCTGCGATCCGCGGGACGGCCGCCCTCCTCAGTCCGGAAACCAGCATCGTCGATTTCGTCAAGGTCTGCGAGACGATGGCGCGGCGCGTGGAGGCGGCCGGGGGCACGATCGTTCTCGATACCGCCGTGGATCTCGTCCGGGAGACGGGCAGCGAGGTGGAGATCGGCTCCGGGGAGAGGCGCTGGTCGGCGCGCCGGCTCGTCGTCTGTGCGGGGCTTCAGTCCGACCGCATGGCGCGGCTCGCAGGTCTCGCGGTCGATTTCAGGATCGTGCCGTTCCGCGGCGAGTACTTCAGGCTTCCGGCAGAGAAGAGCGGCCTCATCCGCCATCTCATCTATCCCGCGCCGGATCCGACGCTGCCGTTCCTCGGCGTGCATCTGACGCGCATGATCGACGGCAGCGTGACGGTCGGTCCCAACGCGGTGATCGGGTTCGCGCGCGAGGGCTATCCCAAGCTCTCGTTCGACCTGCGCGACACGCTGAGCTTTGCCGGCTTTCCCGGTTTCTGGACGCTCGTGTGGAGGCACCGGCGGCATGTGCTGCGCGAGCTGCGCGGCTCGCTCTCGCGCGCCGCCTATCTCGAGGAGTGCCGCAAATACTGTCCGAGCCTGACGCTTGCCGATCTGCTTCCTTTCCGCGCCGGCGTGCGGGCCCAGGCCGTTCTTCGGAACGGGGAGGCGGTGGAGGATTTCCTGTTTCTGTCGACGCCGCGCATGCTGCATGTCTGCAACGCTCCGTCGCCGGCTGCGACATCGGCCCTGCCGATCGGGACGATGGTTGCGGCGCGGCTGCTCGGGACGGCTGCGTGAGGCACGCTGAAGCCGGGCCGTGGGACGACGGGCTCAGATGCGGGCGCGACGGAGCGGGGCCTCGTAGAGAGCGACGTAGCGGTCGACCATGCCGGTGGCGGTGAGCTCGCTCTCGTAGCGGGCACGGGCGCCGCGGCCGAGGTCGCGTGTGAGATCACCGTCGCTTAGCAAGGCGCGCATCGCGGCTGCGAGCGCCTCGGGGTTGTCCGGTGGTACGACGAGGCCCGTCCTGCGGTCGATGTTGACGAACGAGGTGCCGGTGCCGATCTCGCACGTCACCATCGGCTTGCCGAACATGGCGGCCTCGATCAGCGAGAGGCCGAAGGCCTCCGATCTCAGATGCGACGGGAACACGAAGGCCGTGCAGAGATCGAGGAGGGCCGCTTTCGCCTCGTCCGGCACCGCTCCGACGAGGTGCACATTCCCTGCGCCGATCCGCCGGGCCTGGTCCGTCAAGTGCGCTTCGAGGGGGCCGCTGCCCGCGATGACGACATCGGCCTCGATATTCGGGGCCGCATCGATCAGGGCGTGGAGGCCCTTGTAGTATCGCAAGACCCCGACGAACAGGAAGAACGGGCGCGGAAAGCGCGTGCGCCAGCGTGCTGTCTCCGCTTCGCCCGCGCGGGGGTAATCCCTCTCGTCCAGGCCCAGGGGAATGACGGAGACGGAGTGCGCATGGCGTCGGAGAACGGGGCTCGACGAGGCGTAGTTCGGCGACGTCGCGACGATGTGATCGACGCTCGACAGGAAGCGATGCATCACGGGGCCGTAAAGCCGCAGAAGGACTCGCTGCTTTACGATGTCGGAGTGATAGGTCACGACGGTTCTCGCGCGGCGCGGGATCGTGAAATGCGCAAGATCCATCAACGGCCAGGGGAAGTGATAATGGATGACGTCCGCTTCCGCCCCGAGCCGGCGAAACTTGGAGAAGAAGTCGAGCGACAGGCCCGTCGAAGCGAGCTCGAGGCTCAGCTTCGCCTTGACGGCCCGGTGTCCGTCGGTCTCGGCCGCGCTCTCGGCGGGCTTGCGGCTGAGCGAGAGGACGTCGCTTCGTATGCCGCGGGCGGCGCACCCTTTGGCCAAGGCGTGAATCGTCCGTTCGACTCCGCCGAACGTATCGGGCCAATAGGTCTTGTAGACGTGAAGGACCCGCACTTTCCTGTTTCCCTTTAGGTCAGGACTAGACGCCCCGGCTGCGGCCCCGTCATTCCTCGAGCAGTTTGCCGTGCTCGAGCCTCAGCCGTCGCCGGCAGAAGCTCGACAGGAGGTCGGCGGAGTGGCTGGCGATCACCACGATGCTTGCCTGCTCCATGAATGCGGTAATGCGCTTGCGTGCGCGTTCCTGGAAGCTCGTGTCGCCAGCGCCGATGATCTCGTCGATCAGGAGGATCTGCGGGTGAATGGCGGTCGAGACCGCAAACAGCAGCCGCGTCATCATGCCGGCCGAATAGGTTCGCACCGGTACCGAAAGGAACTGTCCAAGCTCGGTGAAGGATTCGATGTCCGGGATCGCGCGCTCCGCCTCGGCGAAGCTCGCGCCGTTCAGGATGGCCATGCGGATGATGTTGTCGTAGCCGGTCAGCTCCGGATCCATGCCGGCGCCAAGCTGGAACAATGTCGAGATGCGTCCCTCGACCGTGACGGTGCCGACGTTCGGGTAGAAGATGCCGGCCATGGTGCGCAGGAGCGTCGTTTTTCCGGATCCGTTGTGCCCCGTGATGCCGACGCGCTCGCCGTCGGCGATATGAAACGATATGGAATCGAGCGCACGCACCGTCACCTTGGCGCCCGGCTCGCGAAGGAATTTGCCGCCGGTGCTGATTGCGACCAGCTCCTTGCGCAGGCTCATGCTGCCGGCATTCAGGATGGGATAGTCGATGGTGACAGCGTCGAAGTGAATGTAGGCCATGGGATGCGCTCGTCAGATCCAATAGGGGAGCTTTCTGCGCCCGATCTGTGTGGCCTGGAGGGCGATGAGCCAGATGGCGGCCGCTATCAGCGCGACCCAGACATACGTGCTCAACGGCGGAATCTTTCCAAGCAGGGGATCGCGGATGACGCTGATCCAGTAAGCGGCCGGATTAAAAAGAATGATGCTCGATCGGGCGCCGATTTGCTGCGGCGTATAGAGGACGGGACTAAGGAAGAACAGGATCGGGAGGAAGGAGATCACGAGCGGCTCGATATCGCGGTATCGGGCTCCGAGGTAGCCCACCGCTTGCGCAAGTCCCCAGAGCGTCAGGGCGACCAGAACGGCTCCGAGTAGCGCGAGCGGAAGGTAAAGAAGGCCTGCCGGCTCATAGAACGCGACAATGGCCAGGATCACGATTGAATTGTGCGCGAAATTGACGACCTGACGGAGGACGAGCTGAAGGCTGAGGGAGAATGTGGGAATCCGCTGGTTTTTGATCAGCGATTCCTGCCGGTAGAAAACCGCCGGTGCCTCGGTTAGGCAGCCGGCGATGAGCTGCCAGGTCACGAGGCCGATGGTCAGCGGCGGAAGGACATGTGATTTTTCGAGTTTGAAAAGCTCGCTCCATACGAAGCCCAGTCCGGCGACGCCGATGGCGGTTCCAAGCGTAAGCCAAAGCGGGCCGAGGGCGCTTCTCCGATATCGCGCCTTCGTGTCGCTTATGGCGAAATGGATCGGAACCCGAAGGTTGCGAGCGGTTTCAGCAAGCTCGCGAACTGCAATCTCCATGCTCCGATCTCCGGCTGGACCATTCGGTCGCGAGGACGGCTGGCGGCGCAGGCGCCGTCATCTCGTCGAATGAAACAGCGTCCGGTCCTTTGCTGCGGTGTTGAGGCCGGGGTGGATGCTGACGGCGCGCCCTGGCTCCGGGGCGGAGCGGACCCTAGGCGAGGGGAGACGGCAAGGGCAAGAATGTTTCTGGCAGCCGGCGGCGGCTCTCCCACAGGAAACGGTTCCGTGGGTGAGGCGATTGCGGGCATCGCACGAGCGGACCCGGACGGCAAGGGTCCAAACTGCGGGAAGCGGGAGATGCGAACGGCGTCGAAATTTTAGAGGTTGAAGCCGGTTGGCCGTCAGATCCGCGTATCCTGGTTTCGCCCGCGGGTCATACGCCGGCGGCGTGGCGGGCGGTCGATTGGTCGAGATAGATGTCGAAGCAGGCGCAGACGCTGCGCACGAACGCGCGGCCGTGCTCGGTGATGCGGAACCCGTCGTCCGTCGGCTCCGTGATGCCGTCGTGGTCCGCTTCGAGGACGAGGGCGCCTTCCTCGATCAGCGGCTCGGCGGCCGCGCCGAAGCGTGCGCGTAGGTCCCTCTCCGAGAACGTGAGATCGCACATCAGGCGCTCGATGACGTGGGCGCGGATACGGTCGTCGCCGGAGAAGGCGAGGCCGCGCGCCGTGCCGAGGCGCTGCTTGGCGACGCGCTCCTGATAGTCGGGGACGCGGACGGCGTTCTGCGTATAGCCCTGGGGAAAGCGGCTTATGGACGAGGCGCCGAGCCCGATCAGGGCGGCGGCCGTGTCGGTCGTGTAGCCCTGGAAGTTGCGATTGACCGGGCCGACGGCGATGGGATCATCTGGCTTCGCGAAATGATCGAGGCCGATGCGCACATAGCCGTGCGCCAGGATCCGGCGGGCGATGCGATTGGCCTGGCCGAGCCGGTCGACGGGGCCCGCGAGCGCGTTGGTGTCGATCAGGCGCTGATGGCGCATCTTATCAGGCAAATGAGCATAACCAAAGACGGCGATGCGATCGGGATCGAGGGTCAGAACCTGATCGACCGTGCGCTCCACGCTTGCCTGGGTCTGGCCGGGAAGGCCGTAGACGAGGTCGACGTTCAGGGAGGTAAGCCCCGCGTCGCGCAGGCGGGCTGCGACATCGGCCGTCAACTCGTAGGACTGGTGCCGGTTGATGGCGCGCTGCACGGCCGGATCGAAATCCTGGACGCCGATGGAAACGCGGTTGACGCCCGCCCCGAGGAAGGCCTTCACGCGCTCCTGGTCCATGAACCGCGGATCGATCTCGACCGCGAACTCGCTGGTTGCGTCGATGTTGAACGCGTCGCGCGTGCGCTCCGCAAGGACCGCGATCTCACCGGCCGAGAGTGCGTTGGGTGAGCCGCCGCCCCAATGCAGATGCGTGACCCGGTTGGAGGCGGGAACGAGTGCGGCGACGTGCGCCATCTCCTCGCACAAGGTTTCCAGGTACGCGGACACCGGCTGGGGGCTGTTGACGACGGTGGTCGCGCACCCGCAGTACCAACACAGCGAGCGACAGAACGGAATGTGGAAATAGAGTGAGATCGGGGCGTCGGCGGGAAGCCCGCTGATCCATGCTTCGGTATCGCGCGGGCCGATCGCGGTGGTGAAGTGCGGCGCGGTTGGGTAGCTCGTGTAGCGTGGCACGGGCGCGGCATAACGCTGAGCCAACGTCTTGAGGGTGATGGGGCGCATGGATCGTTCCAGGCTCGCTCGTCGATTGGATGCGCTGGCGTCGTCAAACTCTTCCTAACGCCGTCCGTTTCGTGGCAGATTGATCTTGATCAAGGATTGCCGGCGGCACTACGCACAGTGTCGCTGAATTATTTTTCCGCATTTTGCGACGGGCGAGGGGCAATGAAAGCAACCAGCGAAGAGGTAATCGCGGTCTCGGGCGCCGGAGCGCTGTTGGCCGCGGCGATCGGCGTGTCGGTCGGCGGGCTGCTGGCGTTCGCGGGGCTCGACGAGGCCATCCGTTTTCACGGCCTGCTCATTCTCGCTGCGTGCGTGGGAGGCGGCCTCTACGTCCTCTCGAACCCCCGCCAGGGCGGCGTTGCCGAGCAGGCGCAGTACATGGACGGGCCGATCAAGTTCGCGACCATTGCCGCGGTATGCTGGGGCGTCGTCGGGTTCCTCGTCGGCGACATCATCGCCTGGCAGCTCGCCTTCCCGGATCTCAATTTCAATCTGCCGTGGACGAACTTCGGCCGGCTCCGGCCGCTTCATACCTCAGCGGTCATTTTCGCGTTCGGCGGCAACGTGCTGATCGCGACTTCGCTCTACGTCGTGCAGCGCACGTGCCGTGCCCGCCTCGCCGGCTACTGGACGCCCTGGTTCGTGGTTTACGGCTATCAGGTGTTCATCGTGCTCGCCGCAACCGGCTACGTGCTGGGCGCCACCCAGAGCAAGGAGTATGCGGAGCCGGAATGGTACGTCGACATCTGGCTCACGATCGTGTGGGTTGCCTACCTGCTGGTGTTTCTCGGCACGCTGTGGAAGCGCAAGGAGCCGCACATCTACGTCGCGAACTGGTTCTATCTGGCGTTCATCGTCACCATCGCGATGCTGCACATCGTCAACAACCTGGCCGTGCCGGTGTCGTTCCTCGGCTCGAAGAGCTACGTGCTGTTCTCGGGCGTCCAGGACGCGATGACGCAGTGGTGGTACGGACATAACGCGGTGGGCTTCTTCCTGACCGCGGGCTTCCTCGGCATCATGTACTATTTCATTCCGAAGCGGGTGGAGCGGCCGGTCTATTCGTATCGTCTCTCCATCATCCACTTCTGGAGCCTCATCTTCCTCTATATCTGGGCGGGTCCGCACCATCTGC
>JRYH01002151.1_pt1 | contig 15676 bp, 13 predicted proteins | sample 235351 | NCBI WGS metagenome assembly JRYH01 (sample SAMN03074221, study PRJNA261480) | activated sludge metagenome | biome: Wastewater Treatment Plant; feature: Wastewater; material: Activated sludge; isolation source: activated biomass of a wastewater treatment plant treating wastewater... ... | reverse complement strand
TCATCCAAGACGAAATAGGTTTCGAGCCGCTGCCCATCACTCCCTGCTCGGGCAGATCGTCCTGCGGGCGTCCATCATCCGGTTCCTGGCACGCGCAAGGTCAGGCACGCGTCTAATGAAGCGCCTGTTCGAGCTGGCGCTTGTTCATGCGTGACCGTCCCTCAATGTGCCGGGCCTGGGCCTTCTTATAGAGTTCAGCCTTGGTTGGACCACCTCTCGCCCGGGAGGCGCTCGCCTTGCGACCGCGCTGGGTCAGCGTCTTGGCGTTCCTGCCACCCATGGCCCGGCTGCTTTCGCGGCGGCCTCGGGCGCCTACGCGCGATCGGCCCTCGGACTCCTGCTGGGCGGTCGCGCCTCGGGCTTCCTTGCGTTTGGTGCTTGCGAGATTGCTGCGGTTTTCACTCTTGCTTGCGTATTTGGAGGCGCCCGCCTCCTTAAGGGCTATGGCGATGGCCTGACGCCGGCTTTTCACCTTGCCGCCCTTGCCACCGGATCCGCGCTTGAGTTCACCGTGCTTGAACTCGTGCATCACACGGCCGGTGGTTTTGCGTTGTCTGGGAGATGTCTGTGGCATCGAAGGTCTCCACGTAACGTTCGTTTTGGTTTGCGATCGCTCCTGTTCGAAAACGACTTCGCACTGAGCGAACGAGCGTGGAACGTGCGCGGTTCCTTTGGTCGGCAACGATGCGGACCGGTTCGGTCTTGGAACGGCTGCAAACGCATTGGCTACGTCGCGCTCAATCCGCCATCGACCGCGATCACTTGGCCGGTCACCCAGGCCGAGTGCCCTTCGGCAAGGGTCAGGATCCAACGGGCGACGTCGTCGGGGGTGCCACGCCGCTTGAGTGGAATCTGCTCCCGTTCTTGCGCTTCGATAGCGGCGGCAGCTTCAGGGGAAAGCCCCATCATGCCGATGAGCGCATTCGATTCCGTCGGGCCGGCCGCGATGGCATTGACGCGGATGCCGGAGGGCGCGAGCTCGAGCGCCCAGCAACGGGTGAGATGCTCCAAGGCGGCTTTGCTGGCGGCATAGTGGGAAATGCCGGCTGCTGCCTTATGTGCGAACGTGCTCGAAATGTTGACGATCGTGCCTTTGGTCTTTTGTAAATATGGAAGCGCCGCGGCGGCGAGAATGCTGGGACCGACGACGTTGACGGCCAAGATGCCCGCGATCCGTTCTGCGCTGGCGTCCGGCAAGGCGAGGATCGCACCCGCGCCCGCGTTGTTCACCAGAATGTCGAGGCGGCCCCAGAGGTCGACAGCTTGGGCGACGGTGCGGGCGGCGTCCTTTTCGCTCGCGACATCGGCGACCAGGCCGACGATATCCGGATGGGTGGCCGCCGTCTCCTCGAGCGGCCCCGCCCGTCGTCCCGTGACGAGAACCTTGGCGCCTTGTGCGGCAAAGCAGAGCGCCGCTGCCCGGCCGATGCCAGAGCTGCCGCCGGTGATGAGGGCGACCTTGCCTGCGAACGTGTGCATCATGCCAGCCTGCCGGCTGCTGGCGCCGCGCCCCGCACGTCCGCGATTGCCCAGAAGGTTATGGCGAGCCCAAGGAGCGCGGGCAGCGTCACAGCAGGAAAATCCCGCGCGAGTGCCGACGGACCGCAGATTCCGGCGGCGACTTCCCAAAAGTGAAAGAGGGCATGGCCCAAGAGCCAGATCGACGGGGCCGCCCAAAAAGCGATACGGAGGTCCGGCCGTGCGGCGCCGAGCAGAAAGGCGCCTCCAAGAAATAGAAAGATCAGCCCGATGTCGCGCACGAAGTGCTGATTGAAGGGGCCCGTGGTCGTCACGCCCGGCACACTGAAATACCATCGCTCCGGATCGATAAGCATGAAGATGCCGTTGGCAATGGCGGCGACACCGAGCACGAGGGCGACTGCGATGCAGGTTCTTTTGAGCATGGAGCCATCTCCTGGTTGGGCCGTTCGGCCGCGTGAGGATGCGGCAGGCGGTGTGCGATAAGCGATCATGCGGTGATCTGCGAGTGGCGCAGCCAGTCTTCGAACCGGATCGATCCAAGGCGTGGCTGCTCTCCGGGCGTGAGCGAGCGATCGTCGAGTTCGGAGCCAAAGTACCGGGCATGGATGTCGGCGATGACCTCGCGATGGTCGCCCGTCTTTGCAAGGTGGAGCCGCGCGAGTGCGTCGAGAGGGATCTTCTCCGGGCCGGCCAGTTCGATAATGCCGTTTGCCGGCTTGCTCAGGGCGATCTCCGCGAGAGCCGCTGCCACGTCATCTGACGCAATAGGCTGCAGCAGTGCGGGGGACAGCCGGACCGCGCCGTTGCCGCCCGCAATGGCAGATTGCGTAATCGTTCCGACGAACTCGAAGAATTGCGTCGCGCGCACGATCGTGTACGGCGTCTTCGAAGCGCGTATGAGCTTCTCCTGCGCGACCTTGGCCCGCATGTAGCCACTTTCGGGAAGGCGATCGGCACCGACGACGGAGAGAGCCACGTGGTGGCTGATGCCCGCCGCCGCTTCTGCGGCAAGGAGGTTGCGTCCGGCCGTCTCGAAGAACTCCAATACGGCCTGGTCCTCGAATGAAGGTGAGTTGGCGACGTCGACGACGACGCTTGCGCCTGAAAGCGCCTCTGCCAATCCTTCCCGCGTGATCGTGTTGACGCCGGTGTTCGGTGATGCGGCCAGGACATCGTGGCCCTTGCCGCGCAGCAAGGTGACGACTTTCGACCCGATAAGTCCCGTGCCTCCGATGACGACAATCTTCATGACGCTCCTCCAATGGCGACGCCGCACTGGCGTTTTATGCCCGGAGGATGCCCCGCAAACGGACGAAAGACCTTGCGGAAGCCTTGAAATACACTCCAGTTTACCGTGGAATTGCGTCCAAGCGCCCAGGCGGCGCCTGCGTCATGCTAAGAATATTTGAGAAACATCGTTCCCGTCTCCGGGTTGCCCACGTGCAATTCCTGTTCGCAGATTGTGTCCTTGATCCCGACCGGCGTGAGCTCATGCGGGCCTCGAAGGCGGTTGGGGTTGGGCCGCAGGTTTTCGACCTGCTCCTTTATCTCATTCAGAATCGAGACCGGGTGGTCAGCAAGGACCATATGATCGAGGCTGTGTGGGGCGGGCGCATCGTCTCGGAGTCGACGCTGACCAGCCACATCAATGCCGTCCGCAAGGCCATCGGCGATAGCGGCGGCGAGCAGCATCTGGTCCGCACGATAGCTCGCAAGGGTTTCCGCTTCGTTGGCGACGTCAGGGAAGCGCAGGAGACCCAGGGGGGCGTGCATCATGCGGAGCCTGCGCAGCCGGCCCCGGCTCCCGCGCCTCCCAGCCGGCCGTCCATTGCCGTTCTGCCGTTTCAGAACCTGAGTGGAGATCCCGAGCAAGCCTATTTCGCCGAAGGCGTCGTGGAGGAGATCATCACGGCGCTCTCCCACGTCCGCTGGCTGTTCGTGATCGCACGCAATTCCAGTTTCACGTATCAGGGTCGCGCCGTGAATGTCCGGCAGGTCGGCCAGGAGCTCGGCGTCGGGTATGTGCTGGAAGGCAGCTTGCGCAAGGCGGCGGATCGCATCCGCATCACCGGGCAGTTGATCGAGGCGGCGACGGGCGCCCATCTCTGGGCGGAGCGCTTCGAAGGCAGGCTCGACGACATCTTCGAGCTGCAGGACCGGATCGCGGCGAGCGTCGTCGGGGCGATTGCGCCAAGAGTGGAGCTGGCCGAGATCGAGCGGGCCAAACGCAAACCCACGGCCAGCCTGAACGCTTACGATTTCTACCTGCGCGGTCTCTCTCTCGTGAATCGGGGAACCAAGGAGGCTGTCGAGGAGGCCTTGTCTCTGTTTCGCAGAAGCATCGAGCTTGATCCGGAGTTTGCCGCTGCCCAGGCTATGGCGGCCTGGTGCTACTTCTGGCGCACCGTCAACGGTTGGTCGAAGGATCGGGCGCAGGAAAGTGCCGAGGGGGAACGGTTGGCCCGCCGCGCCGTCGTATTGGGCCGGGACGATCCGGTCGCGCTCACGCGAGGTGGGCACGCACTTGCCCATCTGGCCGGAGACGTGGACGGCGGTATTGCGCTTCTCGATCGGGCCGTTTTCCTCAATCCCAATCTCGCTGCGGCCTGGTTCCTCGGCGGCTTCCTGCGGACCTGGCATGGCGAATGCGAGAGCGCCATCGCGCATTTCGAACGCGCCATGCGATTGAGTCCGGTCGATCCCGAGCTCTATCGGATGCAGGCGGGTATGGCGATGGCGCATCTCTTCGCCGGGCGCGTCGAGCAGGCCTCTGTTTGGGCGGAACGGTCCTACACCAATCTGCCGAGCTTTCTCATGGTCGTGGCGCTGGTCGCTGCGACGCGCGCGCTCGGTGGACGGATGATGGAAGCCCGGCGCGCCATGGACGAGTTGCGGACGCTCGATCCGGAGCTCCGTCTATCAAGGCTCGGTGCTTGGCTCCCGATCCATCGCCCGGAGCATCTTTCCATATTTGCAGACGGCCTGCGGAAGGCGGGCTTGCCGGAATAGCCGGCTCACGCGGCGTGTCGGGACGCAGCGGTTTTCGAGCGAATGTATGTTGTTGAATTAATTGTTGGACCTCTCCGGAAAAAAGTCGAACCAAATCTTTGATGAACTTGCCAATTGGGAGGAAATTTTGAAGGGATCTTCACTGAAAGTACCTCCCAAATTCAGCACCGCAGAGCGGAGACCTCGGGCAAGCGTGAAACGATCCGGTTCTGGATCGCCATTCCCGTGAGATCGCCAATTGTCGATCTGGTGTATGAGCCCGCTAAGCTTCTTCCTTTCTGTCCCGACGCCTGAGAAGGCGCGCAACACCTTCGTCGCCGTCTTCGATCAAGGCGCCCCAGATCGGATGAGGTAGTGTCGGGTCGTCGATCTTGATGTGCAGGTAGGTATCTTCGGTTTACCGCTCCGGCGCCACCGATGCGTCGGCTATCGGACAGGGCCATGATGCCGGAGAGGCTGATGCTGAGTAAATGAGGAAACGCTGCAATATGTGGGAACGATAGGGAGTTCTAAGCAAACCGTAGGAAGGTGCTCACAAGTAAGCAGATCTGCGTCGCTCCAGCCCCGGAGAAGCGAGCACTCAGGCTGCAAAGTGTCAGAAGTTGGCGCTCGAGGCGGATCGGCATCAAGACGCGAGTTCCAATTCTTCTGCTTTGAACTCAGAAGCGGTGGCCGACAGCTTACGTCGCCTTTCGCAAGATAGCGGGCGGTAATACCGATTCCGGCCTCTTTGGGGACGTTCTCGGAGCGTGACGCTCGCATCGGTCGTCGACCTTCGCGGACTTCACCAAATTCTTGGCGTACTCAGTGGGCATGTAGAAAAGTGCACCTGAACGAGGCAACGTAGGGCCTATTGCAGGCGGTCAGCGAGATAGCCAGTCTGAGATCCAACGCCAGAAGCTTTGCCTCGGCTTGCTGGTGGGAGGGTGTGCAGGGACGTCGCCGATCGGCGGATGCCCGTAAAACCGCTCTTTGGCGGCATGATCAGGACGGCGCCACTTGCTCATCGCTCCAGCGAGCCGCTTCGATAATCTGGTCCCGCTCGATCACAAAATGCGAACGGCATTTGAGCGTCCAGTTCCAGATCGACGGCCGGAGCGAGACAAATGTCAAATTGGGACCTCACCCATGTGCCCATGGCGGCTAACTATCTAGAAAATTGGCCTGATTCTGTTCGGTAGTCGGAGAATGCTCGGGGTTCACTTGCTTGCGAATTGTCAGAAATGTTCTTAAATTTCTGACATTGGAGGCGAGACGATGCAGAGACTGGCAGAACAGATTCTGGAACAGGTTGCGGGGCTGCGGGAGGGCGCCTCGGTGTCTGCCAAGGAGCTCTTGCATCTCGGCACCCGGGCCGCAGTGGATCAGGCGCTGTCGCGGCTGGTGAAGCGCGGGCAATTGTTGCGGGCTGGGCGGGGCCTCTACGTGCGGCCGGTCGAGACCCGCTTCGGCCAACGGCCTCCGTCGGTTGCCGACGTGGCTGGCCGAATAGGTTGGCAGGCTGGCGGTGAATGGCTGACGCCTTCCTACAGCTCTCCGAAAACGATCGCCGGGTGTGAACCGGCCACGTCCAGATGTGCGATCGGCGTCGAAAACTAACCCCAGCACCAAACTCTCCGCTGCTTCGCTACGCTGGATTGCGCCCCAACTAGCAAGGGCGATGGGAAGGATCCGCCATGGGGCAACTGCAGGCAGGGGAGCGTGGACGAATGGCTCGATGGCCTCCTCCTGGCATCCGACTGTTGTGCGACGCTAAGCAGCTATCTCTCGCCACCGATACCCGCGCTGACTTGGAGACGGAATAGATGGCGGTTTTTCTCCCAAAAACGGCGCCAAGACCTTCATCGACGTCGTCGGCGGGGATCGCCCCATGAGGTACGTGACCCGCACCGATGTGCGCGCGTTTCGTCAACACCTGCTCGAGCGCATCGTCGGCGAGGAGATCGAGATCGACACGGCGAACAAAATAATCAGCCACGTCTCGAGGATGTTCGTCACTATCAACGAGGTCAATCAGCACAGGCTGCCCGATATTTTCGGGAATGCACGCATCTCCGGCGGAAAGTACAAGCAGCGCGTAGCCTTCGACGCGGATTCTTGCCGAAGACCTGCTCGACGAGCTCAGCGACGAGGCGCACGGCCTCATCTACCTCGTGGCCGCAACCGGCCCTGACCGTCAGAAGCGCAACTTCGATCTGCCTCGACCATAAAGTTCCGCATGTGGGGCGACCGGATGAAGACGACGATTCCCGGCGCGATTCCGCTGGGAGGCATCGTGCTGAACAGAAGCTTTCGAACAGCTAGCTTCCCCGCCCAAAGCAATGTGCCCGACCGGGAACATTGCTTCTGAAAGAGGCCATCGGCGAGAGTAAAGTACCCGTACGGGAACAATTCCCGGCGACTGGAAGCCGGTCAGGAAGACGGCCGAGCTCGAGCGCATCATCGACGAGTTGCCGAAGAAGCCGTTCCTGGCCGGCGAGGAAGGGGTATCGATGTCGCTGGCCGGCGTGCAGAACAAGCTCGGCGTTGCCATCGACACGAAGAACCGCATCTGCATTCCCATAGATGGCGCGCCGTCCACCCACATCCTGAAGCCGGACTCGGAGCGCCTGTTCGGCGGCGTCCAGAACGAGGCCTTGTGCCTGACCCTAGCGCGACGGTGTGGTCTCAACGTGCCGGACGTGACGACCGGCATCGCAGGTCGGCGCACGTATTTCCTGACCACCCGCTACGACCGCATCCAGCAGGGCGACCGCTGGCGGCGCCTGCATCAGGAAGACTTCTGCCAGGCGCTCGGACGGCCACCGTCGGCCAAGTACGAGAGCAACAAGACCGGCATTAAGGGGCCGACGCTGGCCGACATGTTCGCGCTCACACGCAATGCGATGGGGGCTCCCGATCTGCTCGCCCTTCTGGACCAGGTAATATTCAACATCATCGCCTGCAACACGGACGCCCATGCCAAGAACTACTCGCTGATGATTTCCGGGCGAGGTTTCGCGCTGGCGCCACTCTACGACGTCATGTGTGCGGCAGCGTGGGAGGGCATTACCCGCAATCTGGCGCAGAAGATCGCCGGCAAGAACCGCGGCGAGCACCTCAAGCGCCGGCAGTGGGAACGCTTCGCCGGGGAGTGCGGACTCAATCCGACGCAGACCGTGCGCCGGGTCGAAGCGCTGGCGACCGCCGCCATCAAGGAACTCACGGCTGCGACCGACGCGGTGAACGCCATGCCCGCCGGTCCCCACGTGATGGTGAAGCATTTTGCCGACGCCATCGCGCGCCGGGCGCGCGCCCTGATCTCGGGTTTGAACGAGAAGAGCGTCCCGCCACCGGCGTCACCAGCCAGACCGAAACCGACCAAACCCACGAGGGCAGCCTCCAAAACGAAGGCCAAAGTCCAGACGCAGAAGGCGTGACAACCCATCTCATAAAAGGACAAGCGACGTATCAACCTCATCCTATCGGGGCTGTGGGAGTTTCTAACCGTAAGTCCCTAGCCCCTTGCGTGCCGCATGGCTTCAGCTTCATGCTTCGCAAGATGCGGTACGAAATGCCTATCCTGGCGGCGCCGCTTCGGGGACGTCTCATAAGCCGAGAAAGCGGACATTATTGGATTTGAAGTTCTAATCCGGAACGCTCGGCGATCAATGACGGCAATACCACAGGCAGCGGACGTGGGGCGCTCGACCAAGAGCGTTCGAGCCCGTGCGCTGGCAGATGAGGTGCAGGACCGCCCATATCGCATCGCGATTACGTGCCGCCGGCGCCGAGAGCCGGGGATCATCAGCAGAGTCGGCGCCGTGCGTCAGTGCCGTTCCCTGGAGCAGTCGCTTCGCCGCCAACGCCTGCTTCCGCGCCCGGCTTCGCAAGTGCCCGTCGATCCCGAACAACGCGCCAAATCGATGACCCGTCGATTCGTGCATCACCTGACCCGCATCGATGCGTCGCCTGACGATGTCGTGCAGTCTGTTGATCACTTCCTGCAGTTTGGCGCCGAAAAGTATCGCATCGGTCAGGAGGGCAGCGTTCCCCCCTCGGAATGGCTCCAACGCGGCGAACGCCTCTGCACCCGCTGGCGCAACATCATGCGGCAGACCAAGGTGCACATGACCGGTGCCGACATTCGACGTATCGGCACTGAAGTGCTGATGCGGACGACCTACGAGCACCGAGAGCCGCTGGCCGGCACGCCCTGTGACGAGATGTACATGACCTCGGGACACTACCATCGGCTCGCCGAAAGCGATGACGTATGGTGGGATACGACCTACGTACCGAAGGTTGGTGATGAGGCATGATCACGAGGAGCGTATTCTCCACAATCCCGCGCTTACCGCCCGGGCCTTCTGGCATTTCGCAACATCCTTCCGTGGACACGGAGACGGCACCGCTCCCGAGTTGCCACTCTTCGTCATCGCCGCCGCGATGATGTTCCAACGCGACACAGCCGAGCAAACGTTCCGCATGCAGTTCAACAGCGGATTGTCCAAGGCTCTCGAAGACTGCCCCGACATTCTCGCCGGCCTGCAATACAGAATCGACTTCTACGCCCTGGATGCGCTGAAGGGGCTGCAAGTCGCCTGCTCCGCGCGTCTTCTGGAGCGCGTAGATGGCCGACGATTTGCCGGATATCGCGCCCTCGGCTCGAGATTGCCGCTCGATATCCGCGACGACGCGGAAAGTGTCAGCCAGATATTTGCATGCGTTCGGCGCCTTGGCGCTTGGTTCGCGGCAGAGGACATTGCCAGTTTGGCCACGAGACTAAGGATCGGATTGTGACATGAAGTTGCTGATTAAGCGCCTTGTGATCTGGCCCGAGGACAGAAGCCTGGACGCTCGCACCATAGACTTCGCGCTCGACAAGCTGAACGTAATCACCGGTTGGAGCGCGACGGGCAAATCCTCCCTCGTCTGGATCGTGGACTACGTTCTCGGCAGCGGAACCTGTTCAATCCCCGTCGGTCCCATTCGCAATTTGGCGTCGTGGTATGGACTCGTCGTCGAAACTGATCTCGGTATGATGATGATCGCCCGCATGAAGCCCGATGGTCGGGACACGTCACCCCACTACTGGGTTGAATTGCGCTACGATCCAGCCGTCCCTTTGCCCAAGCGGCCAACCGCAAATGAACGCTTGGAGACGTTTAAGAAACGTATGGACACCCTCGCAGGGCTATCCGATCTCCGTCTCAGCGTCGACGAAGAAGAAGGCTATGCAGGCCGTGCCTCGTTTCGCGACATGGCCGCATTCAACTTCCTCCCGCAACACATCGTCGCCAACCCGTACACCCTGCTGTTTAAGGCTGACACCACCGAACATCGCAAAAAGCTTGCGAACCTGCTGCCGCTCGCGCTCGGCATCATCACCAATGACGACCTCATTCGTATGCACCGATTAAACCAGCTCGAAGCGCAAGCGCGACAATTGCAACGATCGCTGCGCCTGCGCCGATCCGCCGTTGAGTCGTGGAAGAGCAGCGTCATCGGTGCGTTTCTCCGGGGCCAGGAACTCAACCTCTTGCCTGCCGGACCGCCACCTGCGGACCTCAATGCGATCGTTGATCTTATGCGCACATTGGTCGCCAGCGCCGGACCGACTGTGCCGAACGGCGGCGTAACGGCCTCGGCGGTCGACCAACTCGACCGGACGAGAGAGCAGGAACAGACGGTCGACCGCGCGATTTCGTCTGCGAAACGCCGATTGCGTCGCCTCAAGAGCCTGCGCGCCTCGATCACCGACTATGACGAGGTTACCGCCGATCAACAGGCCAGATTGCAGGGCGTGAACTGGTTCACATCCGCCGTAACCAGTGAACGCTGTGTCTTGTGCGGGACTGACACCGATGCCGCCAGCGCCTTCCTCCGCGACCTCAAGGAGCCGCTCGACGCGTTGGGTTCCATGATCGCGGGAACGCGTCATGCGAGCCCCGTCGTCGATAGAGAAATCGCGGATATCGAGCAGCAACTCCTCTCGGACGAACATCGCCAGCTCGAACTTCGTGAGCTACGTCGAGCTCTCGAAGCCGAAGCCGATGTCGAAAGGGGTCAAAGCCGCACGTTGGAGGGCGTATACCGTTTCCTCGGAAGCGTCGATCAAGCGCTGAAGATGATGGGCGACCTGGAGGGCGAAGATGGCGTCGAGGAGCAATATCGTCTGCTCAGGGAAAAGATCGCTCGGCTGCGGACCGAGCTGAACGAGGATGAGCGCGATCGAAAGCGCTCGGAAGTTCATAAATCGATCTCAAACTACATAGCACGTTTCATCGCAGCGTTGGAAATCGACGGTGCCGAGGGCACGCCTGAACTCGACGAACAGGAGCTGAACCTTAAGTTTACGCATACCCGACAGAGCAAGAGCGATTTCCTCTGGGAAATCGGCAGCGGCGAGAATTGGATGGGATATCATCTCGCGGCCATGCTGGCACTGCACGGAATCTTCTTGGCGCGACTCTCCGGCAATCCAGTTCCAACCTTCCTCTTCATCGACCAGCCGAGCCAGGTCTACTTCCCCGGAGAGACGTTCGAGGAGATTGTCGAACCTGTTGGCGGACAACCAGGCGATGACCCGCTTGGGAGGCGCAAGCTCGGAGACCTCGCGAGGACGCAGAAGATCTTTTCCGCTTTGGCGCGTGCTCAAAAAAGCTTCAAAAATCGCCTGCAGATCATCGTCCTCGATCATGCTGATCAGAACGCATGGGGCGACCAGAGCAACGTCGTCGCTCCAGAGACATGGAGGGGCGATACTGACTACTTGATCCCGCGCAAGTGGCTTCCGACCCCGTAGTCTGCTGTGTAATTGGCGACCGTTAGGTGCTCATTATCCACTGGAGTGAGCAGTCTCTTTTCGGGTGTCGTTCGCTGCTGTCTGTTTCGGAACCACGCTGCCATTGCAAAGCCGAGCAATCCGACCTCGGCGCCAGGTGGCGAATGCGATGCATCGCTTCCGATGAGCCGAGATAACGGACATCGACTTGCAGTAGCGGTGAACGGCGACGGATCAACGGTATTCGCGGCAGTGATCTTGATTGCAGTGATTAATCCACGTGATGACGACGCTCTCTCTCTCAACTGTGATCCGATCACGCTGGCAAGAGGCTAGCCTACCTGCGGGGACAGCCGTTACTGCTTGTGGAAGGCGTACTTCAGACGCCGGTTGTCGAACGCCGGCTGCGTGCCCTCGAGAATCTCGATCACGTGCTGCTTGATGACGGGCGACTCGATCGCCCCCGTGACATACCTGAATCCGTCTTCCGATTTCTTCGCATAAATGATCTGTTCCGCGTCGCAGACGACGGCCAGGTTCGGATTGTGGGTGACCATGATGACCTGGCGCCGCCGCTTGGCCAACTTGATGCACTGGACCAGCACCTTGTAGATGGTCTGGTTATCGAGGTTCTCCTCCGGCTGGTCGATCACCAGCGGAATGTCATCCTTGTCTACGAGCAGATAGAAGACCAGAAGCAACAGGCCCCGCTCACCCGGCGACAACTGCCCGATCTCCTGGCCGTTGTAGGTGAGGGAATACTTGGGCTCGAGGTAGCTTAGCCCGAATACGTAGTCATAGATCTCCTCGGTCGTGAAACCCTTGCGCAGCTGAGCGTCGATGACGAACGTCTCAGGCACCTCGCCCACCGTACGACGGTCAAAGTGCAGCCGGTCCTCGATCGCCTCGACGAACGCGACCACAGAGTCGGCGTCGGAGAAATTGGCCTCTTCCAGAAGGCCCTGAACGACACCAACGCTCTCGTCGCGACCGTAGAAGCTGCCCTTTGCCTGCCGGCTCATGCGATTCAGAAATCCATCCTGGAACCCATCCTCGGCGATCAGCACATTGACCTGAAGGGGTAGCGGCATATCCATCGTGCTGGCGGCGTCGACGAACGCCTGTACGGGCTTGTACATCGTCTGATACGCACCGACGAGTTGGGAGAGCTGCTGGTGGATGTCGCGGACGGCGGCGATGCGCTGTTGCCGGAGCCGATCTCGCGTGGCAGGGAGCTGATCGAGCTCCTTGAGCTCGCGCTCGAGCCCCATGATAGTGTTATGTTTGTTCGCGTCACCTACGAGTTCGGCCCTCTGAGCCTCCCAGGCCGCCAGCAGCTCCTTGTAGGCCACGAACTGGCGCTGCTTGTCGCCAAGCTTGGCCTTCACGGCCTCGATCGCTTGCTTCGTCTGCTCCCGCCGCACCGTGATTCCATGCGGCGAGGCATCCGTAATGATGGCCTGCTGCCGGGTCGCCTCGGCCTGGAACTCGGCCGCCATGTCGGCGAGGGGCCGGGTGTCGATCTTCAGGCTCACGATATCTGACGGCCTGACGGTCGAAGAGATTTCGGACAGCATTTTCCCTAGGTCGGACAGGAACTGCTCGTGTTCGCGCCTGTGATTGCCGATCAACTGTAACGCTTTCGCGACCTGGGCACCCGACCGGAGGGCGTGCGCGCGCGCCTGCGTGGCCTTGCCTTCCGCGTCCGCCAACGCTTTCAATACGCCTTCATGCTCCGCCAATTGCTTCGCCGCCGCTTGCGCCTCCGCCCTGGCGGCTTCGGATTGCGTCGGATCCTCGACCTCGGGCGGTTTGGCCTTGTCGAGTGCGCTTAGCTGGTTCTTCCTGACACCCAGCTGCTCTTGGAGCCCTGACCGGAACGCCGGCGTCATGCGGCGCTCGACGGCGGCGATATCGGCATTGATCCGGCCCAACTGCCGCTGCACGCGCTGCCGCTCGGACTGGAATTCGGCGCCCTTGTATTCAAGGATCTCATCGAGCGAGTCGAACTCCAGGCGGTCCTCTTCGGGCACGTGGGTGAAGATGATGCTGCGGAGCTCGGCGTCGAACGATGAACCGCCTCCGATCGCCAGTTCATTGCACAGATCCTCGAGGTAGCGCTGCGGCAGATACTTGATCCTCTCCACGCATTCGGGCGGGGGATCATCGTGTAGGCTCCGGCTGGTGGGCGAACCGTCTTCCCAATGCAACGTGCCCTCGAAATGACGCGCGAGCTTGCCCTTGCCGTCCCGGAAACGTTGCGCCGACAGGAAAGAAAACTTGCTGAAGTTGCGCGTCTTGCCAACCAGCGCGGCGATGTCCGCGAGCGCGCTTTTTCCGCTGCCTTTGTTGCCAATGATCGCCACCAGGTCATGGTTGAGCGGAATCTCGACATCGAACCAGATTTGCGAAAGCACAGCGTCGCCCCGCTTGCGGATCTCGATTGCCCTTACGTACTTCGTGCGGTTATTGGTGACCAGCTTGCGTTTCGGCGGCTCCTCGCCGACATAGACACGTTGCTCGAATTCCGTGATTGCATGGCGCAGCCCGTCGAAGGTGGGATCGGCCTTGATCCAGGTGAAGGCGTTTCCAATCCGGTCTTTCACTTGCGCGTCGCTAAAATCATGCGCGTCGGAGCAGTCGAAGAGTTTGGCGTTGACGTTCGCCTCGATAAGCTTGCTGCGGGCCTTCCCGTAGGCGTCGGGATTTTCCGCAGCGGTGAACACGATGTCGGCCTGGTTGATGATGTTGCGCTTCTCCGCGATGGACTGGTCATTCCATTTAAGATTGTCCCACTCGGTCTTGCCGATGGCGATCAACGCGCGCCCTTCGAAATTGTGGTTTCCGAGGGCTTGCTGGATCTTGTCGAAGCCCACACAGAGATTGTTGAAGCCTTCCTGGAGCGGCGAGCCGTAGGACCCACGCTCCTTGGCCGGCGCGGCGTCGATGATCATCTGGCCGAGTTCGGCGACCGACGATCTCGTGATCACGGCGTTCCACTTCGACTTTAGGTGCGCCTTATCAGGGACGAGCTGGTAGCTTGCGAACAACGCGCTGAGAAACTGCTGCCTGATGAGTTCCGGCTCCAGCGACGCGAAGATCACGTGCACGTTAATGCGGTTCCAATCGGTCTGCACCCCGTCGGCGGTTTTCCGCGACGTGCCCGCGAACTTGTCCAGACGGAACTCCACGACCGGTAGAATCAGGTCGATATTCTTCAGTCGGCCATCGGACTTCGCCTTCCGCACGCGCTCATAGCCGTCGATGAAAACGTAGTCGTTGATGCCGATCACCTTGAACTCGGGCGGCAGGCTCTCGAGATCGCGGAAGAAGCGTTCCCAGGCCTCCTCCTTTGCGCCAGCGTAGTTATGGACGATCGAGTCGGGAGTGTGGACGTGCAAATCCCATTTGCTCCAGACCGAACCGGCTGGATTGTTTAGCGTGATCAAAGACGTCCCCTCGTAATACGTTTTGCGGTCGAAATGTGATTTCCGCACACGATATTCCGCATGCGTACGCCCGTCAAAAGCCGTTTGTCTAATGAGTCAGGCTTGTCGGCCGTCGCCATCCCCGTGAAAACACCCTCGTCCGCGCCTGAATCACTGTGCGCCAGGATATGTGTCGTCGGCCAGCGTACGGACTCACCGAAGTGGAGCGTAGCGCAGACCAGATTTGACGCTTTCAGCTCCCGTCAACGGAGACTATCGAGAGCAACAATGTAGATTTGACAATCGCAGTCTTGCACCTAATCGCGGGGTCGGCGACTTCTGCAATTGGCCCCGAACGACAACCGCGCCGCCCACACATGTGACATGGCGATGTCCCTCCTGGGACCGACAGTCGACGCTGTTGAGGCGGCTACATGTCCTGTCCACTGCTTTCCCACGCTCGAGGTGACCCGATAGCTTCCGTCGGGTGTCCGGCGCTACGGGCCAATAGCGACCCAACCAATCTATTCGAGCGGTGCGCCGCACAAAGCTCTGTCGTCCCACTTGCGGATGGTCATCGCTAAACTTCCCACGTCCATGAAATGAGACGATTGCTCTTCTGGACGAAGCCGACCTTGCAGGGCCCTTTTCCGTCGTCGACACGGAAGTGCAGCGCACCGGCGCCGACGACGGTGATCTCTCTTTCTCCGGAAAAGCGGATCTTCTCGCCACGCGGTTCACCGAAGGCAAAAAGCCCCATCCCGACTTGGCAGGTGCGGTTCGGCGGGCAGGCGACGACATATGTGGCAGTAACATAAACGTAGTCCTCGGCCCACTGCCAGCCGGGACCGTCGATGACTTTGTAGGTTGGGCTCATGGGACACCAATGGCGGCAGCGTAGGATGTGAACGTCGCGCCGGCGACGTCGCGGGCGAAACTGGCGGTTAGCAGCAGAGCCTGATCGGTCTGGCTGAGCTGCCCCCGGTTCCGT
>JRYH01004730.1_pt1 | contig 15686 bp, 17 predicted proteins | sample 235351 | NCBI WGS metagenome assembly JRYH01 (sample SAMN03074221, study PRJNA261480) | activated sludge metagenome | biome: Wastewater Treatment Plant; feature: Wastewater; material: Activated sludge; isolation source: activated biomass of a wastewater treatment plant treating wastewater... ... | reverse complement strand
GAAGCCGATTCGAACTCGACCGCGCAGGCGAGCATATAGAGGCGCCACAGCCGCAGGACAGGCTCGGAAACGAAACCGCGCGCTTCGTCCCAGCGCTGCTGCAAGCGCTCGACCCAGCAGCGCAACGTGTGCGCGTAATGCGGCCGCAGGCTTTCGACGTCGAGGATTTCGAAGCCGGCCTGTTCCATGACGCGAATGATGTTTCCCACACGGTCGAGCTGTCCCCCCGGGAAAACGTAGCGATTGATGAAACGCGTACCCAGCGTGTCGGGCCATCCTTCCTCGTCATGCGTGATCCCGTGGTTCAGGAACAAGCCGCCCGGCTTCAGCAATCGATGGACCGATGAAAAATAGACCGGCGGGTTGGCAAGCCCTACATGCTCGAACATGCCGACACTGGCGACCTTGTCAAAGCTCGCGTCTCCCTCCACGTCACGATAGTCCAGCAAGGCATAAGCGCAGCGGCCGCTCAGTCCTTCACGTTCGGCGCGGGCGACGGCGTATTCGTACTGGCGCTCGCTCCTGAACCGTTTGAACCGCTGGAAAGCGGATCGGCGATCAACGGGGCTTGACCGCGATCTTCAGGACTCCGTCTCGCTGGTTCGCGAACAACTCGTAGGCCGCCACGATGTCGTCGAGCTTGTACTCGTGCGTGACCAGCACGCCGAGGTCGATGCGGCCCGATGCCACTACGTTCATCAGGCGACGCATCCGCTCCTTGCCGCCAGGGCACAAGGCGGTGACGATCCGGTGATCGCCGAGACCAGCGGCGAAGGCCGACACCGGAATCTTCAAGTCGTTTGAATACACGCCGAGGCTCGACAGCGTGCCCCCCGGCTTGAGCACCCGCAGCGCCGACTCGAAGGTGCCTTGCGTGCCGAGCGCCTCGATCGACGCGTCGGCGCCTCGGCCGTGAGTGAGCTTCATCACCTCGTCGACGACGTCGGTGTTGCGGAAGTTGAGCACAACGTCGGCGCCCATCTTCTTCGCGATATCCAATCGGTGGTCGTTGCCGTCCACTGCGATGATGGTCGTCGCGCCCAGCAGTCTGGCTCCGGCGGTCGCGCACAGCCCGATCGGCCCCTGCGCGAACACGACCACCGTGTCGCCGATTCGCACACCGGCGTTCTCGGCGCCCTTGAACCCCGTGGACATGATGTCCGGGCACATCAGCACCTGCTCGTCGGTGAGCCCTTCGGGAATCGGCGCGAGATTGCCTTGCGCGTCGGGCACGAGCACGTACTCGGCCTGGGTGCCGTCGATCAGATTGCCGAAGCGCCAGCCCGCCGTCGCCTTGTAGCCATGGTGGCCGCACTGACCCCTCGCCGCCAGATAGCTTCCGTCCTGCGACGGGGCGCCGTCCTGCGCGGCGTAGGAATTGAAGTTCGGGCAGATCGCGCCGGCGATCACACGCTGGCCTTCGGTGTAGCCCTGCACGGCGCTGCCCAGTTTCTCGATGACGCCGACCGGCTCGTGCCCGATTGTCAGCCCCTTGGCCACCGGGTACTCGCCCTTCAGGATGTGCACGTCGGTGCCGCAGATTGTCGTCGTGGTGATGCGGATCAGCGCATCGTTGGGGCCGACGTCGGGGATGGGCTTGTCGGCCAGTTCGATGCGGCCTGGCTCGACGAACACGGCTGCTCTCATCATCGCGGGCATGAAAAACTCCTTGATCGGCAAATCGATAGCAAACGGACAGCCATCAGTATCCCGAGCAGAGGGAACGCGAGGATGACCGTCTCATTGCCATTCCGTAATCTTCGATTTTTCCTTTGCACGACTTCCTGAAACGCGCATGGCCGCTACGTGACCGAAATGTAATCGGCCGAACACTTTCGTGTCAGGCACGAAGGCGCAAATTGGCGGCATCGGCGCGTTGCCGCCGACCCGGTTTCGACTCACGGGTTCCCCCGAGTCCGATAGGAGTTCGTGTCATGCACAGGTTTCTAGTGTTTTCGGTAGCGATCGCGGTAACCGCTCCGGTCTTTGCGAGTCCCGATTCGACGTTCATGAACGCGCCAGACCTCGCGCAAGCCCAACAACGAAGCGGAATTCAGTACCTCCCGATCGGAGAAGGCTCCGCATACCCACCGGAAAACCAGTTACCGGCTTCAGGCAAGGCGATGACGCATCGCGGCGCCAACATGCCGGGCGGTCAGGGCGAAATGCCCGACCACCCGCATACGTCGGCATCGCCCGACCCGGGCAAAACGATGACGCACCGTGGCGCGAACATGCCGGGCGGCCAAGGCGAAATGCCGGACCATCCGCATCAACAACAGAAACGATAGACGCACAGGAGCGGCTGCGGCATCGATACCGAGCGCCTTCCGCCCGCTCGGTTTCGGTGCGCCTCCGACAGCGGCGCATGCCCCCCCAGGGTGGCGGGGTTCGCTTCCGCGGTTCCTCCGAGCGGGTGCGGCGTTCAAGTCGCGAGAACTGCTGCCAAAACCGCTATTGCAATGGCGATGGTGGCCTGTGACGCGGATATATCCTGCCCTGCAAGCCAGGTGAAACCGGATCACTGCAGGGCGGACCGTGGAAGCCGCGCAGCGACCGGAAGGAGCACCGCCGACCGGGAATGCCGTACGGGTCTGTTTACAGCCATCGACGCGCCCACCAACCGATCGATTCGGCGACGCGCCGTGGCCACTTCCTCTGGCTCCAAGCGTGGGCGCGTATCGGCTCGGCTTCGCACAGGTCCGCGAGGAAGCTCTCCGCCAGTAAGGCGTTCAATTCTCCGGATTCGTCGATCACGTTCAGCTCGTCGTTGACGAAAAGACTTCGATAGTCGAGGTTGGCAGTACCGACGGTCGCCCACCGGTCGTCCACGAGCAGCGTTTTCGCGTGGAGAACCCGAGGAACGTACTCGAAGATCCGCACGCCGCAGGACAGCAGGCGGGAATAGGCCGCACGAGCCGCCCACTGGGCCAGCGGCACATCGCTTTTCCCGGGGACGAGCAGCAGGACGTCGACGCCACGCATCGCTGCCTCGCGCATCAGTCGCTGGGTGCGGCTGTCGGGCACGAAGTACGGAGTGGTTACCCAGATGCGCGAGCGCGCCGCGATCATCGTGTCATTGAGGACGCACCGCAGCCGGTGGCGGCATGCGCGCGAGCGATTCGGCAGCAGCCATAGCGAGCCGGTCACCGGTGGCAGCCAGTCGGGTGGGACGTCGCGGTAGCAGTCGAAAACCATCGCAGCCGCGGCAGCCGGTTTGCCGACGAACCGAACGTGCGTATCGCGCCAGCGGCCGGACCCGAACGACCGCAGCGAACTGGCCGCATGGACATTGAAGCCGCCGACATACGCGATCGCCTCGTCCACCACGAGCAGCTTCCGATGGTTGCGTCGGTTGATTGCAAGCGGCCGATGTACGCTCCAGCGCCGGCTCCATTCGAAGTGAACTCCGCCCGCCCGGAGTCGCTCGATATCAGCATTGGAGAGATCGCGCCAGGAACCGAGGTGATCGACGCGCAATCGCACGTCCAGACCCCTCGTGGCGCAACGGGCCAACGTATCGACGAATTGCCGGCCGACCGGGTCGGAAGTGAAGATGTAGCTCTCGAACCGAACGCTTCGCTGCGCGCACTCGATGTCGCGCAGCATGTCGTCGAACAGGAGATCGCCCTCGATGTAGACCCTCGACAGCCCCGACGCCCCGCTCCGTGGCTCGGTGGGCATCGGGTTCTCGCCCCTGATTTGTTGTCGGAGACCGGGGGAATCGGAGAGCGACTCCCCGCTCCGATCGGCTATCAGGACTCGAGAGCGTGATGGGGCCCGTACAGCCGGTGGGCTGCCTCACGCTCGGCTCGCGTCGCTTGGGATGCTTCGCGCTGAATTTGCTCCTGCGTCGTTGAGGATGCCGACGCCTCCTTCGCCGCGACGAATTCGAATGAACCCGGAATGCTTCCGGCGCGCTGTGCGGCCTGCAGTTCGGCGGTCACTTGCGCACGCGTCGTCTTGCTCGGAGTCACATGGGTCGTCTGGAATCCGATCTCGTTGTTCACGAATTCGACGCCACTGTCCGCGAAGGCGGGCAGGCTCACAGACAACACGACTCCTGCGAACAACAAGGCTTTCGAGGACATTTCGCTACTCCTTTCAGTTCATGGTCTGCAACATCGGTCGGTGCGTGTGACGCGTTTCGGACATCACGGTCACGACTGTAGCGATGCATCCCCAACCGCAAGGTTTCACGACGATTACATCTGAATCATGTTTCCAACGTGCATGTCCCCGAGCAAGTGCGCATCGTTGCTCAACCCGCAATCCATCGGCCCTCTCTCGCCGGGGTAGCGTCGGCTAATAGCACCCGATCGCGATGTTCGACGACATCGGAAAGACCAGTTCATCTCTCCTGCGAAACGTCTCTACCGCAGCCCGCGTGTCCCGGACGATCGCGTCGATCAGCGCCGCCCGCCGGGGTTCGTCCAACGCTGCGAACGCCGGCACGGAAGTCGCGGCGCCCAGGACCGTGAACGCGACGAAGCGCTCGGGCGAGGGAAGTCGGACCTCGTGCGACCGCGGTATTACCTGTACGTCGCGGAAGTTCGCTTCGATGAGCAGGCTCTTCAGATCGTGAGCGCTCCCGAGTGAAAACGACAATGCAACGTCGGCGATCTCTGCGTTCAGGTGCCGCACGGTCGCCCGGAACAGCGATTCGTACAGGGGGTGGTGGTCCAGCGACTGCCAGACGCTGATGGCGGTCCTTCCCACCGCAACGAGCACCCGGCGCATTTCGCGAAGCGCTCGCGCGCGATCGGCGAAGAACTGCAGTCCCTGCTGGCACAAGACGACGTCGAAAGCGCTGTCGGGTAACTGCAGCGCAAGGGCATCACCTTGCAACCACTCGATTGGCGCCCCGTTGGGCGGGTCGAGCGAACGTGCCACAGCGAGCATCCCCGGATTGATGTCGAGGCCGGTGACCTTTCCTCGCTCGCCCACGATCGGGGCGGCCTGCCGCGCGACACTCCCGGTTCCGCAGGCGAGGTCCAGCACTCGCTCGCCGCTTCCTAACGAGGCGTACTCGAGCAGAATGCGTGTCCAGGGATCGGCGATCGTCCTGCCGAGATATTCCTCGTAGATGCGCGCCGGATCGGATTGCTCTGACTCTTCCATTGACGTTCTCCAGATGAGAGAAGCACGTCCACGTAGGCACACAGAAAACTGCCGGACGGTCGCCCCAACCGACGTTTGGGCGGTCAGCTCGGGTCGAGCAATCCGTTGCTACACCATCACCCTGTAATTGCGCATCATGCCGCCGTCCTCGTGTTCGAGCATGTGACAGTGGTACAGGAACAGCCCCGGGTAGTCGGCGAAGTGCACCAGGATGCGAACACGCTCGCCCGGCATCACCAGCACGGTGTCCTTCCAGCCGTCGTCGACGAAGCCCGCGTCTACGGTGTTGCGATAACCGGCGAAACGGCCCGAGACCGATCGCTCGAGGACACGAAACTGCACGCCGTGCACATGCATCGAATGGGGCATCGCCATGCCCATCATCGCGTTCGTTGAATCGTTGCGGAATTCCCATAGCTCGTGGGTGCCGAGCCGGACGGTCTCGTACGGACGGGCATCGAGCATCTGGAAGCTCTTCCCGTTGATTCCCCAGGCCATCATTCCCATCGTGAGCTCGAAGATCTTCGGGCGATCGAAGTTGACGGCCACGCTCGGGTTCGGTGATGGCACCTCGGACAGGCGTGGCGGCGGCGCTGTCTCCTGCGAGCGCTGCGAGCCGTCCTCGACGTGCAGCGCGAGCACCCGGAACGGCGCGCCGTCGGGCAGGGCCGCCCGGCCCATCATCATGCCGCCCATGTTCATTCCGCCATTGAAGGCGAGGCTTTGCAGCGACAGTTCGCTGCCCGCGGACCAGCGAGCGAAATCGACCCAAAGATCGATGCGCTCGGCCGGTGCGAGCATGACGTAGTCGCGCCGCACCGGGGCGGCCAGAAGCCCGCCGTCGCTCCCGATCACGATCAGCGGCGAGCCATCGTGCCAGGCAAGCTTGTAGGTGCGCGTGTTGGAACCGTTGAGCAGTCGCAGGCGATAGGGACGCCGCTCGACCGCGAGGCTGGCGCTGGGTCTGCCGTTGACGAGGATGTCGTCGCCAAGCACCCCCATCATGCGGGCCATCATCGAGCCCATTCCGCCGCGCATCATGCCGCGGCCCATCATTCCGCCGCCCATTGTTCCATCGCCCATCATCCCGCCGCCCATCATTGGGGGCTGGTCCAGGTTATCGGTGGGAGAGCTGTCGAGCAGACTCGACCCCAGGTAGACGAACTGGTTGTTGCCGTCGAAGCTGCGGTCCTGCAGGACGAGCGGAATATCGTATCGGCCGCCAGGTAGTCCAACCGTCGCTTCCTCGTCGTCGCTCACGAGGAACAGCCCGGCCAGACCGAAGTAGATCTGCGCGCCTGTCCGGCCGTGGGGATGCGGGTGGAACCAGTAGCTGCCGGCTCTATTCGACACGGTGAACTCGTAGACGTAGCGCTGGCCCGGTGCGATTGCATGGCGTGGATGCCCGTCCATCGTGTCGGGGACGTGCAGGCCGTGCCAGTGAACGATTGTCGGCTCCGGCAGTTCGTTGATCAGGTCGATCCGCACGCGCTGGCCGCGCTGCACCCGGATGATCGGCCCGAGATACGTGGCATCGGACGCCTCGAGCGTGCTTGCATCACCTCTTAGCACCTTGCCCCGGTAGCGCCATACCCGGGTCGGGGTGCCCCGACGAAGGGCGACATGTTCCTGCACCGCATGCAACTCGATGTGGACGTCGACGCCGGTGTCGGCCTCCTCCTTGCGGTCAGCGCGTGCGCCCGCTTGCGGCAGCCCGAGTGTGGCCGCGGCTGCAGCGGTTGCAGTGCCGACGACGACGCGTCTCCTTCGAGGGTCCATGCTATTGATCTCCAATCGGTTGGCGCAGCCGACGGGCCTAGCAGCAGCCCATGCCGCCGGCCATTCCGAAATGCATCAGCGCCATGATGCCGACGCCGAGCACGACCAGCCCGCCGATGGTGGCGAGCACGATCACGACTACCTTGAGCACTTCGTTCGCCTCGCCGTCACGGGAGCGTCGCTCCGTCCTTGGCAATCTGCGTCCAGCTTCGGCCCCGGTCTTTGCTGACGAAAACGCTTCGCTTGAAGGTCGCAATCGCGAACTCGTCGCGCTGCACGGTGTTCTGCGCGATGTAGGCCACGGCGTCTTCGCCTAGCGCGGGGATCGAGGCCGTCTCAGGAGCGGCGCCGGACTTCAACGTGACGCGGGCAAGCCCCGCCTTGCCGGCATACGTGCTGAACCACAGCTGCTGGCCGTCGAGGTCGAATGCCTCGGCGAAAACCCGTACGTCGCCGACAAGTTGCTCGAAGTTCTCACCGGCATCGCGCGACAGATAGAGTCCTTGGTCGGTACCGGCGGCCACGACGCCGGAATCGGTGGGATGCACAGCGAGACTGTTCAGCTCCCCGCTCAGCCCCCGGGCGGCAGCGCGCTTCCACTGCAGGCCGTCATTGCGCGTGTAGTAGACGCCGGACTGCTTCATGCGCGAGTTCGGGTGCGGGTTGAAAACGTACACCGTGTTGGTCCCGTGGCTGGTCGCCAGCGAGTGGAAATCCGACTCGCCCTCGAGCCCGAGTTTCTGCCATGTTTTTCCTCCGTCCTTGCTCTTGATGAGGCCGAACGGATTCGTCAGTCCGGAGCGCGGCGCTGGATGGCCGCTGCTGTACAGCGCATCGCGCGTCGCCGAGAAGCCCATGTAGTCGTGCGCAGGGCCTGGAGCCTTGGACCAGCGCCCCTCGCTGAAGACAGCAAGACCATGATGGCTGGGAATGAGGAGTCGCTGACCGTCCGCGCTGTAGGACAGGCCGTGAACGTGCGTCAGCGTGATCGCAGGGTCGGCAAACACTGTTGTGGCGAACACCGTCAGTGCCAGCGCGAGCGGAAAGGCGTGAAAGCGCCTCTTTCTGGAGAGCATGTCGATCCTTGGTCGTCGATGAAAGGGCTGCCTCACCGCTGAAGGGAGTTGAGGCGGGCGGACGGCTTGCGTTCGCGCTGATCAGCAGGAGCAGGTCGTGCCGTCGCCGCGAAGCGGGCGCGGCTTCACAAGCGGGCTACACACCGCAGGATCAAATGCGCAGCCGACCGGTGCGCCAAAGAGGGGGTGGTGTGGTGGGTCGCAGCAATTCGGGCTGCTGCGCGTGCCTCACGCCTGCGAGTTCGGAAGGATCCGGTTCGGGAAGAACGAAGGCCAGGACAAACGTCTGGTGAATGGGGGCAACCGACCGCGATTCGGAGGTTTGCCCGTCGTGAGCGCAGTGCTGGTTGCAAAGGTCCGGCGGTTGCGCATCGAACGCGCCGTGTGATTGCGTTGCCATCTCCGGGCAGGGAAGTCCGTGCGAGTCAGACGCTGCCTGCGTCTGTTCGCTTGTCGTATGCGGCAACGACGGGCACGCGTATGCCGCCACTGCGAACTGCGTGAACAGGATCCCGAGCAGCGCAATCCAGGCAAAGACCGAACGGCGGAAGGCTCTCATTGGTGTCCGATTGTAGTGATCGGAACCGGAAATGTCACTGCCACGGTTGTTCGTCGCGCGCAACGCTTGTGCCCGGCGCGTGCGACGCAGCTCCCAAGCGAAACCGTCGTGGACCGCTTCCGGCGAGGGTATTGCGCCTCTGCTCATCCTGCGCAGCACGACAACCTGGTTACGTCTTTGTCGAATGCGAGTGCGGCGAGCTTCAGCCCCTCGACCGTACTGAGATACGGAAAGATCATGTCCGCGAGGTCATCGACGGTAAGGCTCTGACGGATTGCGAGCGCCGCGGTCTGAATGCTGTCGGCGCCTTCGGGGGCGAGTATGTGCGCGCCGAGCAGGCGAGCACTTCCGGCGTCGGCCACGAGCTTGATGAGACCGCGCACGTCGCGTGCGGCAAGAGCGCGCGGCACCACGTCGAGACCGATTGTCGACACGCGGACGGGATGACCGGCAGCTCGCGCCGCCGCCTCGGTCANNCCACCTGCGGGTCGGTGAACACTATGGCGGGCATGGCACTGTTGTCGTAGCGCAGGCTGTCGCCGTTGAGTGCGTTCCTGGCCGCGAGCTTGGCCCCGTAGGCGGCCATATAGACGAACTGGTCGCGGCCGGTAACGTCGCCGGCAGCATAGACGCCGGCCTTCGTCGTGCGCATGTAGTCGTCGACGATGATGGGTCCCTTTGGCGAGACGGCGATACTGCAGTCCTCGAGCCCCAGGCCTTCGACGTTGGGGCTACGCGCGGTGGTAATCAGCACCTGCTCGGCGCTGATCGAAACGTCTTGGCCGTCGCGCGCAAGGGTCAAGGAAACAGCGCCCTCGGTCTTGCGGATCGCCCGGTAGGCGATGCCGGATACCACCGTGATCCCTTCCTCCTCGAAATACCGCTGCAGCGCCGCTCCGATCTCGGGCTCGGCCTGGGGGAGCAGCCGCGACCGGCAGACGAGCGTCACCTCGACCCCGGCGCGGGCAAACATCTGCGCCAGTTCAGCCCCGACGTAGCCGCCGCCGATGACGAGCAGCGAGCGCGGCAGCTCCTGGAGGTCCAGCGCCGTCGTGCTCGTGAGGTACGGTACGGTCTCGATCCCCGGGATCGCAGGGACCGCCGGTCGCGCACCGGTTGCGATGATGATCTTCGCAGCGGGAATGCTCGTGCCGTCCACCTCGACACCGCCTTCGACGAGGCGTGCCAAACCTTCGCGATAGGTGATCCCGTTGTAGGCCGACAGCAGATCGATGTACCTGGCCTGGCGCAGTGCGGAAACGAGCTCGTCCTTCTGCTGAACGGTTCTGCGCCAGTCGGTCAGTTTGGCCTTGGCCGTGATGCCGGCGAAGCGCGCTGTCACGCGAGCGTTGTGAAGCGTCTCGGCGGCGCGGATCAGGGTCTTCGACGGTACGCAGCCGATATTGACGCAAGTGCCGCCGATGGTGCCGCTGCCGATGAGCACGACCTGTGCGCCCTGATCGGCGGCCGTGATCGAGGCTGAGAAGCCGGCCGAGCCGGCGCCGATCACGGCGAGATCGCAGGTGCGTGGTGCGTCGTTCATCTCAACTACCCTGCAACCTCTCGTGGGCAGGGAAGCCGGCACTGCTGCTCGCGGCCGCGATCGCACCGGGGTTCGTCTTCGCGTCGTCGAACGTCACTGTTGCGGTCTTCGACTCGAAGGAGACAGTCACGTTCGCGACGCCTGGAACCGCCGCCATCGCGGTCTTCACAATGTAGGGACACGAGGCGCAGGTCATGTTGTCGACGCCGAAGGTCACGATACGTTCCGCGGCAAACGCGGCGGGAGTCGTCATCATCGAGACGATCAGGGCAATGGTGCTCGAGCGCTTCTTCATGGGAGTTCCTTCGACATCAAACGGGCAGCAACAGCGGGGCGACGTAATCGAACGCGAAGGCGGCTGCAACGAGCACCGTCGCGATCCAGAGTGCGGTCCGGACGAGGCGGCTGGGGACGAGCGTTGCGCAGGCGGCACCGTTGGCGCAGGCTCTCCGCGGCTTCCAGTAGACGAGGTAGAAGCCGTATCCGAGGACGCCAGTGGTTGCAGCGACGAACAATGGTTTATACGGCGCGAGCGCCGTCAGATTGCCGACCCAGGCGCCACCGACGCCGAGGCTGAACAGGACGAGCGGCACGATGCAGCACGACGAGGCCGCGAGCGCGCCGAGTATGCCGCCGAGGGCGACCAGGCGCTGCCGACCGCTCTCGCCACGCGCCGAGGTCATCACGTTCCCTGCGGTCGACACGATTTCTGCCGTTCCATGTCGCGATGCATCCATGTCGGACCTTGCCTTCCTTGCTGAAATCCTTATTGCACGGTACTTTGAAGTCTGTAGCGATTACAGAGTCAAGCGGGAAGTTCGCAATGTCCGACGGTTCCGATATGAAGGGCCTTCAGCGGGCCGAGCTCGCCCGGCGAACAGGCTGCAATCTCGAAACTGTGCGCTATTACGAGAAGGTCGGGCTGCTGCCCGCGCCGCCGCGCACGACCGCCGGCTATCGTCGCTACGACGCCAATCATGAGCGGCGGCTTCGCTTCGTCCTGCGGGCGCGCGAGCTGGGCTTCTGCCTCGACGAGGTCCGCGCGCTCTTGCGTCTCGTCGATGAGAGTGACCAGCCCTGTGCCGAGGCGCGGGATCTCGCCGCGGCTCATCTCGCCGAGGTGCGTGCGAAGATCGCCGACCTGAAGCGCATGGAGCGAGTGCTGAAGGACGTCGTCGTCCGATGTGCGGACGGCACGCGGCCGGAATGCCCGCTGATCGAGACGCTGTTCGGGGGGAAGGCCGCCTGAGGGTCCAGCGGAGAGCCAAGAGTGTCGGTATACCGGTTCGATCGCGTTACATCACCACGATCCCGCTAGAACAGCACCTGATCCCGGGCCTTACTTCAGCCCCTCCACGTTCGCACGCTTGAGCAGCAGCGCATTGGCCGCGACGATCAGCGAGCTGCCGGACATCGCGAGCGCCGCCATCTCCGGGCTGATCGTCAGCGGGTAGAAGACGCCCGCGGCGAAGGGAAAGGCGATGACGTTGTAGCCCACTGCCCACCACAGGTTCTGGTGCATCTTGCGCAGCGTGACGCGCGACAGGCCCACGGCGGCGACCACGTCGAACGGATCGCTTCTCATCAGCACCACGTCGGCGCTCTCCATCGCCACATCGGTACCCGCGCCGATCGCGAATCCGACGTCGGCCTGCGTGAGCGCCGGCGCATCGTTGATGCCATCGCCGACCATGCCGACTTTCTTTCCCTGCGCCTGAAGCGCTTTCACCTGGTCGGCCTTCTGACCGGGTAGGACTTCGGCGAGCACCATGGTGACGCCCAGCTCGCGTCCGATTCGTTCGGCCGTGGCACGGTTGTCGCCGGTGAGCATCGCGACGTCGACGCCGCGTTTCTTCAGCGCCGCGACCGCCGCTGCGGAAGTGGGTCGAACCGCATCCGCGATCGCGATGAGCCCCCACAGCTTGCCGCCGCGCGCGACGTGCACCACCGTGCGTCCGCCGCCGGCCATCCGCTCCGCCGTGGCCTCCATCCCGGCCAGATCGACGCGCTCCGCGTCCATCAACCGGCGGTTACCGACCAGCGCCGGCTCGCCTTCGGAACGTGCGCGAGCGCCCATTCCGTCGATGTTGGTGAATCCCTCCGCGGGCAGGGCCTGCATCCCCTTGGACCTCTCGAGGATCGCGTGGGCGAGCGGGTGCTCCGAGTGCTGCTCCATGCCGGCTGCGAGAGCAAGCACATCGTCTTCGCTTCGTCCTGGCGCGGCCGCCACTTCCACCACTTCGGGCTTGCCGAGTGTCAACGTCCCGGTCTTGTCGAAGATCACGACGTCCAGGTGCGTTGCGTTCTCGAGCGCTGCGGCGTTCTTGATCAGGATGCCGTTCTGCGCGCCGCGGCCGGTGCCGATCATGATCGCCATCGGGGTCGCAAGCCCGAGCGCGTCGGGGCAGGCGATGACGAACACGGTGATCGTGAGCGTTACCGCAAACAGCAGCGTCTGCCCGATCAGCCAGAACCAGACCGCGAACGTGGCAAGGCCGATCACGATGGCGATGAGCACCAGCCATTGCGAGGCCCGATCGGCGAGAAGCTGCGCCGGCGCCTTCGAGTTCTGCGCTTCCTGCACGAGCTTCACGATCTGAGCGAGCGCCGTGTCGGCACCCACCTTGGTCGCACGGAAGCGAAACGCGCCGCTCTTGTTGATGGTGGCCGCGGCGACGTCCGCGCCGACCACCTTCTTCACCGGCATCGATTCGCCGGTGAGCATCGACTCGTCGACCTGCGTTTCGCCCTCGGTCACGACCCCGTCGACGGGAATGCGGTCGCCGGGGCGCACGATGACGATGTCTCCCGCCAGCACGTCGGCCGTCGGCACCTGCACTTCCTTTCCCTCGCGCAGGACATTCGCCATCGGAGGCGCAAGGTTGAGCAGCGCGCGGATCGCGTCGTTCGCACCTGCGCGCGCCCGCATCTCCAGCCAATGACCGAGCAGGATGAACACGAGCAGCACTGACACCGCTTCGTAGAACTGCACGCCTTCGAACAGAAAGGTCGCCGCCACGCTGAAGAGGTAGCCGGTGCCGACCGACAGCACGACGAGCACTGCCATGTTGAGGACGCCATTGCGCAAGGCGCGCCAGGCGGCGACGAAGAAAGGCAACGACGGCCAGAGGACGGCGCCGCTCGCGAGCACGAACAGCCAGTGGTCGAGCTCCAGGCCGAACGGCACCGGCGGCGTGGGCAGCGGCAAACCCATCGGCGCCCAGAGGAACAAGAGCGCGCTGAAGAACAGGCAGACGAGGAAGCGGTTGCGCATGTCGCGCACCATTCCCGCCATGTCCATCCCGGCGCCGTGGCCCATGTCGTGCGCCATCTCGTCCATGGCGCCGGGTTGGGCGGCGTGCTTCGCATGAGCGGCGTGCATGTCCGGCTCGGCCACTCGGCAGACGTGATCGGGCTGCACCTCGCCGCGGCAGTGATAGCCGCACTCGCGCACGGCCTCGCGCAACTGCGGCTCGGACACCACCGCAGCGTCGTAGTGCACGGTGACGCTTCCCGAGGCGGGATTGGCATGGGCGTGATGTACGCCGGGCAATGCGCTGACTCGCTTCTCCACGCCGAGGTGATCGAGCGGCTCGAACAGGCCCTTCACCTCGATGTTCACGCTCTTCATTTCGCTCTTCACGTTCAGTTCCCCCAGCGGCGCGCAAGGCCGTTGTAGATAGGCACGTACACCAGACCGATCAGCGCCCCGTACAGGAAGCTCTTGAGAAGTCCGATGCCGAATCCTTTCGGAGTCAGCCATTCGAAGCCAGGCAGCGCGATCGTCAAAAATTCGCGCATGTGGCCGGCCGCCGGATTGGTCAATCCATACGCAATGCACAGCAGGTACAGAACGGCGCCCGTCAACGCGAGTGCCCAGGTCACTGTTTTCAGGCTCATATCAGTTCCACTTCCGCACTTCGTCGTCATCCGCTGCAGTCAATGCCGATGGGCGTCGCCCTTGCGAGTATTGCCCCTCTGTCCGCCCCCATGGCCTCCATGTCCGCCGTGCCCGAACAGATGCATGGCCACGAACGCAACCGCGATCAGCAAGAAAGTCCAGTTCTCGGATAGCCATTCCACGGCTCGACTCCACAGGTAAAGGTTAGCGTGGCTGCGTCAGCCACTACTGCGACACAGCCAGCGCGGCGAAGGTGGAACAAGGAATGCGCCTCCACCGAAGACTGCGGCACCAGCGGGGCAAGCAGTTCAGGCAGCAACGGCATGACCGCTCCCGTACGCGAAGGCCGCGGCGAAGACGGCCGAGGCGAAGGTAAAGAGGGACGCCGAAGGGCATCAGGCCGGGTAGGCGGATAACAAGTACGCCCGCGGGCGCCGAAAGGCGGCCGAGGGCGTCATCGGGGCTCAAGAATCGCGGCCGTGCACCGGGCCGTAGATGCGGTGTACGGCATCGCGCTCGGCGTCGGTCATTTCGGTGACGCCGCGCTGGACCCCCTCACGGCTGAGCTTGGAAGGAGAAGCTTTCGTCGCTGCCGGAAACTCGTACGAGTTTGCGAGGACGCCCGCATCTTGCGCGGCCTTCAATTCAGCAACGACTTCGGCACGGCTCTTCGTGCTCGGCGTCGCGTGTGTTTCCCAGCCAATTTCGTTGTTCACGAACGTGGCGCCGTTGCTCGCGAATGCGGGGGCGCTTACCGACAACGCGAACGCGGCGAGAAGCAGGGCTTTCGAGGTCATCTTCGGTACTCCTTGTCGGGGGGTGGATGGATGGTTCGCAGCACCTTGTTCGCTGCTCGAAACGCGCGGTGCGCATCACGATGAAAAGTGTAGGGACGCACCGCCGACAAGGAGCTGACTCTTCGATTACATTGCGTTCATCTCGCGCATCGGACCGCGCTGTCCGAAACACGTCGCAGCGATGACCGGGACGTTACGTCTTCGTAATCCAGTCGCCATCTTCCCGACGGATTGCCGCCTGCAGAATGTCGCATTCGAACGCGGGCGACGTTCCGCGGCCCCGTTTATCGTGCACACCTTCGGATGGAGCTCGCCTGCATGAAGAGATATTCCTTTCCGCATTCCGGTTCGGCGCTTGCGTTGCCGCTCGCTTCGCGTCGCCGTTTCGTGCAAGGCCTCGCGGCGGGTGGCGTCCTCCTCGGTTCCGCAGCTTCTCTTGCGGACCGGGCCTGGTCGCAAAATGGCGATACGGCAACCGGCTCCGCGCCCGTGCTTCGCGGGACCGAGTTCGACCTCGTCATCGCCGAATTGCCGGTGAACTTTACCGGCACCGCGCGCGTCGCGACCACGATCAACGGTTCGATTCCCGCGCCGACGTTGTATTGGCGCGAGGGCGATACGGTCACGATTCGCGTGACCAACCGGCTGGCCGAAGCGACGTCGATTCACTGGCACGGAATCCTCCTGCCCTTCCAGATGGACGGAGTGCCCGGTATCAGCTTCCCGGGCATCGCGCCCGGCGAGACCTTTACATATCGATTTCGCGTTCAACAAAGCGGCACCTACTGGTACCACTCGCACTCCGGCATGCAGGAGCAGACCGGCATGTACGGCGCAATCGTCATTGAGCCAGCGGATGGCGAAACCATCCGCGCGAATCGCGACTATGTCGTGCAGCTGTCGGACTGGA
>JRYH01006630.1_pt1 | contig 15729 bp, 14 predicted proteins | sample 235351 | NCBI WGS metagenome assembly JRYH01 (sample SAMN03074221, study PRJNA261480) | activated sludge metagenome | biome: Wastewater Treatment Plant; feature: Wastewater; material: Activated sludge; isolation source: activated biomass of a wastewater treatment plant treating wastewater... ... | reverse complement strand
GACATCAAGTGCCGCAAGGCCGGGCTCGCGCCCGACGTCTGCGTCATCGTCGCGACCGTGCGCGCGCTCAAGATGCACGGCGGCGTCGCGAAGGACGATCTCAAGACCGAGAACGTGGCGGCCGTCGCGGCAGGCTGCTCCAACCTCAAGCGGCATATCGAGAACGTCAACAAGTTCGGCGTGCCGGCCGTGGTCGCGATCAACCGCTTCATCACTGATACGGATGCCGAGGTCCAGGAGGTGATGAAGGCGGCCGAGGAGATGGGTACGCGCGCCTTCACGTGCACGCACTGGTCCGATGGCGGCAAGGGCACGGAAGCGCTTGCGCATCACGTCGTCGAGGTGGCGAACTCGGGCAAGGCCGACTTCAAGCCGCTCTATCCCGAGTCCATGCCGCTGCGCGACAAGGTGAAGACGATCGCGACCGAGATCTACCGCGCGTCGGATATTTCCTGCGATGCCTCCATCGAAACCCGCTTCAAGGATCTCGAGGCGATGGGCTTCGGGCATCTGCCGGTCTGCATGGCCAAGACGCAGTACTCGTTCTCGACCGATCCCAACAAGCGCGGCGCGCCGACCGGACACGTGGTGCCGATCCGCGAGCTCAGGCTCTCGGCGGGCGCCGAGTTCGTCGTCGTCGTCACCGGCGAGATCATGACCATGCCGGGGCTGCCGAAGGTGCCGAGCGCGGACAACATCCGTCTTAACGCCGACGGCCAGATCGAGGGTCTGTTCTAGAGCCGTTCCGGTTTTAGTGGAATCGCGGAACGGCTCTAAGCTTTCGATTGATCGTGCTTCTTATCGGAAAACCGGTTCCCACTTTTCCGGAAGCACTCTAAGCCCCGGAAACGGGAACACTCGTCAACGACAACCGGCCGGGGCTCGCTCCGGCCGGTTTTTTATGCGGCTCACATGCGCCGCGTCGGATCGCTGTCGCTCGGCTCGGATCCGGGCTCAGGGGCGGCGGCAGCAGGCGCGGCCGATCCGGCAGCGGCGTTGCGGCGCTCCTCGCGCAGGCGCATCATCTCCCGGCGGGCCTGCTCCTCGCGCGGACGCTTGATGAAGACGTTGTAGGCGTGGAACGCGATGCCGGTGCCCCAGCCGAGAACGACCCACTGCACCCAGAAATGCTCGCCCTCGATCAGGTTGATGATGGCGAGACCGGCGATGACGGCGAGGAAGACGATGAAATGCGTGTAGTAGCCGTTGATGGCCTTGTCGCGCTCGCTTTCCATCGCATGCTCGAAGAGGTCGTCCATGGCGAGGCCTCCTGGTGATCCTTCACTTCACTCTGCCCCACTCTACACCCATTGCCGCCAAGGGAAATGCCTCACAGGGAACAGTTTTGTGACGGTCCATCACGGGCCGGGGAAGCTTGGTTAAGCCGCGAGCGCGAGCGGCTCGGTGGCCGGACGCATGTCCTCGAACCCTTGCGCGACGAGCCGCCCCTCGGCGGCGTCCGCGATCATCACGATCCGCGTCGTGGGGTTCAGGATCGGCGGGGCGAGCCAGGAGAAATCCGCCGTCAGCTCGGGCATGACGGTGTGCATGCGTGCGGCCCGCTCAGCGCTCTGCATACCGCGCGAGCGCCCGCGCCAGCCGGGGGCCTCCCAATGGTTGGCGGCGACGTTCGGGCCGACATGGACGCGCGCCTCCGTCTCCATGCGCTCGATGACGATGGTCTCGGCCGGCTTGAGGCCGGCGAGCGAGAAGATGGCCGGCGTGGAGATCGGCGCGCCGATCAAGCGCTCCCGCGCCTCTGCGAAATCGCGGGCGGTCTCGAAGACGGAGCGCAGGAGGTGCGCCGGCGTCGGGTGGGGCATCGTCCAGACGCGGCGGCGGCTCACCGCCCAGTCGAGCGCATAGAAGCCGATCGCCTTGCGCATCGGGGCCTGGTTCAATGCCGCCGAGAAGCGGCCGGGCGCCATGGCGGTGAGCACGCCGGTGTAGCCGGGCCAGGTCAAGGTCACGAAGCGGCCGCGCGGGGCGGCGACGCGGGCCGCGATGACATGCCGGCCGAGGCCCGGCGTGCGCCAATCGAGGACGCGGACGAGGCGCGCGCTTTTGCCGTTGGGCGCGGGCGCGACACGGCACGTGCAGGCCCATTCGTAATTGACGGACAGGAAATAGGCGCCCGGGCGTCCCAGCCGCTCCGAAATCGCGTCGATCTCGGCGAGGTGGGCGTTCTTCCACTTGGAGAGCCAGCGCCGGGAGACCTTGTCGAGCTGGCGCAGGGCGGCGGAGGGCAGTGGGCCGGTCGCGAGATCGAGCAGGGCGTGCGCGCGTGCCTCTTCGGCCCGAAGCGTCTCCATCGGAAACATCGGCCCGGTGTCGAGGACAGGGATCGGCTCGAGACGATCGAGGGCTTCAACGGCGGACAGCATCGCGCGGGCGGCCTCCTGCCGCAGGACATCGAAATGAGAAAGATAGACGTAGGCTCTCGGGCGGAGGCGTCAAGCTTGCGGGAGCCCTGCAGCATGCAATGGCTGATCGCGTCTGCTTCTGCCGCGCATCGCCGCTTATGAAATGCTTCGGCCTTTTGTCCATGACAGTGCCGACCGCAAGCCTGATACTTTGCCGCGTCAGAGTTCCATCCGCTGCCAGATGCAGGCCATGACACATTCGCTGCTTCGCAACTGCCTTACGGGCATCGGCCGGCTCGCCGTGCTCCTTTCGCTCGTGTGGCCGGCGCCGACGCTCGCGGCCGACATCGACGACCGGCGCCTGCACGAGGCCGGCGCGGATCGCGACAACTGGCTGATCCACGGACGAGACTACGCCAACCTGCGCTTCTCGCCCCTGACGGCGATCAATACGAAGTCCGTGTCGCGCCTGGTGCCGAAGTGGATCTATCAGACGGGAACCGCCGCTACGTTCCAGACCACGCCGCTCGTGGCGGACGGGACGATGTACCTCTCCGCGCCGGGCTCGAGCGTGATGGCGGTCGATGCCGCGACGGGACGCGAGCGCTGGCGCTACGATCACAAGCCCGGGAGCGGCAAGCTCTGCTGCGGGCCGGCGAACCGCGGCGTCGCGCTCGGCTATGGCAAGGTGTTCGTCGCCACGGTGGATGCGCGGCTAATCGCGCTCGCGCAGGACGACGGCAAGACGCTGTGGGACATCCCGCTGGCCGGCGGCGAGGCCATCGTCACGGAGGATCGCGCCACCCTGGGGCAGGCGGATCCCGCCCTCAAGGGCAAAGTCACCGGATCGACGGGCATCGGCGCGGCGTCGGCTCCGCTCGTGCTCGACGGCAAAGTTTATATCGGCGTGACCGGCGTGGGCTATGGGCTGCATCTCGACAGCGACCGGCCAGGAGCGCCGCTCGGGGCCGTCGTCGGGATCGCGGGCCGCTACGGCCGGCCCGGGTTCCTCGCCGCGCACGATGCGGAGACGGGCAAGAAGCTCTGGCAATTCGACACCACGCAGGAGGGCTGGGAGGGCGCGTTCACGGCGGAGACGGCGGATGGGATCAAGCTTCCGCGCGACATTGCCGCCGAGAAGGCGGCGCTCGCCGAGCACCGTGACGCATGGCGCTTCGGCGGCGGGTCGGTCTGGCATGCGCCGGCCGCCGATCCGGCGCTCGGGCTCATCTACTTCGGCGTCGGCAATCCCTCGCCGCAGGCCGCGAGCGAGAGCCGCCCCGGCGACAATCTTTACACCGTTTCCATCGTCGCGCTCGATGCCACGACGGGAAAGCTCAAGTGGCACTACCAGCAGGTGCCACACGACATCTGGGGCTATGACGTGGCGAGCCCACCTTCGCTGTTCGACCTCACGATCGACGGCCAGACCGTGCCGGCGCTCGGGCAGGCGTCCAAGCTCGGCTGGTACTACGTGCTCGACCGGCGCGACGGACGGCTTCTGTTCAAATCGGAGCCCTTCGTGCCGCAATCGAATATGTTCCAGCTTCCGACCAAAGAGGGCGTGGTGATCGCACCCGGCGTCGGCGGGGGGGCAAACTGGTCGCCGGTTGCAGTGGACGCGCGGAAAGGCGTGGCGTTCGTGGGCGCCATGCACATGCCGACGCGCTATCGCATCGAGACGATGCCGGCGCACGACGGGAAGCCCGCGCTCACCTACTACACCATCGAGCCCGAGCCGAACGTGCCGCGGTGGGGCACGCTGTCGGCCATCGACGTCGCCAACGGCGGACGGCTGCTCTGGCAGCAGAAGACCGATCAGCCCCTTATTGGCGGCGTGCTGGCGACGGCCGGCGGGCTCGTGTTCTCGGGCGAGGGCAATGGGATGTTCGCGGCCTTCGACGCGGGGAGCGGCCAGCGCCTCTGGAACTTCAATTGCGGCGCGGGCGTCAACGCGCCACCCATCAGCTATGCCGTCGGCGGGACGCAGTACGTGACGGTCGCGGCGGGCGGCAGCCAGCTCTGGGGATTCCGCCAGGGCGGGGCCGTGATCACCTTCGGCCTCGCGGGCGAGTAAGGGGTCTGGCGGAGGCCACGACGGGATGTGCGATCCCTTGGCCGGGGCTGCCACACTCACGCCCCGAATCATTTATTGCTTCCAGACATCCTCACCACACTTGCCTGCGAGCCGTTCATGACGCTTTTCCGTTGCGCCGCCGCCCGCCATTCGGCCTGGGCGCTTCTCGCTTCGATTCTCATGCTCGGCATGGCTGCACCGATCGCAGAGGCCAAATCCCCCGGCAAGACCTATTGCTACAACAGTGTGTGCCATCGCGTAAAAACGCACGCGGAGATGGAGAAACTGGTGGGATCCGAGGAGGTCGTGACGGCCTCATTCTACGACGATTGCAAGGTGGATAAACACAACCCGTGTCAGTTGCTCTCCTCCGGCGAGGAGATGCGGGCGGACCTTCCCGACAATGCGGCGAGCCCCATCTATCCGAACGGCACGATCCTGATCGTCACGAACCCCAAGACCAGCACGACGCTGCTTCTGCGCATCAATAATTCCGGCCCGTACGTCAAAGGCCGCCTGCTGGACGTCTCGCGCGCAGCCGCCGAGCGGCTCGGCTTCGTCAAGTCCGGAATCGCCAAGCTGAAGGTCGTGGTCCTCACCGGGCCTTTGAGCTGAGGCGCCACCTTCGGCGCCCCTCCTTCTTTCTCTCTTCTCTTCCCCGTCGGTCCTCCCCTTCCGGAATTTTCGTTTCGGCGGCCGATTAATTTTGCCATGTTTTGACTTGAGACTTTCACGCACCTGCCGATGCGGTTGAGCGGAGGGGGCTCGGCTCTCGTGTTTCGATTGCGCCAAAGTGCTGCCATGGCAGCGATGTGCGTCTTGGCTGTGGGTGCCTCTTGGGGTTTCGCGGCCTCGGAGGCGCGCGCGCAGGATGTGCGCAAGGGCGCGTGCGAGGCCACAGGCGAGGTCGCCGTACTCGCCTCCCCGATCACGCCCTGGAAAGGGGCGCCGCTGCGCGTCCTCCTCTCGACGGAAAAACCGCTTACCGGCGAGCTGACGCTCACAGGGCCCGACGGCAAGGTCGCCGTCCGCTCGGGCACGCGCTTCGGCGGCCCCCCCTACTTCTGGTCGGCGGAAGTGGCGGCGCCGAGCCCCGGCGTGTGGACGGCGCGGCTGACGCAGGAAGCTTCGGCCGGAAGCGACTGCCCCGCGCTGACGCAGGAGATCACCGTCCAGCGCAAGGCGGGCGCGCGCCTCTCCGCGAGCAAAACCAGCGTCTGGCCGATCCGCGCCAGTTGGGACCGCGCCAACGAGAACCTCTACTCGGCCTGGATCGAGAAGCTGTTCGATGCGCCTCTGGACGAGGCACCTTCCTGGAAGGCGCTGCACGAGGTGTTGCGCGATCCGGGGCGCAACGTGCTCTTCAACCACCTGAACCTCAGCGAAGACCAGAAGGGCCATGTCGTCCGGCCGGACTGCGCGGACCTGCCGTATTTCCTGCGCGCCTACTTCGCTTTCAAGATGGGCCTGCCGTTCGGCTATGCGAAGTGCACGCGGGGCGGGGGCGGAAAGCCGCCCCGGTGCGCGCAATGGTGGAACATCGAGAAGGAGGAGCCTCCTCCCTCGCCGCCACCAGCCGAAAAGAAAATCGCGGACGGCGGCGATTTCCTGAGCTTCTTCGGCGGGCCACCAGCCCCGGCAGCCGCACCCAAGAAACCGCAGCGACCGCCAGGGCTGGTGGCCGGTTTCGGCTACTATCTCGGCACCACCCTCGCCAATGGCGTGCATTCCGGATCCGGCCGAACGGCGGCCGCCGACAACGCCACGGACTATTATCCCATCGCGCTCACCCAGGAGACGCTGCGTCCGGGCACCATCTATGCCGATCCTTACGGACACATCCTGGTTCTGACGAAGCGCGTGGCGCAGACGGGGGAGAGCGCGGGCCTCTTCCTCGCCGTCGATGGCCAGCCGGACGGGACCGTGGCGCGCAAGCGCTTCTGGCGCGGCAACTTCCTGTTCGCGCAGGACCCCGCGCTCGGCGGCCCCGGCTTCAAGCGGTTCCGCCCCGTCGTGCGCACCAAGGGCGGGCAGCGGCGCCTCACCAACGCGGAAATCGCCAAGCATGCCGCTTACGGCGATGTCTCGCTCGATGCCGCCAAGCTCTCGGTCGAGGATTTCTACGACCGCATGGACGACGTGATGTCGCCCGCCCCGCTCGATCCGGTCCGCGCGCTCACGGAGGCGATCGCGGCGCTCGACGAGCAGGTCCGGGCGCGCGTCACCTCGGTCGAGAACGGCCGCAAGTATCAGGCCGCCGGCAAGGCGGACGTGGCGATGCCGGACGGCGCCGCCATCTTCGAGACGACCGGCGCGTGGGAGGACTTCGCGACGCCCTCGCGCGACCTGCGCCTGCTGATCGCCATCGATGTGGTGCGGGGCTTCCCGGAGCGCGTCGCGCGCCGGCCGGAGCGTTACGCCATGCCGGCGGGCAAAACGGCGGCGGACATCAAGGCGGAGCTCGAGCGCGTGCTCGCGGCCGAGCTCAAGGCACGCACGTTCTCCTACACGCGCAGCGACGGCTCGCCCTGGACGCTGACGCTCGGCGACGTTCTCGACCGGATGGACGCGCTCGAGGTCGCCTACAACATCAACGACTGCGCGGAGCTTCGCTGGGGTGCGCGCGAGGGCAGCGCGGAAGCCGGGCCCTGCAAGCGGCGCGCGTCTCAGGCCCAGCGCAGCAAAATGAGCGACTATCGCGTCTGGTTCAGCGAGCGGCGACGCCCGCCGCGGGGATAAGCCGGGCGGGCGACGGAAACCGGAAGCTACTGGAAGCTACCGGAAGCACTCTATTCGCAAGGCACCGTCACGGTGGTGCCGACCGTTGCGATGAACTTGCTGCATCCCAATTCTGCGACTTGCGTCTTGGCCGGTGTGCTGGTCGGCGCGGGCGTGGCTTCGGCCTGCGGTGCGGCGGGAGCCTTGGCGATGGTGACCTTCTTGGGCGCGGCCTGCTTCCTCGGCGCCTGGGCCTGGTGCCGTGCCACGCGCTGCTTCGACGGCTGGGCGCGCTGATGCCGGGCGACGGGAACGTGCTTCTTCATGCCGTAGGTCTGGCCCCTGACGGGCGTGTGGGCGACCTCCGGCACGTAATTGCAGGAAATGCAGGCCTCGGCGGCCGATACGAAGAGCGTGGCGCTGGCCAGGGCGGTCGCTGCCAAGGTGAGAATGGTCCGGTTCATCGTGTGCCTCCCAGTGTCAAACTCAATTCCACAACCCCATGCCCAGATCATGCCGCCCTTCCGCCGCGTCGGCTGTTCCTGCCGGAACAGGGGAGTTGCCGGTCAAATACGGAGGGGTTCGGCGGCGGGGCGGTGCGGACCTCGCCGCGGTTGCCCGGGCACGCAGGCCGCCTCAGACGGCCAGGCCAACGCATTGACTTTGCAAGAGGCTTCCCGCATAAGGGCGCGTGCGCGGCGGGCTGGAAAGCTCGCGGCGCAAAGAGCGCTGCCCGAGGCTCTGGTTGCAGATTTCCGCAACCCATTGAAAGCGTGCAATGAATTGCACCGCCACAGGGCGCGGAGAGACCCAACGAGCGCGAAACGCGCGGAAAGAGGCAATCATGTACGCAGTCATCAAGACGGGCGGCAAGCAGTATCGCGTCGCCAAAGACGACGTCATCACGGTCGAGAGGCTCGACGGGGACGCCGGCGCCAACATCGAATTCACCGAAGTTCTGCTCGTCGGGTCGGGCGACGATGTGAAGGTCGGCAAAGCGCTGCCGAGCGGCGCCAAGGTTACCGCCGAGCTCGTCGAGCAGACGCGCGGGCCCAAGATCATCGCGTTCAAGAAGCGCCGCCGCAAGAATTCGCGCCGCAAGCGCGGCCATCGCCAGGACCTGACTCAGGTCCGCATCACGGGCATCACCGGCTAACGCACGTCGCAGTCAGGAAAAATAGAGCGCGTCATCCGCTGCTCCGAGCATAAGGACACTCCCCCATGGCACAAAAGAAAGCTGGCGGCTCGACCAAGAACGGCCGCGACTCCCATTCGAAGCGCCTCGGCATCAAGCGCTACGGCGGCGAGCACGTCATCCCCGGCAACATCCTCTGCCGCCAGCGCGGCACGCAGTGGCATCCGGGCACCGGCGTCGGCATCGGCACGGACCACACCATTTTCGCCGTCGCGGAAGGCACGGTGGCCTTCCAGACCAAGCGGAATGGCCGCATCTATATCTCGGTCGTCCCCGAAAAGGCCACGGCTGCCGAGTAGCCCTGGCGCGACGTCTCCAATCCACGAGGGGGGATGGACGCCATCCCCCCTTTTTCGTTTCCATGCCTCTCCAATGCCGAGCCTCCCGAACCGACGCCCCACCATGGTGAAGCCGATCTCCACACGGCGCCTCGTTCTGCGCCCGCTCAACGACGGCGACGTGCCGGAGCTGGCGCAGCTCGCGGGCGACTGGGACGTGGCACGCATGACGGCGCGCATCCCCTATCCCTATTCGGAGGAGCTGGCCCGCGAATGGGTGGCAAGCCTCGGCGCGGACGAGTTCGTGCGGATGGTGACGCTCAAGGGCACGCTCATCGGCGCGGTCGGCTATGTGGCGGAGGCGCACGGCTCGGCCGAAATCGGCTATTGGATCGGCAAGCCCTGGTGGGGCCGGGGCTTTGCCACGGAAGCCGCGGGCGCGCTCGTGCGGCACTGCTTTACGGCCGGCGGGTTCAAGACGCTCACCTGCTGCCACTTCGCCGACAACCCGGCCTCCGCCCGCGTCATCCAGAAGCTCGGCTTCACGGCGGCGGGCGAGTGCGTCACCTGGAGCGATGCGCGGCAAGGCGCGTTTCCGGCGCGGACCTATACGCTGAGCCGGCCCATGAGCGCCGCGTTCTGGAGGCGATCGGCATGAAGTTCCTCGACCTCGCGAAGATCTACATCAAGGCCGGAGACGGCGGCGACGGCTGCATCGGCTTCCGGCGCGAGAAGTACATCGAGTTCGGTGGGCCCGACGGCGGCGACGGCGGCCATGGCGGCGACGTCGTCATCGAATGCGTCGAGAACCTCAACACGCTGATCGACTATCGCTACCAGCAGCACTTCAAGGCCGAGCGCGGCACCAACGGCATGGGCAAGAACCGCGCCGGCGCCAATGGCCGCGACATCATCGTCAAAGTGCCGCCGGGCACCGTGGTGCTCGCCGAGGACCAGGAGACGGTGCTGGCCGAAATGACGGAGGTGGGCACCCGCTATATCGCCGCGCACGGGGGCAACGGCGGCTTCGGCAACGCCCACTTCAAGAGCGCGACCAACCAGGCGCCGCGCCACGCCAACCCCGGGCAGCCGGGCGAGGAGCTCACCATCTGGCTCCGCCTCAAGCTGATCGCGGACGCCGGGCTCGTGGGCCTTCCCAATGCGGGCAAATCGACGTTCCTCGCCACCGTCTCCGCCGCGAAGCCGAAGATCGCGGACTACCCGTTCACGACGCTGCATCCCAACCTCGGCGTGGTGCGCGCGGGCGAGAAGGATTTCGTGCTCGCCGATATTCCAGGCCTGATCGAAGGCGCGCATGACGGGGCGGGGCTCGGCACGCGCTTCCTCGGCCACGTCGAGCGGACGCAGGTTCTGCTCCATCTCGTCGACGGCACGCAGGAGGATGTGGCGGGCGCCTATCGCACGGTGCGCCGCGAGCTCAAGGCCTATGACGGCGATCTCGCCAAGAAGAAAGAGATCGTGGCGCTCTCGAAGTGCGACTCCCTCGATGCGGAGACGCTGGCCGCGCGCATGGCCGAGCTGCAGAAGGCGGCGCGCAAGAAGCCCATTGCGCTCTCGGCCGTTTCGGGCCTCGGCGTGCAGGACGCGCTGTTCGCGCTCTCGCGCGAGATCGCGCGGGCCGGCGCGGCGGAGGCCAGTGCGGCTGCCGACGCGCAGAAGCCGTGGCGGCCGTAATCGCCCGCGCCCGATCCTCTCCCGACGGAGGTCTTCTGTTTTGCTGCCCGTTGCTGGAATGCGCACGCGTGCGAAAAAAGCGGAACAAGGAGAGATAATTCGATAACTGCTAAGGGATAACCTATTGAAGTCGAACTCATCATGATCCACAAATTAACCGTTGCAGAGGACACTGGCGTTGCCCCGTATTCGGTATTTTAAGGGCGTTCAGGGGGTATAAGTGCTCTATCGGAAATCGTCGTTTGACGTCGGCAAGGCGTTTGCGCGCGTTGCCGTCGCCGCGTTAGCGTTTGGAGCGTTGGCACCGGGTTTCGCGTCTGATGCGACTGCCCAGGAGCGGCGCTCGAAAGCCAAGCGTACGGCTGCAAAGCCGGCGCCGATCTCGGCGAGCGGGCCCGTCACGTTGCTCGTCTCGCTCAATCAGCAGCGCATGTTCGTCTACGATGCGAACGGCCTCGTGACGCAGACGCGCGTCTCGACGGGACGGCGCGGCCATGAGACGCCGAAGGGCATCTACAGCATCATCGAGAAGAAAGAGCACCACGAGTCGAACATCTATCTCGGCGCGCAGATGCCGCACATGCAGCGCCTGACGATGACCGGCATCGCGCTGCATGGCGGCGTCGTTCCGGGCTATGCGGCCTCCGGCGGCTGCGTGCGCATGCCGTTCGATTTCGCCCGCCGCTTCTTCAATGTTACCGACCTCAACCAGCGCGTCGTCATCGCGCCGGACGTGCAGGCGCCGGTCCGCTTCCAGCACGAGGCCCTCTTCTCCGCGCTGCCCTCGGCCATCGATCTCGCCGGGACCGCAAAGCGCGCCGACAGCGTCGGTGCGCGCGCGCTCGAGGTTGCCGACGCACTGATCGGCACGCCTTCGGCGCATGCCGCAGTCGATCCGGATGTGCGTACGCGCGAAAGCGCCGTGGATATCCGCCGCGTCCAGCGCCAGCGTCTCGCCGACACCCTTGCGGACACCACCGCGCGCCGCGAAGCCGCGAACGGGGCCGAGAAGGCCACCCTCGACGCGCTCGGTGAGGCGCGCGGGGCCGCCAAGACGGCTCGCAACACCGCCGCCAAGACCGCCCGCGTGGCGAGCAAGGCGAACAGCGCGCGCCTCGCGCAGGAGCGCAAGCTGAAGCGCGTCCTGGCGAGCAAGCCCAAGGACATCTCCAAGATGACCGCCGACCGTCTCGCCGCGCTCGAGGCGCGGGAGGCCACCGAGCGGCAGCGTCTCGCCCCCATCGCGGAGGACGCGAAACGCGCGACCGAAGCCGCGGAAGCCGCCGCAGCGGCCGTCAAGGCCGCCGACGCCGCCATTGCCGCCGCGCAGGAGAAGCTCAACGCCGCCAAGGCCGAGACGAAGGACGCCGCCAACGCCGAGGTCGCGGCCAAGCAGGAGCTGGCGACGTTCGACCGCCAGGATGCCAACCGCGCGCAGCCCGTCTCGGTGTTCGTCAGCTCGGCGACCGGCATGGTGCACATCCGCCAGGGCTTCGAGGGCGTGATCGAGGCGAAAGCCACCATCGAGAACCCCGAGGTGCCGCTCGATACGTTCGTTTACACCGCGCTCGACTGGAAGGACGGCAGCAAGACCGATCTCGTCTGGTCGGCCACCGAGGTGAACGAGAAGACGACGCGTGGCGGCGACGACCGCAAGAAGCGCAGGGCCCAATCGGTCGAGCCGCCGCCGGTCTCCGATGCCGACAAGGCCGCGCGGACGCTCGCGCGCATCAAGCTGCCGAAGGATATCCGCGATCTCGTCGCGGAGGTCGTGAAGCCCGGCTCGGTGCTGATCGTCTCGAGCTACGACATGGCCCGCAGCGAAACCCGCTATGCCGGAACCGACTTTGTGGTGCAGATGCCGGAAGTGATCGCCAAGATCACGAAGCCGACGCCGCGCCCGCGGGTGAAGAAACCCGTGCAGGTCGTCGAGGAGGACGAGCGCTTCTCCCTGTTCGGCTCGTCGTCGTCCGCCTCGGCCAAAGCCAAACGGCGGCGCGCCCAGTCCCCGAAGTCGCTGTTCTGGTAAGGCGGCACGCACCCACGCAAATCGCGAACACAAAAGAAACCCGGCCGCGCCTCCGCGGCCGGGTTTTCTCGTTCACCCGCGTCTCGTCGTGACGAGGTCCCGCCCCTTGACGTGAGACGCGTTTCCGCCTCGCGAGCGGAGCGCGTCGTCAGATATCCTGGTCGTGGGCGCTCATCTGCAGCGAGCCCAGCACCGTGCCGCTCCACCGCTCCACCTTCTCCGGCAGGAACAGGAAGCTCTGGAGCTTGTAGACGAGGCCGTCCTTCATCACGGTCTGCTCGCGGCCGGGGACAGCCATGACCGGGAGATACGGCGCACACGACATCCGGGCCACGCGCTTGTTCACGCCGTTGGCCGCCATGATCTCCGTCTCGCCCCGCGCCTTGAAGGTCAGGAAGGCGATCTGATCCGCCTTCGCGTCGCAGAAGTATCCGCGAACGCGCTCCGCCTGATCGCTGCCCGCAGAGGCCGCGGGCCCCAGGGACAACGCGGCGAGCGCTGCCGCACACATGACCTTCCTCGAAGAAAAAATACTGGAGACGAAGCCTTCAGGCATTTGGACCTCCAAGGGATTCGAAATGGATCACGACGCGATGGCCGCGTGCCTTCCCGACGTGTCCGCCCTTTTTCCTGGCCGTATCTTCTTATTTTTCCCGATAGGCTACGTGATGATTTGCCCTTCGACAAGGGATATGTATGCATGTGCAGCCGGTGGCACGCGCGACGCGATCCGCGGCAGACCCGTTACAACGGTGCGAGGGGAAACTCCCCTGCGCATTCACTGTCCTGCGAGAGGCGGCCTGACGCGCCGCCTTTACGTGATCCGGTCCTGCCGGCGAAGCCCGCCCATGGCGACGCCGAGACCGAGGCCTGCGATAAAGCCGCCGACATGCGCCATGTAGGCGACCCCGCCCGTCTCGGTCTGAGCCGTATCCGCGATCGTGCCCACCCCGCTCACGAACTGCAGCACGACCCACAGCCCCAGCACGACGAAGGCCGGCATCGCGATCACCTGCCGTCCGAACAGAACGTCGACCCGGGCCTTGGGGAACATCAGAAGGTAAGCGCCGAGGACGCCGGCAATCGCGCCAGAGGCCCCGACGTTGGGGATCGCCGACATCGGGTTGACTGCATACTGGGCGAACGTCGCGGCGAGGCCGGCCACCAGATAGAACAGCAGGAAGCGGAACGAGCCGAAGCGATCCTCGACGTTGTCGCCGAAGATCCAGAGGTAGAGCATGTTGCCGCCGAGATGCATCCAGCCGCCGTGCATGAACATGGCGGAGAGCAACGTCACGGCATCGTCCGCAGGCGCGCTCGTGAAGCGCTCCGGGACGAAGGCCCACTTGGTGATGAAGGCGTTGCCGTTCTGAAGCTCGAGGAAAAAGACCGCGACGTTGAGGGCGATCAGCGCATACGTGACGACGGGAACGATCCGCCGCCCGCTGTTATCGTCGCCGATCGGAAACATGGGATTTTCCCGCCACTCTTGCGCGCACGCACGGCCGTGGCCGTCCGCGCCTTACCGCTCCTTCGCGGCGTGAGTGGATCACGATTCACCGGGGAATTTAAGAGGATCGACGCAGTGGCGTCACAAAACGGGCGATCTCAGCGGCCCGCGCGCGCCTCGTTGCGGATCTCCTCGGCGTAGCACGGACGCGCCTGTCCCATCTCGGCGGGATCGCAAAGGCCGCGCCGGATCGCCTCGCGCATCGTGCCGAAGTGCGTCGCATCGATATGAACGATGTCCGCCGCCGGCACGATGCTGCGGACCGCATGCAGAAGCCCCTCGCGGCGCGGCAGCGGCAGCAGCTCATCGCGCAGGCCGACGACGAAACGGCTCCCCGCGCCGAGGTTGGCGAGGTTGTCGATCGTGTGGCGGCCGCGCAGCGCGCGCGTAAAGTCGCCGATCTGCAAGCCTTTGGCCTCCGCGCGCAGGCGGACATGGCGTGCCGCGGGGCTCTCCCAGAGGGTCAAGTCTCCGCGGTCTGCCGAGGCGATCGAGCACAGGCGTGCGCCAATCCGGTTGGCGAACATCGTCGCGGCGGCGTTGCCAATGCTCAAACCGACGACAAGCACCCGCTGCGGCGCGAGGCCCGAGCGCTCGAACACCGCCGTGGCCTCATCGACCACGGCATAGAGGGCTTCCAGACACCGCGCGGGATCGGAGCTCACGATCCCACGCGGCATTTCGAAACACGCGAGATAGGACTCCGGGATGATCCGCCGGGCCTGCGCCAGCTTGAAGGGCATGCACCACGGCAGGAAGACGATCGTCGACGCGCACGGATCGCCATCGATACGCAGGAACTCTGTCGATTCTTCGTCACCGACCGGCGGTTCCCTCAGGGGGCGGTGACTGACGATGTGCAGCATGGCTCTCTCAACGCTCACAGCGCCCGCAAGTTCCGGCGCCGGGAGGTTGCTAGCTCATACTTCGTCCACAGTTATGACCCCGGGCACGGTCGTCATGCGGCCGATCGTCCGGGCGGAAAGATCGTACCGGCCCTTCGGCGCCACCGGCACCGGGCGCTCGTAGCCCGAGACCTCCAGCTCGAGCTTCAGCTCGGTCTTGCCCGGGCGCAGCAGCGCTCTCAGTTGCGCGACGATGGCAGGATTCCTGGCGATCTCGTCGCCGTCGATGCGCGCCAGCACCGTGCGCGGCACCTGCTCGACCATCTCATCGAGCGATTTGACGTCCTGCACACGCATTTTCAGCGCATCGCCGTCGCGCTCGGCCTCGACGTTCAGAACGACGGCCTTGCCGGATTCGAGCAGGCTGCGCGCGTTCGCGAGGGTATCGGAAAAGATCACCGCCTCGTACTGGCCGCTCGAATCCGAGAACATCGCGAAGGCGAACTTGTTGCCCTTCTGAGAGCGCCGCTCGCGCGCGGAGATGACGATGCCGGCCAGCCGCCCCGCGGTGACGCCGCGCATGCTGGCGGCTTCGAAATCGACGTAGCGCAGCACGCCGAGCTTGGCGAGCACGCGCTCGTACTGATCGAGCGGATGGCCGGAGAGGAAGAAGCCGACGGCCTCGAACTCCTTCTGCAGCTTCTCCATCGGCGTCCAGGCCTCGGTGGGCTTGAGCTTGAGGACGACGGAGGCGGCCTGCTCCATGGCGCCCAGCATGTCCCACTGGCCCTTGTCCTCGTCCTCGGCCTTGAGGCCGGCCTCGCGCATCATCTGATCCACGTTGGCGCAAACGAGCGCGCGGTTCTTCTCCATCGCGTCGAAGGCGCCGGCGGCGGCCAGCGTCTCGAGCGCGCGCTTGTTGACGGCCTTGGTGTTGATGCGCGCCGCGAAATCCGCGAGCGACGTGTAGCGGCCCTTATTGGCGCGGCTCTCGACAATGGTCTCGACGGCGGAGGCGC
>JRYH01002583.1_pt1 | contig 15737 bp, 13 predicted proteins | sample 235351 | NCBI WGS metagenome assembly JRYH01 (sample SAMN03074221, study PRJNA261480) | activated sludge metagenome | biome: Wastewater Treatment Plant; feature: Wastewater; material: Activated sludge; isolation source: activated biomass of a wastewater treatment plant treating wastewater... ... | reverse complement strand
GGCCCGGATTAGCAGGCTGTTTTTCAACAGCCTGCTAAAGGCGCCCATCGGAATGGCAAGGCAAGCACAACACCCCACCCGGCCGGCTGATGTCTCGCGCCCGGTCCATTGCCGGGGCGCATGACCCAAGTTCATGGTCCAGGTTCATGGTCCAAGTTCACGGCCCAAGTCCATGAACTCGGCCGACGTTCCAGGCTCAGTGGCGGAGTGGACGGGACTCGAACCCGCGACCCCCGGCGTGACAGGCCGGTATTCTAACCAACTGAACTACCACTCCGACAGTAAAACCTGATTCAAACACCGGTGCCCGGCGTCGACCTCTGATCCTGGTGGGTGCTGACGGGATCGAACCGCCGACCCTCGCCTTGTAAGGGCGATGCTCTACCGGCTGAGCTAAGCACCCCGGCAAAGACCGGTCAGTTTACCGCATCCTTGAGTCCTTTGCCAGCCTTGAAAGTCGGGGCTTTTGAAGCCTTGATCGTCAACTCGGCACCGGTTTTGGGGTTGCGGCCGACACGGGCGGCGCGTTTTTTGACCTGAAAGGTGCCGAACCCGACCAGTGAGACGACGTCCCCCCGGCGCAACGCGCCGGTGATCACGCCGGTAAAGGCATCCACGGCGCGCGTCGCATCCGCTTTTGACAGGCCTGCCCGATCGGCAATCGCATCGATCATTTCTGCTTTGTTCATAGAAGATACTCCATCCATCGATTAGTGAACCGCCGAGCACAGGCGCAATACCCATACCCGGCGTGGGGCGAATGCCCCTGCCGCAGCGGCCTGGCGGCCGTTACAGCGGTCAGACCGCGTGCCCGCCGGTCCGACGTATCGTGTGTGGGCTCAAGTGCCCTGTCCTGCGATACAGCGCGAAGCACAAGTTCCTGGGCGCGACGCCCATCGCGGCACGGGACCAAGGATGCCGGCATTACACGCCCTGTCGTTCCACCCCTCCGAGTTTCTGACAGCACCGCCCTGTGCAGCCCCGGACTCCTGTCCGAAGCACGCCGGTCGATAAGAGCCGGCACAGCGGGATCTTCACCGCGGCGTCGCACCGTTGCTTGGTGAATCCCCCGTAAACCGCATCTTAGCGCACCGCCCGAGCCGCAGCAAGCGGCGGCGGGCGGGTTTCAATGAGCGCGAATTTCCGGTTTGGCGGCGGCGGGCAGCTTGACCGGCGTGCCGGTGCGGTCGGCAACCCGCGGCTTCGGCGCTTCGGCCAGAGCCAGAGCGAGCACTTCGTCGATCCACGAAACCGGTCGGATATCGAGGGCGCCGCGAATATTCTTAGGAATTTCAACGAGATCCTTTTCATTTTCGGCCGGGATCAACACGGTTTTGATGCCGCCGCGATGGGCCGCGAGCAGCTTTTCTTTCAAACCGCCGATCGGCAGCACCTTGCCGCGCAGCGTGATCTCGCCGGTCATCGCGACATTGGCCTTCACCGGAATCCGGGTCAGCGCCGAAACCACCGCGGTACACATCGCGATCCCGGCGCTCGGCCCGTCCTTGGGCGTCGCCCCCTCGGGGACGTGCAGGTGAATGTCCCGGTGCTGGTGGAAATCGGGGTCGATGCCGAGCATTTCGGCGCGGCTGCGGACCACGGTGATCGCCGCCTGCACCGATTCGCGCATCACATCGCCGAGTTGGCCGGTTTGGCTGAACTTGCCCTTGCCGGGCACCACCGCAACCTCGATGTGCAGCAGTTCGCCACCGACTTCGGTCCATGCCAGACCCGTTGCCTGGCCGATTTCGTTGTTCTCCTCGGCATTGTCGTAACGGAAGCGGCGCACGCCGAGGTAACGCTCGAGGGCGTGGGGATTGACTTCGACTTTTCGCCGCTTGGGGTTGAGGCTGAGTTCTTTGACTACTTTGCGGCTGATCTTGGCGATCTCCCGCTCCAGCGCCCGGACGCCCGCCTCGCGCGTGTAATAACGGATGATGTCGCGCAGGGCGCCGCGGGTCAGGTGCAGCTCGTCGGCTTTCAAGCCGTGTTGTTCGCGCTGCTTCGGCGCCAGGTGGCGTTCGGCGATGTGCAGCTTTTCATCCTCGGTGTAACCGGGAATGCGGATGGTTTCCATCCGATCGAGCAACGGCGGCGGGATGTTCAACGAATTCGCGGTGGCGATGAACATGACCTCGGAAAGGTCGTAATCGACTTCCAGGTAATGATCGTTGAAAGCGTGATTCTGCTCCGGGTCGAGTACTTCGAGCAGCGCCGATGACGGGTCGCCGCGGAAATCCATCGACATCTTGTCGATCTCGTCGAGCATGAACAGCGGGTTGCGGGTCTCGGCCTTGGCCATTCCCTGCAAGACGCGGCCGGGCAGCGAACCGATATAGGTCCGCCGGTGGCCGCGGATTTCGGCTTCGTCGCGCACGCCGCCAAGCGACATGCGGGCGAACTTGCGGCCGGTGGCGCGGGCGATGGAGCGGCCGAGCGAAGTCTTGCCGACACCGGGCGGGCCGACCAGGCACAGAATCGGTCCCTTGAGCTGGCGCACGCGCTGTTGAACGGCGAGGTATTCGATTATCCGCTCCTTGACTTTCTCCAAACCGTAATGGTCTTCGTCGAGAATCGTCTCGGCGGCGCGCAGATCGTCGCTGACCTTGCTGCGTTTTTTCCACGGCACGGCGAGCAGCCAGTCAAGATAGTTGCGCACTACGGTCGCCTCGGCGGACATCGGCGACATCATCTTGAGTTTAGCCAGTTCGGCCACCGCCTTGTCCTTGACCTCTTTTGGCATGCCGGCTTTTTCGATGCGCCGCGCGAGTTCCTCCAGATCGTTGGGCACGTCGTCCATCTCGCCCAGTTCCTTCTGGATCGCCTTCATCTGCTCGTTGAGGTAATACTCACGCTGGCTTTTTTCCATCTGCGACTTGACGCGGCCGCGGATACGCTTTTCCAGTTGCAGTACATCGATCTCGCCTTCGATCAAAGCCATCAAACGCTCCATGCGCTGCTGGACATCGACGGTTTCCAGCAACTGCTGTTTTTCCTGGAGCCGAACGCCAAGATGCGCCGCGATGTTGTCGGCCAGGCGGCTGGGGTCGTCGATGCCGGACAGCGTGGTCAACAGCTCCGGCGGGATTTTGCGGTTGAGCTTGATGTACTGTTCGAACAGCGTGAGCAGAGTGCGCATCGTGACATCGAGGGTCCGCGGATCAGCCGCCGCGGCGCCGGCGAGCGCCTGCCAGTCGGCTGCGAGATAGCCCTCAACCTGATGAAAAGCGGTCACTTTGCTGCGCTCGCGGCCCTCGACGAGCACCTTGGTCGTGCCGTCGGGCAGGCGCACCATCTGCAAGACGACGGCGAGTGTGCCGACGTCGTAGAGGTCGGCCGGCTCGGGCTCGTCGGTCTCCGGGCTGCGCTGGGTGATGACGAGGATCTGCTTATCGCGCTTCATCGCCGCTTCGAGGGCGCGCATCGAACATTCCCGGCCAACAAACAGCGGAATCACCATATAGGGATAGACCACGACGTCACGCAGCGACAGGATCGGCGTGGCGGACGGAGTGGGGTTGGCCGGGGACGTTTGGGGCATCATCGCTTTCCTCTACCGCCTAAGGGGTGGCGGATAGGCTGAATATGCGCCCCGCGGGCGCCGATATCAAGCGGCCGGGGCACCGGCACGCCGGGGTCAGACCGGATGATCGCGATCCGGCTCAGCCGGCGCGCGAGGTCTCGCGCCGCTCTTCGTGGATATAGTAAGGGGGCTGCTCGCCGCGGATCACCGCCTCGTCGACGACCACCTTGCGGATCGTTTTCTGCGTCGGGATCTGGTACATGCTGTCGAGCAGGACGTTCTCGATGATCGTCCGCAGGCCGCGGGCTCCGGTTTTCCGCTCCATCGCCTTGCGGGCGATGGCGTGCAGCGCATCCTCGCGGATTTCGAGTTCGCAGCCGTCCAGATCGAAGATTTTGCGGTATTGCTTGACCAGCGCATTGCGCGGCTCGGTGAGAATGCTGACCAGGGCCGGCTCGTCCAGTTCCTCCAGCGTCGCGACCACCGGCAGACGACCGACGAACTCCGGGATCAGCCCGAAGCGGATCAGATCCTCCGGTTCGACCTGGCGCAAAAGCGCCGAGATCGGGGCCTCCTTGTCGGTGCCGCGCAGCGCCGCCCGGAAACCGATGCCGGTGGCCGCCGAGCGCGCCTGGATCACCTTTTCGAGGCCAGCGAACGCCCCGCCGCAGATGAACAGGATGTGGCTGGTATCGACTTGCAGGAATTCCTGCTGCGGGTGTTTGCGCCCACCCTGCGGCGGGACCGAGGCGATGGTCCCCTCGATCAGCTTGAGCAGCGCCTGCTGCACGCCCTCGCCGGAGACGTCGCGGGTGATCGAGGGATTTTCGGACTTGCGCGAAATTTTGTCGATTTCGTCGATATAAACGATGCCGTTCTGCGCTTTTTCGACGTCGTAATCGCATTTCTGCAGCAGTTTCTGGATGATATTCTCGACGTCCTCGCCCACGTAACCGGCCTCGGTCAGGGTCGTCGCATCGGCGATCGTGAACGGCACCTGCAGTTGCCGGGCCAGGGTTTCGGCGAGCAGTGTCTTGCCGGAACCGGTCGGGCCGATCAACAGGATATTGCTTTTGGCCAGCTCGACGTCGTCCTTGCCCCGCCGTTTGGCCTCCAGACGCAGGTAGTGGTTGTAAACGGCGACCGCCAGCACTTTTTTGGCGTGCTCCTGGCCGATCACGTACTGGTCGAGAAAATCGTGGATTTCGCTCGGCGCCGGAAGGTTGGCGCGCTCGACGCTGCTGCTGTCTTCCAACTCCTCGCGGATGATGTCGTTGCACAGCTCGACGCATTCGTCGCAGATATAGACGCTGGGACCGGCGATCAGCTTGCGCACCTCGTGCTGGCTTTTCCCGCAGAATGAGCAGTAGAGGATTTTGCCGGGCGCTGATTTGCGGGTGTTATCGGTCATCGTCAAGCGTACCTCGGCGCATGCCGCAGATGCCGGTCCGGCCGGCGGGATCACTTTTAATGATAACCGATCGCCACGCGGCGCGCGGACTCGGGCGGCGGGCCCTGGGCCGGGACCGGGTTCAGGCCGGCGGCGCGACCGCCGGGCGGCTGACCAGCACCTCGTCGATCAAGCCGTATTCGCGGGCCTGGTCGGCGGTCAGGAATTTATCGCGCTCGGTATCCTGGGCGATGCGCTCGACGTCTTGGCCGCTGTGGCGGGCGAGGATCTCGTTGAGGCGGGCCTTGATCTGCAGAATTTCGCGGGCATGGATGTCGATGTCGGTCGCCTGGCCCTGGAAGCCGCCGAGCGGCTGATGGATCATCACCCGCGAATGCGGCAGGCAGTAGCGCTTGCCGGCGGCGCCGGCGGTGAGCAGCAAGGCGCCCATACTCGCCGCCTGGCCGACGCAGATCGTACTGACCTCGGGCCGGATGTATTGCATCGTGTCATAGACCGCCAGCCCAGCGGTGACCACACCGCCCGGACTGTTGATGTACAGGTTGATGTCCTTGTCGGGATTTTCCGATTCAAGGAACAGGAGCTGGGCGATGATCAAGTTGGCCACCTGATCGTCGATCGGTCCGACGACAAAAATCACCCGTTCCTTGAGGAGGCGGGAATAAATATCGTATGAACGCTCGCCGCGCGCCGTGTGTTCGACGACGATGGGCACTAGGTTCAGCGCCGTGGGACGCACGGTCTCAACCACGGCGCGACTCCTCGATCAGGGTGGCGAAGGTCAGCGGCTCGCTGCTGCTGTCCACCTGCTCGACGAGCCAGTCGATGATCTGCTCCTCACGGACTTCGCGACGGACGCTTTCCATCAGCCGAAGATCGTTGAAATAGAGGTTGACGACCTCTTCGGGGTTTTCATAAGTCGAGGCGATTTCCTGGACCGCCTCGCCAACGCGCCCCGGATCGGCCTCGATGCCTTGCCGGCGCCCCAACTCGCCGAGCAGGAAGCTGGCCAGCACCCGGCGGCGGGCCAGCGGCGCCAATTCCTCGGCGCTCGGTACGGTGTGCCGATCGCCTTGCATGGCCCGTGTCTGGCGCTCGATTTCCGCCTGCAATTTCTGCGCTTCGCTGCGGATCAAACTGGGCGGCAGGTCGAGATCCTGGTAACGGGCGACGAGCGCTTCGACGACGCGCCGGCGGCGCAGGCGGCGCACCGCGGCGTTACGCTCGCGCTCCAGATTTTCCCGAACCTCGGCGCGCAGGCGCTCGACCCCGCCCTCAATCACGCCAAAGGCGCGGCAGAACGCATCGTCCAGCGCCGGCAGCTCGCCGCACTGCACGGCGCGGACGGTGAGCGTGATGTCCGCGGTGCGGCCGGCCAGTTCCGGATCGCGAAAATCCTCCGGAAAATCGAGAGACAGCGACTTCTCCTCGCCTTCGGACATCCCCGTCAACGCCACCTCCAGGGCCGCGAAGACGTGCCCCTGCCCCAGAATCAACGTCACCCGGCGGTGGCCAGCCGGCGGCACCATATCACCGCTGGACAGCGCGGCCCGGTAGTCGAACATGATCCGGTCACCGGCGGCGGCGGGCCGGCCGGCCGCATCCCACGGGCGGCGCTGCTCGCGCAGCGTCTCGATCATCTGGTCGACGTCACCGTCGCCGACTTCGGCGGTCGGGTGGCGGATCGTGATCTTGGCCAGCTCGATATCGTCGAGCCGCGGAAACACTTCGACGCGGGCGGTGTAGTGCAGATCCTGATCGCCATCCGCGGCGGGCAGCGTCTTCAGTTCGGGGACAGCGGCGACTTGCAGTTCGCGCTCGGTGAGCGCCTGGCGCAGCGTCGTCTGGATCACCTCCTCGACGACTTCCTCGCGCACCTTGCTGCCGTAGCGCTGGCGAATCACGTTGAGCGGCACCTTGCCCGGGCGAAAGCCCTTGAGGCGAACCGTGCGGCCGAGTTTGCGCAACCGCTCCTGCAAACGGTCATCGACCTCGGTGGCCGGCACCCTGACCGTCATTCGCCGTTCGAGGGCGGTCGTTTCTTCGATCGTTACCTGCATTTTGCCTTTCCACGGCCAGAGGCCGGCGGCACCGGCCGCCGGCGATCATTGGTGGGCCATCAGGGACTCGAACCCCGAACCAATTGATTAAGAGTCAACTGCTCTACCGATTGAGCTAATGGCCCATGTAGAGACTAGAAACCAGACGTTGTTTCTGTCGCGCGTCGCGCGACACAACCAATCGAGTCTCCAGTCTAGTTGGGGTGGACGATGGGGCTCGAACCCACGACCACAGGAATCACAATCCTGCGCTCTACCAACTGAGCTACGCCCACCACTAGAGGCTTCGCGAAGCAAGCACTTGAGTGCTTGATTCGCCTGCCAGTGCGCGTCGCACGCTGACAGGAGGTCAAGCCATTCCTGGCTTGCAGACACTCTGACTGCATCAGAGTTTCCCTGGTTTCCAGGCTCTAAGTTGGCGCGCCCGGCAGGACTCGAACCTGCAACCCTCGGCTTAGAAGGCCGATGCTCTGTCCGGTTGAGCTACGGGCGCAAGACTCTACCTGCACACCGGCGCGCGCCGATTTCGGCTCGGCCGAACCGCGACAGGCGGCGCCTGGTCGGGGTGGAGGGATTCGAACCCCCGACCTACTGCTCCCAAAGCAGTTGCGCTACCAGACTGCGCTACACCCCGCAGAAACGGCCAGCCAGAGCCGGAGAATATTACTTTGAACCGGGCCGGGAGGTCAAGTTCGAGTTCGCCTGGGTTCGGCCCGGATTTCGGAGAAAAATAGGCCCGCGACCGCGGCTTGCGCCGCGGCCTGGGTGGAGGGGCGAGCCGGATCAGAACCGGTAACCGATGCCGACGCCGTAGACCCACGGATCGACTTCGACCTTGGCGACGGTGATGTCGCCGACCGCCGAGCCGGTAATCCGTGCCTGGTCTGACATATCGATGTACTTGACGTCGGCGTTGATGAACCAATGGTCGTCGATCGTGAAATCGATCCCGGCTTGCGCCGCGAAACCGAACGAATCCCCGATCCGGACCCGGTCGCCAGGGGCGCGGAAGTCCGGTTTCAGATCTTCGCTGTAGAAAATCGTGTAGTTGATGCCGGCCCCGAGATAGGGCTGGAGACGCGATTCGGGGAAAAAGTGATATTGCGCCGTCAGGGTCGGGGGCAATACCCAGGTGTCGAGCACCGGGCCGAGATCGGCGGCGGTGCCGGCGGCCACGGCTTTGTGCTCGGCGGTGGCCAGGATCAGTTCGAAGCCGATATTGCGGGTCACCATATAGGTGAAATCGAGTTCCGGGGTCACCGAGCTGTCGATCTTGACCCGGCTGCCGGGCACGTCGCCGCCCAATGCCGGGGCGTTGATGACGCTGCTCGACGAATCGGGATCGATGACGATGGCCCGCACGCGGACCAGCCAATCCCCCGCCTCGAAGGCGTCGGCCGGCGAGGCCATAAGCACGCCCAGAACCGCTGCCGCCGGCGCGGCGTATTTCCAAAAACCTTCCATCGGATACCTCTCTTTAGCTGTCGATCGCCCGTCGTGCGGGCTTGCCGCCATGATCGGCGATGCTGTCCGGAGGCGGTTTGATGGAAATCAAACGAGGGAAGTGGATACTTGATCCGGATCAAGGTTACTCAGCCAGGAGGACTTAAGGAAACTGATGAAGTCAGATCTTCCGCCTGCCTGCCGGCCAGGCAGGGCCAGGAAGGCAAGCCAGGGATGGCTGGCCAGCGAAGCTGGCCCTTCAGGGCTTGATTCGCGGAGCAAAGTCCGGACAGGTGCCGGACTTTGCGTGGTCTGATCAGTCGCCAATGGGATGATTCAGACCTTTCTTAATTGGTTTCCCAAGTATCTGCTGGCGGCGATCGGCGATGAGCAGCGCGGCGCCGGTGAACTGCCAAGGCACGAGCCAGAGCAAAAGATCGTGATTGACCTGGTTGCCGGGCGTGAATTTAAGTCCCACAGCAACGACGGCCCCGGCGACGATCAGCCTGGCCGCCGCCACCGCCCAGCGGCCGCGCGGGGAGATCGCCGGGACCAGGGCGAGCGGCGTCAAAAGCAATAGGTTTTCATTGGCGTGCGCCGCCCAATGGGCGCTCCACCCCCATAACCAGGCGAGCAGCAGGCCGCCGAGGCCCGCGATCAGAAACCACAGACGCAGCGGCAACAAGGCCAGGTTCGGCCGGCGGCGGCGCGCCCCGACCCAGACAGCGGCGAACAGTGCGGCGCCGGCCACACCGAGCGCCGCGAACCGGCCGTAGTGCGGCGACCACGGCGGCGGCCACGGTTGACCGCCGCTCAGCAGCCGCATTGGGCCGGCCAGCGGCCGGCCGGCGATCTCGGTGGCGCCGACGGCCCGCGCCAGTTCCTGCGGTAGATAGCCGAGACGCCAGTCGTCCAATCGTTTTTCCGCCGGCCGGCCAAGCGCCAGGTGCATGCCGAGCGCCAGCCAGACATCGTCATCGACCATGGCCAGCGCCGTGCTGCGGTAGGTCGCGGCGCGCGCCGTGGGCGGTAGGGCGGCGGCCAGGCCGCCGCCGAGCGCTCGATCCAGGGCATCGCGCACGCGGGTCGAACAGTTGGCGGTGAAATAATCGTAAACGTAGCGGCGGTGCTCCGGCTGCACGCCGCGCCGCAACGCTGCCGCCAGACGCTGAAATTCGTCCGCTCGCAGCACCAGCGGTTGCAGCGCAACGCTGCGCCCGACCTGCCGGTACCAGTCGAATTCCCGGGCCGGGTTCATCGCCGCCGAATAATAGGTCATGTGGCCTTGGATGAAACGCCACAGAAACGCCGGCTCGGACCAGTCGAAGTAGCCAAAATTGAACAGGTGATCGAGGCCCTGGTCCGGGTCGCGCAGCCACAGCGCGTTGTGGCCGAATCGCTCCCAGACGGCATCGCCGGGGCCATAGGTGACCAGCCAAACCTCCGGCGCGGCGTCAAGCCGGGGCGCTGTCAAGACGGCGGCCAACAGGCAGAGGACGCCGGCCGGGCGGCGCATCAGCCGCGCTGCGTTTGAAGCTGGTGTATGCGGCGCTTGTCGGCGGCGGTGACGGTCAGTTCCAACTCGCCGACCCGGACTTTTTCGCCGAGTTCCGGCAAGCGGCCGATTTCGGCCAGCACCAGACCGCCGATGGTGTCGTATTCGTCATCCTTGAAGTGGCAGCCGAACGCCTCGTTGACGTCCTCGATCGGGGTCAGCGCGGCGATCTGAAAGCGCCCGGGGGCGAGTTCGACGATGCCCGTTTCTTCGCCGCTTTCGTCATATTCGTCGTCGATGTCGCCGACGATTTCTTCGAGCACGTCCTCGATCGTCACCAGACCGGCGACCGCGCCGTACTCGTCGACGACGATGGCCATGTGATTGCGCGAATCGCGGAATTCGCGGAGCAAAACGTTCAGGCGCTTGCTCTCCGGGATCAGCACCGGCGGGCGGATCAAATCCTTGAGCGCCAGGCGCTCGCCCGCCGGGCAATAGCAGCGCAGCAGATCCTTGGCGAGCACGATGCCGAGCACTTCCTCGCGGTCTTCGCTGACCACCGGAAAACGCGAATGCCCGGATTCGACGACCAGCGGCAGGATGTCGCCGATGGCCGCGGCGTGCGGGATGACGGTCATCTGAGCGCGCGGGATCATCACGTCGCGCACTTTGAGATCCCCCATGCGCAAGGCGCCTTCGATCATCGCCAACGCATCGGCATCGACAATGCCGCGGTCGTGCGCCTCCTTGAGTTCGGTAATGATGTCCTCGCGGTCCCGGAATTCTCCGGAGAGCGCCTGGCCCAGGCGCTCGAGCCAACTTCGGCCTGAGCCGTTTGTCGCTGAGTCTTCGTTCATCAAGTCTCGCGCGATCGGGGCGATCGCACCTGTATCTCCTTGTCGCGGCATCAGCCGGGGATTACCGGCTCCGGGTCCCGGAGGCGGATTTTGATTGTAACCGGACACCGCCCGGCGGGGCTTCCCGCCGGACGGCACGGTACGGATCGGGGATAGCGCAAGCGGCGAGCAGCTTGCGCTCCCGCCGTTCCATGCGTTCGGCATCCGCCGGATCAATATGGTCGTAACCGAGCAAATGCAAGACGCCGTGGACGACGAGATGGGCGAAATGGTCGTCCGGCGCTTTGCCCTGTTCCCGGGCTTCGCGGCGGGCGACGGGCGCACAGACCACGACATCGCCCAGCCAACACCCACCGGCGGCGGCCGGCGGGCCGGGAAAGGCCAGCACGTTGGTCGCCGCGGCCCGCCCGCGATAACGCCGGTTCAGCCGGGTGCCTTCGACTGCGCCGACCAGGCGGATGCAAACCCCACCCGGCCGCCGCTCGGCGGCGAGCACGGTTTCGGCCCAGGCGCGAATGCGCTGCGGATGCGGCGTACCGGCGCGCGCTGTGGCGTATTGCACGGTAATTGTCGCGGGGGGGCGCGGCGGCGGTTGCTTCTGGGGGCCGGCGGCGGCGCGCCGCGCCGGGCCGCCTTGCCGTCCCGGGTCGGCGCGCCTCATGGCGCGGCCGGTTCGGACGGCGGCGGCTTCGACTGCTGGTAAGCCTCGATAATCCGCTGCACCAGCGGATGGCGGACGACGTCGCCGGCATCGAAGCGGGTGATGCCGATGCCTGGCACACCGGCCAACAGATCCAGCGCCTGCGGCAAGCCGCTGGCCCGGTGGCTCGGCAGGTCGGTCTGCGTTAAGTCGCCGGTGATCACCGCTTTCGAGCTGAAGCCGATCCGGGTCAGAAACATCTTCATCTGCTCGTTCGTGGTGTTCTGCGCCTCGTCGAGGATGATGAACGCATCGTTGAGCGTCCGGCCGCGCATAAAGGCCAGCGGGGCAATCTCGATCACGTGGCGTTCGATCAGCCGGCCGACCTGCTCGTGGCCGAGCATCTCGTAGAGCGCGTCATACAGCGGGCGAAGATAAGGATCGACCTTCTGGGCCATGTCACCGGGCAAAAATCCGAGCCGCTCGCCGGCCTCGACCGCCGGCCGGACGAGGACGATCCGGGCCACCCGCTCGTGGTCCAGCGCGTCGACCGCGCAGGCCACCGCCAGGTAGGTCTTGCCGGTACCGGCCGGACCGACGCCGAAATTGACATCGTTGCTCCGGATCGAGCGGATATAGGCAATCTGATGCGCCCCGCGGCCGCGGATCGGGCCGCGCCGGGTTCGGATCACCGGGCTTTCTTCCAACTCGTCGGGGTTCGCCGGGTCCGGGACGGCCGCCGGTACCAAGCCGCCGAGATACAGATTCACGACCTCGGGGTCGAGCGTCTCGCGGCCGGTCGCGGCATAGAGTTCGCCCAGAAAGCGGGCCGCCCGGCGCCGGGCCTCGGGCGCGCCGCGCAGCACGAACCGCTGGCCGCGATAAGCGAGCTTGACCCCGAGGCGCTCTTCGATCTGCCGCAGGTGGCGGTCGTGCGGGCCGCACAGATTGGCCAGCCGCTGACTGTCGGCCGGTTCGATATCGATGACCTCGGCCGCCGCCTCAACCGCGGGTTCGGCCGGCGCCTCTGGGGCAGGCAGCGGGACCATCCGGCGGTCAGGCGGCCTGCGGCGTGGCGGCCGTCCCGGACTCCGCCGGCCGGCCGCGCAGCGTGTGGGCCAGCGCCTGCGTCACGGTCACTGGCACCAGCCGGCCGATCCATTCGGCCGGTCCGGTGAAATTGACCGTCTTATTGTCCGAAGTGCGGCCGGTCAATTCTTGCGGGCTGCGCCGGCTCGTGCCCTCGACCAGCACCTCGACCGTGGTCCCGACCAGCCGTTCGAGATATTCGGCGGCGAAAGAATCGATCCGGCGCTGCAACACGGCGAGCCGGTCTTTTTTGACCGCCAGCGGCACCGGATCGGCCAGCGCCGCGGCCGGCGTGCCGGGCCGCGGGCTGTAAATGAAGCTGAAACTCTGGTCGAAACGCAGCTCGTCGATCAGTTTCATAGTCTGCGCGAAATCCTCGTCGCTTTCACCGGGAAAGCCGACGATGAAATCCGACGACAGCGCAAGGTCCGGCCGGATGGCGCGCAGGCGGCGGATTTTCTGCTTATATTCGAGCACCGTGTGGCCGCGCTTCATCAGCGCCAGGATGCGATCCGAACCCGACTGCACCGGCAGGTGCAGGTAATCAGCCAGCTTCGGCACCGCTTCATAGGCGGCGATCAGGCTCGGCGAAAACTCGACCGGGTGCGAGGTCGTGAAGCGAATCCGGGCGATGCCGTCGATCGCCGCCAGATAGCGGATCAACAGTGCCAGATCGGCCACTTCGCCGTTCGCCCCCAGCGCGCCGCGATACGCATTGACGTTCTGGCCAAGCAGGTTGATTTCGCGCACCCCCTGCTCGGCCAGCAGCGCCGCCTCGGCCAGCACATCGTCGAGCGGCCGGCTGACCTCCGGACCACGGGTATAGGGCACGACGCAGAAACTGCAATACTTGCTGCACCCTTCCATCACCGAGACGAAAGCGCACGGACCCTCGGCCCGGGGCGCAGGCAGGCGGTCGAATTTTTCGATTTCGGGGAAACTGACATCGACCGCCGGCCGCGCCGTCGCCCGCCGCCGCTCGATCAACTCCGGCAGCCGGTGCAACGTCTGCGGCCCGAAAACGAGATCGACCAGCGGCGCCCGGTCGAGCAGCGCCGCGCCCTCCTGGCTCGCGACGCAACCGCCGACGCCGATCAACAGCTCCGGCTTGCGCCGCTTCAGCGCCTTCCAGCGCCCGAGCTGCGAAAACACCTTCTCGGCCGCCTTCTCGCGGATCGAGCAAGTGTTGAGCAGGATCACATCGGCCTCGCCCTCGTCGGCGGTCAATTCCAGCCCGTGCGAAGCGGCGAGCACATCGGCCATTTTCGCCGAATCGTACTCGTTCATCTGGCAGCCGTAGGTTTTGATCAGCAGCTTACCGGCCATCCGATTATGGTACCGCAAAGCGCCAGTCCTGCCGCGTTTGTCGAACTGAGGAAGCGGCTATTTAGCTTTGTAACTTCGAGAGAGATGGCGCGCCCGGAGAGATAGACTCGAGGCTTCCTGCCTCTCGCCCTGCGGGCGCGGCATGTCGGGTCCGAATCCGCCCATCCCGGGCGGCTCGGAACACGCCAAGTCCGGCACAGGTCCGGACTTGGCTTCGCCGTGCCGGCGGTCAACACCGGCACGGCGGGCAAGCCATCCCTGGCTTGCTAGGGTGCGTCAACGCGGCAGTCCTGCCGCGTTTGTCGAACTGTCACTTTTGGTCGGGAGTTCGAATTGGAACTCCGGCTAGCGCGGAGGCTGTTGCGCTTTGTCCCTGCGAAAGTGTATGGCGCGCCCGGAGAGATAGACTCGGGGCTTCCTGCCCCTCGCCCTACGGGCGCCCTGCGGGCGTCAACGCGGCAGTCCTGCCGCGTTTGTCGAACTGTCACTTTTGGTCGGGAGTTCGAATTGGAACTCCGGCTAGCGCGGAGGCTGTTGCGCTTTGTCCCTGCGAAAGTGTATGGCGCGCCCGGAGAGATTCGAACTCCCGACCGCCTGGTTCGTAGCCAGGTACTCTATCCAGCTGAGCTACGGGCGCGTGTTTGGGGTGTGGTGTGGGGGCGGAATTATCGGTAGTTGCGGCGGTTTTGTCAAGGACTGCGGTGCGTTCACCGGTGCGTTTCGCGGGCGGTTGAGCCGCGGGCCGGCGCGTTCGCCCAAGCCTCGAATTTCTTCCAGTTCGTCGCCGGGAGGGTGACGAGGCCGCGGAAGAACAAATCCGTCTCCGCCGCCTCCACCGCCCTGCGTGGATGAGGTGAACCTTGAAACTGGCGCACATAGAATGTATTTTATTCTTACTTCCTTACCTGAGGATATGGCCATGCTCGCCAAGCTGACGTCCAAGAACCAGCTCACCCTCCCGAAGGCGGTGGTCTCGGCCGTGCCTAAGGCAGAGTATTTCGACGTGACGGAGGAAGGGGGCCGCATCGTGCTCACCCCCGTGCGCCTCACCCGCGCCGACGCCGTGCGCGCCAAGCTCGCCGACCTGGGCCTCTCGCAAGCCGACGTGGCCGAGGCGGTCGCCTGGGCGCGCCGGCCTAAATGAGCCTGCCGCGCCTCGTCCTCGACACCAATGTGCTCATGTCGGCCCTCCTCTTTCACGTCGGATCGCTCTCCTGGCTGCGTATCGCATGGCAGACGGAGGCCATCCGCCCGCTGGCGAGCCGCGACACCACGGCGGAATTGATCCGCGTCCTCGCCTACCCCAAATTCCGGCTGACCGATGCCGAGCGCGAGGAGCTGCTCGCCGACGATCTGCCTTGGTGCGAGACGGTCACGATGTCGGACCCGCCCCAAGTCCCCGACTGCCGCGATCCCTTCGACCGCCCGTTCCTCGAATTGGCCCTCGCCGCCCGCGCCGACGCGCTGGTGACCGGCGATCAGGACCTTCTCGCCCTCGCCCCGCAATTTTCCATCCCGATCCTCACGCCGCGTGCGGTAGAGGAACGGTGGTTCGGACCCGACGCGACACATTGATCCATGCCGCCTGTCTGCGTGCAGCGCACAGGCAGGTCGTCGCGCTCCACGGGCTGATCAGCATGGGGCTTATGCCGAATAACCAGGGTGCGCCGGGGACTTAACAGGCTGTTGAAAAACTCTCGTGTAGCGCCATGCGCTTTACCGGCGGTTGAGCAGACGTCCGATCGGCAATCTACGGCGACTCGAAGCCGTCGGCGAACAGCACGCTGGAACCGAACACAACATAGCTGCGCCCGGAATCGGTACCGTTGGGGTCGGCGCCCCTAGCGCCGACGATCAGATCGTCGAGGCCGTCGCCATTGATATCGCCGGCGG
>JRYH01003769.1_pt1 | contig 15761 bp, 12 predicted proteins | sample 235351 | NCBI WGS metagenome assembly JRYH01 (sample SAMN03074221, study PRJNA261480) | activated sludge metagenome | biome: Wastewater Treatment Plant; feature: Wastewater; material: Activated sludge; isolation source: activated biomass of a wastewater treatment plant treating wastewater... ... | reverse complement strand
CGCTGTCGAAGTTCATGTCCCACACTTGCGAGGCGATGAGCGAGCGCGGCAGCACCTCGCCCTGGCGGCGCATCAACAGCTCGAGCAGCGCGAACTCCTTGGCCGTGAGGTCGATGCGTCTGCCCGCACGGGTTGCTCTGCGGCGAAGCAAATCGAGCTCGAGATCGGCGACGTGCAAGCGCTCCGGCTCGCGTGTGGTGCCCCTGCGCAACAGTGTGCGCACGCGGGCGAGCAGTTCGGAGAATGCGAACGGCTTGATCAGGTAGTCGTCGGCTCCGAGTTCGAGTCCCTTGACCCGGTCATCGACCTGGTCGCGCGCGGTGAGAAACAGTACCGGCATCGTCTTGCCAGCCGCTCGCACGCGGCGAAGGACTTCCCACCCGTCGACCCCGGGAAGCATTACATCGAGCACCAGCAGATCGTAGTCGGCGTGCAGCGCGTAATGCACGCCATCGGTTCCCGTTCGAGCCAGATCCGTCACGAATCCGGCTTCGATCAGGCCCTGACTCAGGTAATCGCCCGTCTTGCGCTCATCCTCGACGATCAGGATCTTCATCGACAGTCTCTCTGTTCCAGTCGGTTTGCATGGGTTCCTGCGTGCACATGCGCCGATTGTGCATGCGGCAAGTTGCGCGCAGCCGACGATTACAAAGATGTAATCGGCGAGTCAGGACTCTGTCGAAATCGGGATCGCACCATGGCGCCCATGAAAAGAGCCCGACGCGCCTGCCTGAACCTTGCGATTACCGCTTCGCTTGCCCTCGGCATTACAGCTGTTCGTGCTCAGGGGCTCTCCGACGCGTTCGAGCGGGCATGGGCGCGATATCCGCTCGCGTCCAGCCTGGAGGCGCGTGATGCCGAGGCGCGCGCGCGGGCCGAGGTCGCCGCCGGAATGACTCCCGGTCCGGCGGCCGCTTCGTTGTCGGCGCTGAGCGATCGGTTGAACCGAAACCGGGGTGCAGAGAAGTGGGAAGTCGAGGTCGGGGTGCCGTTATGGCTACCGGGCCAGCAAGCAGCCCGGCAGGCGCATGCCCGCAGCGCCATGGCGGACGTCGACGCGCAAGAGGCTGCGTTACGGCTGCTGGTCGCCGGCGATGCACGCGCGACCTGGTGGGCACTGGCGGCGGCGCGCAACGCGCGCGATCTCGCATTGCGTCGAGTCACCACGGCACGCACGTTGGAGTCCGATGTACTGCGCCGCTTCGAGGCGGGCGAGCTGGCACGCACGGATGCGAATCTCGCGCGCAACGAGCGCCTCGCGGCCGAAGCCGAAGCGGTCGACGCGCAGACCGCCGTGCTGGGTGCCGAAGCGAAATACCGGACCTTGACCGGCATTGAACCGCCGAGCGTGCTCACCGCTGAAAATCGGGCGTCGGAAGCAGCCTCGTTGTTGACTCATCCCGAACGCCTCGCGGCGGCTACCGCCTCGGACCTGGCCCGCGCGGCGCTGCTGGTCGCCGCCAGGTCCGATCGCGATGCGCCGAAATTGGCCGTGCGCATGGAACGCGACCGCGGCGACGGCGCAGAGCCGTTCTCCAATGCAATCGGCTTGAAGGTGACGATCCCCTTTTCCTCGGGTGCGCAGGTACGACAGCAGACCGCTGCCGCACTGGCCGACGCTTCGCGGGCCGACGCTGAACTGGCTTTGACCGATGCCAGGCTCGCCGTCGAAGTCGAGCGTGCGCGTGCGGCGCTCGAAGCCGCGGAACGGCAGCTCGCAACCGCTCAGCGCCGGCGCGAACTCACGGCGGAAAACCTGCAATTGATCGAGCGTTCGTTCGCGCTCGGTGAAAGCGATCTGACCACGCTGCTGCGCGTGCGAGCCACCGCGCTCGATGCGCAGGCCCTCGACGCGCGCCAGCGCGTGGCGCGAGACGCGGCCCGCTCGCAGCTGTATCAAGCCCTTGGAGTGCTGCCATGAAACGGATTGCCCCATTCCTGATCGCGATCGCGCTGGCGCTGCCCGCCTGGGCCCACGAAGGCGAGGACCATGGAGCGCCCGCGCCGACGACTGCTGCCACCGAAGTCACTCCGCGTGCGGCGACCGTTACCGAGACGTTCGGCGTGCTCGTAGCCGCACGCCACGGCGGGTTGGCCCTCTATCTGGATCGTGCCGAAACGAACGAGCCGGTGACGGGCGCCCGGATCGAAGTGGAAAGCGGCGCATTGAGAACCGATGCCCAACCGGTGGAACCCGGCGTGTACGGGATCGAGACGGAGCACTTTGCCCTGCCGGGGAAATATCCGATGACGATCGCGGTCGAGGCCGAGGACGCGGTCGATCTGATGAGCGTCACACTCGAGGTGCCTGATCAGGCTGCGGCGGCGATGCCGTCCTCGACTCGCGCGATTTCATGGGACCACGCCGCCCTATGGGGCGCCTCCGGCGCGCTGCTCTTTGCCGGGGTGGGGTTGGTTGCCGTACGCCGCAGAACCCGGAAACCCGGAATCGAGGGAACCAGACCATGACCTCACCCTATGTCGCCGCGTTTTTCGCTGGGGCAATTGCGCTCGCAGCTACCTCTGCTGCGGCTCACGGCGACGAAGACCACGGCCAGCCAGCCGAGACTCCCGCTGTCGCGGACAAGACCACGAGCCCTGCCGTCGGTATGGACGACGGTGTCGCGGCACGACGGGAGGCCGATGGGAGCCTCTTCGTGCCCAAACCGGTCCAGTACCGGCTCGGCCTGCGCACACGCCTGATGAAGTCGGAAGAGCTCGCCGTTACCGTGCAGCTCAGCGGAAAGGTCGTCGCCGATCCGAACGCCGGCGGACGTGTCCAGACGAGCCAGGCCGGACGCATCGAAGCCGGTCCAAAGGGCCTGCCCGTGCTCGGGCGACGTGTGAAAAAAGGCGAAGTGCTGGCGTGGGTGCAGCCGACGATCGGCAACATCGAACGTAGCGGCCAGCAGGCGGAAGTTGCCACGCTCGATGCGCAGCTCGAGATCGCGAGAAGCCAGGTCGCACGGTACGAGCAGCTCGAAGGGACGATCCCGCGCAAGGACATCGAAGCCGCGCGGGTCGAACTGAAATCACTGCAGGCGCGCCGCGCCGCGGTGGCCACCGGGCTGCACTCGCGCGAGCCGCTACGAGCACCGGTGTCGGGTGTGGTAAGCGCGACCGCTGCGGTGGCGGGGCAGATCGTGGAGTCGCGCGAAGTCCTCTTCGAGATCGTCGATCCGGCGCGCCTGGCGGTCGAGGCGCTCGCGTACGACCCGGTGCTCGTCGATGGCGTCGAAGAAGGCAGTGCAACGGTAGCCGGAAAAACGATCGCGCTGCAATTCGTGGGCGCCGGCCGGCAGTTGCGCGGGCAGGCGCTGCCGTTGCTTTTCCGGGCGCAATCCGCCGAGGTCCCGTTGGCAGTCGGGCAGCCGCTGCAGGTGATCGCCCGCACCGACGCCACCGTACCGGGGATCGCGGTCCCGCAGGAGGCGCTGGTGCGCAACCGGGCGGGCGAGGTCATCGTCTGGGTCCATTCCGGTCCCGAGCAGTTTACTCCTCGGCGAGTCGAGTCCGAGCAGCTGGACGCGCAAACCGTCGTCGTGACCTCCGGGGTTGCCACCGGCGACCGGGTCGTCGTTTCGGGCGCCAGCCTGCTCGCACAGGTTCGCTGACGTGTTCGAATTCCTCGTCAACACCAGCCTGAAGCAGCGGCTGATCGTCCTGGCGGTCTCGCTGCTGCTCGTCGTCTACGGCGCGATCACGTTGCGCCAGATGCCGGTCGACGTGTTCCCCGACCTGAACAAGCCGACCGTCACGCTGATGACCGAGGCCGGAGGCATGGCGCCCGAAGAGGTCGAGCAGCTCGTCACGTTTCCCATCGAGTCGAGCATGAACGGCATGCCGGGCGTCACGCGCGTGCGCTCGGTCTCCGGGATCGGGTTGTCGATCGTCTACGTCGAGTTCGAATGGGGATCGGACATCTACCGGAATCGGCAGCAGATCACGGAACGCCTGAACCTTGTTCGCGAGCAGTTGCCGCCGGACGTCGTCCCGCAGCTGGGGCCGATCTCCTCGATCATGGGCGAGATCCTGCTGATCGCCTTGCCGGCCGACCCGGAGAAGGTCAGCCCGATGCAGGTGCGCGAATACGCGGATTGGGTAGTCCGGCCGCGCCTGCTGACCATACCCGGCATCGCCCAGGCGATCGCCATCGGCGGCGAAGTGCGCCAGTACCGGGTCGAGATCCGCCCGGAGCAGCTTCAGGCACTCGGCGTCGCACGCGAGCGGGTCGATGCCGCGTTGAAGGACTTCGGCGCCAATACCAGCGGCGGGTTCCTCGAGGCACAAGGACGCGAGTACCTGATCCGCCAGATCGGGCGCACCTCGCGTATCGAGGATCTGCAGAACCTGGTGGTTTCGGTGACGAATGGCCAGCGCGTTCTGCTCAGCCAGGTCGCGAAGGTTGCCATCGCCCCGGCGATCAAGCGCGGCGACGCCGGCTACAACGGCAAGCCGGCCGTGATCCTCTCGGTGCAGAAGCAGCCGTCCGCAGACAGCGTGACGCTCACGAGGGAAGTCGAGCGGGCCGTCGCGGATCTGGCGAAGTCGCGCCCCGCCGGCGTCGACGCGCCGCAATTCCTGTTCCGGCAAGCCGACTTCATCGAGCGCTCGGTCGGCAACGTCGAGGAGGCGCTGCGCGACGGGGCGATTCTGGTCGCGGTGATCCTGTTCCTGTTCCTGCTGAACGTCCGCACGACGCTGATTTCGCTGACCGCGATTCCCGTATCGTTGCTCGCGACGGCGCTCGTCTTCCGTTACTTCGGTCTGTCGATCAACACGATGACGCTCGGCGGCCTGGCGATCGCGATCGGCGAACTGGTCGACGATGCCGTGGTCGGCGTGGAGAACGTGCTGCGTCGGCTGCGGCTGAATCGTGTACTGGAGCATCCGCGTCCGGTCGCCGAGGTGATCGCGAAGGCAACGCTCGAGGTGCGCTCGGCCATCGTCTATGCGACCGTCATCATCGTTCTCGTGTTCGTGCCGCTGTTCGTGCTGCCTGGAATCGAGGGTCGGTTGTTCACGCCGCTGGGTGTGGCCTACATCGTGTCGATCCTCGCCAGCATGATCGTCTCGGTCACGCTGACCCCCGTGATGGCGTACTACCTCTTGCCGGGGATGAAGCAGCTCGGGCACGGCGACAGCCCACTGGTGAAGGTGCTCAAGCGGTGGGATGCGAAGCTGCTGAACTGGTCGTTCGGCCACAGCCGAAGCCTGCTTGCCTGCGCCTTGCTGGTCGTCCTCGCTGCGGGCGCGACCATTCCGTTCTTCCCACGCTCGTTCCTCCCGCCGTTCAACGAAGGCACGCTCACCATCAGCATGACCTTCAATCCCGGCATCTCGCTCGAAGAGAGCCACCGCATCGGCCTGATTGCCGAGAAACTCTTGACCGAGGTGCCGGAAGTCAAAACCGCCGGACGGCGGACCGGGCGCGCCGAGCTTGATGAGCATGCGGAAGGGGTACATTCGAGCGAAATTGATGTGGATCTGGAGAAGTCTGATCGCACGCGTGAGAACATCCTTGCCGATGTCCGCGCCAAGCTCGCCGTGCTTCCCGCGACGATCAATGTCGGTCAGCCGATTTCGCACCGTCTGGACCATTTGCTCTCCGGGGTGCGAGCGGAGATCGCTCTCAAAATCTACGGGGACGATCTCGACACCCTGCGAAGCCTCGCCGAAACGCTGCGCGCGAAGCTCTCCGGCATTGACGGCTTGGTCGATCTGCAAACCGAAAAGCAGGTGCTGATCCCGCAGCTTGAGATTCGCGTCGACCCCGACCGGGCCGCGTTGTTTGGTGTGACACCGGCCTCCGTCACGGAGGCACTGGAAAGCCTGTCCAACGGCCGGACCGTGTCAACTGTCATCGACGGCGCGAAGCGTTTCGATGTCGTCATGCGCCTATCCGAGGCTGACCGGACCACGACGGGCCTGAGCGAGCTTCTGATCGAAACGCCGAAAGGCCGCGTTCCGCTCAACCGCATTGCAAGCGTTGAAGAGACGGAAGGTCCCAATCAGATCGCAAGAGAGAACGGCCGCCGCCGAATAGTCGTGCTCGCCAACACGGACGGCTCCGATATGGCGGAGATCATCAACCGCATCCGCGAAGTCGTATCTCAGACACCGCTCCCCAGCGGCTATTCGACGAGCTTGGAGGGAACTTTCTTGGCGCAGGAGGAGGCCTCACGGCTCATCCTCGGCCTTTCGCTGATCTCGCTCGCATCGATCTTCGTTGTTCTATACAGCCGTTACCGCTCCGCGGCTCTCGCGCTGATCATCATGGGCAATATCCCGCTTGCCTTTATCGGTAGCGTGATCGCGCTTTGGATCGCTGATCAACCGCTCTCCGTCGCCTCGATGATCGGCTTTATCACCTTGACAGGGATCAGCGCGCGCAACGGCATTTTGAAGATCAGTCACTATATCAATCTGGCTCTCTATGAAGGGGAGAGCTTCGGCGATCGGCTTATTGTGCGCGGGAGTCTGGAGCGCCTAACCCCGGTGCTCATGACGGCACTCTCGGCCGGAATGGCGCTGATCCCACTGCTCTACGGGGCTGACGCGCCGGGTAAGGAAATCCTGCATCCGGTTGCGGTGACGATTTTCGGCGGTCTTATCAGCGCGACGCTGCTCGACACGCTTTTGACACCAATTCTGTTCCGAAAATTCGGCGCGGGACCTTTGCAGCGGCTCAGAGATAGCCGTCCGCTGGCGGGGGACACCCAGACGATTGAAGCCTACTAACGACAAGAGGAGAAAAGTTATGTTCAAAGACTTCCATAAATCCACGCTGATAGCTTTGATGGCGGCGCTAATGCTTGCGCTTTCGCCCTACGCTATGGCGCACGAGGCGACCAAAGGGCCAAACGGGGGTGCCCTCGTCGATGTCGAAGGGCATCACATCGAGTTTGTTCCGGGCGAGGGGCAGTTCACATTTTATCTCACTGGAGAGAAAGATGCTCCGATCGACTCCGCAGGGTCGAAGCTAAAAGCCATCATCCTAGACGGCGGCAAAACCCAACAGGTGGATTTGACGCCAAGCGAGCCTAACAAGCTGACTGCTGAAGCATCTGCGTCATCAGGCGCCAAAGTGGTCGTATCGGGCACTCTCGCCGACGGGCATGCTCTGCAAGCAAGATTTGTGGTGCCGTGAGAGTGGCACATATGCGGGCCTGAACCGCTGCCGGAGATACGGAACTAAGTGCTACCGCCGGTCTGTGCAACACGTGCTGATGGACCGGCAACACACATCATGAGGCGAGCAAAGCTGAAATTGACAGTATGCAAATTAATCTGATACTTTTTCTCTCGTGCCGCGAAGATGAGAGGGAATCTTCTTCCCGCTCTTTTTCCCGGCGCGCGGTGCGTCAAGGCTCCGGATAAGGCTCAAACAGTTGAGAACACTCAGCTAAGTCGTCTTTCAGAGACTCGAATAGTTCAAGCAATTCGTTCGAACTATTTCCATAATGGCGCGCCATTTCAGAACAGAACGATGCAGTCGGGGACTGAGGTCTCCGCTCCAAGCGGAAACCAGCGTTCGCGACAATTCTGGCTTCGATCCCATGATGCAAACCGCGTCGTCGGCGACCTCGACGCGCTGGGCCAGCGCGCAGATGGTCGCGACGGTAACCACCACCGTCGAGGCGTATCCGCTCGCGAGCCTTACGAGCTATCCCCCTTGAGCATGTCGGGCCTGACGCCCTGATTGCCCGAGCTGTCAAGCGCGAGCTGAGTGCGCTCCGCGTCAGTGGTGGCCTGATCCCTAATTGCCTTGAGGCTCGCCATGCGCTCCTTCGCCATGGCGTCGTCCTTGTCCACCATGCCGGCTTCGATAGCGTCAAAGAGATGGCTGGAGACACGCGCAGGCGTCACCACGGCGGGTCACATTTCGAGTGCGAACGTCTGATCGGTACTCTGTGCAATTAATTGCAATTGCGCGGATCCTGAATCTGTGACTGGTCACACAAGATCACCGATCTCGACATCGAGTGCGTCTGCAATGTTCCTCACCACCGATACGCTGCCGTCCTTCTTGCCGGTCTCGATCTCGGACAAATAGGTCGGGCTCAATCGAGCCTTGGAGGCGAGATCGCTGGCGGTCATGTCGCGATGCTCGCGCCAGGCCCGGATCGGGTTCTCCCCGGCCAGGATGCGCTTGACCAGCTCGGCCGGCACCAACTCGTCGCAACCGGCAGCAATGTCAGCGCGCACAGTCTTGGCCGCCGCGACATCGGCCGCGCCCGCGAGGCCCTCGTACTCATCGAGCGTGAGTACGACGAGGGTCTCCCCCTTTGGGGTCACGATCTTTTGCATCGACTCTCTCCTACTCATGGACGCTGCCTTGTGGCCGACCTTCAGAACCTCCGGCACGGCCCCGTGTCGTCCATCATCATCCGGCAGTCGCCGCGCGCAGGCGGATGAAGGGGAGCCGGTGAGCTTCTTGACCTGGTTGGCGAGGCTTCCAGGCTTGGCCGCGTCCTGGTCGACCTCGGCCACGATGCGCTTCGCCTCGTTGGCTGGCATGCGCCGCAACGTCATGAGTGACGCCCTGCTTCCCGTTCTGACAGGACCAGAATGCGAACTTCTGTCAACAACTAGTTCGCGTTCAGCGAATTCGTGCAATGAGTGCTTCTAGCGAAGAACGTCTATCGATCGGTTGTCGCGGAGGCCGTCTGCGTCTCGTTGAGGCCGGAATACTTCCCGCTGGAAATGAATTTCTCAAGCAGATGCATTCAACGAGCTATGAAAGGGCATAAATCCCCGGAACCGATCTCTCGAGAATGCTGTCCAACACTTGTTAAGACTTCGGCAGGCGAGTAGGCGGGAATAGAGAAGGGGAGGTCGCGCTTGAGTCCTCAGAGACCTGGTGGAGTTCAAATCCGAGGGTCATGCTATACTGATTAAAGACGCATCGAGAGGATCGGGAGGTTCTGCGATGGAAGCGCCTAGCCATCATATCTTAATCGTGGAGGATGATCTCGCCACGCGGCTCAAGCTGGCGCACTACTTCAAGAGCCAGGGCTACCGCGTCAGCCAGGCCGCCGACGGCGCTGAAATGCGTCGCATTCTGCAGAAGGATGCAGCGACGCTTCTGATGATCGACATCAATCTTCCGGGTGAAGATGGCCTCAAGCTCACGCGGGAACAGCGCGAGCTGTCAAATGCGGGCATCATCCTCGTTACAGGTCGCACGGATACGATCGATCGTGTCGTGGGGCTTGAAATTGGCGCCGATGATTATGTCACTAAGCCATTTGAGCTCCGCGAGCTGCTGGCACGCGTCAAAAATATCATCGCTCGCATCGAAGGTCGCTCAAAGCCGCGCAATGGTCCCCTGCTGAGATTTGCTGGATGGACGCTCGACCTCAATAAAAGGACGTTGTTGAACCGAGAGGGCGCCTTCGTCGAGTTGACGCGTGCCGAATTCAAGCTGCTGGCCCTGCTCGCCTCGCATCCCGGGGAGGTGATGGGGCGAGACCGGTTGTTGCACGCGATCGCGAACCGGGATTGGGATGCGGCCGATCGGACCGTGGATGTGGTGGTGCGGAGACTGCGCCAGAAGCTCGGGGATTCGGCGAAGGAGCAGCGGATCATTCTAACGTCTCACGGCGAAGGCTATTGCATCTCTCCGGCCGTCGTCGATCGCGGGGATGACAAGGGCTGAGCCGCTTGCGCGATGATCCTTTCCGCTTGCTCAATCCCTCGTTCCCATGCCTCGCTGCAGCTTAGACATAGCGCAGAAAGGTCTCCTGGATCCGCCGTCAAAGCTTGCTGCTCGAGCATGTTTGCGTGCTCGAAGAGCCTCTTGAGCCGCACCGTCCCGGCGGTTCCCTTGATGTGATGGGCCAATTTTTGGACTCCCGACCGATCGCCGATCCGCACGGCCTCCCTCAGCTCATCAAGCCGCGCAGGAATGGTCTCGCGCGCCGCTGACACGAGCGCCATCATGATATTGCTTCCGAGCTCGTCGAGGTCGGCCGTCATGGCCTTGTGGTCGGCGTCGCCCGTGGCAATGGTCCCGCACGCGATCTCCAAGCCCGCCTCGAGCCTCTCGCGAGACAACGGCTTCGAGACAAAAAAGTCCATGCCGCAATCGATAAAATTCTGGACGTCGTCTGGAAAAATATGGGCAGACATGCAGATTGCAGGCAAATCGGGGCATTTCAGATTGTCTCGTATTTTTCTGACGACTTGCAAGCCATCCATGTCGGGCAAACTGACATCTGTCAGGACGACGTCCGGTCGTGTTGAGGAGACCGTCCGCAGTGCGCTTGCGCCGTCCGAAACAGAAACGACCGTATGGCCGAGCTGCTCGAGGTATCTCTGAGCGACAATTCGGGTAGCGTCGTCATCCTCGATGACCAGGACAGTGCGCTTGCCAAGCGTCGTGCTGCGAGGGGAGCGAGGCGGCTCTGCGGCGATCAGGCCCCGCTCGAGGCTGAGATGGAGTGCGAAGCGCGAGCCGCCCGCGACACCGTCTGTGACCGAAATATCCCCTCCCATCAGCGTAGCGAGCCGCTTGGAGATCGCGAGGCCAAGGCCTGTGCCGCCAAAGCGCCGCGTGATCGAGGGCTCACCCTGCATGAACGGCTCGAATATGGCTTCTCTCTGCGCCAGCGGGACGCCAATGCCGGAGTCCTCGACACGGATTTCCACGGACTGATGCATGTCGTCGATGTCCCTACAGGAAACATGGACGGAGATGTTTCCCTGCGCAGTGAACTTGATCGCGTTACTCAGCAGGTTGAGGACGATTTGCCGTATTTTTCCGCTGTCGCCCACATGGTGAGTCCACAAGGCGTCGTCCATGCCGAGGTGCAGCACAAGCTTCTTTCCCTGCGCAATCGAGCGCATGAGATCGACGACGCTGTGCATGAGAGATTGAAGATCGAAGACACGGTATTCGATGGACGTGTCGCTCTCCTCCGCTTTGACAAAGCGCAGAATGGAATCGAGAACGTCGAGGAGTGCAGCGCTGCTTCGTGCGGCGGCCTGCAGAAGCTGCCTTTGCTCCGGTGCAAGCTCGGTGGACTTCAACAGGTCGATCATCCCGATGACGCCAGTCATGGGAGTCCGGATCTCGTGGCTCATGATGGCCAGAAATTCCGTCTTGGCACGGTTCGCGACCTCCGCCTTTTCGCGCGCCGCAGCATGTTGCGTCGCTTCGCGCTTGAGATTTTCGTTGGCGGCCTGCAGCAGTTCGGTTTGCTCGTAGACGAGCTGTTGAAGCCCTTCTTTGTGACGACGCAGCTCCTGGTTTGTCGCCTCTTGCTGTCGTACCAGCTCTCGCCGCTGCCGCGAGATATCTCGGAACACGGAAACAGACCTCGCAAGCTCCTTGAGCTCTGAGGTTCCGCTCACCTCGACGTCGACGTCGAGGTTGCCGTTTGAGAGTTCGCCCAAGGCAAACGTGACCCGCTCCAGGGGGCGCACGAGTCGCCGTTCCACAAACCACCAGACGATGAACCCCGATACGCCGAGTACGGCGATGATCGATGCAACAAGAGCCACGACACCGAGTGTGATCGCCGTTTCAATCTGCGCGGTATTCAGGGCGGCAAACGTATCGGCGCGACGAAGCAGATCGTTTGCGATGCTGCGCATCTTCTCGGCGGCTTCGACCGAGCTTTGCACCAGCGCCTCGGACTGCGTGTCGGTTTCGAAGAGAGTCTTCCGGTCGGCGATCAGTCCTCCATGTCCCGACGGCCCCCCGACCACCTGTTCGAGGATCTCCAAGTACCCCTCGGCAATTTGCCGTCTGCTGGGATCAGCCAGAACGCGCACACGACGCTGTATCGTCTCGAGCTGTTCGACGTACTTAACTCTCACGCGCTCGAGCTCGTCGATCCCGCTCGTATGTTGAAACTCATTCGCCACCAATCCGATTTGGGATGAGGCGAGCCGCAGCTCGAACATCTGAACGAGGGTATGAAGGTCACGCTCGATAATCTGATCGAGCGTATTCAGGAAGTCATCCCCGCCCTGAGAGTGTTGCCGCTCTGGCTTATAAAGATCCGCCATTACAGCCAATGTCAGGGCTAGTGAGTTCGATACGAATGTCTCGGATAGCTCGGTGAGATCCGCTGCGGCGCTGCTTGTCCGCAACAACGCATTGTCGACATTTTGGACGAGGGGCAAGCGTTTGGCGGCCAGTTTTTCCTGCTGCTCTAGGTTTTCGATCAGCTTGGCGATCTGCGTCTCAAGGAGTCCGATGGTGGGATCGCTCTCGGCAGCGGCGGAGAGGTCGCCGACGAGGGTGCGAATGCGCAAACGAAAAGTCGCGAAATCCCTCCTGTGTTGCTCGAACGCAGCCCTTGCGTTGGCGCTGCGGAACGCCGGAGCAAGCGCCGCCAGACGATCGCTCGTCTCAATGAGGGATTGAGAGGTGGTGACCGCAGGAAGCGCTGTTCCGCTCAGAACCCTCTGGTGCTCGGCGATGTTCCGAAGAATGAGCCAGCCAAAAAAACCGGGCGCAAGGGAGACGAAGGCGACGACCACAAAGGCTAAGAACAGCGAACGGCCGATTCCCGGTTTTGAGACGACCATGTTAGAATTTCTCCGACGTCCACGAATCTGTTTTCGTCGCGTCGCCGCGAGTACGGCTTGAGAAGGGATCGCACATGCTCCGGCTTGCCAGGATCATCACGTCCATCCTTGCGTTACTTGCGGTGTCGCCCTGTTGCGTAGCCCAAGACACATGGCAGGCCGTGGCATGGTCCGCTCCATACGACTATTCCGGCGTTCCTCAATCGGTGGCAATAGAGCCCATTGCGGCAGCACAGCAGCCATGGAGATTATGCGCAGTCTATCCCCACTTCAAAGACGCCTACTGGATCAGCGTCAACTATGGGATGGTCGAGCAGGCCGTCACGACGGGTGTTCGTCTCAAGATTGTCGACGCAGGCGGATACCCGAATATCGAGCGGCAGGGGGCACAGATCAAAGCATGCGCCCGCCATTCCGATGCGTTAATTGTAGGTCCCGTATCGTATGATGGCCTCACTCCCATCATTCTTGAGATTGCGAAAAGGATCCCCATCATTGCCGCCATCAACGACATCGCGCCAGAGGGGATCACGGCCAAGGTTGGGGTGCCCTGGACAGAAATGGGACGCCTGATCGGCGCCTATTTGGCAAAGCTGCATCCGCCAAGCGCACCACGGGTCGAGTTAGCGTGGTTTCCTGGACCCAGAGGCGCGGGATGGGCCTCTTTCGTCGACAGCGGATTCCGAGCGGGCCTCGAGGGGAGCAGTGCCCACATCTCGCTTGTGAAATGGGGTGATACGGGCTTTGAGATCCAATCCCGGCTGATCGATGAAGCGCTCGATGAGAGCCCCACATTGAACTACATCATCGGCAGTGCGGTCACAGCGGATGCGGCGGTGAGCATTCTTCGCGACCGGGCGCGCGACAAGGGGATAGCCGTCTTGGCCGACTATTTTACGCACGGAACGTACCGGGCGATTATGAGAAACCGCGTCCTTACCGCCCCCACTGATTCACCGGTGCTGCAGGGGCGCATGATCGTCGATCAGGCCATCAGGGCCTTGCAGGGCACGCTCGTTTATCACCATATCGGCCCGCCGATCGTGCTCGTCGATAAACACAACATCGGCACGATCGATCTGAATCACAGTCTTGCACCCGCGACATTCTCCCCTCGATTTCAGGTGCCGTGACAGCCGATCGCACAGCCCGAACAATTGTTAAATTTCTTTACAAGATCATCCATCATTTAACGCAATGATGCGTTCCACTTCACGGAGCATAGGTACCGTCCAGACGACGACTGGGAAACCTGAGTCTTCGGGGGCGGAAATCAGATGACATATATCGCGGCCGGTGCTGCAGCAGTAACTGCAATTGCATTGTTGGTTGGCCCCAGTTGGGCGGGAGACGCAGATTCTGGCTACGCTGAGGTTGGTGCAGCCAGAGCTGCGAAGAAATCTAATGAATTTGTCGAGTTCTTGGACCGCGACACGTTCCTGGGCGGCAAGTTCAGCACGTGGATGGAGCTGGCGTCAGACTATGTCTTTCGCGGCGAATCAGAGACCAACGATGGAGAAATTCCGTCCATCAAGGGGTCTATCACGTGGACGCATTCCTCGGGCCTCTACCTCGGCTATTATGGTGCAAACAATCTCTTCCCCGGCAACGACCAAGCGGGCAATAACCCATTCATCAACGCGATATGGGGACCATATGTCGGTTACGCGAAAAAGGATATCGGCGGCACCGGATTGAACTACAACGGCATGTTGTTCCAGTATGTGTATCCGGGGAGCTCCGATTCAAACTACCTCGAAATGTTCAACTACCTGGATAAACAATTCGGGCCCGTCAACATCAAGCTCGAGTATTCACCTACGATCACCGACTGGTTTGGCGTCGAAGGGCTGCAATCGCATAACATTGCCATCCATCCCAGTGTGTCCTTGCCCCACGGCTTCACATTGTCGGGCGGCGTCGGGCTATCAGTTCTTCGACAATCACGGCCCCAACCTCGATGCTGATGGCGACGGCAAGGAGAATTTGAACTGGTGGCACTGGAATATCGGAATAAGCCGGAATGTCTTCGGCTATACCGTAGATCTCCGCTACCATGATACGGACATCCAAAAAGGCAGCCATGATTTCTACGGCTTCGCCTCCAATCATCAGATTGTAGATAGCCGGTGGGTCGCCGCCGTGTCGAAATCATTCTAGGCCCAAGCCCACGGCGGGACGTTAGCTTAATGAGCTGGTCCCTCGCCCAAGGATAGCGTCAGGCGTTCGGAGCGCGGACATGTTTGGGTCTCGGGGTAAGCCCGCGTCACCACGCTCCGTCATGGCCTCGAGAGGGCGCTAGTACCACAAGATTTTGTGCGACCCCCGCGAGCATTGCGGGGTCGATTCTCTCCGCGCCGCGCCGCCCTTGACGGCCTGTGAGGGCGCCGGCGCACGCATGACCTGTCGATGGGGATATCGGCCTTGGCCCATAGGAGCCTCCGTCGCAGCTGGGGGTGCTTCGGGAAACATTATTGCCACAACGATCTATGATGCGATCGCAGGGACGTATGCGAATGACAACCAAGCCAGCGTGCATGGCAACTCGTCGCTCAACATGGATGGAACTGAGCTTTACTATCTGATCAACAGAAGCTCTAGAGCCATTGACAAAATCGGGGTTACCTCAAACCCTTCGAGTCGCTATTCTCAATCTTACCTTGCAACAGAGAACGTACGCTACGTTCCACAGGCCTATTATCAATCTAGGTACGCGGCATATTTGGACGAGTTCGTTAGGTTGCAAACATATCGGCATGAAAATGGAAATTATCCAAGATTAAATTACAACGGCCGGTGAAAGGTTATTTATCCGTGAACTTTACAAGCTCAGCGGAGGTCTTTACGGACGCACACGATAGCCTGAGTCGTGCAGAGGCTGCTGTCGAGGCATATCTGAGGAGAGCTTTCGTTGAGTCCGACAAGTTGACGGGCCTTCCGATAACCGTGCGCTACGTACCCATCGCTATGCCGGATATGTTGCTACCTCGGTATCCGGCACGATCGAAGTTGCGGAAGAAGGAACGGCTCTATGACTGCGCGCCACAGCTTGATTACGATGTGTTTGTCTCGGGGACATTTGAAGAGCAGCTGAGGGAATATCTACGGGGTCTTGCGGAAACCACACCGCATCTCAAGGATCTCGGTGCGAACGATGATCAAGTTGTAGAGTTCGAGAATATTCTGCGTAAGGCGGTCGATGAAATACTGACCAATGA
>JRYH01004014.1_pt1 | contig 15770 bp, 11 predicted proteins | sample 235351 | NCBI WGS metagenome assembly JRYH01 (sample SAMN03074221, study PRJNA261480) | activated sludge metagenome | biome: Wastewater Treatment Plant; feature: Wastewater; material: Activated sludge; isolation source: activated biomass of a wastewater treatment plant treating wastewater... ... | reverse complement strand
CGGTTTCGGGACAAGGACATGCGTAAAAAAACAAGAATCCGAAGCGGGCCGGCCGAATCTGGAAGATCGTGACCCGCTTCAGGGTCGTTCGAGGCGTGTTTTAGCACGCACCGTGGCAATTGCGAGGCAGTCGGCCTTGCACCGAAGCCATACCCGACAGGCGGCGATGATCAACCCCACAGTTCCTGCCGGGGTGGAAAAACGAGCGAGCCTTCATAGGCGAGGCCGGGCTCGCGGTCGCGGGCCAGAAGGAGGGGGCCGTCGAGATCGACGAAATCCGCGCCTTGCGCCAGCAGCACGGCCGGGGCCATGGCAAGCGATGTGCCGACCATGCAGCCGACCATGACTTTCAGCCCGAGTTCGCGGGCCCGATCACGCAGGATCAGCGCGGCGGTGAGTCCGCCGGCCTTGTCGAGCTTGATGTTGACGGCATCGTAGCGATGCATGACCTCGGCCAGGTCGGCGCGCGTGTGCACGCTCTCGTCAGCGCAGACGGGAACCGAATGCTGGAGCCCTTCGAGCATCCAGTCCGCGTCCGCCGGCAGCGGCTGCTCGATCAGCTCGAACCCGGACTCCGCCGCCGCGGCGAGGAAGGGGCCGAGCATGTCGTCGCTCCACGCCTCGTTGGCATCCGCCACGAGGCGCGCGTCCGGCCGCGCCTGGCGCACAGCCGCCATGCGGTCGATGTCGCCGTCGCCACCGAGCTTGAGCTTGAGAAGCCGGTGCGCGCGGGCAGCCCCAGCCGCCGCCGCCATCGCCTCCGGGGCATCGAGGCTCAGCGTGAAGCAGGTTTCGACGCCGCCGACGGGGGCAAGCCCAGCGCGCCAGGCGGCCGGAACGCCGCTCGCTTTCGCCTCGAGGTCCCACAGTGCGCAATCGAGCGCATTGCGCGCTGCCCCCGCGGCCAGCGCATTGGCCAGCGCCTCCCGGCTCGCAAGCGCGTCCGGTACGCTGCCAAGTCTCTCGATCACCGCCGCGACGCTGTCGGGCGTCTCTCCGTAGCGCGCATAAGGGGTGCATTCGCCACGACCCGCGGCCGCTCCGTCGGTGAGCGTGACGGCGACGACCGCCGCCTCCGTCTTCGCGCCGCGCGAGATGACGAACGGCACCTTGAGCGGGAACCGCTCGATCGAAACGGACAGGGCTACCGGCATCGGTCTTCCGCGCGGGCGGCGGCTCCCGTCAGGTGATCCGCCCGCTCACGTGCGCCAGGAACAGGTAGACCCGGCCCATGTCGGAGAGGAGGTGCGCATTGACCGCGCGCCCCGAAGGATCGCGCTGCTCCGCATCGCGGCGGATGTTCTCGAAATCGATCAGGTAGTGGTTGATGGTGCGTTGAAGGTCGCCGTCACTGCGGTAGCGCAGGCTCAGGTCGTCGAAGATCGCCCGGCCCTCGGGCGTGTAGATGCTGCGCACCATCACGCCGCGCTGGCCAGCCGCGATGCGCTGCCAGAGCGCCGCCGTCGTCGCCGGATCGAGAGCGCGCGCAATGGCGTCGATCTGCGTATGGAAGTTGACCGGCGGAGCGGGCGGTGCCGCCCGATGTGCGCTGCCGTGTCCGTCGTCGTCGCGCGAGGCGCGCGCCAGGAGGTCGCCGAGCGACCAGCCTTCGCGATTTTCGCCGGCAGAACCGGGCGTGCCGCCCGGGCGCGGCAAGGCGGCTGCCGCATACGGCGTCGACGGTGCGGGCGCCCGATAGCCGCCGTGTGTCTCCGCAACATAGGAGCCCGTCAGCGAGCCCTGGCTCGGCCCGGGCCCGGCGGCATAGGGCGTGCCGGCCGCCGGCTGCGGCGCCGTCACGTCGCGGCCCATGATCGAGCGCGTCGTGAGGCTCGAAAGCTGCTCGATGGCGCGCAGCTGATCGTGCAGCGCGCGCCGCATCGCGTCGGCGTTCTCGCGCGTCGCGACGGGCAGCCGGTCCATCTGCTCCTTGAGGCGGGCCTGCTCTGCGGCGATGTCGGCCGCGGCCCGGCTCGCGCGCTGGCGCACCTCGTCCGAGGTCTCGTCGAACCGGCTCGTCAGCGTCGAGAGCTGCTCGCTGACGACGTTCGAGATCGACGAGAAGCGGTTCTTGAGCTCGTCGAGCGTGCGCTCGCCTTCCGCACCTGCCTCCATGCGGAACCGCTCGAGATCGGCCATCGCCGAGCGCTGGGCCGCTTCCGTGCTGAGGCGAAGATGCTCCGCCGCCGCGCGCGCGCGCTGCTCGGCGCTCGTCAGCGAGCCTTCCATCGACGACGAGAAGCCCTGCACGAGACGACCGAACTCGTCGGCCTTGCCGGAGAGCTGCTCCATCGTCTGGGTGAGCTCGGCGTGGCGGCCCTGCAGCGTCGACTCGATCTTGAAGTTCGCGTTCTCGAGCGAGCTGGCCGCCCGCATGATGGCCTGCCCCTGGCCCTCGAAACGGTTGGTGACGGCGTTGACCTGCACCAGCAGGTTCTCCGACACGCGCTTCAGCATCTCGGACTGCCCCGCGAGCCCTTCGATCGCCTTCAGCGACTGGCGGGTGATGTTCTCGCTCGTCCGGCGCACCGAGTTGATGCCGTGCATCAGGCTCTCGTCGAGATTGACCGACTGGCGCGCGATGGTCTCGCTGAACGTCTTGGCATGATTGTCGAGCGCGCTGGTGAGCGCGCGGGCCTTTTCGGAGACCGCCGAGTCGATGGTCATCGTCGAGCGCATGATGGACTCGTCGAACGTCCTGAGGCGCTGTCCGAAGGCCGCGTCGAGCGCCTTGGTCCGCTCGACGAGCTGGACGTCGAGCGCCTGCGCCCGGTTGGCAATCGAGGTATCGAGGGCGCGCGCATACTCGTCGAAAATGCGCTGCAGCTTCTCGGTGCGCTGGTCGAGCGACGTGTCGAGCGTATCGACGTAGCCCGCAATGGCCGTCTGCAGCTGCTCGGTCCGCGCGCCGAGCGCCGTGGCGAGCCCGGTCGTGTAGCCTTCGAGCATGACCTGCAACTGCTGCGTCTTGCCGCCGATCGCGTTCTCGAGGCGGTCGGTGCTCTGGCCCACGGCCGTCTCGAGCTGCGTCAGGTTCTCGCCCGCGCCCTGGATGATCTGCGCCAGCTTAACCTGCTGATTGGAGAGGCGGTCGATCAGCGTCGGGATGTCGGTGCCGAGCGTCCTGAGCGTGTCGGTCACACGCTCGCTGGTCGAGAGCAGGGAGGTGCGCTCGCCCGCGAGCTCCTGGATGAGGCCTTTGATCTTGCGCTCGTTCTCCTCGTAGGAGCGCTCGAGCGCCGTCACCTCGTTGTGCACCAGTGCCTCGAGCTCGCCCGCGCGGCCGAGCGCCCGCGAGATGGCATCGTTCATGAACGACACCTGCCGCCGCACGGCCTGCCCGAGTGAGGCGACCGATTGCTCGGCCATGCGGTCGGGCTCCGCGAGCCGGATCGCCACTTCCGTCATGGTCGAGGATCGCAGGCGCAGCTCGTCCGATCGCCAGGCGAGCAGCGCCAGCGCCCAGAGCACGGCGATCGGCACGATGATCGCCGTCACCGTAAGGAACGTGGCGGGCTTCTCGAGCAGGGACACCAGCGTCGCGCCCGCTTCGAGCTCGGCACGCACGATGATCCAGGAGAACACGAGGCAGATGGCGGCCCATCCGGCGGAGGCGATGGCCGCATACTTGAAGGGCGTGGTGGCAGGTTTCTGCTCGAGCGCGTAGATCAGACCGCCGATCGAAGGGGCGTCGTCGTTGGCCGCGATCTTCTGGCGGGGAGGACCGGCCGGCCGCCGCCGCGCCATGCGGCGCACGGGCTCGGCCGGGGTCTTATCGGCGGCACGCTCGTTGCCCGTCGTAAGGGTAGGCTCGCCGGCCGTCCGCGCCGCCATCTGCGGAAGCGGGGGAGGGAGCGGATGGGCGACCGCCGCCGTGGCAGAGCCGAGGTTGGTCATGGCGCTCGGCGGGATGATGAGAGAGAGCGAATCGGAAGCGGCAGGCACGCCGGGGAATTTGCCCTCGGGCTTTGCGCTCTCGGCCTTGGCCGCGGCGAGCGGAGGCTCGGCCTTGGGCGCCCCGTCCGCCTTACGGTCGGATGACGCGGCAGCCGGCGAGGGAAGCGGCAGGGGCGGAGGCCCCCCAACGGCCTTGTTGGCGGTCGCCGATGCAGCCGCCTTGGGCAGCGCCTTCTGAGCCGCCGCCGAGCCTGATTTCTGATCCTGAGCCATCCACCCGTTCCGCCGGAATAGGCCGGCCGCCCCACATATTCATGCTACCGCAGTCCAAGGCTTCTGCTCAAACGGGATTTCCTCCCCGCAGGGCCCCATCAACGGTCTTTTTCGAAGCGCCTCCCAGGGCGGCCCGAGCGGCCTGTCGCCATGGCGAGTAGGCTTTTTTTGGGGCTAAATGAAGTTCGCGCGCCGCCCGGCCGGCTGCCACGACTCGTGAAAAAGCCGTTGAATAACGTGGCGTTTTATAATACGTTTTAACAGTTACTTAGCGTATTGCGTTCAGATTTCATTATAGCATGCTCGTCCCTCCGATGGACGGGGACGCGCCGATCCGGGGCCGCCGCTGGGCTCCGGTGAGATCGACAACCTCCCGTAACAGGGTCTGAACGCCATGGGTCCTTTGAGAGAGCGCACTGCGCGCGTTCGCCGCAACGGCCACATTCGCGGCTTCGTCGAGCCGCCCGCCGGCGCCGTGCCGGGCGCCGACCCGATCGATCGCGCCCATCTGGCCCGCTACACGCTCGGCAGCCCGACCCTCGAGCGTGAGATCCTGGGCCTGTTCCTAGCCCAGCTTCCGCTCAGCATCGAGCAACTGCGGTTCGCCGCAACCGACCGCGAATGGCAGATCGCGGCCCATACCATCAAAGGATCGGCGCGCGCCGTCGGGGCCTGGCAGATCGCGACGCTGGCGCGTGAGGCCGAGCTGTCTCCGGGCCTCGCCAACGAGGTCGAGCGCGACCGGATCCTCGCCACCCTGGAAGCGGCTTGCGAAACGGCCGAGAGCTACGTCACGGCAACCTTCCCGGCCGGCTGAGCCATATCCCTCATTGATCGGACGAGCGCCGACGCGAGGGTTTTCGCGACGGACCCGCCTTGCGAGCTGCGGCCCTCGGAGCACCCGCTCGCCGGGATGCACGTCCGAATGCGGATGCAACCCGTGCCTGCGTGTCTTCACCCCGCGGCGACGCGGAAGCTTGAATTCGCGGGACGGGCCCATTAATCCTGCCGCCACATTCCTCCGTAGAAGACAGGCGAGTGCCCGCAGTCTCTGGGGCACAACGGGTATTGGAGCAGCCGTCGATGGTGAAACTCACGTTCGTTCAACCCGACGGCGCAAGCCAGACCGTTGAAGCCGAGCCCGGCGTCACGGTCATGGAGGCGGCCAAGCTCAACGATGTCCCGGGCATCGAGGCGGAATGCGGCGGAGCCTGCGCCTGCGCCACGTGCCATGTCTACGTGAACCCGGAATGGGTCGAGAAGACAGGAAAGCCTGCCTCGATCGAGGAGGATATGCTCGACTTCGCGTTCGACGTGCGCAAGGAGAGCCGGCTTTCGTGCCAGATCAAGGTCACGCCGGAGCTGGACGGGCTGACGGTCCGCGTGCCGGCGAAGCAGTTCTGACACCGCAAACGGGGTATCGTCATCGCCAGGCGCGCCCCAGCGGACAACCGTAACTCAGGAGATCGACCATGGCGCTCGACATCGCGGCCGCGGACACCGGAGCCACAGAGATCGACGCCGTCGTGATCGGTGCCGGCCCGGTCGGCCTGTTCGCGGTCTTCGAGCTCGGCCTGGTCGACATCAAGACGCTCGTCATCGACATCCTGGACCGGCCGGGCGGGCAGTGCGCCGAGCTTTACCCGGAAAAGCCGATCTACGACATACCGGCGCTGCCGACCGTCACCGGTAAGGAGCTGACAGACCGCCTCCTGGAGCAGATCAAGCCCTTCGGAGCCGAGTTCGTTTTCGGCGAGCGGGTGGACGAGATCGCGCGCGGCGAGGACGGCCGCTTCCATCTCAAGACCGATGCCGGCCGTGAGGTCTCGGCCAAGGTCATCGTCATCGCCGCGGGCGGCGGCTCGTTCACGCCCAAGCGCCCGCCGCTCGAGGGCATCGAAGCCTACGAAGGCACGTCGGTGTTCTATGCCGTGCGCCGGATCGAGAGTTTCCGCGGCAAGGACGTGCTGATCGTCGGCGGCGGCGATTCTGCGCTCGACTGGACGCTGAGCCTCGCACCCGTCGCCAACTCGCTGACGCTTCTGCACCGGCGCGACGAGTTCCGCGGCGCTCCCCATTCCGTCGACAAGATGCGCGCGCTCGTGGCGGAGGGAAAGATTCGCCTCGTCATCGGCCAGGTGACGAAGCTCCACGGTGAGAACGGCAACCTGGAAGCCGTCACCGTGAAGACCTCGGACGGCACAGAGGAGCGCATCGTCACCAACGCGATGCTGCCGTTCTTCGGCCTCACGATGAAGCTCGGCCCCGTCGCGCAGTGGGGCCTGAACCTCAACGAGAACCTCATCCTCGTCGATACCGAGAAGTTCGAGACGAGCGAGACGGGCATCTTCGCCGTGGGCGACATCAACTGGTATCCCGGCAAACTGAAGCTGATCCTGTCCGGCTTCCACGAGGTGGCGCTGATGGCGCAGCAGGCGCACAAGTACGTGCATCCCGACAAGAAGCTGATGTTCCAGTACACGACCTCGTCCTCGAGCCTGCAGAAGAAGCTCGGCGTGAAGTAGGACGCTTTCCAATCCGCTTTGACGTACCTGGATCCCGGCCGTCCATGCGCACCATGGTTCCGCCGTGACGCCGGATGACCGAGTGGTTGGGACAGCCCGCATCAAACACATGCAAACGTCACCCCGGCGCAGGCCGGGGTCCAGACACGCCTGAAATAGGATCACCGCCCCGCGATGGAGCGCTCGTAGACGAGGGCGAGCTTCGCGAAATCGCGCACGCTCACCCGCTCCGCCCGCAGCTCCGGCGCGATCCCGGCTGCATCCAACAGCTCCTCGGGATTGGGCACCAGCGTCTTGAGCGAGGCGCGCAGCATCTTGCGCCGCTGGCCGAACGCCGCCGCCGTCACCCGTCCCAGCGCCTTGACCGAGCAGGCTGGTTGCGGCGCGTCCCGGGGCGTGAAGACGACGACGGCCGACGAGACCTTGGGCGGTGGCGTGAAGGCCTCGGGCTTGAGCGTCAGCGCGATATGTGCCTCGCACCGCCATTGTGAGATGACCGACAGGCGCCCGTAGTCCTTGGAGCCCGGCGGCGCGACGATGCGCTCGGCGACCTCCTTCTGGAACATCAGCACCATGCGGTCCCACCAGGGCGGCCAGGGCTCGGTCTCGAGCCAGCCGACGAGCAGCGTCGTGGCCGCATTGTAGGGCAGGTTGGCCGCGATCACCGCTTTGCCCGCGGCCTTTCCGGTACCCGTACCCGTGCCGAGAAGCGTGCGCCAGTCCGTTTCGAGCGCATCACCGGAATGAACCTCGAGGCGCCCCGGATAGCGCCCCCTGATCTCGGCAAGCGCCGGCAGGCAGCGGTGATCGCGCTCGACCGCGACGACCCGCTCCGCGCCTTCCATCAGCAACCCGCGTGTCAGTCCGCCCGGGCCGGGCCCCACCTCGACCACGGTACGGCCGTCCACGGGCCCGCCCGCGCGCGCGATGCGGCGCGTGAGGTTGAGGTCGAGGATGAAATTCTGCCCGAGGCTCTTCTTGGCGGCGAGGTCGTGACGGCGGATGACATCGCGCAGCGGATCGAGCCCGTCGGGACTCGCGCCGCCTTGCGTTCCGATCGGTGCCGGTTCGCTGTTCTCGTCGCCGGGCAGGCTCATCGCGCAGGTCCGGAGCCCGCCGCAGCGCGCCGCCGGGCCATCCGGTCGGCGAGCTTGAGCGCCTCAATGAGACTCTCGGCGCGCGCCCGCCCCGTGCCGGCGATCGCGAACGCGGTGCCGTGATCGGGCGACGTGCGCACGAACGGCAGACCGATGGTGACATTGACCCCGGTATCGAAGGCCAGCGTCTTGATCGGGATCAGCGCCTGGTCGTGATACATGGCGAGCACCGCGTCGTAGGTCGTGCGCGCGGCAGCATGGAAGAGCGTGTCGGCGGGATGGGGGCCCGTGGCGTCGAGCCCCACGTCCCTGAGCGCGGCGATGGCGGGCGCGATGACGGCAGCATCCTCCGAGCCGAGCTTACCCTCCTCGCCGGCGTGCGGGTTGAGCCCCGTCACCGCGATCCGCGGCGTCGCGATCCCGAAGTCGTCCGTGAGCGAGCGGCCGAGGATCTTGCCTGTCGCCACGATGGCCTGCGTCGTGATCGCCTGCGGCACATCCTTGAGCGGGATGTGGACGGTGAGGGGGACGACCTTGAGCTCGGCCGAGGCCAGCAGCATCACGGGGCGCGCGCGCTTGACCCCGAAGCGATCCTCCGCGAGCGCTCCCAGAAACTCCGTATGGCCGGGATGGGGGAAGCCGTGATCCATGAGCACGTTTTTGGCGATCGGGTTCGTCACCACCGCGCGCGCCGCGCCCGATCGCACGGCGTCCACGGCGCGCGTGATGGCATCGACGACGGCCGGCGCATTGCGCGCGTCGGGCCGGCCTGGCACCACGGGCTGAGGGCAGGGGACTGGCTCGACCGGGAGATGCGTCTCGAACGCGCGAAGCGCCTCGGCGGGGCCCGCGACCGTGGCAACCGGAACCTCGATGCCCAGCGCCTCGGCGCGCGCCGAAAGGGCCGCTGCGTCGCCGAGCACGACGAACGGCGCCAGCGCCGCGGTTTTCCGCGCGCGCCACGCCGCAAGCGTGATGTCGAGGCCGATGCCGGCGGGATCTCCCATCGTCAGGGCGAGGGGTGCGGAGGCCGCCTCCGTTGGCTCGCGCGCACCCATCAGCGGATCTCGATGGCCGCGTCCTGCCTGAGGTCCTTGAGGTGCTTCTGGGCGAGAACCTCGAACTCCCGCTGGCGAAGCTCATTCTGCGCCGACTCGCGCGCCGAGCTCTCCGCGCTCGACTTGCGCCCGCAGAGCGCCCAAAGCTCGACGCCGGTCTGGCCGACGCTCGCCGGCAGGAGGTCGCCCTCGCTCGCGTTGAGCAGGAGGCTCCGCGTCGGCTCCGCAAGCGTCGAAGGCTTGCGCGGGCCCAGGTCCTCGAACTTGCCGCCCACCGACTGGGCGAGCTCCGGCAGGGATGCGCACCCCTTGTACTGCCGCGCCAGCGCATCGGCTTCCGCAATGCGCCGCGCGATGATGGACTGGTCGACCGCCGCCGGCAGCGGCAGCGTCACGCGCTGGACCTGCAACTCGACGTCGCTCTGCACGGCCACCGGGGCGTTGGCGACGAACTGGTCCACCTCACGGTCCGAGATGGCGACCATATGACCAAACCGCCGGCGCACGACCTCGCGCCACGACATCTCGGCGCGGAAGCGCGCCTTCATCGTATTGATGTCGACGCCCATGCTCTTCATGTGCTGTCCGAACTGCTCGATCGTCATCTTGTTGCGCTCGGCGATGCCCGAGATGATGCGCGTGACGTCGGCCTCGTCGGCCGTGACGTTGAGGCGCTTCGCCTCCTGCAGCTTGATCTTCTCCTCGATCAGCTCTTCCTTCGCCTTGCCCTTGGAGCCCGCGAGCGCGCTCGAGCGCGCCTCCCGCTTGAGATCGGCCACCATGTCGGCCTGCAACTGCTTGATGAACTTCGTCTGCAGCGCGCGCGCCTCCTCCTGCGTCTGCACGTTGTTCTTTTGCAGAATCTCCTTGAAGCGATCGTTGGTCTTCGGGTTCTGAACGATGGACTTCCAGCGGGCTTCGGCCTTGGCCTTGAAATCCTCCCCGCCCCCGCCACCCTGGAGCGCGATGAACGCCGCCCGCTGCTCGATCTCGTAAGCGGTGATCGGCTCGTCGTTGACGAGCACGGCGATGGACTGGCCGCCCTTCTTGCGCGGAGCGAGTCCCCCATCCCTGGGATCGGACGCATCGATATTGGCGGACCGGCCCGTTTCGGCGGCGGAAGCGGCGGGCGCGCAAAATCCGGCGGCGAGCAGGGAAGCGCCGGAGAGGAGGGCTATGGTTCGGGTCAAAAGGGGCATCAAGGCTGTCTCGTCAGCAGGCCGCGATCGCGACATCGGATTGACTTCGGGGACCGGCCGAGCCTGCAACAGGCAAGCGGACGCGAGCATAACCCCGGGCCGGCGCGGGCGCAAAGACCTCGCGCCTTATCCACATCAACCGTGGCATCGCCAAGGCATCGAGGCCCACCCAGGCCGGGCCCAGGTCATGACCTTGGGCGATCGGCCGGTGCCCGCCGCTATGGGACCTTGATCCCGGTCGCGTCCTCTCCGCCCAGCGTATTGACGACGTTCGTCTCGTAGTTGAAGCCGCCGAGATGCTTGAATTCGAAGCGCAGCATGACGACCTGGTCAGGCCGAATGTCGCGCTCCTCGTCCGTGATGAACGTCTCGCTGTAGGTCGCGCTCAGCATGAAGCACTCGTCGAGGTAGGCGAGCCGGATCGAATCCGTCAGCACCTTGTCGTTGTCGAGATCGTAGCGGAGCGAGCCGGAGAGGGTCCAGCGGTCCGTCAGGCGCAGCGTCGCGTAGCCGAGAATTTCTTCCTGCTCGTCATAGGTCGGCGTGCCCGCGTCGTTGAGGAACACGCTTCCGTAGGTGTACGTCGTACCGGCGAGCAGCGGCCCGTAGCTGAAGACCGCCGACAGATCCTGGCGCCGGAGCGTGAGATCGTCCTCGTCGAAGCGCGACTGCGAGATCACGCGGAACACATCCGTCGGCGCCAGGTAGGCGCCGAGCACATAGTCGGAGGTGTCCGTTTCCAGGCCGCTCTGCGGGTTGAACGTCAAGCTGTTCTCGTTATAGGCGTTGTCGCCCGACAGATGGTAGCTCTGCCCCGCGAGGACGCGCGCGTAGCCGACAGGCCCCTGGAACGTGTATTGCACGCCGACGTTGGCCCGCACGCCCGTCTCGAGCCGGTCGTAGCCCGAGAACTTGGTCGTATCGAACAGGTTAGTGTCGTCGAAGATCAGGCTCTGCGCATCCTCGTTCGGATAGAGCGCCTGATCGACGTGCGAGTTGTGGGCAACGATCTGGCCGATCGGCTCGATGACGTGCGAGGTCGCCCCCGCGTTGGCGACCCACGGATAGGAGACCGTCGCGCCGCCCGTCGCCAGACCGCGCAGGAACGTGTCGTCGAGATCGACGCCGGGAGCCGAGAAATCCTCATAGTTGATCTGGTAGACGTCGCCGCGGACCTCGCCGAACGGCGTGTAGGTGATGCCGATCGCGTCGGTGAAGCGGCGGCGCCATTTGATCTCGGTGATGAACCGGTTCATGTCCTGCGAGATGAAGTCCTTGCTCTGGTTCGCGGTGTCGGAGCGCGAGAAGCTCAGCGCGTTCGACCTCCAGCGCAATTCGCCGCCGACGATCGGATCCTTGAAGACGTAGTTGTGATCGATGATGGGATGGACGAGCGATTCCGTCTCGTCGTTGTCCTCCACCAGGAGCCCGCCGAACTGATAGAGCTTGGCGCTAAAGTAGCTGCGGTCGCCCTGGCCGACCAGCCAGATGTCGTTGATGCGATCCGTGAGCAGCACGCTGTCGAGCTTGTAGAAGCGGCGGAACGTATCGTCGCTCTCGATGATCGCGTTCCAGCCGTAGCTCCACCAGCTCGCGAGCGAGAACCGGCCGTGCGTCTCGAGGCTGCCGCGCCAGCCGTCCAGGTTCTGGTTGCCGCTCGGCAGCTTGTCGGCGTCCTGATCGATGGCGGCGAAGCTCACCGTGTACTCGCCGCTGGCGAGCTTGTGGCGCCACTCGCCCTGCCACATGACGCCCTGATCGGTCATGTAGCGGGGGTTGAACAGGAAATCGAACTGCGGCGACAGCGCGAAGTAGTAGGGGATCTCGGTGAAGAAACCGAGGTCGTTCGAATTACCGAAGCCCGGCGCCAGGAAGCCCGTCTTGCGCTTCACCGACGGGTCGGGGTGCTCGAAGTACGGCAAGTAGGCAACCGTGGTGCCGAACAGCCTGAACTCCGCGTCCTGGTACGAGATCGTGCCCGCCTGCTGATCGTGGATGATCCGCCGCGCGCCGACGCACCAGAGCGGCGGCGTGTTCCCGTCGCTCTTGCAGGCCGTGAACGTCGCGTCGGAGAACTCCGTGATGTTCCCCTCGCGCCGCTCGCCGCGCGAGGCGGTGATGCGGGAATTGTCGCGCGTGACGACCGACAGCGACTGCACGAAGCCGTCGCGGAAGTCGTCCGTCAGCGTGTAGTTGTCGGCACGGATGATGTTGCCGTTGGCCTCCTTGAGCTCGACGTTGCCCGATGCGGTGAGCGTGTTGGCGCTGCGGTCGTAGATGACCTGATCAGCCGTCAACACGTTCTTGTTGTAGTAGATTTCGACATTTCCGCGCGCGATCACGCGATTGCCGGCGTTGTCGTAGATGAGCTCGTCGCCCTGCAGGTAGAGCGGCAGCGTCTTGTCGAACTTCTGCGGCTTGCCGAACATGCCGCCGGGCTGCTCTGGGAAGGCGGACGGCTCCTTCGAGCCCTGCGCCTCAGCCGACCCCGCGGCCAGCGGAAGGGCCAGGAGAGCGGGGACGAGGAGGAGGGCGAGCCAGGCCCGCAAGGGGGTTCGCGCAAGGTGCGGAATGTTGGGATAAATCAAGCGCAAACGCCCTCGGTCCGCCGTCTTGAGACGGGGAAGCGAGGTGTAAATTTCGGTGCATGTCGCCAGCAATGTGCGCGCAACACGCATCACTCAGCCGTCCTCCTGGTGCAATAGCACCGTGACCGAACAAAGAATGGCGAGAAGAACCGGAACCCAAACCGCCGCCCACACCGGAGCGAGGCCAGCCGTCCCGGCTTGCCTGGAAATCTCCGCGAAAAGGAAAAATCCAAAGCCCCCAACCATTCCGGTGACGACCATAGTCTGGATCCCCCCCGAGCGGAATGACCGCAACGACACAGTTGCCGCCAAAAAGACCATCGCTATGCACAGCAGAGGACGGGTCAGCAGCAACGCGTATTGGGTGCGCAAGGAAGCTGTGGAAAGTCCCGCTTTTTCCGCAATGTAGATAAGGTCCGGCAACTCCCAGAAGGAGACCGAGATGACGCTCCCGAAAGCATCGGCGGCGCGCTCCGGCGTGAGGTACGTTGACAGCAGGTATCTGTCGAACGATTCGGGCTGGCGGCCGATACCCGAGACCAGGGCATCCTGGAGCACCCAGTAGCCTTCCTCGAGCTTTGCCGCCTTGGCGTCCACCCGCTCGCTAAAGGTCCCGGTCTTGTCGTAGACGAAGGCCGTCACGGAGGTGAGCTCGGTGCCCCGGCGGCGCGCCGAGGCGGCGTTGATCACGGACTGGCCGTCGAGCCCGTCCTGGCGGAGCCAGGGCCCGCTGCTCGAGCTCTTGCCGAGAGCGCCGCTCGGCTCCCGGCCGAACACCTCGGCATAGAGGCGCTCGGCGCGGTCGCGCGCCGAGGCCGCGAGCGGGTTGAACCCCATGGAGCTCGCGAGGCCGAGGAGGACGGCAACCGCGATCCCAGGGCGCAGGAACTGCCAGACCGACATGCCGCCCGCGCGCATCACCGCGAGCTCGCTCTTGCGGGCCAGCATCAGCAGCGCGCCGATCGACCCGACCAGCACGGCGAACGGCAGCAGCATCTCCGTATAGGCCGGCAACCGCAGCATCGTGATCCAGGCGAGCACCCATCCGGACACGCTGCCGTACTTGCCGGCCTGGCGCAGCATCTCCACGAAATCGATCATGAAAATCAATACGGTGCAGAGGCCGAACACGGCAAAGATCGCGACCAGGAAACGCGTGCCGATGTAGATCGAGAGCGTCGAGATCCCAGGCCGGAAGCCCATCATGGCGCTCCCCCGGGTCCGCCGGCATTCGCCCAGGCGCGCCGGCCGAACCGCTGCCTGAGCCGCTCCGCCATGCCTGAAATCGCCTCGAGCACAGCGTCGAGGGCTGCCCCTCGTGACGGCCGGGCGCCGCGGGCGATCAGGGCGAGGGAGACGCCGATGGCGGCGAGGGGGATCGCGTAGAGAAAAGGCACCGCGCCCGCGGAAAGCGTCACGACGTTGTTGACAGCCAGCCCCGCCAGCCGCAGCCCCACCCCGATCAGGAAGCAGAGGCCCATGCGGGCATGGCGGTTCTGGCGCGTGCTTTGCGCCTGGCCGACCATCGCGACGGCCATCAGCACGAAGGCGAGGGGATAGAGCGCGCTCGAGAAGCGCTCATGCAACTCGGAGCGCAGCCGGCCTTCGTCGCTGTCCTTGCTCTTGGATTTCTTGCCGGGCTTTGCGGCGTCGCCCGCCGCCGTTCCCGGATCCGCCGCCGCCGCATCCGGCGTGCCGGGGTCTTCGATGAGCTCGCTGAAATAGCGCTCGCGCGCCCTGAGCTCCGGTGCGCCCCCGTCCGTCCGCTTCTCGAAGCTGTCGAGATCGACCGCGTACTTGTCGAAGGCGATGATCTGCGTCGGCTCCGTCATGCCGCCGTTGCGGCGCAGGATGTGCCCCTGCATCATGAACAGGTACGTGCCGCCCTTGTCCTCGACCAGGATGCCCTTGTCCGCGAGGTAGGACTGGACCTCGTTGTCCTTGCGGGTGTCGTGCATGACGAGGCCGTGCAGCGTGCCGTCGAGCGAGCGCTCGCGGATGTGGAAGGTGAGCCCCTTCTCGGGGCTGGAGAAGCGGCCCGGCTGGATCACCTGCGTCAGCAGGTCGGTGCGCACCTGCACCACGATCTCGCGCAGCTGGCGATAGCTCCACGGCGCGGCGAAGTGGTTGACGAACGAGACGAACGCCATCAGCGCCAGCGCCAGCGCCACGACCGGCTTGGTGATCGTCCACGCCGTCGCGCCCGACGCCGTGAGCACGATGATCTCGCTGTCGCTGTTGAGGCGGTTCAGCGTGTGGATGGAGGTGATCAGCAACGCGAACGGCGCGATGACGGCCACGAAGCTCGGGATGCCGAGCGTGGTCATCTTGATCAGCGTCAGCGCGCTCTGCCCGTCGCTGGTGACGACGTTGAGCTCGCGCAGCGCGAGCGAGATCCAGACGATGCCGGTGAGCGACAGCAGCACCAGCATCAGCGCGCCCGCCGTCTGCCGGAAGACGTATCGCGAGAAGATCGTCATGGGACACCGGTCCCGCGCACCACCAGGGATCGGGCCGCGGGGGCGGGGACCCGACGCAGGGGCGCGAGCGGCGGCCACGGTGCGGCTGTGCGGCGGCGCAATCCAGACTCCCCCTGTTCAGTTGCCGTCTCGTTCCATGTCACGATGGCGGAATTTCGACTGTTCTCCAAGCCGCTAGCGGATTTCCGGGGCGGCTTCGGAAGGCGCCCGGGGCGCAACGCGCCACAAGATCCGCGGCCCTTTGATCCGGCCCCGAGATTTAGACTGCCATGGCTTGCACTTCGCCGCCGAGAGGCTAATTTCCACAACGAAGATCGAAAAGCACCCCCGCCCATGTTGGAGCACGGCCCGGCCTGCGCCGAGACGCCGTGCGGCAGCGTCGCGTCCGCGGCCCGGCCCGACGACGGGCACCCTGCCAGTCCCACGTTCCCCGAGGAGCACCAGCAAGACATGACCACCCCGCTCGAAATCGTTTTCGCCCGGCTCGACGCCGCGCACGAACCCGCCTGCGCTGTCCTCGTCGGACACGATCTCGCGTTGTCGCCGGCTGTCCAGTCGCTCAACGGCCGCAGCGGCGGCCAGCTTATCAAGGCGGCCGAGGCCGCCGAGTTCAAGGGCAAGCAGAAGACCTCGATCGAGATCCTCGCGCCGCA
>JRYH01000954.1_pt1 | contig 15811 bp, 12 predicted proteins | sample 235351 | NCBI WGS metagenome assembly JRYH01 (sample SAMN03074221, study PRJNA261480) | activated sludge metagenome | biome: Wastewater Treatment Plant; feature: Wastewater; material: Activated sludge; isolation source: activated biomass of a wastewater treatment plant treating wastewater... ... | reverse complement strand
AACATCACCCGCCAGTCGCTCAAGGCCATCGAGGGCCTTGCGGGACAATCCGAGATGCTGAAGCGGGTTTCGGAAAATCTCCTCGGCCAGGTCAACGCCGTCACCAATCGCTTCGAAGGCCAGGGGCAGGCGATCCTGCGCGCCGCCAACTCGCTCGAAACCGCGAACTACAAGATCGATGCGACGCTCCAGGGGCGCCATGCGGCGCTGACGCAGACCATGGAGCAGCTCTCCGGCAAGGCCGACGAGTTCGGCCGCTTCGTGCAGGGCTTTTCGTCCTCCATGGAGGGTTCGCTCACCAGCGCCGAGCAGCGGGCGCGCCAGGCCGCCGAGCAGCTTCGCGAAAGCACGGAGGCGGCACAGCGTGCGGCACTCGCCGACCTCGAGCGCTTCCGCCTGGAGGCAGGCGCCGAGGGCGAGCGCGCGCTCGACGAGCTCAAGAACCGGTTCTCCTCGATCTCGACCGTCGTCAACGAGCAGCTGTCGTCGCTCTCCAGCCGCTTCGATCAAACATCGGACGAAGTGCGCCAGCGCGCCAACCGCGCCGCCGCGGACATCGCCGCCGAGCAGGCACGCCTCAAGCAAGAGATGGAACGCCTGCCGACGGCAACACGCGAGAGTGCCGAAGCCATGCGCCGGGCGCTGCACGACCAACTGCGGGCCATCGAACAGCTTTCGCAGCTCACCACACGCTCAATCGCCGGACGCGACGTCTCGCTTCCTCAGCCCTCCACCGCTTATCCGGCCACGACATCCGGATCGCTCACGGGCTCCTATGTTGCAGGCGCACGCGCAGGCGCGACGCGCCAGCCGTCATCATCCTACGCGGCGGCCTTGCCGCGTCCGCCGGCCAGCACGGCGAGCCCCTCCCCTGCGCAGGCCGGCGACGGCCGGGAAGGCTGGTCGCTCGGCGATCTCCTTGCGCGCGCCTCGCGCGAGGAAGAAGCTCATCCGGGCGCAGGACACCGTGTAAGCGCGCCCCAAAACGGTGACGTCTACAATCCGGGTGTGCACGATGCGGGCGTCTCCCGTAATAATGGCGGGGACCATCACCCGAGGGTCGATGGACCGCCATCCGGCGCGGACGCGTATCAAACGCCGGCAGCCACCGCGCCCGTGCCCTTCCACAATCAGATCGACGCCATCGCCCGCTCGCTCGACCCGGCGACCACTGCCGCGCTCTGGCAGCGCATCGCAGCGGGACAGCGCGGCGTGATGGTACGCAGCCTCTATACGCCCGAGGGCCGTACCATCTTCGACGATCTCAGCCTTCGCTATCGGACCGACGCGGAGCTGCAGCGGATCGTCAATCACTACCTGATCAACTTCGAGAACATCCGCCACGATGCCGAGCAGCGCGACCCTTCCGGCCGGGCCGTCAATGCGCATCTCCTCTCCGACATGGGGCGGGTCTACCTGTTCCTCGCCCATGTCAGCGGGCGGATCGCGTGAGGCCAAGAGCCCATCAGCAAGCGCCCTGACATGCGTCCGAGCCGGTCCCTTTCGGTTGTGATCGACCGCTTTCCGCTCAGGCAGCCGTTCGTCATCTCCCGGGGCGCCAAGACGGAAGCCGTCGTGGTCGCGGCCACCGTTTCGGATGGCCGCAACGTAGGCCGTGGCGAGTGCACGCCTTATGCGCGCTACGGCGAAACGCCGGAAAGCGTCGCGGCCACGATCGAGACGCTCGCGCGGGAGCCGGAAGCGCTCGCAAGCCGCGAGGCGCTGGCCGACGCGCTGCCGGCCGGAGCCGCCCGCAACGCGCTCGATTGCGCCCTCTGGGATCTCGAGGCCAAGATCACCGGCGTTTCCGCGGCCGAGTTGGCCGGCGCGCAGGGCCTCGTGCCGGTCGTGACCTGCTTCACCCTGAGCCTCGATACGCCCGCTGCCATGGCGGAGGCCGCACGGGCTGCCGCCCAGCACATTCTCCTCAAGCTGAAGCTCGGAGGAGAGGGCGACATCGATCGCATGGCGGCCGTGCGCCAGGCGCGTCCCGAAGCCCGCCTCGTCGCCGACGCCAACGAGGCCTGGAGCGAGAACATGCTGGAGCCCTATCTCGCGGCCGCCGCAGAGCAGCGCTTCGAGCTGATCGAGCAGCCCCTCCCAGCAGGCCACGATGGCATGCTGAAGGAGATCGCCCACCCGGTGCCCGTGTGCGCCGACGAAAGCGTGCACACGGGCGCGGACCTCGCCGGGTGCATCGGCTGCTACGGCGCGGTCAACATCAAGCTCGACAAGGCCGGCGGCCTCACGGAGGCGCTGCGTCTACGGGACGCCGCGCGTGCCCAAGGGCTCCGCGTGATGGTGGGCTCCATGGTGGCGACGTCGCTCGCCTTGGCGCCCGCCTTCATCCTCGCCGAGGCTGCGGATTGGGTAGATCTCGACGGGCCGCTCCTGCTCGCCGCCGACCGCACGCCGCCCGTCCGCTTTGTGGATGGGCGTCTGCATCCACCGCCAGCCGGGCTATGGGGCTCGTGATTTTGATTTGAGCGGCTCGCCGCTCTCCGCTTGCGCTCGGCACGGCGTCTCCAACGGCGCGACCCAGAGAAGGCGGCCGTCCCATCTGGCGCGTACGAACAGCGCACACGAAAAGCCAATGGCAGCGAGCGCAGCCATGGCCAGATACCCCTGCCCTCCGACACGAGCGTAAAGCCACCCGGACGCCAGCGTGGCGCAGCCCATCAACACACCGGATGCGACCGTGGCGTAAAGCGCCTGAGCTGTGCCTTGGGCCGCCTCCGGCACCGCGCGCGAGATGAAATGCATCGCCGCGAGATGGGAGCCGCCGTAGGTTAGCGTATGCAGTGTCTGGAGCGGGATCAGCGCGGCCAGCGGCGGCGAGAGGCTCATCAGCGCCCAACGTGCAACGGCGGCCGCCGTGGCGACCGTCATCAGTTTCACCGGACCGAAGCGCCGTATGATCGCGCCGGAATAGGCGAACAGCACCACCTCGCCGGCGATGGCGATGGCCCAGAGCGTGCCGATCCAGGCGGTGGTGATGCCCTGAGCGTGCCACGCCAGCGCGCCGAACGTGTAGAACATGCCGTGTGCGCCCTGTGCCGCGCCGACGGCGATGAGGAACGCGACGAACACCGGAGAGCTGACGAGCCTGCGCGCATTGGCGACGCCGACGCCCTTGGCGCGGCTTTCCCCTCTCCTGCTCTCCGCCGCAGCGGGCGTGCCGTCTTTGCCGCCGGAAGCGGATGGTGGGCTCACGGCGCGCTCCGGAAGCCGCAAGCCGAAAAGCGCCGTCGCAAGGGTTCCAAAGAGAATGCAGGCGACAACCACACCACCGCCGATGCTGTCGATCAACCATCCGCCGACGAAGCCCGCCAGCACGAACGTGATCGATCCCCAAAGCCGCATGCGCCCGTAATCCAGCGCGTGGACGCGCACGCCGGCCACGGCGATCGTTTCGGTAAGGGGGATGATGGTGGAATACGAAATGGCGAGCGGCACGGCGAAAAGCAGGATCGCCCAGAAGCCGTAAGCTTGGGAGAGCAGCAAAGTCAGCGCCAACGCCAGCCAGGCCAAGCCGTTAATCAGCGTTTTGTGGCGGCCGCTACGGTCCGCAATGACCGCGACCGTGGGTGTGATGAACACTCGCAGAAAGAGAGGCGCCGCCGTGACGATAGCGATCTGCTCCGCCGTGAGACCGCGCACGTCCAGCCAGACCGGAAAATAGGGCAGATGCACGCCGAGGATCAGAAACAACGCACCGTAGAAAAGGCCAAGCCGCAGGCTGTACGATGCGCGGATCTGCTCATCGCCGCTCCGCTTCTCGGTTTCATGTCCGGCCTTCGCCATGCACAGTGCCTCTTCGCCGGCGCGACAGTCGCGGGGCTCGCTGCATAGAAACTGAACGCAAGAGACGCGCGTCCTACTGCCGGAATCAAGGATGGCAGGAACAGCTTCCGTCACGAAACGCGAATGGGGGTGAAAGCGGTTGGTCTACGTTTTCAGCAGGCGCGTGTCAGCCCCTTCAAACGATCCAGCAACGCAGCATTGCGCGCGTGCGGTTTAAAAAAACCGGCCCGGAAAATTTCCGGGCCGGTTTTTGCCGAGCTGAACAGCGTCCCTGATCGCCGATCGGCTCCCCCCAAAAGGCAGTGGATGTGCGCGGCTCAATCGCCCCCCGACGATGGCGCTGCACGGCCGGGAGAGTTGCAGAAGCGTAGCGGGGTTTCAAGTGCGCAGATATCGAAACGCGCTTCATTCCAAAAAAAGCGATGCAGGGATGCCACATTCGCGCTGCCATGCTGTCTTGATACGGAGGGATTCTCGGGAAGTTCATAGTAAATGCACGTTTTTCGCATTGCAAAAGCCGCTCGCCGTGCCTTCGCCGGCTCCGCGCTTGCTATCTACGGCCGTCGCTTGAGACCGAAAAGATGATCCACCGGCCCGCTTCCCTTGCCGATGCGGATGTGGCGGCCGGCAGCGATTGCTTGCCAGACGAAGTCCTTCGCCGCCGTCACGGCCGTGGGAATCGTTTCTCCCCGGGCGAGCCCGGCGGCAATGGCCGCGGCCAGAGTGCATCCGGTCCCGTGCGTGTTCGGCGTGCCGATGCGCGGGCGGGCGAAACGCAGCGAGCCCGAGGCGAGCACGAGGATGTCCACGGCTTCGGGCCCTTCGCTATGGCCGCCCTTCATGAGGACGGCGCCGGGGCCGAGCGCAAGCAGGCGGCGGCCCTGCGCTTCGAGATCATCCGGCGTCTTGGCGAGCGGCGCGTCGAGCAGGCGTGCCGCCTCGTGCAGGTTCGGCGTGACGACGGCCGCGAGCGGGAGAAGCCGTGTGCGCACGGCTGCGACGGCATCCGGCGCGAGCAGGACATCGCCACTGGTTGCAACCATGACCGGATCAACGACGAGGGGCACGCCCGCAAAGGCTGCGAGCCCGTCCACGACCGTGTCGACCGTCGTGCGGTCAGCAAGCATACCGGTCTTGATAGCGCCGACGGCGAGATCGGACGCGACGGAGGACAGTTGTGAGGCGATGATCGGGGCCGGCAGGGCGAGCACATCCTGCACGCCCTGGGTGTTCTGCGCCGTGATGGCCGTGATCACGGAGGCGCCATAGACGCCGAGGGCCGTAAACGTCTTGAGATCAGCCTGTATGCCGGCGCCGCCCGAGCTGTCGGACCCGGCAATGGTGAGCGCGATGGGGGTCGCGTTCGGCTCTTCGGCCACCGGCTAGCCTCCCGGCGTGAAGTTGCGGAGGTCACGCTGCAACTGCTCCGGCGTGAACGTCTCCTCGATGCGTGCGAGCCCCGGGAAGGTCTCGATCAGCCATTGTCCGAGGGCCTGGATCGAGAACCACTCGAACACGTTGAGGAAGGCGATCCCGGTCAGCACCAGCGCAAGTCCCATGATCTTCTCCATGAGCCCGAGATGGCGGCGGAAGCGCTGCAGGAACGACAGGAACGGACGGATGGCAACGGCCGCCAGAACGAACGGAACGCCGAGACCCAGCGAATAGACGGCGAGCAGGCGCACGCCGGCCCCGAGACTTCCCTCGTTGGCGGCGAGCGCCAGCACGGTCGCCAGGATCGGACCGATGCAGGGCGTCCAGCCGAAGGCGAACGCGAGACCCATGACGTAGGCGCCGAGCAGGCTCGCGCCCTCGTTGCTCGCGTGATAGCGCTTCTCGCTCAGCAGGAACGGGATGCGGAACACGCCGAGGAAGTGCAGCCCGAACAGGATGATGACGATGCCGGCAGCGAACGAAAGCTCGGCGCGCCAGATCTGGATGAACTGTCCCACGAGCGACGCGCTGGCGCCGAGAGCGATGAAAACGGTTGAAAAGCCGAGCACGAAAAAGATGGACGCCAGCACGACGCGCCGCCACACCGTGCGCTCGAGGCCCTTCTCGTCGGAGAGCTGCTCGAAGGTCGTGCCGCCGAGATAGCCGAGATACGGTGGCACCAGCGGCAGCACGCAGGGGGAGAGGAAGCTCACCAATCCCGCCAGCGCCACGCCGAGATAGAGATGAGCTTCAGCGAACATCTGATCGCACCCTCTGCATGACGTACCACCTCAGCAGAAAGGGATCGCCGTGCGATTGTTTCTGACGTCTGCCTGCCGGGGAAAGTTGAAGGGACAAAGTGTCGTTATTCCCCTCCCCCTCGTGGGGAGGGGTTAGGGGTGGGGGGAAGCCAGAACGTTGGCGTCCGGGGTTCCGTCCCCCCCGGCCTCCCCCACAAGGGGGGAGGAGAAGCGCAGACAACCTCACCGCCATGTTCATTCGAAGCTCATCCTTACCGCGCCAGGGCGGCCACGCCGGGCAGCTCGCGCCCCTCCAGCCATTCCAGGAAGGCGCCGCCTGCGCTCGAGACATAGGTGAAGTCGCCTGCGACGCCAGCGGCGTTGAGAGCTGCCACCGTATCTCCGCCGCCGGCGATCGACACCAGCGTGCCGGCCTTCGTGCGCTCAGCTGCGGCGCGGGCGAGCGCGAAGGTGCCCTCACCGAACGGCGCGATCTCGAAGGCGCCGAGCGGACCGTTCCAGAGCAGCGTCTCGCAGCGCGACAGCACGTCGGTGTAATGGGCGACCGTCTTCGGACCGACGTCGAGGATCATGCCGTCGGGCGGAACCTCGATGGTGGTCACCGTGAGGGACGGTGCCCCCGCCTCCAAGCGCTCGGCGACGACGAGATCCTGCGGCAGCACGATCTCGCAGCTTCGCGCCTTGGCCGCGCGCATGATCTCGTGCACCGTTTCGACAAGGTCCGGCTCGGCGAGCGACTTGCCGATCTCGACCCCGCCTGCAAGCAGGAAGGTGTTCGCCATGCCGCCGCCGATGATCAGCTTGTCGACCTTGGCGGACAAGTTGGTGAGCACGGGGATCTTGGTCGATACCTTGGCGCCGCCAACCACGGCCGCAACGGGGCGGCGCGGCGCATCGAGCGCTGTGCGGAGCGCGTTGATCTCCTCCATCATCAGGGGGCCGGCATAGCTCGGCATCAGACGCGCGATGCCCTCCGTCGACGCGTGAGCACGGTGCGCCGCCGAGAAGGCATCGTTGACGAAGACGTCGCCGAGCGACGCCAGCGCCTTGGCGAAGCCGGGATCGTTCGCCTCCTCGCCCTTGTGGAAGCGCGTGTTCTCGAGCACGAGAATGCCGCCATTGGCCAGCGCGGATACGGCGCCCTCGGCCGCCTCGCCGATGCAATCGTGCGCGAAGGCGACGGGCCGTGCCGCGAGGCTGCCAAGCGCATTTGCGATCGGCGCCAGCGAGTTCTCTTTATCGGGGCCGTTCTTCGGGCGACCGAAGTGCGAGAGCACGATGACGCGCGCGCCGCGGCCTGCAAGGTCGGTAAGGCCCGGAATGACGCGTTTGAGGCGCGTGGCGTCGGTAACCGCGCCGTTCTTTGCCGGTACGTTGAGATCCGCGCGCACGATCACGCGCTTGCCCTCGAGGTCGAGGCCTTCGGTCGTCTTCAGCTTGTCGAGATTCATTCAAACCTTCCGATCAACGGCGCGCGTCGCCCTCCCGGATCGCCACGCGACACTCCCACGGCCGGGTGAACCTTAGCTCTTTACGATCGCGTGCGCTGCCTCGGCGATCTTGGCGGCGGTTAACCCGAAGTGCTCGAAGACCTTGGGGCCCGGAGCCGAAACGCCGAAATCCGAGAGCCCGATGAAGCGGTCGCCCGGCCGCAGCCATTCATGCCAGCCCTGCGCGACGGCCGCTTCGACAGCGATGCGCGGTGCCGAGCCCAGAACCTCGTTCCGGTAGGGCTCCGGCTGGGCGCGGAAGATCTCGAACGATGGCAGCGAGACCACAGCGGCCACGATACCCTCCTTGGCGAGTGCGGCCGCCGCCTCGGCGACGAGGCCGACCTCGGAGCCGGTGGCGATCAGCGTCACGTCGCGCTTGGTCCCGCCGCCGCTGACGAGATAGCCGCCCTTCGCCGTGAGGTTCTCGGCGCCCGCATCCGTGCGCAGGACCGTCGGAACCGCTTGGCGCGAAAGCGCGAGAAGCGTCGGCCTCGTCGGATTGGAGAGCGCGATCTCCCAAGCTTCCGCCGTCTCCAGCGCGTCGGCCGGACGCAGCACGGCGAGGTTCGGAATCGCGCGCAGCGCAGCCAGATGCTCGACCGGCTGATGCGTGGGGCCATCCTCGCCGAGCCCGATGCTGTCGTGCGTCATCACGTAGACGACGCGCTGATGCATCAGCGCCGAGAGGCGGATCGAGGGGCGGCAGTAGTCGGTGAAGACGAGGAACGTGGCGCCATAGGGGATGAAACCGCCATGCAGCGCGATGCCGTTCATGGCGGCCGCCATGCCGTGCTCACGCACGCCGTAGTGAACGTAATCGCCCGCGAAATCGCCGGGTGCGATCGCCTTGTGGTGCTTGGTGCGCGTCCCGTTCGACGGGGTGAGATCCGCCGATCCGCCGAGAAGCTCCGGCACCGCGGGCACCAGATGCTCAAGGGTGAGCTGCGACCACACGCGGGTGGCGCGCTTGGCCGTGTCAGCCGCGAACTGCGTTTTTGCGGCGGCGACCGCAGCGGTAATGGCATTGGCGCGGGACGTGGCCGCTGGCGTTTCAAAGGCGGCTTTCGCCGCGTCGGGTGCTTTGTAGAGGCGCTGCTTCCAGGCGGCGTTCTCGGCTGCGCCCTTGGTCCCGAGCGCCCGCCAGGCGTCGAGAACCGGCGCCGGGATCTCGAACGGCGCGGCACCCCAGCCGAGCTTCTCGCGCGCGCCCTTGATCTCCTCGGCGCCCAGCGGCTCGCCATGCGTGGACGACGTGCCCGCTTTGGTCGGGGCGCCGTAGCCGATCACGGTCTTGCAGGCGATGAGCCAGGGAGCCGATGCGTCGGCTCGTGCGGTGGCGAGCGCGGCGGAGATGGCCTTCGGATCGTGGCCGTCGATGCGCAGCGTGTTCCAGCCCGAGGCCTTGAAGCGCGCCAGCTGGTCGTCGGAGACGGACAGACTCGTCGGCCCGTCGATCGAGATGGAGTTGTCGTCCCACAGCACGATGAGCTTACCGAGCTTCAGGTGCCCGGCGAGTGAGATCGCCTCGTGGCTGATGCCTTCCATCAGGCAGCCGTCGCCGGCGAGGCAATAGGTACGATGATCGACCAGCTCGTCGCCGAGGCGGGCATTGAGCAGCCGCTCGGCAAGCGCCATGCCGACCGCGTTGCCGAGGCCCTGGCCCAGCGGGCCGGTGGTGGTCTCGATGCCGGGGGCGTAGCCATATTCGGGGTGGCCGGCGGTCTTGGCGCCGAGCTGGCGGAAACGCTCGAGCTCGCTCACGTCCATGCCGGGATAGCCGGTGAGATAAAGAAGAGAGTAGAGAAGCATCGAGCCGTGGCCGGCGGACAGCACGAAACGGTCGCGATCGGGCCAGGTGGGGTCCGCGGGATCGAAGCGAAGCGCTTCCTGGAATAGCACGGTCGCCACGTCCGCCATTCCCATCGGCATGCCCGGGTGGCCAGAGTTGGCCTTCTGCACGGCGTCCATGGCAAGGGCCCGGATGGCATTGGCCATGTCTCGGGTGCCGACCTTATTTGCCAGCATCTTTTCCTGCACCTCGCCCATCACGATCCTTCCTGCACATGCCATGGTGGCGCACATTTAGCGGCGCGGCGGCACCGCGTCTACCCGCCCTGGGGTGTCGCACCCTTGCCTTGGTCCCGCAAAAAGGCACCGTGGCAGATCCGCCCGGCCGAAATGTGCGTATGAACAACGAAGCCTGAGAGATGGGGGGCCGGTGCCAGCGGCTTTGCGGGCGCCGCTGGGATTGGCAGCGAGGTTCGGCTATGCTTCGGGTTCTCTACGAGGGACGCACCGGACGTCCCCTCGCGGTCAAATCTCCGAGGACGATGGCTGATCTCCTGCAGCGTGTCGCAGCGAACGGCGACGTGGAGGCCTTCCGGGCGCTCTTCGAGACCTATGCGCCGCGCGTCAAATCCTACATGCTGCGCCAGGGCGCCGATCCCGCCACCGCGGAGGAGCTGGCGCAGGAGACGCTGCTCGCCGTGTGGCGCAAGGCCGCGCTCTATTCCAACGACAAGGGCAGCGCGACGACCTGGATTTTCACCATCGCGCGCAACCTCCGCATCGACCGGCTGCGCCGCGAGGTGGTGTGGCAGCCTCTGCCCGAAAACAACGACGAGCGCCCGTCCGAGGATCCGGCGCCCGACGAGGAGCTCTCCGAGCGCGAGCGGGCCGCCCGCGTGCGCGCCATTCTCGCCGAGCTGCCGCCGGAGCAATCCGAAGTCGTGAGCCTCGCGTTTCTTGAAGGTCTTTCGCACAGCGAGATCGCCACGCGCCTCGAACTCCCTCTCGGCACGGTAAAATCGCGCATGCGGCTCGCCTACCAGAAGATCCGCGATGCACTCGAGGACTTGAGATAAATGGAGACGATCACGCATCATCCGGATATCGCCTCGCTGATGTGCTGCTCGGCGGGCAGCCAGCCGGAGGCCTGCGCGGCCGTCATCGCCTCCCACCTCGCCTTCTGCCCGAAGTGCTGCGCCGAGGTGCGCCGGATGCAGAAGATCGGGGCGGCGCTGTTCGACATGCTGGAGCCGGCGAAGCTCAGCGAGGCGGCACCGATCGCAGCGATGCGCGCCTGCGAGGCGGAAACGGATGTCGACGACCGCTGGATGGGCGCGCCCTGCAAGGAGTGCTCCGGCGACGTGCCGCCGCCGCTCGCGGCGCTGATCGGCGAACGGCTCGACGATCTGCCATGGCGCTGGGTGGCGCCCGGCGTGTGGACCTATCGCGTGCCGCTCTCGAAAGCCTGTGGCGGCGATCTCCGCCTGTTCAAGATCGCGCCCGGCAACACGTTGCTGCCGCATCAGAACGCCGGCTGCGAGCTGACGATCATCCTTCGCGGCGGCTATACGGACGAGTTTGGCACTTATCGGCGGGGCGACGTCGCCGATCTCGACGAAGGCGTGGCCTGCGGGCCTGTAGCCTGCCCGGAAAAGGGCTGCATCTGCCTGACGGCGACCGAACGGAGGCTCGTCTTTAGGGATCGCATCCCTCGCCTGATGCAGGCCCTTTTCAACCTCTAAGCTAGAGTTTTGGCCCTCTGCTGGCGAAACTGCGCTTTGCACATAAGCTCGGACTTTCAGCAGCACTTCATCGTTCGCAGCGACCCGCCGTCCGTCTACGGTCCCATAATCAACGGAACCGTTACCGGGCCCCTGCCCCGAAAGCCACAATGAACCATCACATCATCGAAATCGCCGTTCACCTCGGCGCCGCGTGGGCGGCCGGTAGCCTCATCGGACTCGAACGCAGCTTCCATGGCCGGCCCGCAGGCTTCCGCACGCACGCCCTCGTCTGCCTCGCCTCCGCATTGCTGATGGTCGTCACGGCCTACCAGTGGGACTGGCTTGGCACGGCCGTGCCCATGGAGACTGTGCGCACCGACCCCACGCGCATTGCCCAGGGCATCATGACCGGCATCGGCTTCCTCGGCGCGGGCGTCATCTTCAAGGATGGGCTCACGGTGCGGGGCCTCACAACGGCGGCGTCGATCTGGATGACGGCTGCCATCGGCATCCTCTATGGCGTGGGCTTCTTCTATCCAGCCACGCTCGCCACGCTCGCGACCCTTGGCACGCTGCACGTCTTCCGCCACATCGAAGATTGGATTCCGAGCCATATGTTCGCGCAGCTCGCTCTGCGTTTCAGCAAGGATCAGCCGGTTGCCGAGGCAGAGGTGCGCGAGCTGCTTGCAAAGCAGGGCTTCTCCATCTCGAACATGAGCTATCGGATGGATCGCGAGGCTGGGTACTTTGAATACCGGATGATGATCCGCACCGCCCAGAAGGACGCGCTCGGGGCTCTCGCCGGCAAGCTGCGCGCGCGGCAGGATCTGCTCGAGTTTCGCATCTCGCCGAGCGGCGATTGAGAGTTGTTTGCGGTGCCTTACCTACCGCAGGGGCGCCGGGTTGATCCTCAGCTTCGCCTTGTCGAGCGTGTACGACCACGGGAGACCGGCGTTCCGCCAGCCGTTCACCGAGCGCCGCCCATCCTTCGAGAGATCTCCCTCGAACCCGTCGTAGACGCTCCAGACATTGCTGTAGCCAGCCATTGCCAATTGGTTGACGGCCCTGGCGCTGCGCTCGCCCGAACGGCACATGACGAAAACCTTGTCGTCCCTAGCCAAGCCTTTTCTGCCGAGCGCGGCGTCCACCTGCGCGACGAACGCCGGATTGGGGACGAAGGCCAGGCTGCCCCGCTTCTCATCCCAGGTCGGCGGATGCTTCACCTCAGCGAACGGGACGAGGGCATCGGCCGCGTCCGTGCTGCCGACGAACATCATCTCCTCGATCGTGCGCACGTCCACGAAAAGGATGCGCTCGCGTGCGGAGCCAAGCTCGGCGTAGGCCTCCTCGGCGCTCAGGTATTTTCCGAGAACGGTTCGCTTGGACTCCGGAACGTCGGGGCCGGCAGCCAGCCCCGGTGCAGCAGCGGCGAGGAATGCCGCGATAGCCAGAACGATGCCGGTGCGGTGGAACATGATTATCTCCCTACTCTCACACGGGCCGAAGGCGGAACCCGCCGCACAGCATGAGCCTACCGCTCCAAGCGGTGTCTCGACTTACCGATAGCCCACGATCTTGACCCTGTCCTCCTCACTCGTCAGCGTCTTCAGGAAAGCCACGAGGTCGGCTTTCTCCTTCTCCGACAGGCCGAGTGGCTCGAGGACCTTTTCGCCATCGTGCTTGATGCCGCCCTTGTCGTAGAACGCCACCACGTCTTCCAACGTCGATGGCGATCCGTCGTGCATGTAGGGATACGTGAGCTCGACATTGCGCAGGCTCGGCGTCTTGAAGGCCCAGCGATCCTTCGGATCGAGCGTGATGGAAAAGCGCCCCACGTCGTTGCTGCGCGGGGCGCTGAACGAGGCCATGTCCGCGTGCTTCATTTCGATGAACTCGCCCGGCGCAATTTCGATCCGCGCAACACGCATGCCGTCATCTGCGGCGCCAGCATAGCCGACGCCCGTGGCATGAAACCCGTGATCGGTGAACAGCGCCGACGTCTCGCCAATGGTGTGGCATGATACGCACCGGCCCCTGCTCGTGAAGACGCGGAAGCCGTTCATCTCGTCGGCCGTGAGAACCTTCTCCTCTTTTCCAAAATACCATCTGTCGAAGCGGGAGTTGCCGCAGAGAAACGTGCGCTCATAGGAGGCGAGCGCCTGCCCGATCGTCTCCATTGACGCCATGCGCCCGCCGAAGGCCGCTTCGAACAGGCCCGCGTAGTCATCGAGCGCGCGGATCTTATCGACGACGTGCCCGATGGACGGGTTGTCCATCTCCAGCGGAGACAGCAATGGCCCCCACGCCTGCTGTGCAAGATCGGTCTCGCGGCCATCGTGGAACAGCGTCTTCTGATAGGCGACGTTGTAGAGCGCCGGCGCGTTGCGGTTCAGGCTGCGCCCTTCGATGCCGATCGCGGTCGCGGACTGGTGGGAGGTCAGCCCCTGCTGCTCGATGTGGCACATGGCGCAGGAGTTCGTGTTGTTGAACGCCAGCCGCCGATCGAAGAAGAGCTTCTTCCCGAGCGCCACCTGCTCCGTCACGGGCCGCTGATGCGCTTCGAGCGGCGGAAGGCCGAGGGGAACGGCGGTCTCATTCGTTGCATCCGCCCTCGCCCCCATCGGCCCATAGGCGCCCGCAAGCAGGATCCCCAAGGCCAATCCGCACAGCGACGCAGCAACGGACGGCAATCGCCTTGCCTTCATGGCGTCCTCGCCGAGAGCGCTCACTTGCCCTCCAGCAGAAGGGTCTCGATGTCGGAGAGAACGACACCGGGATCGAGAAAGCTCGTCGTGTAGATCTCGCGCACCCAGCTATCCCGGTCGATCAGGAAAACCTTGAGCATGTGATTGATGACGTCCGTCGGCTTGCCTTTCTCATCGAGCGCACGCGAGGCCTGCACGAACATACCGTCGAGGATCGGCGCGAGATAGGAGGCTGACCAGGTGGTAAGAAACTCCCACGACGCCTCGGGCGTGCTCTTCGCGTTCTTGAAGAATGCCATCATGTCCGGCGTGTCGGTCTCGGGATCGAGGCTGAGGAAGACGAGGCGGACCTCGCCATGCAGCCTGGGGTTCTTCTTCACGGCCTCCTGCACGGCGCTGAACGCGTTCCAGGCGGCGGGGCAGCCTTGCGGGTCGCGGCACGTTCCGTAGAAGAAGGAGAAGAGCGTCACCTTGCCGGTCGTGAAGCTCGATAGCCGACGAGGAAGCCAAGCGCTGTCCTCGAGCACCCAGCCGGACGCGGCCGGTTGAATTCGGTGGAGTTTGTACGTGCCGGCGCTTGGGAAGCGGGCGTTTGCGGCCTGCGCGCTATTTGCGGAGGCGACAGGAACAAAGAAAGCAAACGCAAGGAGCAGGGCCGCTGTGGCTGCACGCCACAAAAGGTGAGCGAACCGTCGCCGCCCCGTGCTACCGCCCTGCGGCAAGGCTACTGTCCCTTTTCCGATGCTCGCAAGAGCCGGTCAGGCTCCTTCGCGAATTGCCCGATCATCGACGCTCGTCTCCGATTGCTGCGGCCTTGGTCTTGGCCGACAGCTTCATATGATGCGCGCGGCCGAGCTTCTGCGCCTTGAAGTCCACGGTGAACTTCTCGACCAGTTGCTTGCCGTCCCAGTCGAACGCCTTCAGCCATTGCTCGTTCTCGGCGCCTTTCTTGTCCCAGTTGGCGAGCAGCGACGTCGTGAAATACACGCGTTTCCCATCGTAGCTCTGGGAGACCATGTTGACCTGACTGCCCATCTTGCGGGCGTAAACCTGCTTCGGCGCTTCCGGGTTCGAGATGTCGAAATAGCGCGACGTGCCATCGAGAAAGGTGTTGACCCACAGGCCCTTGGCGTCGGCCGAGATCGAGATGTCGACGGGCAGCGGAATCTTGGCCGGGTCGCCGATGGTCGCTACGTCCCTGGCCACCCACGCGCCCGTCTCGTCCTGCTTGATGAGCCAAAGCTTCGAGGTCAGCGCCGTCGCCGAGAAGGCCCAGTTGTCCTCCGGCTTGAGCGACCAGCGGATCTCGAGCGGCGAGCCTGGAACTTCCATAATGGAGATCGGCTGCATGGCCTTGAAGTCCCACATGACCATGCTCTTGCCGAAGCGCTTCATGGCCTCCGGATCTTTGATCATCTGGCCCATATCCATCATGTAGTTCGTCCAGCCCGTGAAGCTCGACGTCAGCATGGCGTTCTTCTGCGGGTTGATGCCGATATCGTAGCCGTAGCCGTCACCGCCGTTCTCCAGCGGCATCGGGTGCACCGAGACGAGGTCTCCCCCGTTGTTGTAGACGGCGATGCCGGTCTGGCCGTCGTGCGTGCGCGTGTTGGAGAGCGCCTGCACCATCATCCGGCCCGGTATTGCGTAGAATGTGTGCGGCCCCACGAAGCCGGTCTTCTCCGCAAAATCCGTGATCGTCTTCACGATCTTCGGTTTGGCCGGATCGGCAAGGTCGAAGACGAAAATCTTGTTGTCGTCCAGGCGGCCGGCCCAGAGATATCTCCGGTCGTCGGTGAACCCGGTGTGATGCGCCTCTCCACGGCCACCGACCGAGATCGAGTTGATAACCTTGCCATAGGTGGGAGAGCTCGGCTGAACATCGACCGTGACGAGCTTGTCTGACTCGTCACCGACACCGATCTCGCCCAAAGTCCAGACGTGGAGGAAATCCTCCTGCCCCTTGATCAGGCTCAGGGTGTAGGGAGAGTTGCACGTCTCATCCGCAAGGGCGGGCGAAGCCGCGACCAGCAACGCCGCTATGCCGAGACCGGATTTAACCAGGTTCCTCACGTCGCGTCCTCCTTCGCCGATGCCAACCG
>JRYH01002270.1_pt1 | contig 15831 bp, 15 predicted proteins | sample 235351 | NCBI WGS metagenome assembly JRYH01 (sample SAMN03074221, study PRJNA261480) | activated sludge metagenome | biome: Wastewater Treatment Plant; feature: Wastewater; material: Activated sludge; isolation source: activated biomass of a wastewater treatment plant treating wastewater... ... | reverse complement strand
TCGCCCGCAGCGTGGTGCACGAGCTTGGCGGCGCCAGCGGGCGCCGGCTTGTGCGCGGCGTATTGGGGAGCCTGTTCAAGGGGCGGCGCTGAGGTCGCGGCGGCAATTCCCGGCGCGTGCGTTGACGGGCGCGGCGCGGTCCCTATCTTTCGACAGAGGCCAAGGGAGACGGTTCCATGTCGCGCAACGCCCTTCTATCCGCCCTTTGCATTGTCCTGCCCGGCGGGGGGCTTCCGGTGCTTGCGGCGGCAGGCGATGGAACCGGGGCGGGGCAGACCGGGGCGGGCGCCTATGAGATCACGCAGGTGGCCGACGGGTTCGATGTGCCCTGGGGGTTCGATTTCCTGCCTGATGGCAGCGTGCTTGTGACCGAGCGCGGCGGGCGGCTCTGGCACGTTGATGAAAAAGGCGAGCGGCAGGAGGTCGAGGGCCTGCCCGAGGTTTACGCGCGCGGGCAGGGCGGGCTTCTCGATGTAATGGTGCCGCAGGATTTCGACGAAAGCCGCGAGGTGTTCTTTACCTATGCCCGCGGCACCGGGGATGGTGCGGCGACGGCGCTCGGCGTCGGGCGCCTGTCGGATGCGACGGACCGCCTTGAGGATGTCGAGCGCATCTTCGAGGCGGTGCATCCGGGCAGTGGCAGCAATCATTTCGGCTCCCGCGTGGTGGAGGCGCCGGACGGGCGCCTGTTCGTCACCCTGGGCGAGCGCCAGAACGCCGATGAGGCGCAGAGCCTCGCCAGCCACAACGGCACCGTTGTGCGGCTGGAGCGCGACGGAAGCGTGCCCGAGGACAATCCGTTCGTGGATGACGCGGACGCGCTGCCCGGGATCTGGTCCTACGGGCACCGCAACCCGCAGGGGGCCGCCATCGACGACGAGGGGCAGCTCTGGGTGGTTGAACATGGTGCCAGGGGCGGGGATGAAATCAACCGCATCGAAAAGGGGGCGAATTACGGCTGGCCGGTCATTTCCTACGGGACGGGTTACGACGGCTCCAGGATCGGCGAGGGCACCGAGAAGGCGGGGATGGAGCAGCCGGCCTTCTACTGGGATCCCTCCATCGCGCCCTCTGACATGATGATCTATTCCGGCAGGCTCTGGCCCGAATGGGAGGGGCAGTTCCTCGTCGGGGCGCTCAAGTTCGACCTGATCAGCCGGCTGGGGGGCGACCCGCTCGAAGAGATCGAGCGCATCAAAACGCCCGAAACGCTGCGCATCCGCGACATTGCCGAAGCCGAGGATGGCAGCATCTGGTTCCTGTCCGAGGACAACGGCGCGCTGTACCGCATGGCGCCCGAATGAGAGCGGAGTGACCCCGGCCAGTGCGGGCGGAACTAGAGCGGGCGGATCTTGAGCCCGGTCACGCGGTTGCCGTCGCGCGCGATCACCTCGAATCGGAAGCCGTGGAAGGAAAAGACCTGCCCCACGGTCGGGATCATCTGCGCCTCGTGAATCACCAGCCCGGCGACGGTGTTGGCCTCGTCATCGGGCAGGTTCCAGTCGGTGGTGCGGTTCAGGTCGCGGATGGTCATGGCGCCGTCGATCAGGAACTGCCCGTCCTCGGTGCGCTTGACCGGCGAATCGGCGTCGGGGTCGAATTCATCGGTGATCTCGCCCACGATCTCCTCGAGGATGTCCTCGAGCGTGATCAGCCCGCGCAGGCTGCCGTATTCATCGACCACCAGCGCGAAATGCGTGCGCATGCGCAGGAACTGGCGCATCTGGTCGTCGAGCGTCGTCGTTTCGGGAATGAAATAGGGCGGCATCGCCACATCGGTGATGCGGAAATGCCGGAGCGCCTCGTGTCCCTCGGCCCCGGCGCTGACCTGCTGATAGATGGTGCGCAGCAGATCCTTGGCGTGGATCACACCGATGATGTTCTCGGGCTCGTTGCGATAGACCGGGAGCCGCGTATGCGGGCTGTCGATGCATTGCTGGAGAATCGTATCGGCCGGTTCGTCCGCGTCGATCATCTCGATTCCCGAGCGATGGAGCATGATTTCCTCGACCGTCCGGTCGGCAAGGTCGAGCGCCCCCAGAATGCGGTCGCGGTCTTCCTTTTCGACAAGCCCCTCGGAATGGCCAAGCTGCAGCGTGCCGGCGATTTCCTCGCGCACGGCAAGAATGTGGCTGTCGGGATCGACCCGCACCCCGAGCGAGCGCAGCAGCAGGTGCACGAAGATCCGCACGGCCCCGACCACCGGCGCGAATACCCGCACCACCACGGCGATGCCCGGCGCGATCAGGGCAGAGACACGCTCGGGATTGCTGATGGCGTAGGTCTTGGGCAGCACTTCGCCAAAGATCAGCACGAGAAACGTCATCATCAGCGTCGCAAGCGCCACGCCGTTGTCGCCGAAGATGCGCGTGAACAGCGCCGTGGCGAGCGAGGCCGAAAGGATGTTCACCAGGTTGTTGCCAAGCAGCACCGAGCCGATCAGCCGCTCATTGTCGTCGGTGATCCCGAGCGCGCGCTCGGCGCCGCGCGATCCCTTGTCGGCCTGCACCCGCAGCTTGGCCCGCGAGGCCGCCGTCAGCGCGGTTTCAGAGCCGGAGAAGAATGCCGAAAGTGCGATCAGCGCGACGATTGCGGTGCTGGTGATCCAGAATGCGCTGTCGAATACAGGCGCCATGATGTTCCGTTCCCGTGATTGGGCTGTTGTCGTTTATGGGGGCGCGGCGCCGGGCGATCAAGCACTGCGCTGTGCCCCCGGTTACTGCGCATCGCGGGCGAGCGGATGATGCGTCAGCACCAGGTCGCGCAGCCGCGCCTCGAGCACATGGGTATAGATTTCCGTCGTGGCAAGGTCGGCATGGCCGAGCAGCATCTGGATCGAGCGCAGATCGGCCCCGTTTTCAAGCAGATGGGTGGCAAAGGCATGGCGCAGGCGGTGCGGCGTGACGCGCGAGGGCGCAACCCCGGCTGCGACGGCAAGTTCCTTGATCAGCAGATAGAACCGGTTGCGGGTCAGGTGCCCGCTTTTCCCGCGCGAGGGGAACAGGAACGGCGAGCCGTCCGCGCCCGCTTCGGCCCGGCGCCCGGATGCCGCCGTGTCGCGCAGCCGCAGCCAGGTGGCGAGCGCCTCGCGCGCCGGGGGCGACAGCGGCACCATCCGTTCCTTGCCGCCCTTGCCGCGCACCAGCAGCAGGCGCGGATCGCCGCGCGCGGCGGAAACGGGCAGGGCCACGAGTTCCGACACCCGCATCCCGGTGGCATAGAGCAGTTCAAGCAGACAGGTGTTGCGCACCCGCGCCATGTCGTCGCGCCCGCTGGCGCGCGCCGCGGCAAGGAGCCGGTCCACCTCGTCCATGTCCAGCGTTCCCGGAAGCTGCCGGCTGCGCCCGGGGCCGGAAATACGGATCGCCGGATTGTCGCTGCGCCAGCCCTCGTCGAAGGCAAAGCGGTAAAGCTGGCGGATCGCGGACAGGCGGCGTGCCCGGGTCGATGTCGCCAGTCCCTGCGCGTCGCAATGCAGCAGGTAGGATTCGATGCGCTCCTGCGTGACGCCTGCGAATCCGCCCGCGCCGGGCGACAGCCAGGCGGAAAAATCCTTGAGGTCGCGCCCATAGGCCAGCAGCGTGTTGGTGGCGGCGCCGAGCTCCGCCGCCTGCGCCTCGAGAAACCGGGCGATCCAGGCGTGGTCCCCCGCCGGCGCGCCGCTCATGTGCGCCGCTCGAGCAGCATGATCTGCAACGCCGCCCGGCGTGCGGTATCCTCGAGCCCGACCCGGCGCAGGGTGGCGAGCGCGCCGGTGAGTTCCGGCAGGTTGCCCTCGGCGCCGGTGTCGAAAAGGACGATGGTGCGCAGGATGACCTCGCCAAGGCGACCGCCGGCAAGGGCCTCCTGCAGGTCGTCGGCCGGGCGTGCGTCGGCGGCAAACCCTTTCGCGATCGCTTCGGCAAGCGGGGTCGGGGCCGGCGCATCGCCCGGCCGTCCCCGCGCCAGCGCCGCTAGGAAATCGTTCTCGGCGCTCCGGCGATGGGGTGCCTGCGCCGCCGCCTCGTAGCCCGGGCCGAGCAGGCGGATGCGCCAGAGCAGATCCTGCGCCGCGCCCGGCCCGAGGTCGAGCCCCGCCAGCCGCTCGGACAGAAGCGTGGCAAAGGGCACTTCGAGCCCGCTGTCCTGCATCGCCGCCCAGACCAGCGGCAGGGTCTTTCCGATGGCGGAGGTGCTGCCGGAATCGAGCGCGGTCTCGAACCGCTGCACTGCGGCGACGCGCTCCCATACCCCGCCCGAGGCCGCCGGCTGGCGCGCGGTGTAGAACCCGAGCAACTGGTTCGGCGCCAGCGCACCGGAGCGCACGAGCCGCTCGGCCGCCTCGATCTGGGCCTTCCAGCCGGCCACGTCGCGCAGGTCGGCGGTGGCAAAGGCGCGCGGCAGGTCGCTGGTCGGCAGGCGCTCCCCGATCGTCTCGTAAAGGCGGAAGGTCAGCGGATCGGGCTTGTCGGGCGGGGGCAGGGCGCGCGCGTCCTCGGACAGCTCGGCATCAACGAAACGATCGAGCAGCGCCAGGTCTTTCCGGGGCAGAAGGTCGAGCGCGCGGGCCGATTCGAGCAAAAGCATCGCCCCCGCCCAGTCGCCGGTTCGCGCGGTGCAGAAGATGCGCGCCGCAAGCGAGGGGGCGAGATGGGGCTTTTCCATCAGCAGGGCGCAGCTGCGGTCCTCGTCGCCGGTCAGCAGCGAGGTGTCGAACCAGCGGGCGAATCGCGCCGCGCTGCGCCCGGGCCCCGCGGCTTTCACCATCTCGCGCGCCGGATCGACGGCACCGAGGTCGATCAGGCGGTCGAGCCGCGCCAGCAGCAGGCGTTCGGCGTTCTCCTCACCGGGGGGCGGATTGGTTTCGGCCAGCAGCAGCGTGAAGAACAGCGACTGGAGCGCGGGAAAGTCGCGGATCCGCGCGGTTTGAATCAGGGTGGTGAGCTGTTCGACCTCGCTGCCGGCCCAGAGATTGGCGGGCAGGCCGGTTACCGAGCCGGGCACGAGCCCGACCGGCTTGCCCCCGGTATCAAGCGGGGTCACGCGGATTTCGGGTGTGCGTGCCGAACTGCTCACCGGCGGCTCCAGCAGCACGGGGCCGGTGTAATCCGACGAATCGGGGTCGTTCAGCCAGTCGATCGCCGAAAGCGGTGCCTCGGCCTGCAGGCCGGACGGCAGGGCCAGCAGCAGCGCCAGCAGAACCCCTGTCCTATTGACCATCCAGTGTCACCGGACGGCGAATCTCGCTTTGCGGGGCGCTGAAATCCACCCCGAACCACGGCCCGACATAAGCGTAGGCGACCAGCGCGACAAAGGCGAGGACGACGAGAAAGATGATGAACTTGAAGAGTCTGCCCATGAGGGACCTCACTGCCCGCTGCTGCGTTCTGCGCAACTTGTATATGGTCTTTTCTGCAATATCCCGTCATTCAAGACAACATGCGCGAGATCGAACAGAGCCCGGATCCGGGCAGCATGGGGACGAATCCCGGCCGCCTTCGGAAAACCGTGGCCATGGTCGGCATGATGGGGGCGGGCAAGACCGCGGTGGGGCGCGCTCTCGCAGCGCGGCTCGGCGTGCCCTTTCTCGACAGCGATGCCGAGATCGAGGCGGCGGCGAACATGAGCATCCCCGAAATCTTTGCCCGCGACGGCGAGGCCTTCTTTCGCGCGCGCGAAACCGAAGTCATCGACCGGCTCATGCGGGCCGAGGCGCCGGTGATCCTTTCGACCGGGGGCGGGGCATTCCTGTCCGGCCAGAATCGCGAGATCATCGCCCGCAACGGGGTCGCGCTCTGGCTGCAGGCCGAGCTTGACGTGCTCTGGGAACGGGTGCGCCACCGCAATACCCGCCCGCTCCTGCAGACGGCCGATCCGCAGGCCACGCTTGCGCGCCTTTATGACGAGCGCGTGCCGCTCTATGCAAAGGCGGAGCTCGCCGTGCGCTCGGGGCGCCGCATCCCCATCGAGACCATGGTCGACCGGGTGATCGAAAGGCTCGCCACGCGGCCGGATGTGCTGGAAACGGGCGGGGCGGAGCCCGGCGAGGAACAATGAGAGGCAATGAGCCATGAGAGAGCGGGTCCATGTGCCCCTTGGCGAACGCGCCTATGATGTCGAGATCGGCCCCGGCCTGATCGCCGAGGCCGGCGACCTGATCGCGCCGCTGCTGGTGCGCCGCCGCGTGGCCGTCCTGAGCGACGAGACCGTCGCCGGGCTTTACCTCGATCCGCTGCGCGAGGGGCTGGCGCGGGCCGGGATCGCGATGGAGGCGCTCGCGCTCCCGCCCGGCGAGGCGACCAAGGGCTGGCCCGAATTCACCCGCGCGGTGGAATGGTTGCTCGGGCAGCGGGTTGAACGCCGCGACATGGTGATCGCGCTCGGCGGCGGGGTGATCGGCGATCTTGCCGGATTCGCCGCGGCGGTGCTGCGCCGGGGCGTGCGCTTCGTGCAGATCCCGACCTCGCTTCTTGCGCAGGTGGACAGTTCGGTCGGCGGCAAGACGGGGATCAACTCTGCCCATGGCAAGAACCTGATCGGTGCCTTTCACCAGCCTTCGCTCGTGCTTGCGGATACCGGAACGCTCGGCACGCTCACGCCGCGCGATTTCGTCGCCGGCTATGGCGAAGTGGTGAAATACGGCCTGCTCGGCGATGCGGAGTTCTTTGCCTGGCTGGAACGGGAGGGGCCGCGACTGGCCGGCGGCGACATGGCGGCGCGGGTGGCGGCCGTCAGGCGCTCGGTGCAGATGAAGGCCGACATCGTCGCCCGCGACGAGACCGAACAGGGCGATCGCGCGCTGCTGAACCTCGGACATACCTTCTGCCATGCGCTTGAGGCCGCGACCGGCTATTCCGGCCGGCTGCTGCATGGCGAAGGCGTGGCGATCGGCTGCGCACTGGCCTTTGAACTGTCGGCGCGGCTTGGCCTGTGCCCGCAGGAAGAGCCGAGCCGCGTGCGCGCCCATCTGCGCGAGATGGGGATGAAGACCGACCTTGCCGACATCGCCGGCCCCCTGCCGGATGCGGAGGGGCTGCTTTCGCTCATGGCGCAGGACAAGAAGGTGGTGGACGGGCGGCTGCGCTTCGTGCTGGCGCGCGGCATCGGCAAGGCTTTCGTCACTTCCGACGTGCCCCCCGGGGCGGTGCGCGGCCTGCTGGACGAGGCGCTTTCGGCCCGCGGCTGACCGCCGGTCTGCCCCCGCGTGCCGCTTCGGACCCGCCGTTTCAGTCCGGCCCGCGGCGGTGCACCATCAGGAGCTCGCCGATGTTCTCGCGCGAGATATAGCCCTTGAAGCGGCCATTGCGGCCCACCACCGCCACGAGCCCGGAGGGCGAATCGCGCAGCCGCTCGAGAACACGCTCGAGCCCTTCATCGAGCGGCACGGTCACGATGTCGCGGGTCATCGCCGCGCCCACCACCTGCGCCGCGCTGCCTTGGTCGAGTGCGGAAAACAGCGCATTGCGTTCGAGAAAGCCGAGAATATGCCCCTCGCCATCCAGCACCGGAAATTCGTGCTGCGTGGTGCGGATCAGCGAATTCGCCGCAAGCTGGAGGCTGTCGTCGGGGTGCAGCGCCTCGTATTCGGTGATCATGGCATCGCGCGCCCGGAACCGCCGGCTGACCCGGCGCGCGGTGGCATCGTTCGATTCGGCATTGGCCGCGAGAAAGATGAACCCGGCGATCAGGATCAGGATCACGTTTCCCCAGAACAGCCCGAGCAGCGCGAAACCGACCGCCACCGCCTGTCCGGCGCGGGCGGCGATGCGGGTCGCGCGCACCCGGTCGGTCCAGATCGAAAGCAACGCCCGCAGCACGCGCCCGCCGTCCATGGGAAAGGCCGGCAGCATGTTGAACACCGCGAGAAACAGGTTGAGCGCCGCAAGCTGTGCGAAAAAGGCGCGCCAGCCCGGAATGTCCGTTACATCCCCGAGCATGGTCGCAGGCCCCGTCACGAGCGACAGCAGCGCCCAGATCACCACGTTCACCGCCGGGCCGGCCAGGGCCACGGTGATCTCGCGCAGGGGCTGTTCGGGCATCCGTTCAAGCCGGGCCAGCCCGCCGATCGGTAGGAGCGTGATGTCCACGGTCCGGATCCCGTAACGGCGCGCGGTCAGCGCATGGCCGTATTCATGCGCGACCACGCAGGCGAACAGCGCCAGCACGAACAGCACCGACATCAGCGCCGCATGGGCGCCGGCGCGGGCGTATCCTTCCCAGCCGATCCACGCCAGCAGCAGGAAGAACGTGGCATGGATGCGCAGTTCCGAGCCGAACAGCCGCCCGATGGAAAACGACCATTNNCTGGTCCTGCCACTTGCGGGTTTCAAGCTGGCCTTCGAGATAGACCTTGGAGCCCTTGCGCAGATACTGTTCGGCAATGCGCACGAGCGGTTCGGCATAGATCGCGACCGAATGCCACTCGGTGCGCTCGCGCCGCTCGCCGGTGTTGCGGTCGCGCCAGGTCTCGGAGGTCGCCACGCGCAGGTTGCAGACCTTGCCCCCGCTCGGGAAGGTCCGCACCTCGGGATCGCGGCCGAGGTTGCCGATGAGGATGACTTTGTTGACGGATCCGGCCATGGTGCCCCCTGCCTGTGTTCGTGACGATCAATACCCGAGCGTCTGCGCCGGGCTGCGGGCGGACGAATCCCGCGCCGCTACCTGCGGCGGCAGCCTATACGGCGAGCGGCAGGGTTGAAACATGATTTGTGAGACATGTCTTGCGCTGCAGGATTTGCCCGCCGGTGCGAATGATCTTCCATTTTGGACCGCCTGTCGTCATAGTGCGCGCCATCGAGGGACGGGATGTTGGGATAATGCTGCGTCTTGCGACGGGACTCGCTGCACTGGGTATCATGCTGCCGATCCTTTCCGGCAGCGCCGCTGCCGACGCCATGAAGGACCGGCGCGCGGCCTATGCGGCCAAGACCCGCGTTCTCGACGGGCGCGCCGCGGCCCAGTATCGCAATTCGGTCAACCTTCAGCCGCCGAAGGTCGAGGTTCCCGGGGTCATCAGCGCGCAGTATGACGGGCGCTACCGCGGCGAATTCCTGCAGATGGCGCGCGATGCGGCGCGGCGCCACAATGTGCCCGAGGATCTGTTTGCCCGCCTCGTGCAGCAGGAATCGGGCTGGAATCCGCAGGCGGTGTCGCACAAGGGCGCCTTCGGTCTGGCGCAGCTCATGCCGGCGACGGCGCAGGGGCTGGGCGTCGACATCAGCGACCCCGGCCAGAATCTCGAGGGCGGGGCGCGCTACCTGGCCCGGCAGTATCGCGAGTTCGGCACCTGGGAGCTGGCCCTTGCCGCCTACAACGCCGGACCGGAAGCGGTGCGCAGACATGGCGGCGTGCCCCCCTATGCCGAGACCCGCAATTATGTGCTGGTGATCGCCGGACGCTGACGGGCGCCTGTGTCGGGGCCATGGGACGGGGGGCGGCGGATTCCGCCAGGCGCTCCTGCCTGTCTATGCGGCAAAGCCGATCCGGTAGAGGTGGATTTCGTGCGCGGGGTGCATCTCGGCATTCACAATGCGCCCGGCGTGATGGTTGAACAGCGCCCGCCAGTAGGGCTGGATCATCACCGCGTCCCGGCGCAGCAGGAATTCGATCTCGGCCATCACCCTGCGGCGATCATCGACGTCGGAGATGGCGCTGGCGCGGCCCAAGAGGTGGTCGAACTCCTCGCTTGCATAGCCGCTTTCGTTCCATGGTGCGCCGGCGCGATAGGCCAGTGCCAGCACCTGCACCGCGAGCGGGCGGTGGCCCCAGGCGGTGGCGCTGAGCGGGTGGCGGGTCCAGTCCGCGCGGAAGGCGGCATCGGGCAGGATCCGGCGGCGCACCCGCAACCCCGCGTCCTGCATCTGCGCCGCCATGGCGTCGCCCGTGTTGCGCTGCCAGTCGTCGTCGATGGTGATGAGCTCATGCTCGAAACCGGCCATGCCGGCCGCCTGCGCAAGCGCGCGGGCCTCGCCCGGCGCGAAGGGGGCGCTGCCGATATCGGCATAGGCCGGGTGGACCGGGCTCACATGATGGTTCGCGGCAATTTCGCCGCGGTTGCCCTGGCCGAGCTCCAGCAGCACCGCGTTGTCCACCGCAAGCGCCAGCGCGCGGCGCATGCGCAGGTCGGCATAGGGGCGGATCCCGTCCCGTTCGGCCTGCTGATTGCCGCGCAGCACGATGGTGGCGGCGGTGCGGGCGCGGGTGCGGGTCCAGCCGATCGCGTCCATCGCGTCGATGAAACCGCTCACTGTCTCGTAAAGCAGGTCGACCTCGCCGTTGCGCGCCGCGCTCACCCAGTCCGCCGGATCGGGGCCGGGATCGACGAATTCCACCCGGTCGAGGAACGGGCCGCCGAAGACCGCGCTGCCCCACCAGTCGTGTTCGCCGCGCTCGATCACGCAGCTTTCGCCCGGGGTGATGCCGAGCGGCCGGAACGGGCCGGTGCCGACCATCTCGGCAAAGGGCGCGTCCTCGTCATAGCCGGCATGGGTGATCGCCGCCGGAAAGTCCGCGAGATTGGCGATCAGCGCCACATCGGGCACGGACAGGTTCAGCACGACCGTGCGCGCATCGCGGATCTCGATCGCGCCCTTGCGGGCCTGCCCGGTCCCGGGGTCGATCAGCCCCTTCATGCGCGATGCCATGGAATTGGTGCGGATGCCCTGGTCGCACCAGCCCTCGATATTGCGCCGCACGTCCTGCACGGTGAACCTGTCGCCGTTGCTCCAGCGCACATCGGGCCGCAGGCGCAGCAGGTAGCGGCTGGCGTCGGCGTTGACCTCCCAGCCATCAAGAAGCATGGGGCGGAACGTGCCGTCGCGCTGGTATTCGACCAGATATTCCAGGATGCCCCGGGTCAGGTTGCCGTGTTCGGACCATTCATAGGAGCGCGGATCCTTGAGGCCCCGCACCGTCATCGCGACCCGGAGCGTGCCGCCTCTGCGGATCGCGGGGCCGGCCTGCGCGGGGGATGCAGCACCGGCGAACCGCAGCGCCGCCGCAGCCGAGACGCCGAGCGCGGTCACGCGGGTCAGGAACTCCCGCCGCCCGAGCCGGCCCGCGCGAAGCTCCTGCGCGTGCATCCGCGCGGCGGGGTGGATCGGGCCGGGCTGCGCCATCGTGCTTCCTTCGGTCCGGCGGCGGGCTGGGCTGTGCGCAAGCGGGGCGCGCGCATCAAGGCCAGCCGCAATTGCGGGGTATTGCGCCGCAGTTTCGCGCTCCTGTCAATCGGGCGCGGTCGGGGTCAGTCGCCCGGGTCCCCGGTCGCCACCTGCTGCAGCATTTCGGGCGTCTTGCCGCTATGGTCCCGCAGGAAGCGGGCGAATTGCACCGGCGAGGAAAAGCCGAGCTCCCGGGCGATGTCCGCGACCGGCGTGTCGCCGGCACCGAGCCCGCGCCGGCGGGCGGCATGAAGCAGCCGTTCGCTCAGCAGCGTGGCGGCGCTGCGTCCGGTCTCGGCACGGCAGACGCTGGTCAGTTCGCCCGCACTCACGCCGAGCGCCCCGGCGTGATCGGATATGCTGGCCCCGTTCGCGAAATCGCGGGTGAGGCGCGCAAAATAGGCGCGGGCAAGGCGCTGGCGGTCGCTTGCAGGCTCGGCCGGGTGGGCGGCATGGGCGATCTGGCGCCGCAGCCAGATCGCGACGAGTTCGGCATGGGCATTGATGGCGTGGTCGCGGAGCTCCTGCATGGCGGCCTGTTCGCGGGCAAGCGCCTCCATCCGCATGGTCATCTCGGCCTGGGCGCCTGCATCGCGGATACGCAGGTGATGCACGCCGGTGGGCAACGGCAGGGGCACGTTCGGCGGCACGATCAGCGCCTGCCCGAATCCCTGCCGTCCCATATCGAGCGCCAAAAGCTGATAGGCGGGCACGAAGATCACGTTATGCGCGCCGACCCCCTTTCGCGCCCCTTCGAGCAGCGCCACCCCCTGGCCGCGGGTGATCCAGATCAGCATGTGATCGGGCCGGTTGTGCAGAAGGCCGAGTTCCCATGCGCCCTCGCGCGTCAGTTGTCCGAGCGTGGCAACGCGGATCGAGGCCGGATCGGGCAACAGGGATGCGGGTTCGGGCGCGTCAAGCATATGGGGCGCTGTTCTTCCGTTGCGAGTGCGTTTTCTCCGGAGGCGCGGTCCGGATCAGGAGGCGATGTCCTGCGGGTTCAGCCGATGCCAGTGTTCCCGCCGGGCGCGGAACCATGTGCGCTGGCGCTTGGCATATTGCCGGGTTGCGACGGCCATGCGTTCGCACGCCTCGTCCAGACTATACATGCCGCGGTGGTAGGATATCAACTCGGGAACGCCGATGGCCCGGAATGCCGGGCGGCTCGGATCATAGTGCCGGTCCATGGCGGCGGCCTCGTCCACCGCGCCCTCGGCCAGCATCCGGGCGATGCGCCGGCGGATCCGCTGCTCCAGCCAGTCGCGATCGGGCTCGAGCAGCAGCGCCACCGCCGCGCTCGTGGGCAGGTCGGGTGGCGGGGTCGCGTCCTGCCAGACGGCCAGCCCGTGACCGGTCGCCGTCAGGACCTCCCATGCGCGCTGCACCCGGGCGCGGTTCTGCAGATCGATTCGGGCAGCCGTTTCCGGGTCGAGCCCGTCGCGCAGCGCCGCAAGCGTCATCGCGTCGGCGCGGGTGCGGATGTCGGGCGGAATTGGCGGAAGCTCGGCCAGCCCCTCGGTCAGGGCAGCGAAATAAAGCCCGGTGCCGCCGGTGATGACGGGGCGCAGCCCCTGCGCAAGGATCACGCGCACCTCGCGCAGCCAGTGACCGGCGGAATAGGGCTGGTCCCAGCGCACATGGCCGTAAAGGCGGTGCGGCACGGCGGCTTCCTCGGCCGGGCTCGGGCGGGCGGTGATCACGCGCCAGCAGTCGTAGACCTGTGCCGCATCGGCGTTCACGATCACCCCGCCGCTGTCCTGCACGATCCTGAGCGCGAGGGCAGATTTCCCCGAGGCGGTCGGCCCGGCGATCAGCACCGGGCGATCGGGCGGAATCGGGGGCAGCGCCGCCGGGCCCGGACGCCGGGTCACGGCGTGCCGCTCCCATGCAGGCGGCGGCGCGGGGCAGGGACGGTCCGGGGCAGATTGCGCATGGCGCCGATTTGCTTCATCTTGCGCCCGAGTTCAACAACGACCTGCGGCGGAGTGCACCATGACCCTGAACCCGACATCCCCCGAGCCGCAGGAGCCGGTGAAATACCGGCGGGTCATGCTCAAGATCTCGGGCGAGGCGCTGATGGGGGACCAGGGATACGGCCTGCATCCGCCCACCGTGGCCCGGATCGCGGACGAGGTGAAATCGGTGCACGAGCTCGGCGTCGAGATCTGCATGGTGATCGGCGGCGGCAACATCTTTCGCGGGTTGCAGGGCAGCGCGCAGGGTATGGAGCGCGCCACCGCCGATTACATGGGGATGCTCGCGACGGTGATGAACGCGCTGGCGATGCAGTCGGCGCTCGAGGCGCTTGGGCTGCACTGCCGGGTCATCAGCGCAATCCGCATGGACGAGGTGGCCGAGCCCTATATCCGCCGCCGCGCCGTGCGCCACCTGGAGAAAAAGCGCGTCTGCATCTTTGCCGCCGGCACCGGCAACCCCTATTTCACCACCGACACGGCGGCGACGCTGCGCGCCAACGAAATGGCCTGCGAGGCGATCTTCAAGGGCACCAAGGTCGACGGCGTCTATGACCGCGACCCGGTGCGTTTCCCGGATGCGAAGCGTTTCGATGACGTGACCTATGACGAGGTGCTGGCGCGGCGGCTCAATGTCATGGACGCAAGCGCGATCGCGCTCGCGCGCGACAACAACCTGCCGATCATCGTCTTTTCGCTGGATGAGCCGGGCGGCTTCCGGGGCATACTGGCCGGACGAGGCACCTATACAAAGGTGCATGGCTGACGCTATAGACCCGGCAGGACGCCTTGCGGGACGATGACGAACGAGGAAACGGCATGTCAGACGAATTTCAACTCGATATGAGCGACCTGGAACGGCGCATGGACGGCGCGCTCGCCGCGCTTCGGACCGAGTTCGCCTCGCTGCGCACCGGCCGGGCGAGCGCCTCGATGCTGGAACCGGTGATGGTCGAGGCCTACGGCCAGCGCACGCCGATCAACCAGGTCGGCACGGTGAACGTGCCCGAGCCGCGCATGGTGACCGTGAACGTCTGGGACAAGAGCCTTGTGTCCAAGGTGGAAAAGGCGATCCGTGAAAGCGGGCTCGGCATCAATCCGCAGACCAACGGCACCATCATCATGCTGCCGATCCCCGAGCTGAACGAGGAACGGCGCCGCGAGCTTGGCAAGGTCGCCGGGCAATATGCGGAAAGCGCCCGCGTGGCGATCCGCAACGTGCGCCGCGACGGCATGGAGCAGATCCGCAAGGCGAAATCGGACAACCTGTCCGAGGACGACCAGAAGCTCTGGGAAAACGAAGTGCAGGAACTGACCGACCGCATGATCGCCGCCGTGGACAGCCACCTGGAAACCAAGCAAGCCGAAATCATGCAGGTCTGACCCGGGGCGATGTCGGCCAGCAACCCCTCCGCGCCCGAAGGCGGACCGCGCCACGTCGCCATCATCATGGACGGCAACGGCCGCTGGGCAACGATGCGCGGCCGGCCGCGCCTGTTCGGTCATCATGCCGGGGCGCGCCGCGTGCGCGAGGTGGTCGAGGCCTGCCCCGATCTCGGCATCCGGTACCTGACCATATTCGCCTTTTCCACCGAGAACTGGAAACGCACCCAGCTCGAGGTGGCCGGGCTCATGGGGCTGTTCCGCCGCTATATCTTGAAGGAAACCAAGGCGCTTCAGGCGCAGGGCGTGCGGGTGCGGTTCATCGGCGACCGGGTGCGGCTCGATGCCAAGCTGATCACGCTCATGGACGATCTTGAACTGGCCACCGCCGGCAACGACCGGGTCCATCTGACCATCGCGCTGAACTACGGCGGCCGTGACGAGGTCGCCCGCGCCGCGCGCCGCCTGGCCCATGATGTCGCCGCCGGAACCCTGAACCCCGATGAAGTCGACGAGGAAACGCTGCCGCGTTACCTTGATACCCACGTTCTGCCCGACCCGGATCTGGTGATCCGCACCAGCGGCGAGACGCGGATCTCGAATTTCCTGCTCTGGCAGTCGGCCTATGCGGAATATGAATTCATCGACACGCTCTGGCCCGATTTCAGCGCCGAGGAGCTGGGTCGCCTCTGTCGGAGCTACGGCACGCGCGACCGCCGCTTCGGCGCCGTGCCCTCATGACCGGGCGGGGCAGGTGGAGCGATCTCGGGCCGCGCATCGTCTCGGCTGCGATCCTCGCCGCGGTGGCGCTGGGCGCGGTCCTTGCGGGCGGGGTTCCTTTCACGCTGTTCATCGCCCTTGCCTGCGCAATCATGGTCTGGGAACTGCTGCGCATGTTCGAGCCGGCGGGGGGGGCGCGCGCGCTGCCTGCCGCTGCGGGGGCGGGCCTGCTGATGCTGCTTTCGGTCGTGCTGCCGCACGGGCTCTGGCTGCTTCCGCTCGGGGCCCTGATCGGCGGCGCGCTGGCGCCGCGCGGGCGGGCGATCATCATTCCCTACGCTGCCGCCATTCTGGTTGCGGGGTTTGCCATGATCCTGCTGCGCGAGGCGTCGCTTGCGATGATGATCTGGCTCGCCCTCGTGATCGTGGCCTCTGACGTCGCCGGTTACTTCGCCGGCAAGGCGATCGGCGGGGCAAAGCTCTGGCCGCGGGTCAGCCCCAACAAGACCTGGTCGGGCACGGTTGCCGGCTGGCTGGGGGCGGCGCTGGTCGGAGCCGGGGCGGCGCTGATGCTCGGGGGCGGCCTGGCGCTGGTCGCGCTGTCGGTGCTGGTCGCC
>JRYH01000197.1_pt1 | contig 15835 bp, 15 predicted proteins | sample 235351 | NCBI WGS metagenome assembly JRYH01 (sample SAMN03074221, study PRJNA261480) | activated sludge metagenome | biome: Wastewater Treatment Plant; feature: Wastewater; material: Activated sludge; isolation source: activated biomass of a wastewater treatment plant treating wastewater... ... | reverse complement strand
AAATTTATGCAACTATTGGGTTGACTTTCCATCGCGGTTGTCGTTCGGCCGGCGCCGCGTCGCGGCGAGCGCCAGGTACTGTTCGTGCAGGGCTGCGACTTGCGGTTCGAGCGCCTGCGGCGTGCCTCGATTGTCGATGACCTCGTCGGCCAGTGCAAGCCGGTCCTCGCGGTCGGCTTGCGCGGCAAGCATGCGTTCGGCCGCCGGGCGGTCGATCCGGTCGCGGCGGCAGAGCCGCTCGATCTGCACATCGGCCGGCACATCGACGACCAGCACCCGGTCGGCCCACCGGAAGGTTTTGGTTTCGGCGTAAAGCGGCACGGCGATCAGACAATAGGGTGCCGTGAGAGCGGCGACTTCCTGCCTGGCCAGCGCCTCGATCAACGGGTGCAATATCGCTTCGACCCGGCGCCGGGCGGCGTGATCGGAGAAAATCCGCGCCTTGAGAAAAGCCCGGTCGAGCGTGCCGTCCGGGCGCCGGATCGCTTCGCCGAACGCCGCGCGCAAGGCCGCAAGCCCGGGTGTTCCCGGCTCGACCACCCGGCGCGCCAGGTCGTCGGTATCGATCACCGGCACGCCGCGCCGGGCGAAGGCGTCGCACACCGCCGATTTGCCGGCGGCAATCCCGCCGGTGATGACAACGATCAGCGGCGGATCCGTTGACGGGCCGGCCATGGGTTATTGCAGGGTTAAGCCAATCGCGAGGCGCCCAGATACCAGGCGACGATCTGCTCGCCGTACAGCAACGCGATCCAACCGGCGAAGGCCAGGTACGGCCCGAACGGCAGCGGTTTGTCGCGGTGCATACGGCCGGTGAGCAACAGTGCTAGGCCGACCAGGGCGCCCGACAACGACGAGAGCAGGATCACCAGTGGCAGCATCGTCCAGCCGAGCCAGGCGCCGAGCGCGGCGAGCAGCTTGAAATCGCCGTAGCCCATGCCCTCCTTGCCGGTCAGCAGCCGGAACAGATGGAACACCGCCCACAGCACAATATAGCCCGCCGCGGCGCCGAATACGGCGCTGTGCAAGTCGGTGTACAGACTGCCGGTGTTGAGCAGGAGTCCCAGCCACAGCAACGGCAGCGTGATCGGGTCGGGCAGCATCTGGTGGTCGAGGTCGATCCCGGTGAGCGCGATCAGCGCCCAACTGAGAAGCAGCGCTCCGGCCAACGCATAGCCCCAGGGCACGACCGCGACCACGGCCAGCGTCACCGCCATCGTCAGGAATTCATAAACCGGGTAACGCCGACCGATCGGCGCCCGGCACGCCCGGCAGCGGCCGCGCAGCAACCCATAACTGACCAGCGGGATATTGTCGTAAGCCTTGATCGGCGTTTTGCACTGCGGGCAGTGCGAGGCTTCGACCACCAGACCGGGCGGGGGGGGTGTCTCCTCGACAGCCAAGCCCAAAAGTTCCCGCGCTTGCCGCCGCCAATCGTGCAGCAGCATGGCCGGCAGGCGCACGATCACGACATTCATGAAACTGCCGATCGCCAGGCCGAGCGCCGCCGCGAAGGTGTAGTAAAGCCAGGGGGTGGAGAGTAGATATTCCATGGCGCACCTGGGTGTTATTCTGAGCGCATCATATGCGATTTGCGCCGTGTGCACTCACCGGGCGGCGCGTGGTATTCAAAAAGAAAATCTATCGAAGTTTATTGGCAAAGAGACGTTTGACGCCTCGCGGGGGAAAGGCATGGTGCGTCGTGTCCATCCATGAAAACCTGCGATCAAATCACCGCCGCCATCTTGAACACCGGCAGGTACATCGCAATCACCATGCTGCCAACCATGGCGCCGATGACAACGATGATGATCGGCTCGAGTAGGCTGCTCAGCGCATCGACGGTGTTGTTGACTTCCTCTTCGTAGAATTCGGCGACCTTGAGCAGCATTTCGTCGAGCGAACCGGCTTCTTCGCCGATCGCCGTCATCTGGATCACCATCGGCGGAAAGACGCGGGTCTGCTGCATCGCCAGTTGCAACTGGTGGCCGCCGGCGACCGCTTCTCGCACGTCGTTGACCGCTTCCTCGTAAACGATGTTGCCGGTGGCGCCAGCCACCGTTTTCATCGCGTCGACGAGCGGCACGCCGGCCTTGAAGGTGATCGACAGCGTGCGTGCGAAACGGGCCAGCGCCGCCTTGCGCAGGACCTCGCCGATCACCGGCAGGCGAAGCAGGAAGCGGTCGAAGCCGCGGGCGAACGCGCGCGAGCGCTTGCGGGCTTGAATAAAAGCGATGACCGCCGCGACCGCGATGGCCAGATAAAGGTACCAGGTACTTTGCAGCGAACGCGACATGTTGACGATCAGCTTCGTGAAAAACGGCAGGTCGGCGCCGAAAGTGGAAAAAATCGCTTCGAACTGCGGGATCACCTTGACGAGCAGCAGAATCATGACCACGATCGCCACGGTAAAGACGGCGGCCGGGTAGTACATGGCCTTTTTGACTTTGCCTTTCAGACTTTCGATGCGTTCTTTGTAGGTGGCGATGGTATCGAGCACGGTGTCGAGCACGCCGGCCGATTCGCCGGCCTGCACCAGGTTGACGTACAGCTCGTCGAAATAATAGCTCTGCCGGGCCAGTGCCTCGTGCAGCGTGATGCCCGATTCGATGTCGTTTTTGATCGTCGAGACGAGCTTTTGCAGACGCGGATTTTCCGCCGCCTCGGCGATGATATTCAGCGACTGGACGAGCGGCACGCCGGCGTGCAGCATCGTCGCGATCTGGCGGCTGAATACGGCGATATCTTTGGGTTTGATGCGCTTACCGGCGGCGCCGAACAGCGGCTTCGGTTTGCGCTTGACCGTTTTCGGGTTGATGCCCTGGCGCAACAGTTCGGCGCGCACCAGGTTCTGGTTGCGGGCGACGCGCTCGCCTTTGAGTTTGACGCCGCGCTTGTCGGTCCCTTCCCACAGCCAGGTGATCTGTTCGGGTGTCGTTGCCATGACGTTTCCTTACTCCTTGGTCACACGATTGATTTCCAACAGGCTGGTGATGCCGTCGCGGACCTTGTTGAGCGCCGAACGGCGCAGGTCATTGATACCCTCCGCGGTGCACTGCTGCTGCAAATCCAAGGCGCTGCCGCCGTCGAGGATGATCCGTTCCATGTGTTCCGAGAGTGGCATCACCTGGTAGATGCCAACCCGGCCTTTGTAGCCCTCGTTGCACTGCGGGCAGCCGATCGGTTTGTAAATCTTCAGGCCGGCGGCGATTTCTTCGTCGCTGAAGCCGGCTTCCTTGAGCGCCGCCGGCGGCAGGTCGTCAATTTCCTTGCAGTCGTGCAGCCGGCGCGCCAGGCGCTGGGCGATCACCAGGTGCACCGACGAGGTGATATTGAACGATGGCACGCCCATATTGACCAGGCGGGTGATGCTCTGTGGTGCGTCGTTGGTGTGCAGCGTCGAGAGCACCAGGTGGCCGGTCTGCGCCGCTTTGATCGCGATCTCGGCGGTTTCCAGGTCGCGGATCTCACCGACCATGATGACGTCCGGATCCTGGCGCAGGAAGGCGCGCAGGGCGCGGGCGAAGGTCATGCCCTGGCGCGTGTTCTGCTGCACCTGGTTAATGCCGGGAACGCGGATTTCGACCGGATCTTCGGCCGTCGAGATGTTGCGCCCCTCGTCGTTGAGCAGGTTGAGCCCGGTATACAGCGTCACGGTCTTGCCGCTGCCGGTCGGCCCGGTGACCAGGATCATGCCGTAGGGTTTACCGATGGCGTCGAGGAATTTTTCTTTCTGCTCCGGCTCGAAGCCCAGGCTGTCGACGCCGATCTTGGCCTGTGAGGCGTCGAGGATGCGGAGCACGACTTTTTCGCCGAACAGCGTCGGGCAGGTGCTGACGCGGAAGTCCATCGACTTGCTCTTGGAAATCGTCAGCTTGATGCGCCCGTCCTGCGGCACGCGGCGCTCGGCGATATCGAGTCCGGACATCACCTTGAGGCGCGCCGCGAGGCGCGGGCCCATCTTGACCGGCCGTTTTTTCACGGTCCGCAACACCCCGTCGAGGCGCAGCCGGATGCGGTATTCGGTTTCGTAAGGCTCGAAATGGATGTCCGAAGCGCCGCGGCGGATCGCGTCGACCAGCACCTGGTTGACGAAACGGACGATGGGTTTGTCGTCGATGCCGCTTAAATCGTCGGCCGCATCCGGTTCCTCGCCGCTTTCGAAGCCCAGATCCTCGAGGCCTTCGTCCTCCTCGTCGTCCACTTCGATCGTGCCGCCGAGCCCGCCTTCGAGCGCCCGCTCGACGAACTGGCCGAGCTGATCGGCCGGCGCGACCAGCGGCGCGATCTGGAGGGTGGAATTGAAGGCGATTTCGTCGAGCGCCGCGTGGCTCGTCGGGTCGGCCAGGGCGAGATAGAGGAGATTGCCGCGCTTGAACACCGGCAGCGCCTGGTGGCGGCGAATCAGCTCTTCCTTGACGTCGCCGAGCGGCGCGGCGGCGAGGTCGAGGGCCGCCAGATCGACCAGCGGATAACCGAATTCAGAGGCCGCAACGCGAGCCAGCGCCCCGGAGGGCAAAAGCCCGGCGGAACTCAGGTGCGAGATCAGCGACCGGCCCTTGGTATTGGCCTCGTCGCACGCCGCCTGCGCCGCCTCGGCGGTCAAAAGCCCCTCCTCGACCAGCCGGCGCGCCAGCCCGGTCAGACGGGTGATCGATACGACTTCGTTCAGCATCACGCGAGCCTCCTCGGCAGGGCGCGGCCGCGAAACCGCATGGCCGAAGCGCCCCTACCGCTTGAGTTTAACCGGAAAATCGGTGAAATGTCGAAGCAACGGGTGTGCACGCAGCGGGTGATGCGCCTCGGCGCTCACCCCCGGCAGCTTGCCGGAACGTAGCGGACGTCACCGTCTTGGAGAGTACAGGCCCAGACAATCGGCTGTCCCGGTATCGGGGCACCGCCGGCACCGTCACCCGGCGTCAGCAGCAGTACCGGGTCGGTATCCGCGCCGGTATTGCGAGTCGTCACAGTAATCACCCCCGTGGCCGGGGCAATCGCGATAGACTCGACGTACGTCGAGCCGTTGAACGAAAAATCGGGGGGGTTCAAACTCGCCGCGGTTTGAAAAGTATCCGTGATCGCCAGCTTGACGGGGCCGGAAAGATACAGCGCCTCACTGACTTTCGTGCGAATGGTATAGTTTTGATAGGCGGGCATCGCCCAGGCAAGCAATATCGCGATGATGGCGATCACGATCATCAACTCGATCAGCGTAAAACCACGCTGGCATTCGGTTGGGCGGGTTCTGACTAACACCGGTTCTGCCTGATCGTTAACGATCGCCCCTGGCTCGGACGAGCCAGGGGCGATAAGGGCGCTTGCGTTGCCGCAAGCTGGTCAGTGACGTCTTTCTCCGGAGAGCAACTGATCAGTTGAACGTCACGCACTGTCGGTTACCCGCTGATGTTCGTGGCGGGCGCGGCAGCGCTTACGGAGTCGTCGTCGGACGGCACTCTGCCGGAACGTGTTTGGCAAGCGTCGCAGCGTCCTTCAAGCAATCCCATTCGACCACGTCATTTGCATTAGCCTGTGTCGGTGTAAAGACCAGAATCGGGTCAGGACTGCCACCTGTGTTTTGTGTGGTACAGGTAATCACGCCATTAGCACCGATCGCGATGCTGGCCACGTAATCGGGCACCCCGGACAACACGTAGCCGCTGTTAGCCGCAGTAACGGCAGTAAGGCTACCAAGCGACTGCGCCGTTTCCGAGACCGCCAGTTTGGCCGACGCGCTCAGGTTGATGCATTCTGCAACCTTAGTGCGAATGGTGTAATCCTGATACGCCGGAATGGCGATGGCCAGCAGGATGGCGATAATGGCGATCACGATCATCAGTTCGATGAGCGTGAAGCCGTGTTGTTTGCGAATCGTATTCATCTTGAATCACTCCTAAGTCGATTGATCAATCGTTGAACCCCGGGCCTCGTTCAGACGATATAGCAGCCCGGCGACGGCTTCCGTTCCTGGTTGCAGTCGGAAAAGGACATACAGATTCCGCGCCAAGCAGCCGGTCCGGCCCGCAAAATCAGTCATTTCACGACCGATATTCCGAATAAAATCAACAAGATAAGCGATCCTGAGCGCATCGGATCGATGGGGTTGCTGCGGGCTTCAAGCGACGGGCAGCGCTGACCCTTTTTGTCAGTTTATGCCGCTGTCCGTACCCGCCGGAGTGTTCTCCGGCCGGGAGATATCCCTGGCGGAGAGGGTTCCCCGACCCGCCAAGCGGGCCGGGGTTCAGGCCGAAACGATGGTCCCGGGGCGGCCCGGCCTGTGACGTGCCCCGTCCGGGATGGAGTATCCTCGCCAGTCCCGTATCGAATACCTTCATTTCGAACGCAGTAGCGCCGGCGGTTCAACGGCCGGCCGGCACTGCGCTCTGCACCGCCGCGGCGGGCGGGGCGGCGGCCACCGCCGGCGTGCCGCCGCCGTGCGTGATGTGCCAAAGCGCCGCATAGGCGATCAGCACCGCGGTCAAGCCAACCCGAATCCAAAGCCGGTTGTCCCTGTGTTTCATCGTCCACCTGTGGTCACTCATCCGAGCGTTCATCCCGATCACTCCTTGCCGTTGCCCGCCGTTGTGCTTCAGTGTGAGAGATGAATGTTTTATGCCATTTCGTTGGATCGTTCTCTAACCTATTGTTTTTATTTAACAAAGAGGGATCGCCATCCGCTCCGGCGAGCGCCGGGAAGTGACGCTGACCGCCCGGCTTGCCGTAACCCGTCACATTGTGCGGGTTTGTCACAAGGCCCTGGTTACAATCAGCGATCGTTTGACTGTGGGGAGATGGCGATGAGGTTCGAGGTGGTTTGGCGCCGGGTAATCGGGCCGGCGGGGTTGACGGTGTTGCTCGCCGGTTGCGGCGGCGGCGAAGTGCGGGACGAAACACCGGCCGCGACGGGCGGGGCGCGCAACGTGATCTTGTTGATCGGCGATGGGATGGGGGTCTCGACGGTGACGGCGGCGAGGATTCTGGCCGGGCAGCTTGCCGGCGGCAGCGGCGAGGAGAACTTGCTGTCGTTCGAGCGTTTCCCGCACGTCGCGCTGGCCAAGACCTACAACACCGACATGCAGGTGCCCGATTCGGCCGGCACGATGTCGGCGATGGTCACCGGCCGCAAGACCCGGGCCGGGGTGCTGTCGGTGGCGCCCGAAACGCCGCGCGGCGATTGCCGGATGGCGCAGCCGATGACCACCATCCTCGAAGCGGCCGAGCAGGCCGGCATGGCGACTGGTCTCGTCACCACGACGCGGATCACGCACGCCACGCCGGCGGCGCTCTATGCCCACGCCGCCGACCGCAACTGGGAGGACGACGCGGCGCTGCCGGCCGCGGCGCGCGATGCCGGCTGTGCCGATATCGCCCGGCAATGGGTCGAGTTTCCGGCCGGTGATGGGCCGGACGTGGTCTTCGGTGGCGGCCGCGCGCAATTCCAGTCGAAAATCGTCGCCGATCCCGAATACCCCGAGTACAACGGCCGCCGGCTCGACGGTCGCGATCTGATCCACGAATGGCAAAAACGCCGCCCGGGCAGCCGCTATGTCTGGAACCGGGCGAATTTCGAGCAACTCGATCTGACGGCGCCGGGGCCGATCCTCGGCCTGTTCGAGCCGTCGCACCTCCACTACGAACATGACCGCGGCGGCGACCGGGCCGGCGAACCGTCGCTCAGCGAGATGACCCGCGCCGCGATCGCGCACCTGACCGCCGACCCGGACGGCTTTTTCCTGATGGTCGAAGGCGGCCGGATCGACCACGCCCACCACGACGGCAACGCTTATCGCGCTTTGACCGAGACGATCGAGTTTTCCCGCGCCGTCGAGGTGGCCCTGGCCATGACCTCGCGCGACGATACCTTGATCGTCGTCACCGCCGATCACAGTCACGTCCTGGCGATCGCCGGCTATCCGGCGCGTGGCAATCCGATCCTCGGCAAGGTCGTCGGCATCGACGGGCGCGGCGCAAGACAAGCGGCGCCGGCCCCGGCCGCCGACGGCAAGCCATACACGACACTGGCTTACGCCAACGGCCCCGGCTACACCGCCGGCGGCGAACGGCCCGACCTGAGCGCCATCGACACCGCCGATCCCGACTACCGCCCCCTCGGCGGCGTACCGTTGGCGGCTGAAACCCACGGTGGCGAGGACGTCGCGGTGTACGCCATCGGCCCCGGTGCCGAAGCGGTGCACGGCGTGCTGGAACAGAACCGGATCTTCGACGTGCTGGTCGATGCCGCGCCCCGCCTCCGGGGTGACCACGGCACCGAATGACGCCGAGGTCTGGATTCCCGCGACTGTGTCAAGCACCAGAATGGGGAGACTTTCCGTGGATGCTTGACGGTGACATTTGCCGAGTTCAGAATCGGCGGTCAATACGGATTAAGAGACGTGACGATGAGCGACGATCGGCGCGTCAGGGATCGACCGGCTTGCATCGTTTTTAACGGCTTCGTGTTGTTCTTCGCCGGTGCGGTGGAGGGCGCCGGGACACCGTGGTTTACCGAGGTCACGTCGGCCGCCGGTATCGTCGCGCCACACGCGGCCGATCAACCTTCAACCGGGATTGCGATCGCCGATTTCGATCGCAACGGCTGGCCCGATATCTTTGTGACCGGTTATTTCGAACCCAACCGGCTGTATTTCAACCAGGGCGACGGCAGTTTCAACGAAAGCGCCACGGTGGCGGCGGAGGTCGCGCTGACCGGCGCGGCCTGCAGTGGCACGGCGGCAGCCGATTTCGACGATGACGGTTGGCCCGATCTCTATCTGGCGTGCAACGGCCGTAATTATCTGTTGCGTAACCTCGCCGGCCAGGGCTTTGCCGATGCCACAACCCCGGTCATCGACCACCCTGGACGCAGCGAGGCGGTCGCCTGGGGCGATTTGAACGGCGACGGCCGGCTCGACCTGTTCGTCGGCGCCCATCCCATCGCCTCACCGCCACCGGCCCCGCCGCCCGATTATTGTCATAACCCCGACGCCGCGGCCATCCCGCTCGCCGCGCGGGGCTGCGATCTGATCCTGCTCGGCGACGGGACCGGCGGTTTTACCGACATCACGTCCGGCCTCGATCCCCGGGCGCTCGATCGTTTAACACTGGCCGCGCAGTGGATCGACTACGACAATGACGGCGATGTCGATCTTTATGTTTTAAGTGATAAATTATTCGGCAACGTGTTGTGGCGCAACGACGGTCCCGGTTGCGGCGGTGTTTGCTTGACCGACGTTTCGTTTGCCACCGGCGCCGACCGCCCGGCCTACAGCATGGGCATCGCGGCCGGCGATTTCGACCGCGACGGCGACTTCGATTTTTATTACTCGAGCATCGGCGAGCAGGTCATGTTGGAAAGCCAGGTCGCCGGCGGCGCCGGCGGTTTTCTCGATATCACCGCCGAGGCCGGGACCACCTACCCGGCGATCGGTTGGGGTGCGGTTTTTCTCGACGCCGACCTCGACGGCTTCGAGGATCTCGCTTTGGCGGTCAGCGGCGGCGCACAAGGTACTCCGGTGGCGCGCAATCGGTTGTTCCACAATCTCGGCACCTGGACCGCGGGCGGCTTTTTCACCGATGTCTCGGTTGCCTCGGGCCTCGATGTCCCCCTGCCGACCGAGGCGGCGGCCCGGCTCGATTACGATCTCGACGGCCGGCCCGATCTCGTGCTCGGCCATTTCAATCAGCACTACGGCTTGTATCGCAATATCACCGGCGGCGCGAACCAATGGCTGGGCCTGGTGCTCGAAGGCGGCAGCGCGGCGGACGGCGGGCGGGTCAACCGCGACGCGCTCGGGGCGCGGGTGATATTGACCACGCCGGATGGGGCGATTCAGCTCCGCGAAAGCGCCAGCGGCGCTTCGCGCGGCTCGTCGCACGATCGGCGCCTTCATTTCGGTCTCGGGACTGACGATCGCGCCACGGTGCAGATCCGCTGGCCCGACGGGACGCTGGACGACCTCGGCGAGCGGGTGGCTGGCCGCTACTATTACCGCGTCTGGCCGCCGGCAGAAACGATTTTTGCCGACAGCTTCGATTAAGCCGCCAGCAACGCGCCGACGGCGGCGCTGTAGGCGCGGCGGCGGAACAGCAGTTGCCAGCGGTTGCCGCCGACCTGGCGCCAGAGGAACACGGCGCGCAACGCGCCGAGCAGCAGGGCGCGGATCAAGCTCTGGTTGTCGCGATCTTGCAGGTATTGCGGCAGGCCGCTGACCATGATGCGCGGCTCGGTGCCGCCGATATGCTGGACCCAGGCGTCGGCGAGTTGGCTGACGGTTTCGGCGCCGGCCGGGTTGTCGTGCGCCCCGCCGGTGCCGCCGATCAAGCGCAATTCGCGACCGAGCGCCTGCTGCGCCTCGGTGCGGCGGAGGAACTGCCGTTCCAGGCGCATCACGGCGATACCGAGGCGCAGCGGTTCGGGACGGCTGGCCCGGCCGCGCAACAGTTCGGCGAGGTAGCGCAAGCCGCCGGCAAGTTGGCCTGGTTCGGGGTAGACCGCGGCGACCGATACCGGGTCGAGATCGAGCACGGCGCCGAGACAGGCGCCGAGCGGTTCGGTCGCGCAGCGCCCGCGGCTGGCGATATCGTGGACCAGCACCGTACACTGGAACAGGGCACCGAGGGCCAGGGCCTGATCGTTCAGGGCCCGGTTGATCCGCTCCTCCGGGTTCAAGGCGCCGGGGCGTTGCTGCATTGGATCACTCCACCGCCGAGGCAAAGATCGCCATCATAGAGTACGACGGATTGGCCGGGGGTCACGGCCCGCTGCGGCCGGGTAAAGCTGAGCACGAGCCGGTCTCCCGCCGGGTCGAGCGTGACAACCGTGCACGGCTGGTCGATCTGACGGTAGCGGATTTTGGCCCACAGGCTGGCCCCCGGGGCGGGCGGCCGGGCGATCCAGTTCAACTCGGCGGCTTCCAGCCGATCGGCGAGCAGCGCCGGATGTTCGGGATCCTGGGCGACGACGATCGTGTTGCGCGCCGGATCCTTGGCGATCACATACCACGGCGCTTCGGGCGCGTCACGGACGCCGCCGATGCCGATCCCCTGACGCTGGCCGAGCGTGAAGCGGTGCAGGCCCTGGTGCCGCCCGAGTTGCCGGCCGCCGGGATCGACGATCGGCCCCGGTGTATCGGCGATGTAGCGGGCCAGAAACTCGCCGAGGCGCCGTTCGCCGATAAAGCAGATTCCGGTGCTGTCGCGCTTGGCATGGACCGGGATGCCGGCGGCTCGCGCCTCGGCCCTGACCTGGCGTTTGGTCCACTCGCCGAGCGGAAATTCGGCGTGCGCCAGTTGCGCCTGGCTGAGGGCGGATAGGAAATAACTCTGGTCCTTGTCCGAATCGCGTCCTTTGAGCAGGAAATGGACGCCATCCTCGGTGATCTTGCGGCAATAATGCCCGGTGGCGATCCGTCCGGCGCCGAGGTCGGCGGCGTGCGCCAGAAAAACGTCGAACTTGATTTCGCGGTTGCACAGGATGTCGGGATTCGGCGTCCAACCGCGACGGTACTCGGCGATAAAGCGCGTGAACACACGATCCCAGTATTCGGCAGCGAAATTGCGCGCATAAAATGGAATGCCGAGCCGCTCGGCCACCGCCTGGGCGTCGGCCGCGTCCTGTTCGGCCGGGCAGCCGGCCGCCTCATCCTCTTCTTCCCAGTTTTTCATGAACAGACCGGCGAGCGGCCGCCCCTCGCGGTGCAACAAGAAAGCGCTGAGCGACGAATCGACGCCGCCCGACATCGCCACCATGGTCAGATCGTTTGCCATGGAATCAATATGGGGGGATCGCCGGCGGCGGGCAAGCGTGTTCCCGTTCCCAGACACGTTCCCGGGCCCGTTGAATCCGCTGACCGGTGAGAGGAAAATAACATCATGGCAGCGCAGCGGCACGATGGCGGCACCGAGGTTCTCGAAAGCCCGCCGGAATTGATGGAACCGGCCTTGTACAAGGTCGTCCTGCTCAACGACGATTTCACGCCGATGGATTTTGTCGTCGAGCTTTTGATGCGTTTTTTCGGGATGTCGCTCGACCGCGCGACGCAGGTGATGCTCCACGTCCACACCCGCGGCAAGGGGATTTGCGGCGTTTACAGCCTGCAAGTGGCGGAAACCAAGGTGCAGCAGGTGACCGAGTTCTCGCGCCACCACCAGCACCCGCTGCAATGCACGCTGGAGGAGGCATGAGGCCCGCCTCATTCACCACCCCTCCTACTGCGGCGCCGCCAGGCCACGCACCTGGGGCGTTTCACTCGGTCGCGCATCCTCAACGTACAGGCAAGTACGCTTCCGGTGTGCTCGGTCGCGAAACGCCCCATCTGCGTGGCCTGACAGCGCCTCGTGACGAACCGGTGGTGAATAAGGCGGGATAAGCCCGGAGCCGGGCGGCTGGGCAGTGTGCAACAAAGCACTTGGCGGCGCGGTCTGCATTGCGTATAGTCGTCATATCCTGGCGGCCGGTCCGGGCGGGCCGTTCCGCCGGGTGTCCGGACGCCGATCTTGCAGGGTGCGAACATGTTCAACCGTGAACTCGAACAGACCATCAGCCAGGCTTACCGCCAGGCGCGGGAGGCGCGCCACGAGTTCCTGACGGTCGAGCACCTGCTGCTCGCCTTGCTCGGCAACGAGTCGGCGGCCGAGGTGCTGCGCGCCCTGAACGCCGATCTCGAACAACTGGCGATCGACCTGCGCGACGTGATCAGCGAAACGGTGATGGAGTTGGCCGGCGACGACGGCCGCGAAACGCAGCCGACGATCGGTTTCCAGCGGGTATTGCAGCGCGCCCTGTACCACGTCCAATCTTCCGGCAAGCATGAAGTGCAGGGTGCCAATGTGCTGGTCGCGATTTTCGGCGAGAAGGATTCGCACGCGGTCTGGCTGCTCGGCCGGCAGCGCATCACGCGGCTCGACGTGGTCAATTATCTGGCCCACGGCGTCAGGCCCGAGGCGCCGCAGCGCCTCGCCGAGACGCCGAAGCTGCCGGACGGCACGCCGGGTAAGGAAGAAGACCCGCTCAAGCAGTTCACCGCCAACCTCAACCAGTTGGCCCGCGACGACCGGATCGACCCGCTGATCGGCCGCGCCCGGGAAGTCGAGCGCGCGGTGCAGGTGCTATGCCGGCGGCGCAAGAACAACCCGCTGCTGGTCGGCGAGGCTGGGGTCGGCAAGACCGCCATCGCCGAGGGGCTGGCCCGGCTGATCGTCGAAGGCCGGGCGCCGGAGGCGCTCAAGGACGCGACGATCTACTCGCTCGACATGGGCGCCCTGCTCGCCGGCACCAAATACCGCGGCGATTTCGAGCAGCGCCTGAAAGCCGTGCTCGGTGCTCTGGGCAAGCAGAAAAACGCCATTTTGTTTATCGACGAGATCCATACCGTGATCGGAGCCGGCGCGGCGTCCGGCGGCGTGCTCGACGCCTCGAACCTGATCAAGCCGGTCCTCGGCAACGGCAGCCTGCGGTGCATCGGTTCGACCACCTACCAGGAATACCGCGGCATTTTCGAGAAAGACCGGGCGCTGGCCCGCCGCTTCCAGAAAATCGATATCGTCGAACCCAGCCAGGCCGAAACGCTGGAGATTCTGCACGGCCTGAAGGAGCGCTTCGAAGCGCACCACCAGGTGCGCTACAGCGACGCCGCGCTCGACGCCGCGGTGCAGCTCGCGGTACGCCACCTGCACGACCGGCAGTTGCCGGACAAAGCGATCGACGTCATCGACGAGGCCGGCGCGGCCGAGCGCCTGGTGCCGGCGGAACAGCGGCACGAGATGCTGGAAGCCGAACAGATCGAACAGGTGGTGGCCCGTATGGCGCGTATCCCGCCGCGCCGGGTCAGCCGCAGCGACCGCGAAACGCTCGGCGCGCTGGAGCGCGATCTCAAGATGACCGTCTTCGGCCAGGACGAGGCGATCGAAAGCCTGGCCGCGGCGATCAAGCTGGCGCGTGCCGGTCTCGGCGACGCCGAACGGCCGATCGGCTCGTTCATGTTCGCCGGTCCGACCGGGGTCGGCAAGACCGAAGTCAGCCGCCAGTTGGCGATGACCCTGGGCATCGAGCTGATCCGCTTCGACATGTCCGAATACATGGAAGCGCACAGCGTTTCGCGGTTGATCGGCGCGCCACCCGGCTACGTCGGTTTCGACCAGGGCGGGCTGTTGACCGAAGCGGTCAACAAAACGCCGCACGCCGTATTGCTGTTCGACGAAATCGAAAAAGCCCACCCCGACGTGTATAACGTGCTGTTGCAGGTGATGGACCACGGCAAGCTGACCGACACCAACGGCCGCGAGACCGATTTTCGTAACGTGGTGTTGATCATGACGACCAACGCCGGCGCCGAAGAACTGAGCAAACGGGCGATCGGGTTCACCTCGCAGGACGCGAGCAGCGACGGCATGGAAGCCCTCCGCCGGACGTTCCGCCCGGAATTCCGCAACCGGCTCGACGCCATCATCCAGTTCAAGCCGCTGGACGAGGCGACGGTGCTGAAAGTCGTCGATAAATTCGTCCTCGAACTCGAAAACCAGCTCGCCGACCGCCAAGTGACCCTTGAAGTCGATGCCGCGGCCCGCGCCTGGCTGGCACGCCACGGCTTCGACCCGGCGCTCGGCGCCCGGCCGATGAAGCGCGTGATCCAGCAGCACATCAAGCGCCGGCTGGCCGACCAGTTGCTGTTCGGCGAACTGGCCGGTGGCGGGGCCGTCAAAGTCGGAGTCGCGGCCGGCGGCACGGAACTGGAGATCACCAGCCGCGGCCCGGCGCCGGGCGCGCCCCCCAACGAAAAGCCCGCCGCCGTCGAAAAGGGCTGAGCCTGATCGAGCGGCGCCTTAAGCTGCTTGATTTTTCCCGCTGTATCGGGTAGCATTTCCGCTCTTTGGCAATCCCGATTCGAGCCGATTCATGAAAACATTCAGCGCCAAAGCCGGGCAGGTCGAACACCGCTGGCTGCTCGTCAATGCCGAGGGCAAAACGCTCGGCCGGCTGGCGACCGAGATCGCGCGCCGCCTGCGCGGCAAGCACAAAGCCGAATACACGCCGCACGTCGATACCGGCGATTTCGTTGTCGTTGTCAATGCCGAAAAAGTCGCGGTGACGGGCAAAAAGCTGGACGATAAGGTCTATCACTGGCACACCGGTTATATCGGCAACATGAAGCACGAGACGCTCGGCAAGCGCCTCGGCCGGCGCCCGGAGTTGGTGATCCACGAAGCGGTCCGCGGCATGCTGCCGCGCAACCCCCTCGGCCGGGCGATGATGCGCAAGCTCAAAATCTATGCCGGCGGCGAACACCCGCATGCCGCGCAACAGCCCGTTCCGCTTGAACTTTGAGAACACGATCGATGGCAACCGAACAATTTTACGGCACCGGTCGGCGCAAATCGTCGAGTGCCCGGGTTTTCCTCCGGCCCGGCGGCAACGGCCGGATTCTCGTGAACCACAAGCCGCTGGATGAATTTTTCGGCCGCGAGACGGCGCGCATGATCGTCCGCCAGCCGCTTGCCACCACCGAAAACAACGACCGTTTCGACATTTACGTAACCGTCACCGGCGGTGGCATTTCGGGCCAGGCCGGCGCGATCCGCCTCGGCATCAGCCGGGCGTTGGTCGAGTACGACGAAGCCCTGCGCGGCAAACTGCGCGGCGCCGGTTATCTGACGCGCGACGCGCGCGAGGTCGAGCGCAAGAAAGTCGGCCTGCACAAAGCCCGCCGCGCCACCCAGTACTCGAAACGCTGATCGTTCCCGGCTTCGCTCGCGGAGCTAAAAAATGCGCCCCCTCCCCGGCCCTCCCCCGCGGGCGGGAACCCACTTTGTCCCTTCCCCCGCTTGCGGGGGAAGGTTAGGA
>JRYH01001736.1_pt1 | contig 15855 bp, 16 predicted proteins | sample 235351 | NCBI WGS metagenome assembly JRYH01 (sample SAMN03074221, study PRJNA261480) | activated sludge metagenome | biome: Wastewater Treatment Plant; feature: Wastewater; material: Activated sludge; isolation source: activated biomass of a wastewater treatment plant treating wastewater... ... | reverse complement strand
GGCCACCGCGTCATCGAGATCGGCTGCGTCGAGATCGTCGACAGGCGGCTCACCGGCCGCCGGCTGCATCTGTACATGAACCCCGAGCGCGAGATCGACCCGGGCGCGCTCGAGGTCCACGGTCTGACGCTCGAGCGCCTGTCCGGCGAGCCGCGCTTCGCCGAAGTGGCCGACCGCATCGCCGAGTTCGTTTCGGGCGCCGAGCTGCTGATCCACAACGCGCCCTTCGACCTGGGCTTCCTCGACGCCGAGCACCGTCGGCTCGGGCGCCCGCCCTTCGAGAAGCTGGCCGTCGGCGTGGTCGACACGCTCGCGCTGGCGCGCGAGTTGCACCCCGGCCGGCGCAATTCGCTCGATGCGCTGTGCGAGCGCTACGCGGTCTCGAACGCGCACCGCAAGCTGCACGGCGCGCTGCTCGACGCCGAGCTGCTGGCCGACGTGTACCTGGCCATGACACGCGGCCAGGACAGCCTCGAGATCGCGCTGGGCGGCGGGGCGGACGCCCTGGGCGGCATCGACGGCGACGGCCAGTGGCCGCCGGCCGGCCTGCCGGTGCTCGCGGCCGACGAGGCCGAGCGGGCCGCGCACGAGGCGCTGCTCGCCGACATCGCGCGCGAGTCGAAGAAGCCGGCGCTCTGGACCGCGCTGGCCGCGACGCAGCAGTCGCCGCAGGCGGGCGGCTGAAGCCTGCCGCGGCCCGGCGCGGGCCGGGCGAAGGCCCCGGCGCAGGCGGGGGAGGGGGGCGGCGAATTCGACTAAACTTCGTGGTCACCCCGAAGGAACGCATGAAAGAACATCGTCACGCCCGTGCCCGCGAGCGCAAGGCGCACCTCTCTCCCGACGCGGAGCGGATGGTGGCGGCCGCGTTGGGGCTCGCCAACTCCGGCAGCAGGATCGAGGATCGCTTCTGGGAGGCCCAGCTCGCCGCCCGGATCGAGCGCCTGCTCGACAGCGGGCACATCCAGGCCGTCTACGATTCGCTCGACCGCCTGCACCAGACCGACAGCGAGGCCTATGGCGCGCTGATCGAGGCGGTCGAAGAGGCCGCCGAAACCGTCTGCGCGGAGATCGACGGCCAGCGCTGGGACATGCTGCTGGTGGCCGCCCCGCTGGTGGTCTGGACCCGGTTCAGGATCCCGTCCGGCCCGCTGCCGGCCGAGGCCGCGCAGGCCCTGGCGGCGCATTGGCAGGCGCACGTGCTGTCGCGCCCCGCGCGCTTCCGGATGTCGCCCTGCCTGTACAGCATCGACCAGCTGCCGCGCGACTTCGGCGAGCTGCGCCGGGTCACCCGCAAGCTGGGGCTGGCGGCGGTGAGCGGACAGGCCGCCAAGCTCGACCTGAAGACCCTGCCCGAGACCGCCGAGATGCTGGCGGATTCCCGCTTTCTGCTCGGCGTGGTTGCCGTGCCCTCGGGCGCGCCGCTGTTCCGCTGGCAGGAGTCGGAACCCGGCGACCACGCCAGCCGCGTGCAGTGCCTGGAGCAGTGGATCGCGCAGGCGCGGCCGAACATCGAGCCCCTGCTGCCGGGCTGTGGTTTCGAGTGCCTGCTGCCCGATGCCTTCCACCTGAACCTGCGCGAGTCCGACCGGCGGGTCCGCCCCTATTCGATCCGCGCGGCGGTCCACTACCTGACCCATGCGTTGGACATCGAGCCGTCGCAGATTCGCGCCACGGTCGCGCCCTTCGGCGACGAGCGGGCGGACGAGTACCGGATCGGCCTGAGCGTGGGCGAAGACGACGAGGACGTCGCCCACGGGATCGTCTGGCCCTTGCTGGGCGCCGAGAGCGAGGACGACGAGCCGCCGCCGCTCGAGCAGATCCGCGAGGTGCTGCGCGAGGTCGGTGTCGCCGAGATGCGGCTCTGGCCCGACCTGACGGAGCCCGAGTTCTGCGAGGACTGCGGGGTGCCGCTCTACCCCAACGGCAAGGGCGAGGTGGTCCACGCCGAAATGCCCGGCGACGTGGAGCCCGATTCCACGCACTTCCACTGAACGCGTGAATAAATCTACTGCGCGGTCCGATCTCGCGCCTGCGATGCTCGCCGTACGCCTTCGTACGGCTGCGCTTCTCGGCGCGACCTCGAACCGCTCGCTACGATTTCTTCACGCGTTCCGGGCTGGGGCGTCGCGCTAAGGCTGCTTCTTCAGTTTCGCGGCGGCTTCGGCGATCCGGTCGTCGAGGTAGGCGCCGTAGAAGTCGGCCGACTGGTAGCCGAGCAGGCGCTCGGCGAGCTCGCCCTCCGGGCCCAGGAAGGCCACGGTGGGCGCGAAGCGCACCCCCATTGCCTTGGCGATCCCGGCCGGGGTCTCGCCGTCCGCGAAGGGCTTGCGATCGAGCAGGTCGAGTTCCACCACGATCACCCCCAGCTTCTGCTGGTCGCGCGCCAGGTAGCGCAGGTGGTCGCGTCGCACCAGTTCGCACCAGGCGCAGCCCACGCTCGAGAACATCAGCACGATCGGGCGGCCGGTGGCCCGGCTCTCGGCCAGCACCGCCTTCCACGATGCGGGGCGGGGAAGGGCGAGCTTGGTGTTCTTCCAGACCCCGGCCGGTGCCGAAGCGGCGGGTGCGCCGGCGGCGGGTCGGGTGGCGTCGGGGCCGCCCGGCGTTGCTCCGGAGGCCGCTCCAGGGGCCGCCCCGGCGGCAGGGGCGAGCAAGGCGATCGCGAGTGCGGCTGCGATCGAGAACGAGCTCGCTGACAGTGAAAAGGGCCCGGGAAAATCGCGATGTGACATTTGAAAAGAATACCCCGCGGGTCGAGTTTATCGCTGCTTGACCATATGCGCATATGTGCATATAGTCCCGCCGACTGCGAATTCTGATCAAAGTCAAGCGCAGTGTCGAGGAGATCTCCCATGGACGAGCTCGGCCAGGTTTGCGAGGCCGTTTCACGCTACTTCACGCTGCTGTCGGAGCCGATGCGGGTGCGAATCCTGCATGCGATCTGCCAGCAGGAGAAGACCGTCTCGGAGATCGTCGCGGAAACCGGCGCCACCCAGACCAACGTCTCGCGTCACCTCAGCACGATGCATCGCGCCGGCGTTCTCACCCGCCGCAAGGACGGGAACTTCATCTACTACGGCGTCGGCGACAGCGCGCTGACCGAGATCTGCCGCACCGTGTGCGTGCACATCGCGTCCCGCGACGAGGACGACGCCGGCCGAAACAGCCTGCTGGCGATCGCAAAGGATCTCGATCCGGCGTTCTCCAGGGCCCCCCTCGCCAGGAACGGCAAATCCCCCGGTGCCACGCAAGGCACTTCCCAGCTGTCTGCCGACCTCCCTCCGGGGGGCGGTATCCGGAGTACCGAATGACCGACCGCAATCCGACCCCGGGCCGAATCCAGAAGGCTCCGGAGAACTTCCTGTCGCCCGAGAAGATGGAACAGGCGCGTCGCGCGCGCCGCTCCTTCATGGGCAAGGCGCTCGCCATGGGCGCCGGCGCCAGTGCGGCGACGGTCGCCGGTGCGGCCCGGGCCGACGATCCCGCCATCGTCAAGCTGCCGGCGCACACGACCGGCCTCGGCCAGCCGGTGGCCGCCCGCGGCTACGGCTCGCCGTCGCAGTGGGAGCGCAACCTGCAGCGCCGCGAGAGCCCGGGCCTGACGCGCGTGTCGGCCGCGTCGGTCAGCTTCACGCCTCTGCAGGGCATGTTCGGGATCATCACGCCGAACGGGCTGCACTTCGAACGTCACCACCAGGGCTGGTGGGACATCGATCCCAGCCAGCATCGGCTGATGATCAACGGCCTGGTCAAGGAAGCTCGCGTCTTCACGATGGACGAGCTGATGCGCCTGCCCCAGGTCTCGCGCATCCACTTCATCGAGTGCGGCGCCAACACCGGCATGGAGTGGGGCAACGTCGCGGTGCCGACCGTCCAGTACACGCACGGGATGCTGTCCTGCTGCGAGTACACCGGGGTGCTGCTGTCCACGCTGCTCGACATGTGCGGCGCCGACACGAAGAAGGGGCGCTACGTGCTGGCCGAGGGCGCCGACGGCTCGTCGATGACCCGCACGATCCCGATGGCCAACGCGCTCGACGACGTGATGATCGCCTGGGCGATGAACGGCGAGATGCTGCGCCCGGAGAACGGCTACCCGCTGCGCCTGGTGGTCCCCGGCATCCAGGGCGTGTCCTGGGTCAAGTACCTGCGCCGCCTCGAAGTGGGTGACAAACCCTATGACGCGAAGGACGAGGTGCTGCACTACGTGGACCTGATGCCGGACGGCACGCACCGCCAGTACACCTCGCTGCAGGAGGTCAAGTCGGTCATTACCACGCCGTCGGGTGGCCAGGTGCTGCTCGACAAGGGCTACTACAACGTGACGGGCCTGGCCTGGTCGGGCCGCGGCCGGATCAAGCGCGTCGACGTTTCCTTCGACGGCGGTCGCAACTGGCGCACCGCGCGCCTCGAGAACCCGGTGCTGCCGAAGGCGCTGACGCGCTTCAACGTGGACTGGGTGTGGGACGGGTCGCCGGCCGTGCTCCAGAGCCGCGCGATCGACGAGACCGGCCACGTGCAGCCCCGCCTGAACCAGCTGCGGGCGGTGCGCGGCACCCGCTCGATCTATCACAACAACGGCATCCAGTCGTGGAAGGTCGCCGAAAGCGGCGAAGTCTTCAACGTGCAACTGAACTGATCGGCCGCGGACGAGGAAATGCGAAACATGTTCATGAAACTCGAGCGCGGCGCAATCGTTGCCGGCATCATCGCTGCGGCGATCGGCCTGTCGCCGATCGCCGCGCACGCGCAGTCGCAGACCAAGGCGCAGCCAGCGCCGGCTCCCAAGCCCTGGGCCGACATCGGGCGGGCCGCCACGCCCAACGAAGTCAAGGCCTGGGACATCGACGTGCGCGCCGACTTCAAGGGCCTGCCCCCGGGATCGGGCTCGGTCGACCTGGGCATGGAGGTCTGGGAGGCCAAGTGCGCGTCGTGCCACGGCACCTTCGGCGAGTCCAACGAGGTGTTCACGCCCATCGTCGGCGGCACCACCAAGGAAGACATCAAGACCGGGCGGGTGGCCAACCTGCTGCGCCCCGACTACCCGCAGCGCACCACGCTGATGAAGCTCTCGCAGGTCTCGACCCTGTGGGACTACATCAACCGCGCGATGCCCTGGAACGCGCCGAAGTCGCTGACCACCGAGGAGGTCTACGCGGTGACCGCGTACATCCTGCATCTCGGGGAGATCCTGCCCGCCGACTTCGTGCTTTCGGATAAGAATATTGCCGAGGTGCAAAAGCTGTTGCCCAACCGCAACGGCAAGGCATTCTTCGAGCCGCTGTGGCAGGTCGCCAGCAAGCCCGACGTGCAGGGCGACGCCTGCATGAAGGACTGCAAGACCGGCAGCGACATCCGCTCCATCCTGCCCGAGTTCGCGCGTGATGCGCACGGCAACCTCGTCGCGCAGAATCGCGTGGTCGGTCCGGTCCGCGGCGCCGACACCGCGCGTCCGCCGCTCGAGGCGCTGTCCGAGGCCGGGAAGGTGGTCGAGGCCGCTCGCGCTACCATCGTGGGCGCCGGCGCCACCGCTCCGGCGGTGGCCGTCGCGCCGAAGCTGGCTTCGGCGGCGCCGTCGGCCCAGGGCGAGAACGGCGGCAAGCCGCCGGCGCAGCTCGCGGTCGAAGGCAACTGCATGGCCTGCCACGGCGTCGACAACAAGCTCGTCGGTCCGTCGTTCCGGCAGGTCGCCGACAAGTATCGCGGCACGCCCGGCGCAGCCGCGCTGCTGGCCGGTCGCGTGAAGAACGGGGGGCAGGGCGTGTGGGGGCAGGTTCCGATGCCGGCCAACGCCACGATTCCCGAGGACGACATCCGCCGCATCGTCGGCTGGATCCTGGACGGTGCGCCCTGAGCGCTCCACTGAAGCGCCGGCGCGCGAGCGCCGGCATTGTTACCCAACCGAAAGGCGCTCAGGCGTCAGTCACTCAGCAGCTCTCGAAGGGAGACGACAGATGAACGAAAATCGTCGCACGACATTGCAGGTCGCCGGCGGCGCGGGCCTCTACGCCGCGCTGGTGTCGATCGGCATGCTCAAGCCGGGCATCGCCTCGGCGCAGGCGTTCGACCGGGCCGCGTTCCAGGCCAAGGGAATCGCCGACACGCTCAAGGCGCTCGGGGCAGCCGATGCCACCGAGTCCAAGGACGTGACCATCGTTTCGCCCGACATCGCCGAGAACGGCGCGGTCGTGCCGGTGGGCATCCGCAGCGGGGTGGCCAAGACCCAGATGATGGCCCTGCTCATCGACAAGAATCCGAACGCCCTGGCGGCCGCCTACGACCTGCTCGAAGGCGCGGCGCCCGAGGTCAACATGCGGGTCAAGATGGGCCAGAGCTCGGACGTCGTCGCGGTCGTCAAGGCCGACGGCAAGTTCTACATGGCCCGCAAGGAAATCAAGGTCACGCTCGGCGGCTGCGGCGGCTGATCGCCGGCCCCGTCACGCATCGATACCGAACACTGGAGAGAAGTCATGGCAGATCCGATGAAGATCCGCGCGAGCGCCAAGGATGGCGTCGTCGACGTGCGCGTCCTGATGGCGCACGAAATGGAAACCGGCCAGCGCAAGGACGCTTCCGGCAACGTGGTCCCGGCCTGGTTCATCAGCGACGTCACCGCGTCGCTGAACGGCAAGGAGGTCCTGAAGGCCCACTGGGGCCCGGCGATCTCGAAGAACCCGTACCTGCAGTTCAAGATCAACGGCGGCAAGGCCGGTGACAAGGTCACCGTGAGCTGGGTCGACAACAAGGGCGACAAGCGGACCGACGAGACGACGGTCAGCTGAAGCAACGGATCGGGCGAGAGGACGTCGCGCCTGCCAGGGCGATTGCCCTGTCGCCTGGCTTCGTTCCTGGCGGCCGGCGCCTTCGTGGCCGGCGGCCCGAGTTTTCCGAGAAGACAGAGAATCAACGACGAGGAGGGAACTTCCCGATGAAAAGACTTCAGAAGAAGTCCGCGATCGCGATCGCGCTCGGCGTTTCCGTGCTGACGATGGCGCCCGCCATCGCGCAGACGGACACCCAGGCGGAGATCGAGCGCTATCGCGAGATGCTCCAGGACGGCAACCCGGCCGACCTGACCGTCATGAAGGGCGAGGCGCTGTGGAAGGAGAAGCGCGGCCCGAAGAACGCGAGCCTCGAGAAGTGCGACCTGGGCAAGGGGCCGGGCGTGGTCAAGGGCGCATACGCGGAGCTTCCGCGCTACTTCGCGGATGTCGATGCGGTGATGGACGCCGAGTCGCGGATCGTGCACTGCATGGTCACGCTGCAGGGCTTCGAGAAGGCCGAGGTCATCAAGAAGCCTTTCTCGGGCGCGGGCCAGAAGGCCACCGACCTCGAGGCGCTTGCCGGCTACGTCGTGGAGGAGTCGCGTGGCATGCCGGTCAACCTGCCGCAGAACCATCCGAAGGAAATCGCGGCCTATCAGCGCGGCGAGCGGACCTTCCACTACCGCGGCGGCCCCTTCGACTTCTCGTGCGCTTCCTGCCACGAAGGCGAGGGCAAGCGGATCCGCCTGCAGGACCTGCCCGACCTGACGCAACCGGGTCCGGCGCAAAAGGCCTTCACCACCTGGCCGGCCTACCGGGTCTCGCAGGGCGCGCTGCGCACCATGCAGTGGCGCATGAACGACTGCTTCCGGCAGCAGCGTTTCCCCGAGCTGAAGTACGGTTCCCAGACCTCGATCGACCTGATCACCTATCTGGGTGTCACCGCCAAGGGCGGCAAGATGGATTCCCCGGCGATCAAGCGATGAGGAGGCCGACGATGAATGCACACTGGAAGGTTCTCGTCGGCGGCGCGGCTGTCGTGCTCGCCGGCTGCACGGCCATGCCTGGCGGGGTCAGCGACGAGGATGTCGCGGCCACGATCAAGGCTTCCTTTGCCGAGAAGGGCATTGCCAAGCTGGACCGGCTCGACCAGTCCGAGATGCAGAAGCAGTGCAGCGCCTACTCGGGCAAGGAGATCCCCGCCTCGGTGAAGGAGAGCATCGAGAAGGCTGCCCTGGCCGCGGTCAAGTACCCGGCTGACGGCAAGTACCTCGGCGACTGGAAGGAAGGCGAGAAGGTCGCCCAGAGCGGTCGCGGCCTGCAGTACAACGACACGGCCAAGACGGTCGCCGGCGGCAACTGCTATGCCTGCCACCAGCTGACCAAGGAGGAGATCTCCTACGGCAACCTGGGCCCGTCGCTGTACAACTACGGCAAGCTGCGCGGCGACTCCGAAGCCATCGTGAAGTACACCTGGGCGCGGATCTGGAACTCGCATGCCTTCGCGGCCTGCAACCACATGCCGCGCTTCGGCGCCGCCGGCATCCTGACGGAGAAGCAGCTCAAGGACGTGATGGCCTTGCTGCTCGACCCGAAGTCTCCGGTCAACAAGTAAGCAGCACCCGATCGGCCGGCGCTTCCGCGAGGCCCGGCCGATCTCTTTCGATTCGACACCCCGCAGTTCCCGAAACGCCTCCGCGACCGACACAATGCTGAACAGAAGAGAATTCCTCCAGATCCTCGCTACCGCGTCGGCCGCGGGCATGTCGCTGCCGGCCTTCGCATCGAGCGACGCCAAGGCCGGAGCGCTGTACGACATTCCGAAGTTCGGCAACGTCAGCCTGTTGCACTTCACCGACTGCCACGCGCAGCTGCTGCCGATCTACTTCCGCGAGCCCAGCGTCAACATCGGCCTGGGCGACGCGCGCGGCCGCGCGCCGCACCTGGTGGGCGAGCACCTGCTGAAGGCCTTCGGCGTCAAGCCGGGCTCGGCCGAGGCGCACGCCTTCACCTACCTGGACTTCGAGGCCGCGGCCCGCACCTACGGCAAGGTTGGCGGCTTCGCGCACCTGTCCACGCTGGTCAAGCGCATGAAGGCCTCGCGGCCCGGCGCACTGCTGCTCGATGGCGGCGACACCTGGCAGGGCTCGGCCACCGCGCTGTGGACCAATGCCCAGGACATGGTCGACGCCTGCAAGCTGCTGGGCGTGGACGTGATGACCGCGCACTGGGAGTTCACCTACGGCGAGAAGCGGGTCCAGGAGATCATCGAGAAGGACCTGAAGGGCCACATCGACTTCGTGGCGCAGAACGTGCGCACGACCGATTTCGAGGACCCGGTCTTCCCCTCGCACGTGATCAAGCAGATCAACGGCGTGCCGGTGGCCATCATCGGCCAGGCCTTCCCCTACACCCCGATCGCCAACCCGCGCTACATGGTGGCCAACTGGAGCTTCGGCATCCGCGACGAGGACCTGCAGAAGGTCGTCGACGAGGTCCGCGGCAAGGGCGCGCAGGTGGTGGTCGTGCTGTCGCACAACGGCATGGACGTCGACATCAAGATGGCCTCGCGCGTCACCGGCGTCGACGCGATCATGGGCGGCCACACCCACGACGGCGTGCCGCAGCCGGTCATGGTCAGGAACGCCAAGGGCACCACGCTGGTCACCAACGCCGGCTCGAACGGCAAGTTCCTCGGCGTGCTCGACTTCGACGTGAAGAACGGCAAGGTCGCCGACTTCCGCTATCGCCTGCTGCCGGTGTTCTCGAACCTGCTGCCGGCCGACAAGGCCATGCAGGCCTACATCGACAAGGTGCGCAGCCCCTTCAAGGCCAAGCTCGAGGAGACCCTCGCGATCACCGAGGGCCTGCTCTACCGCCGCGGCAACTTCAACGGCACCTTCGACCAGCTGATCCTCGACGCGATGATGGAGGTCAAGGGCGCCGAGATCGGGTTCTCGCCCGGCTTCCGCTGGGGCACCTCGATCCTGGGCGGCCAGGCGATCACCCGCGAGCACGTGATGGACCAGACGGCCATCACCTATCCGTACACCACGCTCACCGACATGTCGGGCGAGATGATCAAGACGGTGCTCGAGGACGTCTGCGACAACCTGTTCAATCCCGACCCGTATTACCAGCAGGGCGGCGACATGGTCCGCGTGGGCGGCCTGGAGTACACCTGCGACCCGATGGCCGACATGGGCAAGCGCATCGTCGACATGCGCCTGAACGGCAAGCCGATCGACGCGAACAAGACCTACAAGGTGGCCGGCTGGGCGCCCGTCGCCGAAGGCGCCAAGGGCGAGCCGATCTGGGAAGTCGTCGAGACCTGGCTGAAGGCGAAGAAGACCGTGTCGCCGCGCAAGGCCAACCTGCCGCGCCTGGTCGGCATGGACGGCAATCCCGGGATGGCCTGACGCGATGAAGCGCCGCGACTGCCTCGGCATGATCGGCGGCCTGTCGGCCGGCGCGCTGGCGAGCGCCTGGCCTTCGGCGCCGGTGCTCGCGGCGCCGGCCGCGCCGGCGATCGGCAGCGCGGTTTCGCTGCCCGCCGCCCGGCTGCTCGACGGCAGCGAGCTGCCCGCCTCGCACTGGAAAGGCAAGGTCGTCGTCATCGAGCTGTGGGCGACCTGGTGCCCGTTCTGCGCCCGGCAGAACCCGCACCTGGACAAGCTGCATCGGGCCAACCGCGAGCGCGGCCTGGAAGTGATCGGTCTGTCGATCGACCGCGACCCCGAAGCGGTGAAGAAGTACATGGCCGAGCGCGGCTACCAGTTCCACGTGGCGATGTTCGACGAGAGCTGGCGGGCCGCGATCGGGCGACCGAAGGGCCTGCCCATCGTCTGGGTCGTCGACCGCGACGGCAAGCTGGCGAAGCTGGAGATCGGGGAGCTCTTTCCCGAGGACATCGCCGAATTCGCGCAACTGATCTGAACGGAGGCCGCACATGGCATCGATGAAGTCGTCTCATTCCCGCGGACCGGCGATCGCGGTCGCCGCCCTGGCCCTCGGCCTGGCGGCCGCCGCGCTGCCGCAGGACGCCGCCGCGCAGGGCCTGTTCTCCAGCCGCAGCCTCACGCTGGAAACCGCCACCAAGGCGGCCCAGGCCGCGCTGGAGTCCTGCCGCAAGGCCGGTTACCAGGTCGGCGTGGCGGTGGTCGATCGCGCCGGCGTGCCGCAGGTGTTCCTGCGCGACCGCTTCGCCGGCGCGCACACGGTGACCGTGGCCGCCGACAAGGCCTGGACCGCCGCATCGTTCCGGATCCCCACGACCGATCTCGGCAACGAGACGCAGGCAGGCAAGGCGATGAGCGGCATCCGCAACACGCCGCGGGTCATGGCGATCGGCGGCGGTCTGCCGATCGAGGCCGCCGGCTCCACGGTCGGCGCAATCGGCGTCTCGGGCGCCCCGGGCGGCGAAGCCGACGACGCCTGCGCCAAGGCCGGCATCGACGCGATCCTGATCGACATCGAGATGTGATGACCGGACTGCCCCGCGCGGCCCGGGTGCTCGCGGCAGGCATCGCGGTCGTCGCGGTGCTCGCCGCGCCCGCCAGCCTGTCGGCGCAGGCGTCGGCGGCCACCTCGTCGGCGGCCGTCGCGCCGGACACGGCGCCGGTCACCGTGGACCTGCGGCCGCAGCAGCTGACCGGGCGCGTCTGGTGGGTCGAGGGTCTGCAGGGCGCGGTATCCCTCGAGAACCAGGGCTTCAACTCCAACGCGGGCTTCGTCGTCACCGACGAGGGCGTGGTCGTCTTCGATGCGCTCGGCACGCCGGCGCTGGGCGCGGCCCTGCTCGCGGAGATCCGGGGAGTCACCGACAAGCCTGTCACGCGGGTGGTGGTCAGCCACTACCACTCCGATCACTTCTACGGCCTGCAGGCCTTCAAGGAAGCCGGCGCCGAGATCTGGGCGCACGCGAAGGTCCGCGACTACCTTGCGAGCGACGCGCCTGTCGAGCGGCTCGCGGAGCGCCGGCAGTCGCTGGCGCCCTGGGTCACGAAGTCCGCGCGGATCGTGCCGCCCGATCGCTACATCGAGGGCGAGGCTTCGTTCGAGCTGGGCGGAGTGCGCTTCCGCCTGTTCTCGGCCGGCCCCGCGCACACCGCCGAGGACCTGATGATGCTGGTCGAGGAAGACGGCGTGCTGTTCGCCGGCGACCTGATCTTCGCCGGCCGGGTGCCCTTCGTGGGCGACGCCGACAGCCGCGCCTGGCTCGCCGCGCTGGACAGCCTCGCGCAGCGGACCCCGCGTTTCGTGGTCACCGGACACGGTCCGGCCTCGCGCGATGCCGGCGCCGACATCGCGCTGACCCGCGACTACCTGCGCTACCTGCGCCAGGAAATGGGCAAGGCAGTCGACGAGTTCCTCACCTTCGACGAAGCCTACGCGCGCACCGACTGGTCGCGCTTCAGCGGGCTGCCGGCCTTCGACGATGCCAACCGGCGCAACGCCTACAACACCTTCCTGCTGATGGAACGCGAGCTGCTCTCCGGCGCGCGCTGAGCCCGGGCTGCGTCGGCGGCGGCAGTCGGAGGCTGCACGGGCGCAGATCCGGCACAATTCGGGGCATGGCAAGTCATCGGAAGATCGCCCGGAGCGGCGCGTGGATGGGCGCCGGGATGATCGATGCCCGGATCGCAGGCGTCTCCCTGGCCTGCGCGCTGGGCATGCTCGCAGCGGCCGGTTCCGCGCTCGGGCAGGCACCCTCGGCGCGGGAGCGCTGCCTGCTCGATCGGCTGCAGGCGGCGGCGCCCGGCGTCACGGTCGACGAGGTCAGGCGGGCCTGCGCCGGCGTCGAGGGGCTCGGTCCTGAGACACCCGGTCCGCAGGCGCCCGATCGGCAGGGACCCGGAGCCGTTCCGCCGCTGGCGGTCGCGCGGCCGGCGCCCGAGCTGAGCAGTTCGCCGGCGGAGCGCCGCATCGTGAGCGAGTCCCGGCTGTGGGACGAGCGCTTCGCGCTGCTGCCGCATCGACCCAACTACCTGTTGCCTTTCGCGCACGCCAGCGGCGCCCCCGGGTCGGGCGGCGGCGACATCCAGCGCAACGAGGTGAAGTTCCAGGTCAGCTTCAAGCTTCCGCTGATGCCGCCGCTGTTCGAGGGGCGGGCAGGGCTCTTCTTCGCCTACACCGGCCAGGCCTGGTGGCAGGCCTACAACGAAGAACGCTCGTCGCCGTTTCGCGAATACAGCCACGAGCCCGAAGTCTTCGCCGCATGGCGGCCCGCGCTGGGCCCGATCCTGGGCTGGACGCCGCGCGTTGCCAGCGCCGGTTTCGTGCACCAGTCGAACGGCCGCTCGGGCGAGCTCTCGCGCAGCTGGAACCGGCTCTTCGCCGAGCTGACGCTGGACCGGCCCGACGGCTGGTGGCTGTCACTGCGGCCCTGGTGGCGGATTCCCGAAGACGCGAAGACCTCTCCAGAATCGCCGGACGGCGACGACAATCCGGACATCCAGCGCTACGCCGGCGACGGCGAACTGCGCCTGGGCTACGCCGCCGGCCAGCAGCGCTGGACGCTCACGGCGCGCCGCGGGCTGCGCGAGGGCGGCAAGGGTGCGGTCCAGCTCGACTGGAGCCGCCCCACCGGCTTCAGCCCGCAGCTGCGCTGGTACGTGCAGTTCTTCGACGGCTACGGCGAGAGCCTGATCGACTACCGCGCGCGCCTGCAGCGGATCGGCTTCGGCGTGATGCTGAACGACTGGTACTGAACCGGCTGCGACCGTGCTGCCGCCGCCCCGGGTCGCGCAGCCCTAGAAAGTCGACCAGCCCGGTTCCTCGTGGTCGAGCATCCGCTTGATCGACGCGAAGTACATGTCGCTCTGCTGGCGCTCGCCGTCGACCTGCTCGGCCACCCGCGCCGCGAGCGCGTCGTCGACGATGCGCAAGGGCTTGCCGGCGGCGGCCTGGGTGGCCAGCACCTGGTGCATGCAGGCGCGTTCGAGGTAGTAGAGGTCGTCGAAGGCCCAGGCCATGTTCGGGCCCACGACGGTCACGCCGTGGCTCGCCATGAACATCACGGTCTTGCCGGCCAGCTGCGAGGCGATCCGCCTGCCCTCGTCGTCGTCGAGCGCCAGGCCCTCGTAGCGGTCGTCGTAGGCCACCCGCCCGTGGAAGCGCAGCGCGTTCTGGCCCGCCATCAGCAGGCGGCCACCCTCGACCAGCGTGAGCGCGGTCGCGTAGGGCATGTGGGTGTGCAGCACGCACTTCGCGTGCGGGTTCATCCGGTGGATCCAGCTGTGGATGAAGAAGGCGGTGGGCTCGAGGGGATGCTTGCCGTCGAGCAACTGGCCGTCGCCATCGATCAGCAGGATGTCGCCCGCGCAGACTTCGCTCCAGTGCAGCCCCTGCGGGTTGATCAGGTAGCGGCCGCTGTCGATTTCGAGGCTGAAGTGGTTGCAGACGCCTTCGTTGAGGCCGCAGCGGGCGGACCAGCGCAGCGTGGCGGCCATGTCGAGCCGGCCTTGCCGGACCTTCTGTTCGAGGCTCATGCGTGAGGGTTCCGTGATGGGAGGGCGAGGCCCGAGTGTAGCAACCCGGCGCGCCCGGAATGCCGCGCAAGCGCCTGCTGTCGCGCGCCGCGCGCCTTCAGTCCGCGACCCGGCCGCGCATCGCCTTGATCCGGCCCCGTTGCACCTTCTCGTCGACGCGCCTGCGCTGCGAGGCGCGGGTGGGACGGGTGGGCAGGCGCTCGGGCATCACCCGCGAGGCGGCATCGATAAGCGCGTGGAGCCGGGCCAGCGCGTCGTCGCGGTTCTTCTCGAGGCTGCGGTAGCGCTGCGCCTTGATCACCACCACGCCGTCGCCGGTGATACGGTGATCGGACAGGCCGAGCAGCCGCTCCTTGACCGCGTCGGGCAGCGAGGACGCGCGGATGTCGAAGCGCAGCTGGATCGCGTTCGACACCTTGTTGACGTTCTGCCCGCCGGGGCCTTGCGCGCGGATCGCGGTGAACTCGATCTGCGAAGCCTCGGGCGTGAGCAGGGGATCTCGGCTTGCATCCATCATCGTGCAATCTTACGCGCGCATTTCAGGAGGCATCGATGGCGTGGCGGGTGCCGTTCGCGGCTCAATGCGTGGCAAGGCTGCCCGGGTAGAGCTTGTCCAGGACCGCGAGCGCGGTGTCGGCGAGCAGGGGATCGAGCGCCGCGGCCACCGCGGCCTGCGCATCGGCTTCGTCGCGCAGCGTCCACGCGTGCTCGAAGCCTTCCTTGCGCTCGCGCACCAGGTCTTCCACCACCGCTCGCCAGTGCGGCGGGTGTTCGGAGGGCGCCCAGTCGCCGCGGCCGCGGCCATAGTGGGCCACCGCCAGGTAGCCGAGCAGGGCGGTGATCACCAGCTCGTTGAGCATCGCGTCCGACCAGGCGACCGACGAGGACTTCGCGCCGCGCACCACGTTGTAGCCGCGCGCGATGCCGAAGGCGCCCAGCGCGCCGATCACCCCGCCGGCGAGCAGGCCCGCGCCGAAGCTCAGGCCGCCGGTGGCCAGATCGGCCTTCAGGCCGGCCAGCGCGCCCGAGACCGCGCCGCCGACCACGGCCGCCTTGCGCTCGCTGAGCGGCTCGCGCACCACGTAGTGCTCGGCCAGCCGGGCCAGCACCTCGGCGCCGGCCTGGCCCTTCAGACCGTGCAGCGCGATCAGCCGGTCGGTGCCGGCGCGGATGTCCGCGTCGAGCCGGTCGGCCAGCGCGCGCATCGCGGCGCGGCGCCCCGGCGAGGGCGCGGTGCGCAGCAGCCCCAGCAGCCCGTCGTCGGCAAGCGTCTCCCGGTCGGCGGCGGCCCGCGCGAGCCGCTCGACCAGCACCGCGATCGAAGCGTCGAAGGTCTCCCGGCGCCCCGCGTTCCAGGCCTCGACCAGCCGGGCGAAGGCCGGACGCGCCTCCTCGGCCAGCAGCGGCGCCAGCGTTCGCAGCAGCGTGGCCTCCTGCACCCAGCAGCGGGCGAAGGCGTCGAGCGGCAGCACCGCGCGCACCTGCTTCGCGCCCGCAAGCTCGCGTCGCCAGCGCTCGATCTCGGCGGCTTCCTCGGCGGCCGGGCGGGGTTTGCCGAGCTGGTTCAGGAGCACCACGACCGGCTTGCCGATCCAGTCGAG
>JRYH01009684.1_pt1 | contig 15856 bp, 18 predicted proteins | sample 235351 | NCBI WGS metagenome assembly JRYH01 (sample SAMN03074221, study PRJNA261480) | activated sludge metagenome | biome: Wastewater Treatment Plant; feature: Wastewater; material: Activated sludge; isolation source: activated biomass of a wastewater treatment plant treating wastewater... ... | reverse complement strand
CGGTCGATCTTGTAGACCACCACCACGTCGACCAGCCCGTCCTCAATGTCCTCCAGCAGGCGTGTCAATCCCGGGCGTTCCAACGTGCCGCCCGAGATGCCGCCGTCGTCATACTGATCACGGACCAGCACCCAGCCCTCGGACCGCTGGCTGGCGATGTAGGCTTCGCATGCCTCGCGCTGGGCGTGGAGGCTGTTGAACTCCTGCTCCAGCCCTTCCTCGGAGGATTTCCGGGTGTAGACCGCGCAGCGCAGCTTGCGGACGGACTTGGTTTTTTCGGGCGGCTTAGTCATGTCCGCCCCCTGTGGTTCTTGAGCCCGAAGAAGACCCAGCCGTTCCAGCGCGTGCCGGTGATGGCGCGCGCGATGGCGGACAGCGACTTGTAGGGCCGCCCCTGCCATTCGAAGCCGTCGGCGGTGACGGTGACGATCTGCTCGACGCCCTGCCACTCGCGCAGCAGGCGCGTGCCGGTGATCGGGCGGTCGCGGTCGGCGCGGATGCCGCGCTTCTTCTTGTCGCCGCCGTCCAGTTCTTCGCCCAGCCGTTCCAGCCGCCGGACGGTCTCGGGCGTGAGCCCGCCATAGGCGAGTTCCTGGATCCGGTAGGCCAGGCGGGATTCGAGGTAGCGCCGGTTGAACGGCGGCGGTTCGCTGTCGAACAGGTCGCGCCACTGCTGCTTCAAGTCGGGCGTGCTGGCGGTCTTCAGCGCGGCCAGGCGCGCGGGGATCGGGTCGTGAGTCGTCATGCTGTCTCCGTTGGGTGCGGGGTTGCATGACGGCATCGGTCGGTCGGATAGTGTAGGCGAATTTCTCCAGTTTCGTCAGAAGGTTCTCCCCGCTCTCGCTGCATCAAACGCACCATCCCGAGGGCAAGCAGACCGCACAACTCGGCACGGCGTTCTGTGGGCGTCATCTGTTCGGGTGGCAGGGGATTGGGGCGTTTCATGCGAGCAAGTCCGTGGTGGCTTGCCCTGCCTCTACTCAGGTAAACCGGACAACGTCCCGCTGGGATAGGTAGCCGCTACGCGAAAGGCGGGACTCGACTCATGGTTGATCGGCCGGGTAGAACATAATCGGAACAGTGCTTCACCTTCGCCCGGTGAATCGGTCATGCATTTTCCGCCAGCGTTAAGCGGGTCGTGGAGGCGCAAACCGGTTTGCGACCGCAAGCGACAAGGTTTCAGGGCGAGAGGAGATTACATGGCCAAGAGGATCAAGAATTTCGTCGATCGCGCGTTCTCGCGCACCGTCGACCTCGAACTGCTTCATCGTTTGCTGAGCCCCTATCTGGGCCAGATAGATTTCGACTGGAATGGGCTCCCAGAGGACGAGGGAAAGCGGCGTGAGGCGATTTTCGCGCTCTTCGCCAGGGCTGACCTGCGATTCCCGGCAAAGCTGCAATTCGCACTCTACAATATCTCGACGCTGTCGACCGATGCCGGCGCACGAATCATCCAGGAAATCGCCTCGGAGGCTGGTATTGATGTCCTGTCGGCGTGTCGTATCGACGGGGCAGCTGACGATCTGCGCTTCACGCCGCGCTTCATGGCGCTGGTCACCTGGCTCGATCACCGTGCAATCTTCGACCGCGCCCTCAGCGCAGCGGCATTTCTTGCCCATTCGTCCAAGCTCGAACGCGACGCGGAACGGGAGGACGTCGAACTGCGCCACCACGATGCCGGGGTAAAAGACAGCTTCGCCGAATCGGCACGGCTGCACTTCGCAGGCCGCTACAACGGTCACTATTGCGATGTGCGGTGGTTCGAAGAGGACGATCTGTTACGCGTGCTGATCCTGCACGGCTCCAAGCCAGAGACCAAGAACGTCGATCAGGAGGGGGCAGAGGACACGCTGAAATTCCGCGAGATCGTGCAATCGACCATCGAGTATGACCGACGCAGGAGCGCGGTCTCTGTGGGCTCGAAGTCCGCCACCGACGCCAAGAAGCTGGTAAGGCTTTTCGGCGCCCATGTCCTTGGAGATGGCGACATTTTCGAGGCCTCGGCCAAAGAAGAACTCTACACTCTCGGTCCCCTGCAGCGACACGGCGAGAAGTTCAGGTTCACCTTCGATCCCGACGGCGACATCACGCATGTCGCCTTGCGGGAAGTGCGCATCGATGAGGCGCAACTGACCGCTACGGGGCGCTTGCGTCGCTCGCCGTGGTTTCTGGCGCTCGGCGATTCCGAGAATGCGCTCAGGCGCTTGAAGGATTTGGCCCCCGAGATCGAGGTTGCTGACGTGCGGATCGTGCATGCCAAGATCGACGTCACCATTGAAGTGGACGGCAGCGAGATCGTGGTCCCGGTTACGATCCGGCCGCCGCGCACAGTCAGCATGCGCGACCACTCGCACGAACGGCTCATCCTCGAGATGCTGGAAAACAATGACATTCGCAAACGCCGCAGAACTGATCAGGCTGCTGCTGCGGCAGAGTGATCGTCATCCGATCCGTGCCATCGGTGCGGCAGAGCTAGAGCCCTATGATCCGCGCTTCGTCCGATCGCTGCGCAATCTGGGAATCTTGGCGGACCGCGAGGATCAACGCGACGATGGCACTGCGGTCTTTCAGGTGGTCGGCGATGAATTGATCGTCGTCGATCCAGAGACCGGAGAGTGCGAACGTTACGACGACGCGCTGGATATCCAGTCCTTCGACATCGATATCGCCGCTCTCTGCCGCGCGATACGCGAGCAGTCGGGACTGAAGGGGCCGGGTCCGGTTGCAATCTCGGCCAGGATTTGGCGGCTCGGTCGCCACGAAAAGCATGGTCGAACTGCCGAAATCTGCCTTGTGCGGCGACTGCGGGAGGAGAACTCGCAAGAAATCGTGGACCATGTGCGCGGCGCCATCGACAGCGAAACGCCTGTTGCCCTGATCAGTCTCGGCGATTGCGACTTGCCGACGGCGGTCGCTCGCCAGCTCGACGGCCTCCGCCTGACGGTCACCCGTGCCCTCGATCTGCTGCGCGACGACCCGGATCGCCCCTTCGCGCTCGATCTCGGTCGGGTTCGGGTGCCCACGGGACAGCAGGCCCCGGACGCGCGCCTCCAGATCGACCGTATCGGCCGCCGGGTGATCTTCGAAGGCATCGAAATCGACATCGAGCCGCGAGACTTCGACGCCTTCGCCCTGCTCGCAGAGGAGGCCATGGCCGCCGGGGGCTGGGTTTCAAAGGAGGCACTGGCGGCAACGCTTCAGGCGAGCACAGGGCGGGAAAGCAATCCCGAACAGGTCGATCGCTGCATCAACCGGCTGCGCGATGCGTTCCGGAAGAACAAGCGGCTGGATGCGGTCCCGAGCAACGGGTTCATCGATCGCAAGTCCAAGGTCGGCGCACGTCTCGACCTTGCATCCTCCGGGATCGCGTTCATCGCCTAGACCCGTTTTCCGGCACCGGGAGATTTTCGGGAGGTTTCCGGGAGAAGCCCGAGAGATAAAGAATTTCAGCAGGTTGCATCTTCGACTGGTCAACGCAAACGACCAGGATCGAAACAGATGCTCCCTCCCATTTCCCCCGATGACCTTGCCACACTGATCGACGAGGCGGCCTTTGCCGCGCGTCGCCTGCATCGCAAGCTTATGCTGCCTGCCGCCGATCTCGACGATCTCCGCCAGGACCTGCTGGTCGACCTGATCTGCCGGCTGCCCGGCTTCGATGCGCGCCGTGGCAGCATCGGCGCCTTTGCCAATATCGTCCTGCGCAACCAGTCCTCGCGCATCGCCATCCGCCATCACCGTCAGCGCAAGATTCAGGGCGGCACGGTGCTTTCGCTCGACGCCCCCGCTTCCGGCGCGACCGAACCTCTGGGCTGCTTGCTGGCAGAAGCAGACGGTCTGGCCGCCTGGTATGGGCAGGACCGCTCTGCCACGGACGACGCCGACACAAGCCACGATCTCGCCCGGGTGCTGGGCGGCCTGCCGGACGAGGCCCGCGGGCTTTGCGTGGCACTTGGCACCTGCGCTGTCGCAGAGATCGTCGAGCGCAGCTGCACCTCCCGTTCCGCCCTCTACCGTCACATCGCCCGCCTGCGGCTCGACCTCGCCATGCGCGGGATCGGGACCGAGTGGGACGGTTCGAAAGCGGCGTGAGTAGAGGACCGACATGGAGATGATCGTCATGCCCCTCACCGAATTCACGCCCGCAAAGGTCCGGCCACTCACCGACATCGAGTTTTGCGCCTGGATCGGACAGGCCATGCCGGGCGACCGCCTCGAGTATCATCGCGGGTTTCTCGGGATCGATACCACGGCGGTGATTTCCACCTTGCCGGAACCGGAACGCCGCAGGCTCGGAGCGCTGGCCAGTGCCGCCCACCGCGCCTTCGAGGCCGCGCTGGTGCATCTGGTGCAGGTCCGGGTCGGCCCCGACCGCTTCGCGTACCTAGCCATCGCGCGGACCAAGCCGCGCCATGCGCCGATCCCGTTTTCCCAACTCATCGCGACAGAGGAGGCCGCCTGATGCGCGCCATGCTTGCCTGGATCGGGGATCGGCTCCCGCCGTCCCTTTACTTCCTTCTGGCCGGAAGCTCGGCCGCATCCAATAACGGAGACCACGACATGACCGAGACCAACGGCCCGCTTGCGCGCCTGCGCAAGGCCTTCCGCAGCCTTGAGGATCTGCCGGAGGTGATCCCCGCCGCTTGGAGTCCCGGCGATGCCACCGATCCGCTGCCCGTCGAGACCGCGAGTGTCGACGATATCGCCATCGCCATCGTCGCCGCGAATGGCGAACTGTCCGCGGCCATCCAGCGATCCTCGGCGCTGGAAAAGCTCCACCGTCTGGCTCGCGAAGCCGGGGCTGTCGGCACGGACCGCGCCGTGGATGCGGCCCTGAAGCGGGAGGGGCGCTGATGGTCACGCCGTTCCCCAGCACCGATGCGCCGACCGAGACCCGCCTCGACAACCTGCCAACGTTCGACGACCTCGACCGGCTGTCCCTCGCCGAGATCGCCGACATGCCGCCGGACTTGTTGTTGGCACTTCAGGAGGCGGCAGCGTCTGAGACCGCCCGGGTCAAGCGCCTGAAGGACCGTTTCGAAGCGGCACTGGCGCAGCGCTACGGGGCGGCGACCGAGGCCGAGCGGTCTGCGCAGGGCAAGACCTCCGGCACGGTTCGGATCGAGGATGCGGGCGTGGTGGTGATCGCCGACCTGCCGAAGAAGGTCACGTGGGATCAGGACCGGCTGGCCGCAATGGCAACCCGGATCCGCGAGGCCGGCGACGATCCGACCCAGTATCTCGAGATCGCCTATCGCGTGCCCGAACGCCGCTTCGGCGCCTGGCCCGACGCCATGCGCGAAGGCTTCGCAGCCGCCCGGTCCGAGACCACCGGCAAACCCGTGTTCCGGCTCGAGACCCGAGACCGGTGACGCGCGGCGGCGGGACGCCCGAGCGGCAACGCCGGGCAGGTTCCCCTTCGGCACCCGGTCACCCCCGCCGCCGCGCCCCTTGCAATCCTTCGGAGAATCCCATGGCCTTCCGCATCATCACCGCCGACGAACGCCTCTCGGCCGCCGAGAACAAGACCTCGCTCGCCATCTTCGGCCCACCGGGCGTGGGCAAGACCACACTCCTGAAGTCCCTGCCTGCCGAGGAAACCGTCTGCCTCGACCTCGAGGCCGGGATGAAATCGGTGCAGGACTGGCGCGGCGCGTCGATCCCGGTGCGCAGCTTCACCGATTTCCGCGACCTTGCGGTGCTGATCGGCGGGCCGGACCCCGCGCAGCATCCGCAGTCCTGGTACGGGACCGAACGGCATGCGTGGCTGCAGGCCCAGTACCGCGACAGCGGCATCGAGGCCTTCCTTGCCGCGCGCCGCATCGTCTTCGTCGACTCGATCACCGATCTGACGCGGCAGGCGATGGCCTATGCCCGCCAGCAGCCCGAAGCCTTCTCGGACCGGACCGGCAAGCCCGATGTCCGCGGCGCCTATGGGCTTCTGGGGCGTGAGGTGATCCAGGCGCTGAAGCACCTCCAGCATGCGCGCGGCAAGACCGTGATCTTCGTCGGTGTGCTGGAAAAGGTGACCGACGATTTCGGCGCCGTCACCTGGCAGCCGCAGATGGAAGGCAGCAAGGCCGGGCGGGAATTGCCCGGCATCGTGGACCAAGTGGTTTCGATGCAGCTTTTCGCCCGCGATGCCGAAGGCGGCTGGGTGCTGGACGAGACCGCCACCGACCGCCGCCTTGTCTGCAAGTCCGGCAATCCCTGGGGCCTTCCTGCCAAGGACCGCTCCGGCCGTCTCGACCTGACCGAACCGCCAGACCTCGGCGCGCTGCTCGCCCGGATCGACGGTCGCGCCTCCCATCAACCCGCTTTTGCCTCCTGATCCCTGAAAGGAACTGACATGAGCTACGATCTGAACGACGCCCAGCCTCAGATGGCCCCCATCGGTGAGCTGATCCCCGACGGTACCTTTGCCAAGGTCCGCCTGACGATCCGCCCCGGCGGGGTGAACGGCGCAACCCCGATGGATGCGGGGCTGCTGAAGGCCTCGCAGTCCAGCGATGCGCGCATGCTCGACTGCGAATTCACGGTGGTCGAAGGCCCGCATGCCCGCCGCAAGTTCTGGCAGAGCTTCACCGTGGCAGGCGGAAAGCTCGACGAGAAAGGCCAGTCCATCGGCTGGAAGATCTCGAAATCCACGTTTCGTGCCATGGTCGACAGCGCTCTCGGGCTTGATCCGCGCGACGAAACCCCGGCGACCAAGGCCAAGCGGGTACTGCCCGGCCTCAAGCATCTCGACGGCATCGTCTTCGCAGCCCGCATCATGGTGGAGCCCGCGTCCAACCCGCAATACCGCGACCAGAACCGCATCGCCAACGTCGTTCTGCCCGACGAGCCGCACCATGCCACCGTCATGCGCGGTGAAACCGTCCCGCCGGAACCCGTCAACGCCCCGCCGCGCAAGGCCGCGAGCGGCGCGGCGCCGGGCTGGCAAGCGCCGACACCGGCATGGGGCGCGGCACAGCAGCCCGCTGCAACGACCCCTCCGGCCTGGGGCGCGCAGACCGTACCCACAGCGGCTGCCGCGACGCAGGCACCGGCGTCCGCCGCGCCGGGCGCCCCCGCGATGCCCGCCTGGCTCAATGGCTGAGGCGCGGCGGAAGCGGCGGTCGGGTGGCTCTGCGCGATCCACCACCGCCGAGCCCGATGGGGCTGGGCCGGGCGACCGGCCCATGACCCCGGACGAATGGCAAGCGCATGTGACGCGCGCCGCCGCGCTGGAGATCGGAACATGGCTCGAGGCCCGAGGAAGACTGCACCAACCCATCGCAAGCCTCACCCTCGGCGACCTCGAGGCCATGGCCAGCAACGCGATCTCACGCTGGATCGTGATGCAGACCGAGAAGCTTCAGCGGGCGGGTTGGCCGCCCGAGGACCCGATCGCGAATTTCCTACTGGGGTAGCGCTTTGCGCCGTCTGCGCGCGGGAGGCTCGTGGCTTCGGCTACGTCCACCGCCTCCAGCACGACCGCTATCCCTATCACCGCTTCTGCTCGCTCCGCTGTCAGGACGTGGGCAGCGCAATCGCCCAAAGGATGAATGGCATGATCGACAAGACCGCCCGCGAGGCACAGGCGATCCGCGACGCGCGGACGCTCTTTGCCGAAGCGTTGACCGACCTCGGGCTCATGGAGCCCTTCTTCCATCGCACCGCCGCCGATATCGACCGGCTGATCGAGGCGGCTGTCACCGGCTATGTCGACAGCATGCTGGCGCAGGGCGCACGCAAGGAGCGGACCGGCACGGCCCATGACGATCCGATTCCGTTCTGAGGGGGCCGTCATGATCGATCTGAACGACGAGACCGCTCCCTGGACCGACCTTCTCGCCGCAGCGACAGCGAACGCCATCACCGACTTCGAGGTCGAGTTCTGCGAGAGCCTGCGCCAGAAGCTGGAGACATTCGGCGCGCGCGCCCGGCTGACCGAGGCCCAGCATCACAAGCTAACCTGCATCGCGCAGGCTGGCGGGTTCTGGGAGCGCGACCAATGATTGACCTGAACCATGGCTCTGGTTGCCTCTATGGCCAGGATGCGCCGCGTCCGCCGATCGCCACTGCCGTTACGTCCGCCATCGATGCGGCCCTGACGGCGCGCAATCGCGCCGAGCGCCCCCGCACCTATGTCAGTTCCTCGGGGCTGGGGCGCGACTGCCTGCGCCAGATCCAGTATGACTACCTCGCCGTTCCCAAGGACGAAGGCCAGGAATTCGAACCGCGCATCCTGCGGATCTTCGAGGCGGGGCATCGGGCCGAGGACATCGTCGCGGGCTGGTTCCGGATCGCCGGGTTCGACCTGCGCACCGAACGCCCCGATGGCCGCCAGTTCGGCTTCGCGGCCATGGCGGGCCGGTTCAAGGGGCATATCGACGGCTGCTTCGTCTCCGGCCCCGTCGCGATGGATTATCCCGCGCTCTGGGAGAACAAGGCGCTCGGCGCGTCGAGCTGGAAGGATGTGGTCAAGCGCGGCGTCAGCATCGCACGCCCCGTCTATGCCGCCCAGATCGCGCTCTATCAGGCCTATATGGACCTGCCCAACCCCGCGATCTTCACCGCGCTGAACCGCGACACGATGGAATTGCACACGGAATTGGTGCCGTTCGATGCCCGCCTGGCGCAGGAGATGTCAGATCGCGCGGTCACGGTCGTGCAGGCGTCCGAGGCGGGCGAATGGTTGCCCCGGGCGGCGACCGAACCCACGGCCGTCGTCTGCCGGGGTGGCATGGCGGCTGGCAAGTGGCACGCGCCCTGCGCATGGGCGGCTAGGTGCTGGGGTGAGCGGCGTCCCGGAAACGCTCCAGTGGAGCGTTTCAGCCGCGAACGGGCGGAGCCCAGGCGATGATCCCCGACGCCTATGATCTCAAGCGGATTGTCCGCGCCCATCGCGCGCGCTTCTGGCTGCCGGACCTGCTCGAAGGGTTCGAATTTGCACCGGTCTGGCGTTTCGCCGATCAGGCGCAGTTCGATTCCGACGACGTCGATGCGCTGGCCCGCCGCCTGGCGGCAGGTCCGCAACGGTTGCCGCACCCCGAGACGATTTTTGAGTTGGCCGACCGCAGTCGGACCATCCGCAGCCAGATCGTCTACGCCCGACAGTGCGACGACGGCATTGAGGCGGTCTGGCTCGCCATGTGGCGCAGCCCCAGACGTTGGACCGATATCCATGCCCATGTCCGGATCGCCGATGGCGGCATCGCGGAATTCGCCACCAATCCGGCGCTCCGCGATGCAGGACTGGCGGAACAAAGCGGTCAGGCGGCGGCCGCCATCGTCTGGCGCGGGCTCGCGATCCTCGCATCGGCAGCGAGCATCAGCGAACGCCAGATCGCCCCGATCAAGCGCAAACCCTTCGCGCGGGATGGCGTGCGCGGCTGGACCTGGCATGAGGTCGCCATCGATCCGGCCCGGCTTCGCACCGCATCCGAGCGGCTCGGTGGTAGTCATGCCAGCCCGCGCTGGCATCTGCGCCGGGGGCATTGGCGCCAGTTGCCGGACGGCCGGCGCATCTTCGTGCGCCAATGCGAAGTGGGCGATCCCGCGCGCGGCGGGGTGGTCAAGGATTATTCGGTGGAGGCACGACAGGTATGACGGAATTTACCCCATCGGCGGCGCAGGCCGCCGCCATCGCCGAGGTCCGCGACTGGTTCGAGAACCGCACCGACACGCAACAGGTATTCCGGCTCTTTGGCTATGCCGGATCGGGCAAGAGCACGGTGCTGAAGTTCGCGCTCGATGAGCTTGGCCTGTCGCCCCATCGCGGCGCGAAGGACGGCACCTGCGTGCCGGGTGTGGTCACCGCCACCTTCACCGGCAAGGCGGCGCTCGTGCTGACCCGCAAGGGCACGCCTGCGCGCACCATTCACAGCCTGATCTATTCCGTGATCGAGGCCACGGAAGCGGAAATCGAGGCCGCAGCGCAGAAGGTCCGCGAGACCGAGACCGCCGCACGGCGCCTCACCGGCTTTGATCGCACCACGGCCGAGGCCGCGATCGAGGCCATGCGGCAGGCGCTCTCGGCGATGAAGCACCCGCGTTTCGCCCTGAACCCGCAGAGCGATGCGGCGGATGCAAGGCTGATCGTCCTCGACGAGGTGTCGATGGTGGGCGAGGAGATGGCGCGCGATCTGATGAGTTTTGGCAAACCGATCCTCGTTCTGGGCGATCCGGGTCAGTTGCCGCCCATCAAGGGCGAAGGCGCCTTCACCCGCGATGCGCCTGACGTGATGCTGACCGAGATCCACCGTCAGGCGACTGAGAGCGCGATCATCCGTCTCGCCACCATGGCGCGGATGGGCGAGCCCATCGGTTTTGGCACCTACGACACCCATGTCGCCAAGATGCGCAAGGGCGACATTTCGCCGGAACAGGCGCTGCGTGGCGGGCAGCTGATCTGCGGGCTTAATGCGACACGGTTACAGATCAACAATGCGATGCGTGCGGCGGCTGGCCTTGGCGGGACGTATCTGCCCACTGGCGCGGCGGAAAAGATCATCTGCCTCAAGAACGACAATTCGCTCGGGCTTATCAACGGCATGTTCCTGACCCTGGAGGATATCGTCGACGAGGGCAGCCTCTATTTCTCTGCCGTGGTGCATGACGAGGACGGGCGCCGGGTATCCCCCTTCGACAGCGACGGACGCCCCGGGCGGCTGCGCATCTACAAGGGGCATTTCGAGGATCACGTCGCCTACGACGCCAAGCGCCATGACCGCGATTGGCGGGAAAAACGCAAGCTGACCGAGGCGACTTTCGGCTGGGCGATCACCGCCCACAAGGCGCAAGGGTCGCAGTGGGAGAACGTGATCGTCTGGGACGACGGGCTGGGACGCAGCGAGATCGTCCGCCGTCGCTGGCTCTATACCGCCATCACCCGCGCTGAGCGCGGGCTCGTCCTTCTGGCCTGAGGAGGCGCGATGATCGATCTCAACGATGTCGGCACGCCGAAGGCACGCCACGATCTGGCGGCCGTAAAGGACCGGCTGGCGGCGACAGCTGGCGACTGGCTCCCCGGCATCTTTCCGGAGGCGCGGCTTGCGCGCGACCGTCGCAGCCTGCGCTGTGCCGACCTGTCCGGCCGCCCGCCGCGCAAGGAAGGGTCCTGCACGATCCATCTCGACGGGCCATATGCCGGCTGGGGGTTCGATTATGCCACCGGCGAAAGCGCCGGGCCCATAGATCTGATCGCGCAGGCAACCGGGCTCTGCGATGGCGCGCTCTTCGACGAAGCGGCGCGGATTGCTGGGATGGATCATTCCGCGCCCCGAAACGCGCCACGCGCGAAGCCCGATCATACCGGCGAGATTGCGCGACTGATCGACGGCGCAAAGCCGCTCGCTGGCACCCCCGGCGAAACCTACCTCCGCACCCGCGGCCTTGCAGATCCGGGATGCCCGGATCTGCTGTTCCACCCCGACCTACCGGATTTCGACACGCGACGCGGTTGGCCGGGGCTGATCGCATTGCCACGCCTGGCGGACGGGCAGCGCGCGCCGGGCATCCACCGCACCTTCCTGCTCGACGACGGCAGTGCCAAGGCGCCTGCGGGGAAGAAGATGCTGGGATCGGTAGCGGATGCGGCCGTGCGCCTGTTCGCCATGCCTGCAGACGGACATCTTGGCATCGCTGAAGGCATCGAGACGGCATTGGCAGCACATGCCCTGTTCGGCACCGCCGTCTGGGCGGCGCTCTCTGCCGATGGTCTCACGCGGTTTCAGTGGCCGGCGGGCACAACGCGGATCACGATCTACGCCGATGCTGGCGATGCCGGTCGTCAGGCGGCCGCCACGCTCTCGGACCGGCTGAACCGGGCCGACATTCCGAACCAGATCGTGGTCGCGCTCAATGGCGACGATTTCAACGACGATCTGATGCGCGGAGCGCGTGCGGCGGACTATCGCCCGGAGATTTCGGCCGACGAGCCGGTCGGACTTGAGGCCATGACGACAGTGGCAGCTCCGACGCCTGGCGATCCGGACGTTCTGATTGCCGCCGCCGAGGCGCTGACCAACCCGCCCGAACTCGCCGCGCTCTCCAGCCTTCTCGGCCGCCTTGCGCTTGCCCGGCTCGATCCGCTGCCCGAACGCCAGATCCTTGCCCGGATCAAGACTGCGACCGGCATCTCCATGTCCATCCTCGACAAGCAATTGACGGAACTGCGCCGCCGCGTGCATGCGACGGGCGATCCGCAGGGCCGGATCGCGCGGCCCGCCTGGTTCGGACGGCTGTGTCAGGATCTGTCCGGCACGCCCGAGCGCAACGAGGCCAATGTGATCATCGCCCTGTCCTCGGATCCGGTCTTTGCCGGTCTCCTGGCCTTCGACGAGTTCGCCCAATCCATCGTGGTGCGCCAGCCGCTGCCCTGGGATGACCCGGCCATCCGCTTTCCGCGCCCCTGGGACGATGCCGACGATGTGCGCACCGCCGAATGGCTGCAGTTGCGCGGGCTCAACGTCGCCCCGATGGTCGTCAGCCGGGGTGTCGGCGCGGTGGCCCGCGACATGCGCATCCATCCGGTTCGCGACTGGCTCGACACCCTGAAATGGGACGGCACGCCCCGGATCGAGACCTGGACCAGCACCTACCTCGGTGCAGCGCCGACATCCTTCCATCACACCATCGGCGCGCTCTGGCTGATCTCTGCCGTGGCCCGGATCTACCGGCCCGGGGTGAAGGCCGATCACATGCTGATCCTCGAAGGGCCGCAGGGCGCGCGCAAATCCACCGCGATCAAGGTGCTCGCGGGCGAGGACTGGTTCACCGACGAATTGCCCGAGCTTGGGTCCAAGGACGCGGCCATTCACATGCAGGGCGTCTGGATCGTGGAAATCGCCGAGCTCGACGCCATCGGCCGGGCCGAGGTCTCGCGCATCAAGGCCTTCCTGACCCGCACCACCGACCGCTTCCGCCCGCCCTATGGCCGCTATACCGTCGAGGTGCCGCGCCAGTGCGTGTTCGCAGGCACTGTGAACCCCGACACCTATCTGCGCGATGAAACCGGCAATCGCCGATTCTGGCCGCTACGCTGCGGCACCATCGACATCGCGGCGCTGGCCCGCGACCGTGGTCAGATCTGGGCCGAAGCCGTCCATCGCTTCCGCGAAGGCGCGATCTGGTGGCTTGACGATCCGGCGCTGCTTGCCGAAGCCGCCGTCGCGCAGGAGGCGCGCTATCAGGCCGATGCCTGGGACGCCCGTATCGACCGCTGGCTGACCCACGACACCCGCAGCGTCAATCGCGGTCACGCCGGCTGGGATGATTGGCAGGATGAAGAATTCGAACGTCCCGAGCCGATCCGCGATGTGTCGGTGGGCGAAATCCTCGAAGGCGCGCTCGGCATCGAGCCCGCGAAATGGACCAAGGGCGACCAGATGCGCGTGGGGGCCTGGCTGAAGTCGCGGGATTGGGAGCGATACCGCAGCGGCGCAGGCGCAACCCGCGAATGGCGCTACCGCAGATCGCAGAGCGGCTGACATCGCGATGGCAGTGTCAGGCACCGAAGGGGCATCCATCCGGGTGCCCCTTTTCGTTTGCCGCTGTCCCACTTCGCGGCGTGTCCCACTTCAAGCCCAAGGTGGGACGGAAAAAACCATTTGAAATCAATCCTGTCCCACCTGTCCCACTTGGACCGCCAACTTCTCTCTTTCCCATATGGAGCGCATGTGTCCCCCCCGACCTCATTCTTCCTCATGCGACGTAGGGAAAGAGGTGGGACAAGTGGGACAGGTGGGACACGCCTTGTTTTGAAAGGAAAATTTGGCGTCCCACTTTGTTCGACAAGTGGGACAACCCGAGACCAGGTGGGACAGAAGCATCGTCTGGCGCATTTTTCTTGAATGGGTGCGCGTGTCATGATTCTCTGACCATGACCAAAGCCGAAGGCCCACGATCCGTGAGCCTTCAACATGACGCCGACCATCCAGACTGCCGACCTGCACCTCGAACAGGGGTGCCTTTCTGCGACCTGCATTCTTGCCCTCGATCTCGGGACAACGACAGGCTGGGCCTTGCGCAGCCATGACGGCCTGATCACCTCGGGCACGACATCCTTGCGCCCCGGACGTTTCGACGGCGGCGGCATGCGCTACCTCCGCTTCACGAACTGGCTGACCGAGATCGACCGGCTATCAGGCCCCATCGCCGCGATCTGGTTCGAGGAAGTCCGCCGCCATGTCGGCACCGACGCTGCCCATGTCTATGGCGGGCTGATGGCCACCCTCACAGCATGGGCCGAACTCCGCGGCATCCCCTATGAGGGCTTGCCGGTCGGCACCATCAAGCGCCATGCCACCGGCAAGGGCAATGCCGACAAGGAGGCGATGATTGCGGCTGCGCAGGAGCGCGGGTTCAGCCCCGCCGATGACAACGAGGCGGATGCCATCGCCATCCTGCATTGGGCCATCGAAACGAACGGGGGTGTCGCGTGAGGTGGTATCCCCGAGGCTACGGTGGTACGCGCCGTGATCCAGATCGCGTCAAGCAGGACGGCTGGCACGACCATGGTCTGCTGGCCGTTTCCATCGACGACCCGCGTCTCACCTGGCCGGAGCAGGAACTGGTCCGCCAGCTGGGTGAAAAACTCTACGGCCCGCGTATCGAGCCAAGGGAGGTGGCCAATGGGTGATTGGACCCCGGCCATGGTCGAAGCGCGCCTTGAGAGTGCAGCCGATGTCTTCCGGTCGCTGCCCGAGGTCAAGCCGCAGGGCTACTTCAACGCCTGGCCCGAGTATTTCCACAGCTTCGCCGATCAGGTCGGTCAGGAACCCCGGATGCGACGGCCGAAGCCCGGCCCGCGAGACATCACCCAAGCCGACGACGCTCTGCTATGGTTGCGCTGGCTGGACCAGGCCGACGCGCGCCTTGTGTGGCTCCGGGCGAACCGCAAGCCTTGGAAGCCGATCTGCTGGGAATTGGGCATCAGCCGCGCCACCGCCAATCGCCGATGGCAGTATGGCATCGCCATCATCGTCTGGCGTCTGAACGGCAAGCGCGTGCCGACCAAGCGGTCGATGGACTTCGTGGTCGCGAAGGTGACGCCCTGAATCTGTCAAGAGCCGTCGCGTGGGCGAGACACTTTCATGCGAGACACCGGATGCCAAGACAGATCGCGTCCAGGACGCTACAGATTGAATATACTCGGGAGAGGAGCGCGCAGGCACTGGCCGCGCCGCTGGCTTCCGGGGTCCAGCGAGGGAACCAGTCGGGGTCCAAACTGCCAAGCCTTTGATATCTTGGTTCCTTCCTGGCGACATTCGTATGCTGGCGGGCGAAGCGCGGCATATCGCTAGCGACAGGGCCGATTTTTTGGGAAGCCACCCCAGCCGGAAGCCATCGCGCAACCTGAAATAACAACGCAATAACAGCGACTTGGCTGGTGGACTCCGGGGTGGATACCCTGGACTCCGGAATCCAGCTGGAAGCCGGTGGACTCCATCACGTCGGAAGTCACCGCGCAGACGCACCCAACATCATCGACAGGACTCCTCATGACCCTCGCCTTCGCCCCCGAGCGGATCGGGACTTGGCCACTTGCGCGCCTGCAGCCTGACGCGAACGCGGAGGCGACGACCTTCAGATAGGTGAAGTCAGTCTGCCAGAGCTGGTTCGGCCGTGTCGTCTTCTGGTGGAACTCGTCCGCTGCCTTGATGACCACGAAGGCCGGGCTGGTGATCAGGTCATGGGCCTTTAGAACCCTGTAGACGCTGGCCTCCGAGACGAAGTAGCGCCGACTGTCGGTGAAGCGGACGGCGAGCTCCTTCAGCGCCGCCGCCTCCTGCCGAAGTTCCTTGACCTCGGGGCTGGTCGCCTGGCGCACCGTGTCGCCCGCAAGCCGCTTCTTGCCGGCTTCCAGGAA
>JRYH01010795.1_pt1 | contig 15859 bp, 15 predicted proteins | sample 235351 | NCBI WGS metagenome assembly JRYH01 (sample SAMN03074221, study PRJNA261480) | activated sludge metagenome | biome: Wastewater Treatment Plant; feature: Wastewater; material: Activated sludge; isolation source: activated biomass of a wastewater treatment plant treating wastewater... ... | reverse complement strand
CACGGAACCGGGGGCAGCTCAGATCCCATCGATCTCGGCCAGATAATATAGAGGGAAACGGCCACCGGAACGCAGAGGGACGCCCAGGAGAACACATCCCAGGCTGCATCGCCGATCAGGCCACTCAACAGACCCGCTGCCGTCAAGACGGCGACAACAGCAGGATAAGCCCAAATTCCAGAACGAGTTCGCACGATCAGTCCTCGCCTAGAGCCTTACCACGAGGTTTCTGGTGGCTGGGGAAGGAGCCCATATCGCGGCGCCTGCCGGCGCGCACGACGCGACCAGACCAAAGAACCAATCCGGAGCCGATAACGTAAATCGTGAGCAGGGTGAGCAGTGCCCAGATGACCTTAAGCGGCAGGCCGCCGTAATCGCCAAAATGGAGCGGCTGCGAGACCAGAAGAGCCGTGACGTACCAGGGCATCGTGCGCGAGTCGACGACGCGGCCACTCGCGGCATCGCAGATCACGGGCTTCAGAAGGCGCGAGGTCAGGGGAGACGCGCCTTTCATGAAGACGGCGTAGTGGCTGGCGCTTGAGAAAATTGATTGAGGAAAAGCGATGAAAGACGGCTTCATGCCGGTCGCAACGGCTTGAGCAGCGTCGGCCGCGTCCTGCACGGACGATAGCTTTGAGGGTCGTGGCCGGTCTGCCTCCTTGCCCAGCATGTCCGCCAGCTGGTCGTACTGCCAGTACTTGATGGTGAGATCGGCGAAGGCGTTGAGAACGCCTGTCGCGCCGACGACCAGCATCCAGCCTGCCACGACGATGCCGACGAGGTTGTGAATGTCGAGCCAGCGGACGATCGCCACGCGATGACGGCGCACCTCGCCAAACCGCAGACGCCGCATGGAAGGCCCGTACACGGCGATGCCGCTAACGATTGCCAGCACGAAGCAAATTCCGATGATGCCGAGAAAGATCTTGCCCTTCAATCCGAGCAGCAGCTCGGTATGCACGCGAAGGAGAAACGGCAACAAGCCGGACTGCACGTCGATCTCACCGAGAACGGCGGCCGTGTGAGCGTCGATGCGGACGACGCGGTTCCTCGTGTAGTCCGATGTGGGAGATGCGCCTATCGAAAGGAGCACGACGCCCGGCTGATCGTCATCCCAGAACACGAACTGAACCGAGTGACTTGGCAGATGCGCATGCCCTGATGCGACGACGCGATCCAGGCTCGCGGCGGGCGTCCCGTCAGCGACGGGCTGCGGGGCGGGCCGCGTCGCGGTCAGCGCGTCGATCTCAGGAGCGAAGATAAGAGGCAGCCCCGTCAGGCACAGGACCAGCAGAAACACTGTCGCAACAAGGCTGCTCCAAGTGTGGACGACCGACCAGAGCCTGCCGCCACGATTGGAGCGGGCTTCGTATGGCTGCTGCGGCGCTGGACTGCTGCGAGCATCCCTTTCGTTCACGCCCGACATTAGAATTTCTTGCTGACACCAACGCCGACGACGCGTCCATGACCAACAGCCATGCTGTGGATGGTCGGGGTGTAGGTGGCGCCGAAATACTCGGGATGCTCGTCGAGCAAGTTGTTCCCGAAGCCGTAGATGCTGAGATCCTCGTGCTCCCATTCGAGCCGCAGGTTGATGATGCTGTACGGATCCAGATCGAAGGTGTTGCGTATATCGGCAGCGCGTGCGCCGACATACTGGTATTCGGCCTGGGTCAGAACGCTGCCGGGAATTCCCAGCTCGTGGCCGGGGATGCGATACTGGGCGGAGACATTCGCCGTGAGGTCCGCCGACAATGGAACGCGGTTCCCGTTGACCGCGCCGGTCATCGTTCCTGGCGCAACACCCACCATTTCCGACTCTGTAACGCCGAGTCCGGCCGTTACGACAAATCGCTCGGTAAGGCGCACCGCGCCTTCAACCTCGAAGCCATAGGAATTGTAGTCCTGGTTCGCGAAGATGTAGACGGGCACACCGGAACTCAGGTCGTAATCGTAGAGCTGGCCGTCGGCGATATCGTTGAAGAACGCGCTGACGTTCAAGTCGGCGCGCCTGTCGAACCATGATGTCTTGGCGCCGATCTCGTATGTCCAACCCGTCGATGCGCCGAAGGGAACGGCAGCGTGGCCGAGCGCCGAGTTGATCGCCGTCTTCTCGAAGCCACCCGAGGCATATCCGTGGGCTATCGAGGCATAGGTCATGACGCTCGACGTCCAATCATACGAGACCGCGGCGCGACCGGTTAGGTAGGTGTCTGATACGCTCTGCCTCTGACTGAAGGTCGGCACCGTTCCGGGAAAACCATTCGACACATACAGAGAGGACAGCTCCTGGTCGTCATGGGACAGGCGAAGGCCGCCAGATACTTTCAGCCGGCTGGTGAGCGGCACGGTCATGTCTCCGAACGCCGACCATGTCTCCGACGTGATGACAATATCGTTGGTGCCGTTCTGATATGGGCTTAACGAGCTTTCCTGGATCCGCGACTGGTCATATTCCGAGCGAAAATAGTTCGCTCCGAGCACCCAAGAGATCGGGCTCGCCGCGGTTGAGCTCAACCGAAACTCCTGATTGAAGATCTTCTCGCGCTCGTCGATGTCCGTCCAATCGGTGGATGGATCGCTGAAGGCTTGGGGTGGCAAACCCGTATAGGCGCCGAACAGGAAGGAATCCGTGCCGTCGTAGTAGCCACCGAGTTTCAGGTTCTGGAAGTTCGATACGGAGGTGAATACGACGCCATCGAAGCGGCGTTGGATGTCGACGGTGATTTCGGAGCGTTCCCGGTCGTTGAACGGAATGACGTCGGCGCCGCTGACCGGATAGCCCGGCTGCTCGAGGAGGAGCGTGTACGAGTTGTGCCGCTCGTCCCGATCATGGCCGGCGATGACGTTAATCGTAAGATCGTTCGATGGGGTGAAGCGGAGCGTGCCGCGGCCGGCGGCCAGCTCTGCGCCACCTTCGTGACCGCCAGCGATGAGATTCGGAATATCGCCGTCGAGGTCCTGGAACCGCAGCGCAGCGCGTCCGGCCACGAGGCCGGGGGCGAGCCAGCCACCCGCCACGATCTCCGCTAGCCTGTGTCCGCTGCTCCCGACCTCGCCGGTGACCTTGAACTCCCGCTCGCCGTCCGCGCCCCTGGTGACGACGTTGACAGCGCCACCGAGTGCGTTGCGGCCGAACAGTGTGCCCTGCGGTCCGCGCAGCACTTCCACACGCTCGACATCGAGCAGCGAAGGCGGATAGCCGAACGCGGTGGTCGGCACGCCATTGGTCGCGAAACCGACCGTATTGTCGAGGGAGTTCAGCGGCGTCCCCAAAGGCCCGACGCCGCGCATGTTCACGAAGTCGAGACCCGGCTGACCGAAGCCGGCAAATACGAAGTTAGGCGAGGCGCGCGTGATCTCGGCGCCCGGATCGCTGCTATAGAAGTTTGGCACGTCGCGCATGCCGCTAGCCGGGGCGCCGGTTCCACCACTGGTCCCTGGATCATCCGCCTCGCCCTCGATGACGGTAATGCCGATCGGGACTTTGCGCGCCTGCTCCACGCGCTTCGTGGATGTGATCTTGCCGGGCTTGCGGGTAGCTTCGACGGTCAGCGGCTCCAGCACCACCGTTTCATCTGTCACCGGAGCTTCCTGCGGCGCAACCTCTTGCGCCAATGCCGATCCGGCTGCCCCAAGCGCCATAACAGCGACGCCGCACAATTTTTCGATGCGCATCAACGCATTTCCCCCAATAGTCTACGTTCCCCGTAAACTTTCTGGTAGCATCCGTGGGGGGAGGTGCCTACGGGCGGCACGTTCGCGCGATTAAATTTCGCCTTTGCAAGATCAAATTGGGCGCCGATCGGCACTGGGCGACCGCCCGAAGCGTTTGCGGTAGGCCGTTGCGAACGCGCCCGCGTTCGCAAACCCAACACGGTAACCAATCTCTGCGATGGAGAGCGCCTCGTTGCGAAGGAGCATCCGAGCAATCTCCAGGCGGCGACCGCGCACGTAGCCGAAGATCGTGTCGCCAAAAGCCAACCGAAATTGCCGGGATAGGGTCGTGACGTTGACGCCCAGCAGTCGCGACAGCTCGGCGAGGCTCGGCGGAGCCACGATCCTGCGGTCGACGATCTTGCGCGCAGCCGACGTGCGCTCGAACTCCCGCGCGGAAAGACCACTCGCTTCGAGGCTGCTGTTATCTTCCGTCAGGATGCAAGTCGCTTCCGCGACCATGGCGAGGATACAGCCTTCCAGGAACAGCTCGCTCATAACGCCCGTGTAGGGGTTGTCGAGCGTTCGTTCAGCGAAGTCGCTGAAGCTGAGAGACCTGGGAAAGCTGCGGGCGGCGGTCTTCGACGCGAGCATGACGCGGAGCGGTTCGAGCTCGTCCGTCTCGCCCTCGGCCAGAGGGTGAGAATCGAAGAAGGCGGAGGTGATCTTGAAGCCTGCCCCTGCGCTTCGCGTCCCCGCGTCGCAGTAGCCCTTGCAGCGCGTCTTCTCGCCGAAGCCGATGACGAACGGGCAATGAGGTTCCGTCGAGATTTTGCCGAGGCCGGCGATTTCAAGGGGCCGCGCCGGACCCTCGAACATGACGCCGCACCGTAAAGACGGATCTTCGTCGACCTCTATGACGTGATCCTCGAGATACTCGAGATCGTATGCCGTCACGAACAGGCCGGGTTGGAGTTGCCGCGCGAGCATCTTGCCACGGGCGAACGGCGCGTTGACCAACTTCGGGAGCGACCTGCACGTTCGTGCCTGCTCACCCAGAATTGACGCAATCTCTTCGAGATCCGACTGGTGGATCTCATGAATGTCTTGCGCCGTTGAAAATGCGACTGTGCCCATTTCCTCTGGAATCCAGCTTTGACGATGGTGGCACCCGTAAGATCTATAACTGTACAAATACAGTACACAAGTTCTGATTAGACGAAATCGACATCTCATCGCGACGGACATGATCAGCAGCGGAGTTGGAGCGCGTGGATTCTCGACGTAGACATCGTGTTGATTATAATACGAGACTGCCCGCCATTGCGCGCTTCATCGAATCTGCGCCCACGGATGCCCAGGAAGAGCAGCAGTTATCCAACCGATCCCAGATCGAGCCAGGTTGGCTGCATCGGAACGGCCAAGTGGGCGGCATGGTAGGCGCCCTTACGGCAGCCGACATCGTCGCCGAATTTGAACAGCAGGCTACGCCAGTCCTGCTACCGTCTGTCCAGTTTCGACTTGGCCGCTAATACCAGTTTCCGAAGCTGCGCAGTGTCGCCGCCCAATCGCATATGGCAACCAACATTCTCATCAACCGCATCGACGACACGTGGCATCAGACCCTGGTACAATCCAACGTGCTGACGTTTGGCGAGCGCTTGATTCCACGAAACGTGGCGCTGACGCGCGGCAGCGGACCCATCAGCCAGTTGCTCGGCGGCCTTGGTGCATCCACGATACTGCGCATGGACGTCGTCAAAGACGGGCAGATCATTCTCAACATGCCGGTGCCATTGAAGGCGCTCCAAAACGACTGACCCTGATCAAAAGGAGACCCAGCGATGAGCTTCGTCACCACGAAAGACGGCACGAACATTTTCTACAAGGACTGGGGACCGAGAGACGCGCAACGCTACGGCGCGCCTGGATTTCCGCGACCGGCCTTATCGGTTCGCAAGGCGCACTCTCGCCGTTTTAGGCCCTGGAGCGCAAATGTCTGTACATGGCCCGTCGCAGCGAGCACGCTTTGGCAGTGGCGTCCCAATAGCGGTCATCAGCGATCATCACGAGTGACGCGATTTGTTGAGTTCAGCTTTTAGACGAAGAGCTGACCGTGCACTCCGCGTCGTTCATGCATATATCAGGGCAAGTTGACCGAGGCGGAGATCCCATCGTGATCGAAGACTTCATAAGCGCATATTGGGGTAAGGCGCAGCCGAAGAGCCCCGAAACGCCGCAGTGGCACCCGCTCGCCTATCACGCGCTCGACGTCGCGGCTGTCGCCAACGTTCTGCTCGCCAAGGATAGACGGCGCTTCGAGCGTCTTGCAGATCGCCTCGACGTCACGAGAGAGGATCTTCATCGCCTTCTCGTGTTCTTGATCGCCCTGCACGACATCGGAAAATTCTCGCGTCACTTCCAGGCGAAATCCGATCTCGGCCCGCAGGGCGCTCTCCCGCCATCGCCCTCGGCGGCACCTCATGACGACATCGGATATGCGCTGTTCTTCCATTCCGAGTTCGATCTGGAGCAGATTCTTTCGCAATTTTTTGATGTTGCCGAAGATGGCGATGTCGTGTTCGCGGCGGTTGCTGGACATCACGGAGAGCCACCTGCCAATGCTCCGAATCATTGGCTCAATGGCTTCTGCAGCAAGGAAGTAAGCGACGTTCGCGCATTTGTCGGTGCGATGGTCTCGCATTTTCGCCTGTCATACCGACTCTCAAGCTTCGGCGAGAACACGAAACTGATGTCGTGGTATCTCGCGGGCCTCGCGAACGTCAGCGATTGGATTGCTTCCAGCCAACGCTGGTTTGAATACCGATGTCCGACGATGAGCGTTGAGGACTATTGGAAAGTCGCGCAGAACCAAGCACACCGAGCGGTTCAGGACGCGGGCATCCTCCCGGCCTCCAGCCTCTCCGACGTGAACCCGAAACACCTGCTTCCACAGCTCGGCGAGCAACCTTTGAGTCCCCTTCAGGAAGCGGCCTGCGCCTGCGCGCTTCCTCCCGGTCCGACCTTAACGCTTATCGAGGACGTGACGGGGGCGGGTAAAACGGAGGCGGCACTCATCATTGCCGCGCGGCTTATGGCCGAACGCCGCGCCGCAGGCCTCTTCTTCGCGCTCCCCACGATGGCGACGGCGAACGCCATGTACGAGCGCCTCGCCGCGACATACCGCAGTCTGTTCGAAACAGACGCAACACCCTCGCTGGTTCTCGCGCACGGCAAGCGCGCGCTGCACGACGCATTCTGCGACAGTATCCTCGCTCTGGCGGCCGATGACGCGCGCGATCACGCACGCCTAAACACACGCGGCGAAATGCGATCCGACGTGACGGCAAGCGCGGCCTGTGCGGCCTGGATCGCGGACGACCGTCGCAAGGTTTTTCTCGCCGATGTCGGCATCGGTACGATCGACCAGGCGCTTCTCGGCGTTCTCCCGTCGCGGTTTCAGGCGCTCCGGCTTTGGGGTTTGTCGGATCGCGTTCTCATCATTGATGAGGCACACACCTACGATGCGTTCGTCGGCCGTGAATTGGAAAACCTGCTCGAGTTTCACGCCGCACTTGGCGGTTCTGCCGTCATTCTTTCAGCAACGCTTTCCACAGAGGCTCGGGATCGTCTTGCGGGCGCGTTCCAGCGCGGGCTCGGGTGCGCGCAATCGGCCATCGTCGCGCTCGACTATCCGCTTCTCAGCGTGATCTCTGCGACGGAAATAGCATCCCAGCCGGTCGGCACGCGCCCCGAGATCGCGCGCACGCTCGCCGTCCGGCGCATCGGCACGGTGGACGAGGCCGTTCGCCACGCTGTCTCACTCGCCAATCGCGGCGCTTGCGTCGCCTGGATTCGCAACACCGTCGATGACGCGGTCGATGGCGCAAATATGCTGCGCTGTGCGGGGCTCGATCCCATTCTCCTGCATTCGCGGTTCGCCATGGTGGATCGTCTCCGCATCGAGGCGCGTGTGCAGGAGTTGCTGGGCAAGGATAGCTTGCCGGAACAGCGGCGCGGCGTGGCGATTGTTGGTACACAGATACTAGAATCGAGCCTCGACTACGATGTCGATGGCATGATCTCCGACCTGGCCCCGATCGACATGCTCATCCAGCGCGCGGGACGCCTTTGGCGCCATCCGCATCGCAATCGAGAGCGTCCCATCGGAGAGGATGAGCGCGCCTTCATGCTGCTCTCCCCGGACCCGTCGCATGTCGTCGACGCGGACTGGTACAGGGCGCTGTCGAAGGGCGCGGCCGCTGTCTATAGCGACCACGGCTACGTCTGGCGCACAGCTACAGCGTTGGAGCGAACAAAAGAAATCTCGACGCCCGGCGGCATTCGTATCCTGCTCGCCGAAGTCTATGATCAGTCGGACGCGCCCGAACAACTCGAGCGCGCGTCGCTCGATGCTGACGGCAAGCGTTTTGCGGCACGGTCGATCGCGGCGAATGCGTGCCTCAGTGTTACGAAAGGGTACAATGGGAACAATCTTCTCTGGTCCGCCGATGACATCGTGGCCACGCGCCTTTCCGACGAACCGACTGTCGCTTTCCGCCTGGCGCGCCGCGAGAATGGCGTCATCGCTCCCTGGTGCTCTTTGGTGGACGCCGGAGGTTCGCCCGCCCGGGCGTGGGCGCTGTCGGAATGTTCGGTCTCGCAAAGAAAAGCGAGCGGCGTGCCTGAACCGACTGGCGCCCTGGCGGAAGAGATTTCAGCGGCGAAGGCGCTCTGGTCCAGATGGGAGCGAGAGCAACCTCTGATTGTGCTCGACCAAATCGAGGAGGGCTTGTGGCAGGGCATTGTGATCGCTGACAAAACCGAGAGGATCGTGCACTATTGCGATGCTCTTGGCTGGCGACTCGAGCCAGCCTGACGTTCCCCGCATGCGCGGGGTTGAACCGAGTACGCGAAGAGCGCCGAATTCCGCTCAAATATGTTCCCTGCACACGCGGGGCTAACGTCTAATGCCAGACTCGCCTAAAGGCTTATGGGCCGATGAATAAGAGTACACGTAGAGCGCCCTTGACTAAACGCAAAGATGTGTCATTATGCAAATGCAAAGCCCCTTAGAGGCGGCAACCTCCAAGGGGCTCTGAGGCCGAAGCCCGTACAGTCGTTAAACGACATTTCGACTATGCGCGCTCCGTTGCCCATGTCAACGCCTTGGTGCCTCAGCAGGGCAACGCAAAGGAGCATGGAAACCATGTCCGAACTGCGTCGCGCTAAATTCGTACTACATCGCGCAAACGGCGGCGGTTTTTTCTGGCGGCTGAAGGGAGCAAACGGGGAGATCCTCTACCACTCCGAGGTCTATACGACCAAGGCTGCGGCTGAGAACGGCATTGCTGCTGTACGTCGCAATTCTCCAAGCGCTCCGTGTCGCGACCTCACCTAGTCTGACGGGCGAGGCGCTCTGGCGCCTCGCCCGTTTTCCCCAGGCACAACTCACGGTCGTGGATAAGCCAGGGTCGTCGATTGACGGACCCGTATTGTCCGTGTCAGGAAAGTAGAACGTAAGTAGAACGTGGAGCTGACCTCCCATGCCCGAGCCGTTTTCGCTCGCCGGGCGTGCATGGCTTCCTGTTGCCTCGAAGACGGGGCAGCGCAGGCTTGTGCGCCTTTGCGAAATCTCACAGCCAGATGTTGCTCGCCTCGATACCGGCCGGCCGGATACCGACACCGCGCTCGCCGAGTTCCTGATTGGCCTTCTCGCCGTAACGATAGGCCCGAACAACAAAAGCGAGTGGCTGGACCTCTACAGGTCGCCGCCCACTCCTGAACACCTCAAGGCAGCCTTTGCCCCCTTCGCCGAAGCGCTCGTGCTCGATGGCGACGGCCCGCGCTTCTTCCAGGATCTCGACGAACTTTCTGGCAATGAGACGCCGGTGGAAGCGCTCTTCATCGACGCGCCGGCCGATCATTTCATGCTCGACCGGCGTTATCAAATTCTCTCCCGCACTGGCGCCGCTATCGCTCTGCTGACGTTGCAGACGATGGCTCCTTCCGGCGGGGCGGGTCATCGAACATCGCTTCGCGGCGGAGGCCCGTTGACCACGTTCGTCGTGCCTCGCGCGCAGCCGAACCTCTGGCAGTTTCTTTGGGCGAATGTTCCGGATGGGCTCAAAGCGAGCGCAGATGCCGCCGCACTCATCTTTCCGTGGCTCGGTCCGACCCGCACATCGAACCCGAAGGAGAAAGGGGAAATTACGACGCCCGCGCACGTGAACGCCGCTCAGGCGTTCTTCGGAATGCCGCGCCGTATCCGTTTGACGTTCGAAGACAATAACGAGCGTCGCCTGTGTGATCTCCTGGGTGAGCTTGCAGAGCCGGATGACAGGATCGTCCGCACCTATGTCACCCGGCCATGGGGTGGGAACTATCCGAGCAACACCTGGCGCCATCCGCTGACCCCCTACTATAAGCAGAAGAAGGCCGACACCGAGATGCTGCCGTTGCATCTCAAATCTGCGCGGGTGGGTTACCGGCATTGGCTCGGCCTCGTGAGTGCAACTGACGACGGGCTGACCAATGCAGCGGTAGCGGTCGCGCACTTTCGTAAAGATCGAGCGCGCAGCATTCGCGAAGAGAAAGATCATGTGCGCCTCAAGGCGGCGGGATATGCTCTCGACAACATGAAGCCGCTGGAGTTCGCCGAAGCCCTGCTCCCGCTCTTCGCCGCGGACGAGAAGACCAATACGGAGCTCGACAAGCACGCGAGAGGCATGATCGATGCCGCCGACGTCGCAGCCTGGCAGCTCTCAGGCGCCATCCGCCTTGCGCTCTACGGCGAGAAGGCGAAAGTGGACAGCGGTTCGACTGTCCTGTCGTCGGTCGCGTCTGAATTCTGGTCGGAAACGGAAGAGCCCTTCTTCGCGCGCCTCGAAGCGCTCTCTAATGTCGTTCTAAATGCTATTAAGGCGGACTCGCTCGCTGACGGTCGCGCTGACATCACGGCGACACATGCGCCGCTGTGGCTCCGGGTGCTCAAGCGCACGGCATTGGGCATCTTCGACGCAACGGCCCCCATCGGGGACAGCGATCCAGAGCGCCTCGCCGATGTGATCAATGGGCGAAAGCAGCTCTCACTCATGTTCAAGGGTCACGGAAAGAACGGTAGGGCGCTTTTCACAGCGCTTGGCCTCGCCCTTCCCAGCCCAACATCAGGCGGCGGCGCCGACAAGCCGCGCAACCATGAGATCAGGAGTGCAAAGCCATGACCCTCGATCGGCAAATCGTCCGCAGCATCGGGCTCAAATGGTGGAGCGCCTTTCGGCAAGGAGAAGCGATCCGCCCCGGCACGCGAGGAGCGCTCGCCCGATTGAGACGCGCCAACAATGCGATCGATGCACTGGAAGTAACAGAGACCTTCGAGCTGTTTCGTGATCTCCAACTGATCTCGCGAGACGCGTTTTCAAATGACGATGCCTACAGGACCGCTGCAGGACCGGCGCTCTCTCGCGTCGCCGTGCTTGCGTCCGTGCTTGCCCACGTCAACACGCATGAGAAGACGTCCTTCGGACGCGCGCTCGGGCCCCCTAGAAACGGCGACACGGCGAAACTGAAGCCATTGCGCCTCGCCCGCCTTCTCGCAGCGCGAGGCGATGAAGAAATCCGCGACCAGTTCCGCCGCGCGGTTCAGCTTCTCGACGGGGCAGCGAATGTTGGCGATCTCGCCTGGCTGATCCTTGCGTGGGATCGCGACGAGGTCGGGGACCGGGCACGCACCCTGTTCGCCTTCGCTTATCACGATGCATCTGCGCATGCCCCGGCTGGAGACGATCCCCCCGACGACAAAGCCTCTTCGGACAGCGACGCTTCTCGTTCGCCCGCCCCTTCCAACTGATCAGATGAGAATATTTCATGACCAAGTTCATCCAGGCTCACGTTCTGACTGTCTACGCACCATCGAATCTCAATCGCGACGATACCGGCCGCCCCAAGTGCGCACAGTTCGGCGGCGTCAACCGGCTGCGCATTTCGTCCCAGGCGTTGAAGCGCGCCATCCGCACGAGCGATACCTTCAAGGCGCGCGTGGGCGACAACAGGGGCGAGCGCACACAGCGCCTTGGCGAAGTGATCCGCCAGCACCTCATCAGGAAGAACGTCGAGGCGGAGAAAGCCAAGGCGATCGCGCAGGATATTGCGGGCGTATTCGGCAAGCTCAAGGATGCAAAAGCTAAAGATAGGGAGGATCGCGATATCTCGACCTACATCGAGCAGCTCGCGTTCGTTTCCGCCGATGAGCGGGCCGAAGCCCTGGCATGGGCAGATCGTATGGCGGCCGGAGAGTCATTCCCCGACAAAGCACAGGATCGCGTTGCGGCACTTCTCAAGGCGGCCGACGGCGCAGCAGATATCGCCATGTTCGGACGCATGCTTGCGGACAACCCCGAGTTCAACCGCGAGGCGGCCGTGCAGATCGCACACGCCATCACCACGCACCGCGTCGATGTCGAGGACGATTTCTACACGGCCGTCGACGACCTGAAGCATCCGGCGGAAGATGCCGGCGCGGGCTTCATCGGAGAGTTGGGCTTCGGCTCGGGCGTCTTCTATATCTATGTCTGCATCGACCGCGAGTTGCTGAAGAAGAACCTCGCAGGCGACGAGGTGCTGACACAGCAATCTATAGCGGCGCTCATCGAAGGGCTCGCAAAGTCATCGCCGACCGGCAAGCAGGCGAGCTTCGCGAGCCGCGCACACGCAAGCTATATGCGCATTGAGAAGGGGACCCAGCAGCCCCGCTCCCTGGCCGCCGCATTTCTGAAGCCCGTCCGCAGCGACGACCTGCTCGACGGCTCGATCAAAAACCTGGAAGCGCTGGCGGACCAAATGAACACGGCCTACGGCAGCTGCTTCAAGGAGGAGTTGACGATGAACGTCGTCGCGAAGGCGGGAGAAAAGACAGTGTCGCTCGAGGCCCTCATCGACTTCGCCATCACGGAGTAGAGCCGATGCAGGATTACCTCGTCCTGACGCTCGCTGCACCGCTCGCCTCCTTCGGCGTGATCGCCGTCGGCGAACGGCGCCCGAGCGCCGACCATCCGACCAAATCGCAGGTGATCGGCCTTGTCGCAGCAGCCCTCGGAATAGAGCGGACAGAAGAGGAGCGGCAGCGCGGGCTTTCAGCCTCTCTTGGTTATGCCGTCCGCATGGACAACGCAGGCCGTCCCGCCTCCGACTACCACACCGCTAAAGCGCCAGATGAAGCGAGCGCACGCAGATGGAGCAGAGCGAATGGCCTGATGCGCACGCGGCGCGACGAACTCGCCGCGTGCGACAAAAGGAGAACGATCCTCTCCATGCGCGAGTATCGCACGGGCGTGCGCGCCACAGTCGTTCTCTGGCTGAAGCAGACCGGTCTCACCACGTTGGAGAAGGTCAGAGCGAGCCTTGTTGAACCCCGATTCACTCTGTTTGCCGGAAGAAAGGCGTTTCCGCTCATGCTGCCCTGTCGGCCAATGATCATTGCAGCAGCCGCCTGCATCGAAGACGCGCTCGACCTCTACGACAAGGACCGAACGGACCCCATCAAGACACTGGAAGCAACGCTTGCATTCGGTCAGATCCGCACGTCGTGGTCTCGTCCGCTCTATGCGGATGCAGACGCAGTCACACGCGGCAACACCCAGCGTTTGGAAACGCGTCGCGACATGCCGGAAACGCGCGCCAAGTGGGGCTTCGGCTTGCGAGACGAGGTTGCCCTCTTTCTGCCGCCCAACGGAGACGATGCATGACGAGTCCCCTGTTCCTCTCCCGCGCCCGCCTGCGGTTCCGCCGCGGCGAGGCGCTCGCGTCCGTCGCCTCGCTCCTCCTCCCAGCGTCCGGGGCCGAGCGCAATGCGGCTGCCCACCGAATCGTGTGGCTCTTGTTCCAGTCCGCGCCGGACGCAGGACAGGAGATGAATTGGCGCCAGACCGAACAGGGATACCTCTGGCGTGACGATGGTGACGGGCGCTATCTCATTCTCTCTCGCGAACCGCCGAGTGATCCGCACAACCTCTTTGAACTCGAGACAAAGGAATTCGCGCCCAAGCTCTCCGAGGGGGACCGCCTAAGATTTGCGTTGAGAGCTAACCCGGTGGTGGCGAGCAAAGCCGAATTCACACACGAGCAGAAGCGGAACCGCGGCAAGCGCGTCGATGTCGTCATGAACGCGTTGAAGGCCGTCCCCCGAACGGACTGGACATCCGGGACCGGACGCGCCTTCGCGCGCGATCGGCTCGTCACCGAAACGACGCAGGCTTGGCTCCAGCGGCAGGGAAGCAAGCACGGATTCAAGCTATCTGCGGGATTTGTCGCCGAGGGTTACAGTCAGGTGCAGGTTGCGAGAGGTCCAGGACATCGTAGACGCTCGGCGGGCTTCTCGGTCGTAAATCTGGCGGGCGAGGTCACGATCACCGATCCGTCTGCTCTTCTCACGCGCCTGCCGCTGGGCTTCGGCTCCGCCAAAGCTTTCGGCTGTGGCCTGATGCTGATCCGCCGCAGCTAGAGGACACGCGCGATGGCAGACTCACCCTACGTACCGCTCCGTCCCATCCCTCTAAAGCAGCGAGCGGGCATCATCTTCCTGCAGTATGGCGAGCTGGACGTCCTCGACAGCGCCTTCGTGCTGGTCGACAGCAATGGCGTGCGCGTGCAGATTCCCATCGCTGGGTTAGCCTGTGTCATGTTGGAGCCCGGTACGCGGGTGAGCCATGCAGCGGTAACACTCGCGGCCCAAGTGGGCTGTCTGCTCGTCTGGGTCGGTGAGGGTGGCGTTCGGGTCTATGCATCGGGCCAACCGGGCGGCGCGCGCGCCTCCCGGTTGCTCTACCAGGCTCGCGTTGCGCTCGACGAGGACGCGCGTCTCAAGGTGGTGCGAGAAATGTATCGTCGCCGCTTTCAAGAGGATGCACCGAGCCGCCGGTCCATCGAGCAGCTTCGCGGCATCGAAGGCGCACGTGTGCGAGAGATGTACAAGCTCTTGGCCCAGCGTTACGGCGTAAATTGGAACGTCCGGAACTATGATCGCAAAGACTGGGATAACGCCGACGTTGCCAACCGCGCACTCTCGGCGGCAACCGCGTGCCTTTACGGCCTAACGGAAGCTGCCGTGCTCGCAGCCGGCTACGCACCTGCCATTGGCTTCCTTCATCGCGGAAAGCCTTTGAGCTTCGTCTACGACATCGCCGATGTCTATAAGTTTGATACGGTCGCGCCTGCTGCCTTCGATACGGCAGGAAAAATCCTCGGGGGTAAGGGCGACGGCAATCCCGTCGAGCGTCAGGTGCGCCTCGCCTGTCGCGATCTCTTCCGAAAATCCGGCCTGCTCGACAGGATCATCCCTGATATTGCCGACATCCTGAAGGTCGGGGGGCTTGAGCCGCCGGAGGACGCACCCGAAGCCTCAGAGCCTGCCATTCCGCAGGAGGAGCAAGCCGGTGATGATGGTCATCGTGGTTGAGAACGCTCCGCCGCGTTTGCGCGGGCGGTTGTCGCTCTGGTTCGCGGAGGTGCGAGCTGGTGTCTATGTCGGCGTTTATGACAGGCGCACGCGCGAGCGTATCTGGGACGAAGTGACCGTGATGATCGGTGACGGCAATGCCGTGATGGCCTGGAGCGCAACAAACGACAGCGGCTTCACGTTCGAAGCGGTGGGAGAAAACAGGCGCGAGCCGGTAGACTTCGACGGCCTTACATTGGTGCGGTTCAAGCCTTCGCCAATCGGCGCGGCGGTCGTTGTAAAGAAAGACGTGTGAACGACGTTTTTCTTGGTGCGGTTCTTTGACATGTAAATTATGCTTTTGAGGCAACGGCTTGTACGCAAGTCTGTTCCCCGCATGCGCGGGGCTGAACCGGGACTTCCGAAGCTCATCGTCCGAGATCTTCGCTGTTCCCCGCATGCGCGGGGCTGAACCGCGCACGCGACCCCGGATGTATCGAACCTCCGCCTGTTCCCCGCATGCGCGGGGCTGAACCGCGCTGGGTCTCCGCCGCGCCCTTGTCGGTGAGCTGTTCCCCGCATGCGCGGGGCTGAACCGGGTTCTACGGCGAGGACTCAGTGACCTACGGTCTGTTCCCCGCATGCGCGGGGCTGAACCGCGGCCAAGGCGCTGGCTGAGATCCAGAGGGGACTGTTCCCCGCATGCGCGGGGCTGAACCGATTGCAGACGTCAGCGCCGAGGACATGGCCAACTGTTCCCCGCATGCGCGG
>JRYH01000125.1_pt1 | contig 15885 bp, 15 predicted proteins | sample 235351 | NCBI WGS metagenome assembly JRYH01 (sample SAMN03074221, study PRJNA261480) | activated sludge metagenome | biome: Wastewater Treatment Plant; feature: Wastewater; material: Activated sludge; isolation source: activated biomass of a wastewater treatment plant treating wastewater... ... | reverse complement strand
CCAGCTCGAGCGTGACGGTGCCCGAGGCGGCGAGCGCCGCATCCGCCATCTTGAAGGCGCGGAACTTGTCCTCGTCGCCCTCGAGGAGATGCGGGCGAACGGACCAGGCGCGGACGGCGTCGGCGACCTGCGCCTTGCGATGGGGGACGACCGGCATCAGCACGTGAGGGCGCACGCCGCGTGCGGCGAGCCCGCGCAGCGTCTCTCCGAACGGCGCCATCAAGCGACCCACCTCCGACGAGCGGCTACCGGGCAGCATCACGACGACGGGATGGGCCGGATCGAGGCCGAGGCGGTCGCGCAGCGGCGCCGGATCGAGCGCCTCGAGCCAGGCCTGCCGCTCGATCAGCGAATGGCCGACGTACGTGCAGGGCGGGCCGCCGAGGCGCGCGTGCGCGGCCGGCTCGAACGGCAGAAGCCCGAGGATGTGGTCGACATACGGCGTCATTTTGCGGGCGCGTCCCGGGCGCCAGGCCCAGACGCTGGGACTCACGTAATCGACGATCGGGATATCGGGCCGCTGCCTGCGGATCCGCCGCGCGATCGGATGGGTGAACTCGGGGCTGTCGATGATGACGACACACTGCGGATCGAAAGCGATCACGCGATCGACGGTCGCATACACGCGGCGCACGATGCGCGGCAGGTGGCGCAGGATCGACAGCGGCCCCATGACGGCGACGTCTGCGAGCGGGAACTCGGAGACGAAGCCTTCGCGTGCCATCTCCTCCCCGCCGACCCCGGCGAGCGTCAGGCGCGATCCCAGCCGCGCGCGCAACGCGCCGATGAGCTTGGCCCCGAGCGCATCGCCCGAGTGCTCGCCGGCAATGAGCTCGATGCGGATCTCGCGGTCGTCATCGGCTGCCGGATCGCTCGCCATCGACTCGCTCATCGCGGGCTCCGGGTCTCGGGCTCGCGGATGAGAACGAGGAGGCCGCGCTCCGCAGCCAGAGCGAGCGCCGCCTGCTGGGCCTCGCCCGCCTCGTAGCGCGCCCCGCCGATCGCGAGGCCCGCAAAGCCGCCAGCGGCCACGGCGGCGGCAAGGCCGGGCGTCAGGCTCTGCATGTCACGCACCGCGGCGATGCCGCGACGGCGCCGCGTGATGCTCTTCCACTGACGCAGCCCCGCGGCACGCGCGACGGCGGCCTCCGCCCCCTCGCCCGTCTCGACGGCAATAACGTGGTTGCGCATCACGATCGCCGCCTGCCCGACGTTGAAGCCCGCCAGGGCATCGACGACGGCGAGGCCCTTGATGGCATCGAGCGTGGCATGCTCCGGAGGGCGGCGGCGGCCGGTGCGGCGGAACGTCATGGCGGCGAGGCGCGGATTGAAGCGGCGCGGCGGCGCGTCGGGGCTCGTGTCGCTCACGCCCTGGACGAAGACCTTCGCCGCGTCGGCAGCGCGAAGCGTGCGGGCGCGCTCGGCCACGACGACGCGTTGGGCCTCGACGGCGATGCCGGACAGGCGGGCGTCCTCTGCGCCCGTCACCGTCGCCGGCCCGATTGCGGGCATGTCCACGCGCAGGTCCTGCCCCGGCTTTGACCGCTTCACCAGAACGCCGCCGTGGCGGGGGAGGTCATGCGCCTTGTCGCGGCGGCGCTCGGCGGCGCGCAGGATCATCCGGTCCGTTCCCTCGACGCCTTCGATGGCTTCGACGCGCCCGCCCGCAACGATGACGCTCTGGCCGATGTCGTAGGGGCCGAGCGTGCGGATGACGGCGAGCCCGAGCTTGATGTCGGCCATGTCGCCCGGCGCCGCGGAGGCCGTGCCGATGGCGCCTTCGGCCACGACGAGCTCGGGGGCGGCGTTGTCGGGCCCGACGACGCGCAGCCCGCGCCCCTCGAAAAAGCGCACGACATGGCGCAGCACGCCGTCGTCACCGCCGGAGGCGACGATGCGCAGGATGCGCGGAAGGTGGCGGACGAAGCCGAGATCGGGGCGCATGATGGCGACATCGGGCCGCTGCACGCGCCCGACAATCACGAGATCGGTGACGTGCGCGTTTCTGAGGGTACGGATCATGCGTCCGATCTGGCCCCAGTTGACGCGCGTCACGGGGTGAGGGCCGAAATCGCCGTCGGCCTCGCTGTCGATGGCGACGATGGTGACGGGTCTGCCGCGCCGTGCGGCGCTATCGGCGATCTCGCGCGGCAGCGTTCCGCCCCCGGCCAGAATTCCAAGCCGCCCTCGCGCGTCCATGAGCCCCCTTCCCGCACGGACCATTCCGCGCGCCAGGGATGGCTATAGGACAGGCCCCCATCCGCCGGCAACAGGCCGGTTTGCGCACAAGGAGGCCTGGCGCAATGCCCCTTATTCCGAAGGAGCTGCCGGTCCGGGCGCCCCGCCCCGCTTCCACTGCTCGTAGCGCATCCGGGCGATTCGGTAGGCGTCGGGAATCGAAAGCGCCCAGACGAAGAGGCCGCCCGCAGAGCGGCCGATGAACGACTGCTCGGGCGTCGTCGTGTGCCAGGAGAACAGCGCGAGCAGCAGCGAGAAGAAGGCGAAGCCGAAGCCGCGCTGTGGCTGGCCGACCGCCACATGCCCCACGCCCGGCAGCGCCACCGCGAGCGCGAGCACCGCATAGGGGTTGAGTGGCCGCCGGGCTCCGCTCATGCGACGACCCTCACGGCGGAGCGGACGGCGCAGCTCAAGGTCTCGATCTCCTCCAGGATCCGGGCGAGATCGGCGGCCGGCACGTCGGCGGCATCGAACACGGCCTGGCGCAGCAGCAGATACTCGCCGCGCCGGCCCTCGCCCGCCTGACGCACGATGCGCAAGCCTTTGCGGGTGACGGCGATCTCCTTGATGGCCGGGTCGGCAAGAATCGCGGCCATGGCGCCCGCGAGCCGGTCGAGCAGGTGGGCGGCCTGCGCGCTTTCACCGCGAACGATGATCTCCGGTGGAAACGCCGCAGGCGCGGCAAGCGTGTGCTCGAACTGCGAGGTGAGGCTGTAGAACTCGGATCCGTTCGGGCGGACGAGCGCGGCGAGGCCGCTGCCGATGTCGAGAGGCTCGAGCGCCGTCACCTGCAGCCAGAGCTGGGGAAGGCGGCGGATGGTCATCGCATCGCTGACGAGACGGACGTCCAAGGCCCGTCCGTTTACGCGGCCCGTGAGCATTGGGAAATCGTCGCCGCCATGCCGCAGCGCGACATCGGAGAGCATCGGAGCACAGGCGTCGAGCAGGCCGCGCCGGCGCCGGCGCATGCGGCCATGCTCGCGCAGCGCGAGCCCGATCATGAGGCCGACGCCAAGGACGAGAACGACGAGGACGAGCGGCGCGAGGGACACGAGGCGATCTCCGTTCGCATCGCGTCACGGACGGAAGCGCGATGCGTCACGCAAAAAGGCTGAGGCCGGACCCAGGGCATGTCAAGCTCGGTCGAAGCGCACGGATAAGGAAGGCCCTGCTCTGGGCGGGCTCTGGCGATCCCGGCAAGGGGCGGAGACTATTCGAGCGCCGCCTGGAGCCCGCGCACGAACTTCGACAGTCCCGTCATGCGGTCGCGGCGCAGGCGCTCGGCGGCCAGGATCGCCTTCAGCCCCGCGATGCTCTCGCCGAGATCGGCGTTGACGATGACATAGTCGTATTCCGCCCAGTGGCTGATCTCCGACGAGGCCTTGGCCATGCGCTGGGCGACGATCTCGGCCGGATCCTGCGCGCGCTGCTTGAGGCGCGCTTCGAGCGCGTCGCCCGACGGCGGCAGAACGAAGACGCGCACGAGATCGCCCGCCATGCGCTCGGAGAGCTGCTGCGTGCCTTGCCAGTCGATGTCGAAGAGCACGTCGCGGCCTTCTGCGAGCGCCGTGTCGATGGGCGCACGCGGCGTGCCATAGCCGTTGCCGAACACGGTGGCCCATTCGAGCAGCTCGCCCGCCTCGCGCAGGGCGGCAAAGCGGGCCTGGTCGACGAAGTGATAATCGCGCCCGTCGACCTCGCCCGGGCGGGGCGGGCGCGTCGTCACCGAGACCGACAGCGCGATGTCGCCGTCGCTGTCGAGCAGCGCGCGCGCGAGCGACGTCTTGCCGGCCCCCGACGGCGAGGAGAGCACGAGCAGAAGGCCGCGCCGCTCGATCTTCGGATTGTCGCTCGTCATCTCTCCGCTCCCCGACGGCGGGCCCGCCGTTGCGGGCGTTGATAGAGGCTCGGCCCGGACGGGTCCAGCCCTACTCGATGTTCTGGACCTGCTCGCGGAGCTGATCGACGACCACCTTGAGCGCGAGGCCGGCCTGCGAGATCTCCTGGTCGCCCGCCTTCGACGTCAGCGTGTTCGCCTCGCGGTTGAATTCCTGGGCGAGGAAATCGAGCTTGCGGCCGACGGCGCCGCCCTCGCGCAGGAGCGTGCGGGCTGCTTCGACATGGGCGGCGAGGCGCTTCAGCTCCTCCTCCACGTCGGCGCGCGTGGCGAGCATCACCGCCTCCTGATGCAGACGGACCGGATCGAGCGCGGGCCCGGCCTCGATCAGGCGCGCGACCTGATCGGTGAGGCGGCGCCGGATGGCGTCGATCGTGCGCGCGGGAGAGGCCTCGACGGCCGCCGTCAGGCGCTGGATCTCGTCGATCTGGCGTGTGACGATCTCGGCGAGCCGCTGCCCCTCGCTCTGGCGCGCCGCGATGAGGCCGGCGAGCGCGTCATCGAAGCTTTCGAGCACCGCGGCCTGCTCGGCGGCCAGAACCTCGGGCGGCACCTCGTCATCCGCCACATCGAGCACGCCCTTGAGGGAGAGCAGCGCCTCGGCGCGCGGTGTCTCCGCGCCGATCTCCTTGGCGAGGCGCCGCGCGATGGCGAGCACGCGGGCAAGAGCGGCCTCATTGACGCGGACGTCGGCCGAGGGCGCATTGCGCGTCAAGCTGAGGTTGGCGTTGACGCTGCCGCGCGCGAGCCCCTTCGACACCCGCTCGCGCACGATCGGCTCGAGCGCCTCGTAGCCCGGCGGCAGACGCAGGCGCACGTCGAGGCCGCGGTTGTTCACGCTGCGCAGCTCCCAATGCCAGACCGTTCCCTCCCGCGCGCCGTCGCTGCGGGCAAAGCCGGTCATGCTCTGAAGGCTCATGGATGGATCCCGTCCGGATGTCTGAGGGCAAGGACGGGCACCGCGGCGCCCGCACAGAGAGGAGTACGGGGCGGCTGCCGTCGCTGCAAGCGCCCGATGGGCGCGGCCTATCGCTTCGGCTTGCGGATGGGAAGCGGGATCGACGACACCGTCGTCGGCGTCTCCGGCGCCTCGCCGAGCGCGGGCGCTGCGGCTGCTGCATCCTCGGCCGGCGGATTGGGAATCTCGGTAATGGGATTGGCCGGAGGAGCGCCGTCCGTTGCCGCCTCGCCGTCCGCAGCAGGAGCGGCAGCGGACTGGCGCGCCCTCATCTCTTTCTCGACCTTGCGCCAGTTGGCGACCGCGTCGTTGTGCTCCTTGAGCGTCGCCGAGAAGATGTGCCCGCCGGTCCCGTCGGCGACGAAGAAGATGTCGCCGTGCTGCGACGGATTGAGCGCGGCCTCGAGCGCGGGGCGGCCCGGGTTGCAGATCGGCGTCGGGGGCAGGCCGCGGATCTGATACGTGTTGTGCGCGTTCTTTGCATCCTTCTCGGACTGCAGGATGGGTTTGCCCCACTGCACGCCACCGCCGTAGATCCCGTAGAGGATGGTCGGGTCCGACTGCAGCGGCATCCCCTTCAGCAAACGGTTCACGAAGACGCCGCCGATGCGCTCGCGCTCGTCGGCCCGGCCGGTCTCCTTCTCGATGATCGAGGCCAGCACGACGGCCTGCTCGGGCGTCTCGAACGGCAAGCCTTCGCGGCGGCGCTCCCAGACGCTTTCGAGCACCTGCTTCTGCTTGGCCTGCATGCGCTCCAGAAGCTCCTGGCGCGTCATGCCCTTCTCGATGCTGTAGGTCTCGGGCATCAGCGAGCCCTCGATGGGGATCTGCGAGATGTCGCCCGTCAGGTTCTCCTCGCCCTTGAGGCGCTCCACGATCTGCTGGCTCGTCAGGCCCTCGGGGATCGTCACCTTGTACTGGACGGACTTGCCCTCCGACAGGATCTCGATCACCTCGCGAATGCTGATGCCCGGCTTGAAGAGATATTCGCCGTGCCTCAGCTTGATCTCTCCCGGGCGCATGCGGCTCTGGGCGAGATAGTTGACCATGAACGCCCACCGGCTCGACACCACCCCTCCGCGCTCGAGATCGTCGGCGATGGCGTTGCTGCTCGTGCCCTTCGGAATGACGACGGTCTGCGTGGCGGTCAGCGGACCCTGCCGGTTGTAGAGGTGGCTCATGAGCAGGGCGAGGCCCCCCAAGCCGACCATCGCCACCAGAAGCACGGTCATGACGCCACTGACGATGCGGGCGATGCCGGAGAAAAAGCGCGACTCCTTGCGTTGACGCATGCCGTGCGGGCGGGGCGGAGCCCGGCCCGGCTCCAGCGCCTCGGCGGGGCTGCGTGGGCGCACGCCATCGCGTCGCGACAACGTCGGCGACACTTCGCGGCGGTTGTTGCTCATCGCTCGGCTCCCGTTTCGCGTCGCAGTCCCAGGTGAGCACGAGCTGCCCCTCCGGCCGCGCGCGCCTCCCCAACGGGCCGCGGGCGGGCGCGTATCCGCACCCCCCGCCGCCTACCATTCCTCACGTCCAGGCGGCAAACGTGATCCTGGGATTGTGGCAAAACCCTGGTCAGCTCCGGCCGGACAGAACGACGACGCCTGCCGTCAGGCCACCTTCCGCATCACGAGCGAGGCGTTGGTGCCGCCGAAGCCGAAGGAGTTCTTCATGGCGACATCGATCGTCATGGCACGTGCGCTGTTGGCACAGTAATCGAGGTCGCAGTCCGGATCGGGATCATCGAGGTTGATCGTCGGCGGCGAGACCTGATGGTGCAGTGCCAGCGCGGTGAAGACGGCTTCGATGCCGCCGGCGCCGCCCAGCAGATGCCCGGTCATCGACTTNNCCGCCGAAGCCGAAGGAGTTCGAGAGAACGGTCGTGATCTCGCGCGCCTGGGGCGTCTTGGGCACCAGATCGATGCCGGTCTCGACCGAGGGGTTGGCCAGGTTGAGCGTGGCCGGGGCGATCTGGTCGCGAATCGCGAGCACCGAGAAGATGGCCTCGACGGCGCCGGCCGCACCGAGGAGGTGCCCGATCGAGGACTTGGTGGACGACATCGCCACCTTGGCCTGCGTGTTGCCGAACAGGCGCTCGACGGCACCGAGCTCGATCTCGTCGCCCATCGGCGTCGAGGTGCCGTGCGCGTTGATGTAGTCGATGTCGCCCGGGGAGATCCCGGCGCTCTTCAAGGCGGCGCGCATGCAGCGGAAGGCGCCGTCTCCGGTCTCTGACGGCGCGGTGATGTGATAGGCGTCGCCCGACATGCCGTAGCCGACGACCTCGGCATAGATCTTGGCGCCGCGCGCCTGCGCATGCTCCAGGCTTTCGAGCACGACGACGCCGGCGCCCTCGCCCATGACGAAGCCGTCGCGATCCTTGTCATAGGGGCGCGATGCCTCATGCGGGCGATCGTTGAAGCCCGTCGAAAGGGCGCGGCAGGCGATGAAGCCCGCCATGCCGAGGCGGCAGATGGGGCTTTCGGCGCCGCCCGCGACCATGACCTCGGCGTCTCCCAGCGCGACCAGGCGGGCGGCATCGCCGATCGCGTGCGTGCCGGTGGCGCAGGCCGTGACCACGGCGTGGTTGGGGCCCTTGAGGCCATGGCGGATGGAGACGTAGCCGCCGGCGAGATTGATCAGGCGGCCGGGAATGAAGAACGGCGAGATCCGGCGCGCGCCCTTCTCCTTGAGCAGGATCGACGTGTCGGCGATGCCGGTGAGGCCGCCGATGCCCGCGCCGATCAGAACGCCCGACGCCTCCTGCTTCTCGACCGTGTCGGCCTTCCAGCCGGCATCCGCGAGGGCCTGGTCGGCCGCCGCGACGGCGAAGAGGATGAAGTCGTCGACCTTGCGCCGCTCCTTGGGCTCCATCCAGTCGTCGGGATTGAAGTTGCCCGCGTCTGTCCCGCTGCGCGGAACGAAATTCGCGATCTGGCTCGAGAGGTCGGAGACGTCGAACTCCTCGATCCGCCGGGCCCCGCTTTTCCCCGCGAGCAGGTTGCTCCAGGCCGCCTCGACCCCGCATCCCACGGGCGTGACGAGACCGAGACCAGTGATGACGACGCGCCGCAAACCGTTCAAAGCCGTTCCCCGCACACGAAAAGCCACACGTTTCTCAGGATGGGAAAGCCGCCGCCGGCTAGCGAGACTGAGCCCGGCGAAGCCCCCATCTTGCTTGTTGCCGGAGGCGCAACCGCCGCTGCGACGACGCCTCCCCGGCAGATCTTCTGCGTACGGCCCCACGTCGTCAGGGCCGTTTCCGTCAGGGCCGTTGCCGATCCCGTCTCGCGAGAGACGGGCATGAAGCCGGCTTTGGCCGGCCGGGCACGCGGGCGAATGTCGTGCGGCTCGGAAGCGCATTGCGCCCCGGGCCGATCAGGCGCCCGCAGGCCCCGGCTCAGGCGGCCGTTGCGTTCTTCTCGAGGAACTTCACGGCATCGCCGACCGTCAGAATATGCTCGGCCGCATCGTCCGGGATCTCGCACCCGAATTCCTCCTCGAACGCCATGACCAGCTCGACCGTGTCGAGGCTGTCGGCGCCGAGATCATCGATGAAGCTCGCGTTCTCCGTCACCTTGTCGGCTTCGACGCCCAGGTGCTCGACAACGATCTTCTTCACGCGCTCTGCGACATCGCTCATCGTCTTCCCTCGTGTCCCTGCTAATTGTCGTTTGCTAAAACGTTCTCGGGCCCGTCGTTCTTGCCGGGGCACTCAAGCTCTTTTTATGCGCCTGCTCTCCAGGGTTTTCATCAGAAAGCCGGATTCCGGGTATCCGATGTCCCCATCGAGCTTCGGTCTTTTCGTTTCCCGATGCCGTGGAACCTGATCGAAGATCCATGACGACAGCGCGTGAGCGTTGATCGTTAGGGCTTTTCAGATGTCCGCGCAGCAAAAAAACGAGGCTCGTTAACACATCTCCCGAAGCGTGGCCAGCACCGCGCCTTTTTTCGTCGCAGGCCCTGCGGGCGCAAGTCGCAGGCCCTCCATGCGAACCGGGAGCTTAACCCAAAAGTCGAGGCCCGCGAGCCCCTCACACCATGGCCCCCTCAAACCATGGCCATGCCGCCGTTGACGTGCAGCGTCTGGCCGGTGACGTAGCCGGCCTCCGGGCTCGCAAGGTAAATGGCGGCGGCGGCGATGTCATCGGGCGTGCCGAATCGCTGCGCCGGAATGTGCTGGGAAATCTCCGCTTTCTGCTTGTCGTTCAGGACGTCCGTCATAGCCGTGGCGATGAATCCCGGCGCGATGCAGTTCGCCGTGATGCCGCGGTTCGCGACCTCGCGGGCGAGCGACTTGGTCATGCCGATCATGCCGGCCTTCGAGGCGGCATAGTTGCCCTGGCCCGGATTGCCGATGATGCCCGAGACCGACGAGACGTTGATAATGCGGCCATATCCGCTCTTCGAGCGCAGCATATGCCGCGTCGCAGCGCGCATGAGCTGGAACGTCGAGGTGAGGTTGACGGCGATGACGTCGTCCCACTGCTCGTCCTTCATGACCATGAACAGGTTGTCCTTGGTGAGGCCGGCGTTGTTGACGAGGATGTCGACGCGGCCGAGCTTGGCAATCGCCGCGTCGATCAGCTTGCCGACGGCGGCCTTGTCGGCGAGGTCGCACGGCACGACGTGCACGCGCTCGCCGAGTTCTGCGGCCAGCGCCTCGAGCTTGGCCACCTGGCGGCCCGAGATCGCGACCTCCGCCCCCGCCTTGTGGAAGGCGCGCGCGATCCCCTCGCCGATGCCGCCCGTTGCGCCGGTGACCAGGGCTTTCTTGCCGGTCAAATCGAACATGCTGTGATCCTTTCGAGGTCGATAATCGTTGAGCGTCAAGCGAGCTTGGCGGCGGCGGCCTCGATATCGGCGGGCGTGCCGACGCTCATGGCCTCGAGAGACTTTTCGATCCGCTTGGCGAGGCCGGCCAGCACCTTGCCGGAGCCGATCTCGAACACGTCGGTGACGCCGTTGGCGGCGAGATAGCCCACGCATTCGCGCCAGCGCACGGTGCCTGTCACCTGCGCGACGAGCAGGCGGCGGATCTCGTCCGGATCCGTGACGGCGGTGGCGACGACGTTGGCGACGACGGGAACGGAGGGCGCGTTGATCGTGACCTTGGCGAGCGCCTCCGCCATCGCGTCGGCGGCAGGCTGCATCAGCGCGCAATGGAAGGGGGCGGACACGGGCAGCGGCACCGCCCGGCGCACGCCATGGGCCTTGCCGACCTCGGCCACGCGGTCGATCGCCGCCTTGGATCCCGAGAGGACGACCTGGGTCGGCTCATTGTCGTTCGCGACCTGGCAGACATCGCCCTGAGCGGCCTCGGCGGCGACCGTCTCGGCCACGTCGCGCCCGACGCCGAGGAGGGCCACCATCGCGCCTTGCCCGACCGGCACGGCCGCCTGCATCGCCTGGCCGCGCAGCTTGAGAAGACGCGCCGTATCGGCCAGCGAGAAGGCGCCCGCCGCGGCCAGCGCCGAATACTCGCCGAGCGAATGGCCGGCGACGAATTTCGCCGTCTCGGCGAGCTTGATTCCCTTCTCCTGCTCGAGCACGCGCAGCGCCGCGATCGAGACGGCCATCAGCGCCGGCTGGGCGTTCTCGGTCAGCGTCAGCGTATCCTTGGGGCCGTCCCACATGATCGCCGAAAGCTTCTGGCCGAGCGCGTCGTCGACCTCGTCGAAGACCGCGCGGGCGACGGCGAACGTCTCCGCCAGCTCGCGGCCCATTCCCACGTCCTGGCTGCCCTGTCCGGGAAATACGAATGCGCGTGCCACGCTCGCTCCTTGTCGTTGACCATCGCCGGCGCCCGCAAGCGGCGCGCCTATGCTAAGACGCATCCAGATGCGTAAGCTTCCGGCCGCTTTCGACATGTCTCGCCCCGGATTGTCAAGGCCCCGGGGAACCGACACCAGGAGCGGAAACGTCTCTATGGTGCCACGCTTTCCTGTGTTTTGGACTGGAGGACATCATGGCGGACGTATTGAAGCGCTTTTCCGGCAAAGATTTTCGGCTCGGCGAGCTCCGCGAAGGCGGCGTGTTGCTGCATGCGACGATCTTTGCCGTGGTGATGGTAGGGCTGGTCGTGATCGACTGGGCCACGGCCGAGCCCTACTGGGCGCACTGGGTCTTTCTCGGCTGGGGCGCGGGCCTCGCCTTGCACGCCTGGCTGGTGCTGCGCCGCTGACGGGCGCTTGGAGCCACCTTGTGACTGATCAGATTGGAAAGTCCGTGCTGACGCTGCTCGCAACATGGGCTGCGATCGCCGTTATCGCCATCGCATGGGAATTTGACCTCATCCCAGGCAAGGTGAAATCTTATACTTTGTTGCCAGCAAAGGATGGCCGTCAGTTGGAGACACGGGAGGTCCTTTCACCGTCTCGATGGGGCGATGACACCATCTCCCAGGTTAAAACGCCGAACGGCCGCTGGATTGATTGCGGTCGGGACTGTGAGGGCGCCTACATGCGAGCCCTTCGTTAACGGTCTTTCCCCTTGCCCGCAGGCGGAAAACCCGTATAAGTCGCGCCGTCACGTGCTTCGGTTGGAGGCTGAACGGGGCCGCGGAGCTGTTTTCAGCTCGGCGGCGCAAGTGTTTGGGGCGCATCCACGTCCCGACCCTTTCGTCCCCGGTGTCTCCGCTCTTTGGGTGCCTTTGGGCCTTTCCGGGTCCATGAGGGGCTTTGCGCCGAAGCCAAGCTGACCCCTCCGGCTCGAGCCGGGCGGAAACCACGAATGGAAGGGCCACGCATGCCTCTTTACGAGCATGTCTTCCTGGCGCGCCAGGACGTCTCGCAGCAGCAGGTCGAGACGCTGACGAAGGAATTCACCGACGTCATCACCGAGGGCGGCGGCAAGGTCACCAAGACCGAGTACTGGGGCCTCAAGGGCCTCGCCTTCAAGATCAAGAAGAGCCGCAAGGCGCACTACTCGCTCCTCAACATCGACGCGCCGTCGGCCGTCGTGGCCGAGATGGAGCGGCGCATGAGCCTTTCGACGGACATCATTCGCTTCATCACGCTGCGCGTCGAGGAGCTCGAGGCCGAGCCCTCCATCATGATGCGCAAGCAGGACCGCGACGAGCGGGGCGGCGATCGTGGCGGCTTCCGCGGTGGTGATCGCGGCGGCTTCCGGGGCGGCGACCGCGGCGGGTTCCGTGGCGGCGACAGCGGCTCGACGTTCCGCGCCCGTCCTCCGCGCGAGGGCGACTCGCGTCCGCCGCGCGAGGGTGGCGATTCCCGTCCGCCGCGTGACGGCGACCGTGGTCCGCGTCCGCCGCGGCCCGCATTCAGAGACACCAAGCCGGGCTCGGAGGGCTGATCATGGCAGAGGTTCAAGAGATCGCCGCACGCCGGCCCTTCCACCGCCGCCGCAAGACCTGCCCGTTCTCGGGCGATCAGGCGCCGAAGATCGACTACAAGGACGTGCGCACGCTCGGCCGTTACATCTCCGAGCGCGGCAAGATCGTGCCGTCGCGCATCACGGCCGTGTCGGCCAAGAAGCAGCGTGAGCTCGCCCGCGCCATCAAGCGCGCACGCTTCCTGGGCCTTCTGCCCTACGTGCTGAAGTAAGCCGGCGCTTTTGCGCCCATGGTTGGGGGAGCGGCGCCTCGGCGTCCTCTCCCTAACCGCATCGGATGCGGGACAGCTTGCATGAAATCCCATGCGCTCATCGGAGCCGGCCTGGGCGTGGTCGCGGCGATCGCTTTCGCCTCCGCGACCACGGGGCCGCTCTTTGCCCGCTTCCTCCTTCTCTTCCTGACGCCGCTTCCGATCGCGCTCGCCGGCCTCGGCTGGGGCTGGCGCACGGCGATCGTGGCCGGCACCGCCGGCATGGCATTCGTTGCCCTGGCTACGAGCCCGTTCCTGGCGCTGGCCTTCGCCGTCACGCAGGCGGCGCCGATGGTGGTCCTCACCTATCTCGCGCTCCTGAGCCGCCCGCTCGCCGAAAGTGGGCGGGCAACGGCACCCGAAGACCCGGACGCGGTCGAGTGGTATCCACCCGGCCGGCTCGTGATCTGGGCCGGCCTGCTGGCCAGCCTGATGGCGGTCACCACGCTGCTCCTGCTCGGCACGGACCTCGATCAGCTCCGCGAATCGCTCGCCACCCTGATCAAGCAGGCGATCCCGGCGGGCCTGCCCCCGTCTGAGCAGCCGGTCCAGCTCAGCGACGCGGACATCGCGGCCCTCGCCGACATCGCGCTGGCCCTCCTGCCCGGCGCCTCGGCGGTGTCGTGGATGAGCAGCCTCCTCTTCAATCTCTGGCTGGCAGGGCGGGTGACGCTCGCCTCCGGCCAGCTCGGCCGGCCCTGGCCGGACCTCGCCGCCCTCACCTATCCGCCCGGCACCCCGCTCGCATTCGGCCTCGCGCTCGCCGGCCTCATGCTGCCCGGACAGGGCGGGCTCGTTGCGTCCGCACTCGCCGGCGGCCTGTTCCTCGCCTACCTGCTGCTCGGCCTCGCCACCGTCCACTACACGACACGCGGACAGCCCTGGCGGCCGTTCGCGCTGTGGGCGCTCTATGGCGCGCTGATCGTGGTCAACGTCTGGCTCTGGATCGTCGTCGCCCTCGTCGGGCTCGCCGAGACCGTCGTCCATTTCCGGGCGCGCGCGCAGGCGCCGCCCGCTCCGCCCCGTCATCCCAACACGTGATCATCTCAAAGGAGCTTCAGTCCATGCAGGTCATTCTTCTCCAGCGTATCGGCCGCCTCGGCCAGATGGGCGACGTCGTCACCGTCAAGGACGGCTACGCCCGCAACTTCCTGCTTCCGCAGAAGAAGGCGCTGCGCGCCACCAAGGAGAACATGGCGCACTTCGAGTCGCAGCGCGCCCAGCTCGAGGCGACGAACCTCGAGCACCGCAACGAGGCCCAGTCCGTCGCCGGGAAGCTCGAAGGCCAGATCTTCACCGCCATCCGCTCGGCCGGCGACACCGGCCAGCTCTACGGCTCCGTCTCCACCCGCGACATCGCCGAGGCGATCACGGCCGGCGGCTTCACCGTCGAGCGCCGTCAGGTCATCCTCGACCGTCCCGTCAAGACGCTCGGCCTGCACGAGATCAGCCTCGCGCTGCATCCCGAGGTGCTCGTCAAGGTCTCGCTCAACGTCGCCCGCTCGGAGGAAGAGGCCGAGAAGCAGGCCCGCGGCGAGGACGTCACGGTGATCAAGGACGAGGCTCTCGACCTCGAGACCTTCAACCCCGACGCCGAGTTCGAGGAGGGCGCAGCCCCCGCCGAAGGCGAGAGCGAGGGCGAAGGCGAAGAGAAGGCGGAATAATCACGCCGCTGTCGTCCGCGTGCCGATGGGTATACGGCGGGCGACGCAGGACCGACACGCGGACGGCCCGGGGTGAACAGCCTCGGGCCGTTCCATTTCCGCAGCTCCCGCAGCCACGGCCGAGTTGTGCCGACCCTTCAGACGATTCGCCCCATGCAAGAGCCATCTCCGCGCGGTGTGGGTAGTGTGGAGAGAGCGGGGACAGGCTCGCGGCGACTCGGGGCCTTGGAGTAGGGTCCGCCCATGGCAAACCCCTCGCTCCTCCAGACCGATCAACTGCGCGCGGCCGCCGATGCGACCGAGCCGATGCAGTTCCGCGAAGCGCCTCACAACATCGAGGCCGAACAGGCGCTGCTCGGCGCCATCCTCATCAACAACGAGGCGATGGACCGCGTCTCGGCCTTTCTCGAGCCCGTGCACTTCTTCGACCCCCTGCACGGGCAGATCTACGAGACCGCCGGCAAGATGATCCAGGCCGGCAAGCAGGCCACGCCGATCACGCTCAAGACGTTCTTCGAGACCGCCGAGCCCATCGACGCGACTCTCACCGTCCCGCAATACCTCGGACGACTCGCCACCAACGCGACCTCGATCATCAACGCCCACGACTACGGACGCACGGTGTACGACCTCGCCGTGCGCCGCTCGCTCATCGTGCTCGGCGAGGACATCGTCAATTCCGCCTACGACGCGCCGATCGACTTCCCGCCCGAGAGCCAGATCCAGGAAGCGGAGACGCGCCTCTACGATCTCGCCGAGCGGGGCAAGTACGGCCAGGGGTTCCTCTCGTTCGGCGTGGCGCTGACGCATGCCATCGATATGGCGAACGCCGCCTACGAGCGCGACGGGCATCTGTCGGGACTCTCGACCGGCCTCAACGACCTCGACAACAAGATGGGCGGGCTGCAGCAGTCGGACCTGATCATCCTCGCCGGGCGCCCCTCGATGGGCAAGACGGCCCTCGTCACCAACATCGCCTACAACGTCGCCAAGAGCTACCGCTCCGAGCGGCAGGCGGACGGCACGGACAAGACCGTCGAAGGCGGCCGCGTCGGCTTCTTCTCGCTCGAAATGAGCGCCGAGCAGCTCGCCACGCGTATCCTTTCCGAGCAGGCCGAGATCGCCTCCGAGCGCATCCGCCGCGGCATGATCACGGAGGACGACTTCCGCAAGCTCGTCCAGGTGTCGCAGGAGATGAGCCGCGCGCCGCTCTACATCGACCAGACGGGCGGCATCTCGATCGCCCAGCTCGCCGCCCGCGCCCGCAAGCTCAAGCGCCAGAAGGGGCTCGACCTCCTGATCGTCGACTACCTGCAGCTCCTCTCCGGCTCCTCCAAGCGCGGCGACAGCCGCGTGCAGGAGATCACCGAGATCACGACCGGCCTCAAGGCGCTGGCCAAGGAGCTCGCCGTGCCGATCGTCGCGCTCTCGCAGCTCTCGCGTCAGGTCGAGGCGCGCGACGACAAGCGCCCGCAGCTCTCGGACCTGCGTGAATCGGGCTCGATCGAGCAGGACGCCGAC
>JRYH01003872.1_pt1 | contig 15923 bp, 13 predicted proteins | sample 235351 | NCBI WGS metagenome assembly JRYH01 (sample SAMN03074221, study PRJNA261480) | activated sludge metagenome | biome: Wastewater Treatment Plant; feature: Wastewater; material: Activated sludge; isolation source: activated biomass of a wastewater treatment plant treating wastewater... ... | reverse complement strand
TTGACGAAGCGCCAGCCGATCGTGGTGTCGTAGACCGCGTTGTTGCGCGAGAAGGCGGTGTCGGCCTTGGGCATCACGAAGGGCGCGCGCGACATGCTCTCGACGCCGCCGGCGATGGCCAGGTCCATCTCGCCGCAGCGGATCGCGCGGGCGATCGTGCCCACCGCATCCATGCCCGAACCGCACAGGCGGTTCACGGTGCCTCCCGGCACCGAGACCGGCAGGCCGGCCAGCAGCGCGGCCATGCGCGCCACGTTGCGGTTGTCCTCGCCGGCCTGGTTCGCGCAGCCGAAGATCACTTCCTCGATGGCGGCCGGGTCGAGATTCGGGTTGCGCTCGAGCAGCGCGCGCAGCGGGATGGCGCCGAGGTCGTCGGTGCGCACCGAGGACAGCACGCCGCCGTAGCGGCCGATCGGCGTGCGCACCGCGTCGCAGATGAAGACTTCTCTCATGATTCGGGTCCCTCGAGGATTGAATGGATGATGCGCCCGTGCCAGGCGTCGTCGAGCATGGCTCGGATCGCGTCGCGCTCGATCGGCCGGGGGTTCCAGTACGGATTCTGCACCGCCAGGTCGGCCGCGCGGTCGAGACCCTCGGCGGGCATTCCGATCTCGCGCAGCGAAGTGGGCGCGCCCAGCGCGCGGGAGAGGGCCTGCAGGCCGCGGGCCGCGTCGCCGTCGTCGAAGCGCCCGAGGGCGCGGCGGATCCGCGCCATGGCCTGCGGCGCGGCCTCGCGGTTGTAGGCAGTGGCGTAGGGCAGCACCGCCGTGTGGGTCTCGGCGTGGCCCAGGTTGAAGCTGCCGCCCAGCGTGTGGCAGAGCTTGTGGTGGATCGCCATCGACACGCCGTTGAGCGCCGTGCCGGCCAGCCAGGCGCCGTATTGGGCGAGGGCCAGCGCGGTGTGGCGCGGCTCGCCCTTCACGGCCGGATCGACGACCGCGGGCAGGCTCTCGGCCAGCGCCCGGATGCCTTCCTCGGCGATCATCGACACGATCGGGTTCGCGTCGACCGCGTACAGCGCCTCGACGCAGTGCGCGATCGCGTTCATGCCAGACGGGCCGGCGATCTTCGCCGGAAGCGTGTCCAGCATCGCCGGGTCGTAGACCACGGTTCGCGGCAGGACCTTCGGATCGCGGCCGGTCTTCTTCACGCCGCCTTCGGTCAGGCCCCAGATCGCGGTCATTTCCGAGCCGGCGAAGGTGCTCGGCACCGCCACGATGGGCAGCCCGGAGGTCAGCGCGATCGCCTTGCCGAGCCCCACGGTGGAGCCGCCGCCGACCGCCACGCAGCAGTCGGCGCCGACCCGGGCGGCTTCGTCGCGCGCCGCGATCGCGGCCTCGACCGGGACGTGCATGACCGCGCGATCGTGGATGCCGGCCGCCCGGTCGCCGAGCTGCGCGGCGACCTGCTCGGCGGCGGCACGCTGCTCGGGCGTGCAGAGCACGAGGGCCCGGCGCGCGCCGAGGCGCTCGATCTCCTCGGGCAGCCGCGCCAGCGAGCCTTCGCCGAAGATCACGCGGGCGGCGAAGCCGGTGTAGGTGAAGGGGCTGCGGCCGTCGAAGGCGAACGGGGCCGCGGGATCGATCGGGCTCGTCATCGGAAAGCGCTCCGCCGCTCAGGCCGCGCGCGCGCCGCCGTCGCCGCGCTTCAAGGGCGCCGCGGTCAGCTTCTGCAGCTCCTCGAAGCTCAGCCCGTCGACCCATTCGACCGCGACGAAGCCCTCGGGGCCGATGTCGATGACCGCCAGGTCGGTGTAGACGCGCGACACGCAGCCGATGCCGGTCAGCGGATAGCTGCAGCGCTCGACCAGCTTGCTCTCGCCGGACTTGGTCAGGTGCTCCATCATGATGAAGACCTGCTTGGCGCCGATGGCCAGGTCCATCGCGCCGCCGACCGCGGGAATCGCATCGGGCGCGCCGGTGTGCCAGTTGGCGAGGTCGCCGTTGGCCGCCACCTGGAAGGCTCCTAGCACGCAGAAGTCCAGATGGCCGCCGCGCATCATCCCGAACGAGTCGGCGTGGTGGAAGTAGGACACGCCGGGCAGCTCGGTGACCGGCTGCTTGCCCGCGTTGATCAGGTCCCAGTCCTCCTGGCCCTTGGCCGGCGCCGGGCCCATGCCCAGGATGCCGTTCTCGCTGTGCAGGACGATCTCGCGCCCCTGCGGAAGGTGGTTGGCCACCAGGGTCGGCAGGCCGATGCCCAGGTTCACGTAGGCGCCGTCGGGGATGTCGCGCGCCACGCGCGCGGCGATCTGGTCTCGGGTCAGCTTGTTCATCGCGTTCTCCTTGTCGGCTCAGGCCGCAGCCCCGACCCGCGCCGTGCCGACCTGCACCACGCGCTTGACGAAGATCCCGGGCGTGACGATGGCCTCGGGGTCGAGCGCGCCGAGCTCGACGATCTCGTCGACCTGCGCGATCGCGCACTTCGCGGCAGCGGCCATGATCGGGCCGAAGTTGCGCGCGGTCTTGCGGTAGACCAGGTTGCCCCAGCGGTCGCCCTTGCGCGCCTTGACCAGCGCGAAGTCGGCGTGGATCGGATACTCGAGGACGTAGTCGCGACCGTTGATCCGGCGCGTTTCCTTGCCCTCGGCAAGCTGGGTGCCGAAACCGGTCGGCGTGAAGAAGCCGCCGATGCCCGCGCCCGCCGCGCGGATCCGCTCGGCGAGGTTGCCCTGCGGCACCAGCTCGAGCTCGAGCTTGCCGCTGCGGTAGAGCTCGTCGAAGACGTACGAGTCGGCCTGGCGCGGGAAGGAGCAGAGGATCTTGCGCACCCGGCCCGCCTTGAGCAGCGCAGCCAGGCCGGTCTCGCCGTTGCCCGCGTTGTTGTTGACGATGGTGAGGTCCTTCGCGCCCTGGGCGATCAGCGCGTCGATCAGCTCGGCCGGCTGGCCCGCGCCGCCGAAGCCGCTGATCATGATGGTGGCGCCGTCGTGGATGCCGGCGACGGCCTCCTCCAGCGAGGCAACGGTCTTGTCGATCATCGGGAGTCCTCTGTCTTGCCCGGCAGCGCGATCGGCTGTGGGCCTGTTGTGCGCACAGCGCACACATGTTCAAATAGCGCACATGAAGCCGGCATTAGAGGCCGACGTCGGCCGCCTGTCAACCGCGGAGCCTCCCGATTTCGTCCAGTCCTTCGCGCGCGGGCTGGCGGTCATCGAGGCCTTCGACCGCGAGCACGCTGCCATGACGCTGTCCGAGGTCGCCCGCCGCGCCGGCCTGACCCGCGCCGCGGCGCGCCGGCTGCTGCTCACGCTCTGCGAGCTCGGCTACGCCGAAACCGACGGCCGGCTGTTCTCGCTGCGCCCCAGGGTGCTGAAGCTCGGCTTCGCCTACCTGCACGCGCAGGGCATCTGGGACCTGGCCCAGCCCTTCCTGGTCGAGCTGGTCGAGCGGATCCACGAGAGCTGCTCGATCGCGGTGCTCGATGGGCGCGACATCGTCTACGTGGCGCGGGTGCCGACCCGCACCCGGATCATGTCGATCAACCTGGGCATCGGCTCGCGGCTGCCGGCCCATGCGACTTCGCTCGGGCGCGTGCTGCTGGCCGCGCTGCCCGAAGCCGGGCTCGACGCGCTGCTGGCCGAGGCGGCGCCCCTGCCCGCCTACACCGAACGCACCGTGACCGATCCCGCCGAGCTGGCGCGGCGGATCGCACAGGTCAGGCGCGACGGCTGGTGCATCCTGGACCAGGAGCTCGAGCTGGGACTGCGTTCGATCGCGGTGCCGCTGCGCGGACCGGGGGGCAAGGTGGTGGCCGCGCTGAACGCCGGCCTGCAGGCCTCCCGCTTCACGCTCGAGGCGATGCGGCAGCAGGTCCTGCCGGAGATGCTGCAGGCCGCGGCGCAGATCTCCACGGCGCTCGGCGCGCCTACGACGGCTCCTGCCGCCCCGGCTCAGGCGGCCCGCCGAGCGCCGCCACCTGCGGCCGCAGCCAGGCGAGCAGCAGCAGCCCCGGCAAGGCCGCGACGACGGTGAACACGAAGAAGGTCGGCCAGCCGAAGGCGGCGACCATCACCCCCGAGGCCGGGCCTACGTAGACCCGCCCCACCGCGGCCAGCGCCGACAGCAGCGCGTACTGGGCCGCGGAGAAGCGCCGGTCGGTCAGCGCCATCAGGAAGGCCACGAAGGCGGCGGTGCCCATGCCCCCGCACAGGTTCTCGAAACCGATGGCGGCGGCCATCAGCCCGTAGCTCTTGGGCAGCACCGAGATCAGCCAGTAGCCGAAGTTCGAGACCGCCTGCAGGATGCCGAACAGCATCAGCGAGGCGTACAGGGGGCGCTTCGCGAGCCAGGCGCCGCCGGCCAGCGCGCCCACGATCGTGGCGACCAGCCCCAGCACCTTGTTCACCGCGCCCACCTCGGTGGGCGTGAAGCCGGCGCCGCGTATCAGGAAGCTGGTCGACAGGCTGCCCGCGAAGGCGTCGCCCAGCTTGTAGAGCACGATCAGCGCGAGCAGCCAGGCCGCCTTCTCGCGCGAGAAGAAGGCATCCCACGGCGCGAGGAAGGAAGGAAAGCCCGCCGCGCGCGCGGCGCGCAGCGCGGCCACGCAGGCCACGACCAGCATCAGCGTGTCCGCGGCGAGCCGGGCGAAGCGCCCCTCGCCGATCCAGTCCCAGGGCAGCTGGCGCAGCAGCCAGAAGCTGCCGGCGCCGGCCGCCAGCATGGCCACGAAGCCGACCAGCTCGCGGCGCACGTCGCTGCGCAGGGCCTCGGCAGGCGGCGGCCTGGGCGACCAGAGCGTGACCAGCGCCATCAGGCCGAACAGGCCGCCCATCAGCCGGAACATGTTCGGCCAGCCCAGCCACTGGTCGGCGATGATCAGCGCCAGCCCGCCGGACACCAGCATCGCGAGCCGGTAGCCGAGCACCGACACGGCCGCGCCGGCGCCCCGCTCGTTCTCGTCGAGCAGGTCGGTGCGGTAGGCGTCGAAGACGATGTCCTGCGAAGCGGACAGGAAGGCGATCGCCACCGCGCAGGCGCCCACGGCCATCACCGACGCGCGCGGATCCAGCGTGGCCATCATGAAGCACAGCGCGGCCAGCCCGAGCTGGGTGACCAGCAGCCAGCTGCGGCGCCGGCCCGGCAGCATCGGCGGCTCGAAGCGGTCCGCCAGCGGCGCCCAGACGAACTTGAAGGTGTAGGGCAGGCCGGCCAGCGCGAAGAAGCCGATCGTGGCGATGTCGATGCCCTCGACCGTGAGCCAGGCCTGCAGCGTGCCCGAGGAGAGCGCCAGCGGCAGCCCGCTGGCGAAACCCAGCAGCAGCATCGTCGCGATGCGGCGGCTGCCGAAGACCTGCAGGAGGGGGCGCGGGCTGGACACGGTGGCCGCAGTGTACCTGCGGCGCGCGGTCGCTCAGCCCCGCTTCTCGAGCAGCGCGGCGAGCCGCGCCACCTCCGCGCGCAAGGCACGGATCTCGACGTGCAGCGCATCGGCGCGCTCGTCGGCGTGCGCCGAGACGGCCGACTCGATGTCCCTCACCTCGGTCTCGTGCTCGGCCGCGTGCTCGGCCTGGATCGCATTGACGATCACCGCGATGAACAGGTTCAGCATCGTGAACGTGGCGATCAGGATGAAGGGCACGAAGAAGGCCCAGGCATGGGGGAAGGCCTCCATGACCGGACGCGCGATCCCCATCGACCAGCTCTCGAGGGTCATCACCTGGAACAGCGTGTAGGCGCTGGCGCCCAGCGAGCCGAACCACTCCGGGAACTGCCCGCCGAACAGCTTGGTCGCCATGACCGAGCCCACGTAGAAGATCAGCGCGATCACCGCGAAGACCGAGCTCAGGCCCGGGATCGCCGCCAGCAGGCCGCCGACCACGCGGCGCATGCTCGGCACGAAGTTCATCAGCCGCAGCACGCGCAGCACCCGCAGGGCGCGCAGCACCGCGAAGGGCCCCGAGGCCGGCAAGAGGGCGATGCCGACGACCACGACATCGAACACCGCCCACGGGTCGCGGAAGAAGCGTGGCCCGCGTGCGACCAGCCGCAGCGCGATCTCGACGACGAAGACGGCGAGGATCGCCGTGTCGATGCGCACCAGGAGTCCGCCCCAACGGGCCATCACCGATGGCGAAGTCTCGAGGCCGAGCACGGCGGCATTCACCAGGATCAGCGCGATCAGCGCGCCCTGCATGCGCGGGGCTTCGAGGAGATCGGCAAGCCGGCGCCGCCAGCCCGCGCCGGCGGCGGCAGAAGGAATCATGGGGGAGGTCATCGTCGGGGACTTTCGGACAGGCGCGCGAAGTCTACCCGCTCGCCCGATGCCGCGGCGCTTGTCCCCTGGCCGGCCGGGGACTCGCGCCCGGCTTGCGCCCGATCAGGCGAGCGCCGGATCCCTGAGCAGGGTCTCGGGGCCGGACTCTCCGGCATCGGCCGCGCCCTGCTCCCCGGACGGCACGGCAATCGCTTCGACCGACTCGATCCGGCCCGCCTCGTCGTGCATCACGTGCAGGATCCGGGCGCGCTGCCAGGCCAGCAGCGTGTCGGGCTCGACCCCCACGTGCTCGGCCACCTGGCCGACCCGCACCAGCGGCCTCGCCTTGCGGCGCTCGCGCCCGCGGAAGCGGAAGATGTTGTACAGGGCCCAGACGATCAGCGAACCCGCGAGCGCCACGATGCAGACCGCATACCAGCCGAGCAGCTCGACCAGGGGCTTGTAGCCCTCCAGCCGAACCATCTCGTCGTAGAAGCGGGTGGCGCCCAGCCACCAGCCGACCAGCGCCACCACCGGCAGCCACAGGTAGAGCCACAGCGCCCAGAAGAACGCGGTGAGCGTCGTCGAAATCAGTCTTTGCGACCGCGACTGCAGGTCCGGTCGCTCGATGATCAGCGGTCTTGGGGAAGCAGTCCCCGATCCGGGCTTTTCCATCTTGCGCGTTTTCCAGTCGTACGAAACAGGGCCTTCGGCACGCCCACCACCGTGGTGAGCGCGCTGAGGAGCCAGAAGGCGAGCGGGTACCAGATCATCCAGAAGAAGTAGCGGAACAGGCCCTTCTCGAGCCTGGCGTCGAGCAGCATGCCGACGGCGATCTGCAGCAGGCAGGTGGTGCCGATGACCACCCCCGACCACCTCGGGATCAGCGACGAGCCGTCGATGGGCGTGGGCACGCCGAACACGACTCTCAGCAGCCACACCAGGAAGAGCCCGAGCATCGTGTAGGCCCAGAACGCGCTGGTCAGGTACTCGGCGAACACCGGCCACATCCGGCGCTGGCGCCAGGCCTGAAGCGGGCGCCAGTTCTTCGCCAGGACCTGCATGCCGCCGGCGGCCCAGCGCAGGCGCTGTTTCCAGAGTCCCCGCAGGGTCTCGGGCATCAGGATCCAGCACAGCGCGTTCGGCTCGAAGCGAACGTCCCAGTGGCGGGCCTGCAGCTTCCACGAGATGTCGACATCCTCGGTGAGCATGTCGGTGCTCCAGTAGCCCACGTCGTGCAGCGCGCTTCGGCGAAAGGCCGCCACCACGCCCGACACGGTGAAGACCCGCCCGTAGGTGCGCTGCGCCCGCTTGATCAGGCCGATCGTCGACGAGAACTCGCCGACCTGCAGGCGGCCCAGCAGGGTCGAACGCGTGCGCACGCGCGGATTGCCGGTGACGGCGCCCACGCGCGGCCAGCGGAAGTGGGCCACCAGCCAGTGCACGGCCCAGGGATCGAGCAGCGCGTCGCCGTCGATGCAGACCAGGATCTCCGCGCGGGTCATCGTCGCGGCCGTGTTCAAGGCGGCGGCCTTGCCCTGGTTGCGCATCAGCCGCACCACCCGCAGCGCGGGGTAGCGGGCGGCGAGCCGCTCGAGCACCGCGCCGGTGTCGTCGATGCTGCCATCGTCGACCGCGATCACCTCGAGGTTCGGGTACTTCGAGCGCATCAGGCAGCCGATGGTCTCTTCCGCGTGCGCCTCCTCGTTGAAGCAGGGAACGATGACCGCCACGCTCGGGTACTCGTCGAGCGCGGGCGGCTGGTCGACCTTGCCGGCCTTGCGCTCGTGGCGATGCCAGTAGAAGAGCGCCCCCGCCATCCACAGATAGGCCATGAACAGCGGGTAGTAGAAGGCGAAGTCGGTCAGGGCCTGTCCGATCGATGCAATGCTCATGTTCATCGTGGCTAGCGCTGAGGAAGGGAACGAACCGAGAAGGCGGGCACGATCGGCCGCATCTCGGGCACGTCGGCGCGCGCGTCGTCCGGGTAGTAGCCGATGTGGCGGGCGCCGGCGAGCTCGAGCTGCCTGATCCAGCCGGCCAGCTCAGCGGACGGCACCGCTTCGCCCTTGCGCCAGTCGCGGGCCTGCAGCTCGAACACGGTGCGCGCCAGGCCGTCGGGCTGCGCCGACACCGCATCGACGAGCGCCTGCAGGAAGCGGGCAGGATCCTCGGCGTTCTCCATGTAGGGCATGGCCATCAGCGCGGTGTAGTCGTAGCCGCCGAGGAAGGCCGGCAGGGATTGCGCGAACCAGTGCCGGGCCTGCGGATCGAGCACCGGCGCCGCGTACAGGTTGCGCGCGGTCTTCAGCGGCGCGGTGAAGCGGCTGGCGGCGCCGGCCAGCTCGCGCGTGAAGTCGACCAGCCAGTCGGTCTTGCGCCGCGCCCAGCGTTCGGCGAGCGCCGGGTCGGCGCGGATCGCGTCCACCGAGCCCGGCAGGCCCCACTGGTCGCGGTACACCGCCAGGGCCTCGGGGCTGGCATCCTCGTGGTCCCCAAGCAGGCCGTCGTCGTGGAAGAGCAGGCCCGCGAAATGGGCGTGCCGGCCGAGGTCCTCGTAGATTTCGCGCACCGCCTGGCGGGCCGCCGCAGAGAAGGGCGAGAGCCTGCGGTAGGACGAACCCGCCTTGCCAGGCGCGGCGCGCACGATCTCGTCGCGCGCCGGATGGCCTTCGGGCAGCCGGTAGGCCAGCATCGGCATCCACGCGTAGACCTGCACGCCGACCCGCGTCTCGAGCTGCCAGGCGACCCGGTTGAACAGGTCGGCGCGCACCGGCAGGTGGCGGTTCGGGAAGTAGAGCGCATCGGCCTCGCCGTCGCCGTCGGGATCGGCGAAGGCCTGCAGGTAGACCGTCGTGGGCCCGATCGCCTGGATCCGGTCGAGCAGCGCCGACAGGTTGCGCTCCTGCTCGGCCGCGTCCGGACTGTAGACGTAGTCGAGATCGACGTGGACCACGCGCTGCGGATCCTCGGGCCAGACCCGCTCGATCTCGTCGACGAAGGCGCCAAGCTTCGGATTGAACTCGACGATGATCCGCCTGATCCGGTCGAGCGGATCGCCGGCCAGGTTGGGCCCGCCCTGCAGCGTGAGCATCATCGGCATGCCGAGCTCGCGCGCGACTTCCTGCAGCGCTCCGTTGTAGCGGCCGTAGGGCCAGACCATCGCCCGCGGCCGCTTGCCGGTCTCGCGCTCGATCAGGCGGCTGTTGCGATCGAGATCGTCGCGCACCCGGGCGAGCCAGGCCTCGTCGGTCTCGTAGCGGCCGGTGGCGGCATCGTGGATCCGGGTGGTGGCCGCCGGCTGCATGTTGCCCTGCGGGTTGCCCAGCACGCCGCGATGCAGGTCGTAGGAGTGCGAGGCCACCTCGACCAGGCCCGAGCCCACCATCTCGCGCACCTGCCCCCAGGACAGGAAGGCTTCGCGCGGCATCGGCTTGCCGTCATAGTCGACCTGGCCGCCGGCCGGCACGTCCATCCACTTGCCGACCAGGGCGATCACGGCCGGATAGCTGAACAGCTGCAGCACCGGGTACACGCGCTCGTAGAAGTCGGCGTAGCCGTCGTCGAAGCTCAGCAGCACCGCCCTGGGTGGCAGCGGCTTGCCGCCGGCGCGCGCCTCGGCGATTTCGGCCAGGCTCACCGGTCGGTAGCCGTTCTCGCGCAGCCAGGCGAACTGCGCGATCAGGTAGGAGGCCTCGACGCCGTAGCGGCCCGCGCCCGGCGCGGCCTCGCGCGGGCCGTCCCCGGGCACCTCGTGATAGGACAGCGCGACGAAGGCGCCGGCCGGGATTCCCGGCGCGCGCGCCAGCGAGGGCTGCGGCAGCGCCATCAGCACCGACGACAGGATCGCCGCAGCGAGACTCAGCACACGCGAGACCAACTCAGAACCTCCCTTCCAGCGTGACGCGGGCCACGGTGCGGCCGGTGCGCTCGCCGTCGTACGGGCGCAGCGAACGGCCGACGCCGTAGCGCAGGTACAGGCGACGGTCGAGCTCCCAGACGTGCTCGTAGGACACGCCCACGATCGAGCCGCTGCCGAAGCCCTCCTGCGCGTACTGGCCGAGGGTCAGCGCCGCACGCTGGCGGAACTGCCGCTCGTAGCGGCGCCAGTTCAGCCATTCGCCGGCCAGCTCGACGCTGGCGGTCAGGTCGCTGCCCGGATTGAAGTAAGGGGCGCCGGCCAGCGAGTTCGCCGAACCGCCGAGCGAGGCGGTGGTCTCGACCCGCCAGCGCGGCTCCGACACCCAGCGCTCGAACCAGGACACCCACCATTGGTCGCGATCGTTGCCGTCGCTGAGGTCCATGCGGGACAGGCCCGCGCCGAAGCTGCGCGATTCGTTCACCGCGTAGCGCGCGCCCAGCCCGATCTCGCCCGCGCGCACGCCGGCGTTCCAGGCCTGCAGCGGCACGTTGCTGCTGACGCTGGCCGACTGCAGGGTCAGCGACCAGTGGTCGTCGGGCTGCCAGGCAGCGGCGGCCTCGACGCCGGCCTTGCCCGACGAACCGTCGGTGAGCGCGGCGCTCAGCAGCAGGTCGCGCGCTCGGTACTCGGCGCCGACTCCCTCCCGGTGCCAGCGCGCGACGCTGGTGTCGAAATCGGCGCGGGCCCGCGTGGCCTGTCCGAACAGCCGCCAGTTCGAAGCCAGCGGATGCGTGTAGAGACGCGCCTCGATCCGCCAGTCATCGCTGCCGGTGGGCGTGCCGCTGCTGGAGGTGCCCCACTCGGCGCTCAGGTCGAGCTCCCGCAGTTCGTGAACCGCCCAGAGATCGGCCGCGCGTCGCACGCGGTGGTCGTCGGGGCGCATCGCCTGCGCCGCGCGCAGTTCCGCCCGGGCCCAGTCCCACTCGTGCACGTCGAGCAGCGGCGCGACCCGCTGCGCCCGAAGGCCGGCGCTGGCCGGATCGACGGCTCCCGCGCGCCGGAACTCCTCGTCGGCGAGCCGCGGCCAGCCGCGCGCGAGCAGCACCGCCGCGTGCGCCTCGCGGACCTGGGCGTTGTAGGGAAGCTCGTCGCGCAAGGCGCCGCTGCGCCGCTCGGCGTCGGCGAGGCGGTCTCCGTAGAGACGCGCCAGCGCCTGGGCGGTGCGCGCGGTGACCGCGTCGTGGTTCGCGCGGCCGGCCTGCCAGCGCGGCGTGCGCTCGGCCAGCGCGTCGGTGTGCCTGGTCGCCTCGTCGATCCGCTCGGACTCGATCAGCGCGAAGAACAGCGCCAGCGACAGGTCGAAGTCGCCCGGCTGTTCCGCGAGCGCCTCGCGGTAGAGCGCCGCCGCCTCCTCGGGCTGACGCAACTCGAGCAACGCGTCGGCGACGGAGGAACGCGCGTACCCGGGCACCGGCAGCCCGGCCGACGTCATGTCCCGATGGAGCGCCACCGTGTCGGCCGGACGCCGGCGCACCTGCAAGGCCTCGAGGCGGTCGGCAAGCAGACGGCGATCGGTCGCGGAGAAGTCCCGGGCGCCCTCCGCGAGCCTGCGCGCCGCGGACTCGCTGGCAGTCAGTGCCCGGTCGGCCCATTCGAAGCGCGCCTCGCCGGACTCGATCCGCTCCTGGACCCGCGCCCAGCGGATCTGCAGGGCCGTGGCATCGGCACGCAGGGCGGCGGTTTCGGCTTCGGTGAGCAGTCCCGGATGGCGAGCCGCGAGATCGGCGGCAAGCTGCGGCGCGCCGAGCAGGCCGGCGGCGCGGACCACGCCGCGCAGGGACTCGCGGCGCTGCGGCTCGGCCCTCAGCGCGCGCTGGTGGAAGGCGAGCGCGCCGAGCCAGTCGCCGCCGTGCTCGGCGACCAGCGCGCGCGCCTCGAGCAGCCGGGCATCGCCCGGCATCGCGGCCAGCGCCTCGTCGAGCAGCTTTGCCGCTCCCGCATGGTCGTCCTGGTCCGACATCGTGAAGGCCAGGCCGATGCGGCTCTCGATCCGGCCGGGCTCGCCCTGCAGCGCGCGCTGGTAGGTCGAGCGGGCCAGGTCGAAGCGCTTCTGGTTTCGGGCCGAGCGGCCGATCGCCTCGAGCACCCAGGCTGGCGCGCCGGCGATGTCGAGGCCGTCGGCCAGGGCCAGCGCCTCGGCATCGCGCCCCGCCCAGCCGAGGATGAGGATCCGGTCGAAGGCGATCGCGCGATCGCCGGGGCGCTGCGCGGCCAGGGACTCGAGCGCGGCCAGCGCGCCGGCATGGTCGCCGGCGCGAGCCTGCGCGACCGCCGCGGAATGCCGGTCGGGCTGGCCCGCGAGGGGCGCGGAAGCGAAGGCCGCGCACAGCGAGAGCGCCAGAACGGTCGCGCGCATCCGGAGAGCTTTTCGGGACATCGGTTGGAGATGCAGGAAGACGATCACGAGATTGCCGGCGAAGCGGCTGCGCGGCTCGCGCTCCCGACGGGCGGCGCGACGAAAGGCGGCACTTTACCGCCGGTCCCCCGGAACTGACCGTGCGATCTTGCCCGGCGAGGCGCGATTGTCACTGCGGCGCAACATTCGCCTCGATTCCGGCCCAATGCCCGATGTCGGCAGGCGGGTCGAAGCCCGGTTCCCGACGGATTTCCCGACCGCCATCCCGACAGGCTTGACGGAAGGCGGCGGCGCCCCGATCTTTCTGCGCATGAAACTCCGGAGCGCCCTGCTCATCACCCTGCTGGCGACCTTTCTGGCTTCGCCGCCGGGCGCGCACGCCCGCGCCCAGGCGTCCGAGCCGGCCGACGGCGTGGTGCTGGGCCCGCCAAGCCGGCTTTCGGCGCTCGCGCCGGCAGAGAGCGTCGAAGCCCAGGCGCTGACCCAGTACCGCCAGTTGCTGGACAAGGCGGCGGCCGCGAAGGCGCTCGCGCCTGCCGGGCACCCGCAGGTCCAACGCCTGCGGCGGATCGCCGGCCGGCTGATCCCGCACGCCACGCGCTTCAACGAGCGCGCGGTCCACTGGAAATGGGAGGTCAACCTGATCGGCTCGAAGCAGGTCAACGCCTTCTGCATGCCCGGCGGGAAGATCGCCTTCTACAGCGGAATCCTCGACACGCTGAAGCTGACCGACGACGAGATCGCGATCGTGATGGGCCACGAGATCGCGCACGCGCTGCGCGAGCACGGCCGCGAACGGGTCGGCAAGGCCCGGCTGGCCCAGGGGCTGACCATCGGCGCGTCGATCCTGTCGCAGCTGTTCGGCTACGGCGACCTGGGCGGCCACCTTGCTTCGGGCGCGGCGCAGCTCACGATGCTCAAGTTCGGCCGCGACGACGAAGTGGAGGCCGATCTCGTCGGCATGGACATCGCGGCGCGAGCCGGCTTCGACCCGCGCGCAGGCATCGTGCTGTGGGAGAAGATGGCGGCCGCCTCGAAGGGCCGGCCGCCCGAATGGCTCTCCACGCACCCGTCGCACGAAACGCGAGTCGAGGAGATCCGGCGCAACCTGCAGGCCACGCTGCCGCTCTACGCGCGCACCCGCGGAACGACCGCCGCCGCGCTGCCCGCCTATCGTTCGAACAACGGCGCGGCGGTGCGCTGATCAGTCCAGCAGTTCCTTCGTCAGTCGAGCAGTTCCTTCGGCACGTTGCCGCCGTTGTCCGCGATCTTCTGCAGCACGGTCTTGTGCAGCCACATGTTCATCTGGGCGGAATCGCCCATCTTGTCGGCCGGGCAGCCCAGCTCGGTGGCCAGCTCCTTGCGCGCGGCCAGGCTGCTGTCGATGTCGAGCAGCTTGAGCAGGTCGACGATCGAGGTGCGCCAGTTGAGCTTCTGCGGATTGGCGGCGGCCTTCTGCTCGAGCTGGGCGACGACGTCGACCATCGCCATCGGCTTGGGCGCCGCGGCGGGCGCCGCACCCGGGGCTGCGCCCGGCGCGGGCTGGGCCTCGGCGGCCTTGGCTTCACCGAAGCCGAGCTTCTCGAGAATCTTGCTGAAGAAACCCATTTCTTCTCTCCTTGTCTGGCGGGAAGGCAGGCCTCGCTGCGGGGATCGGCGGCGAAACCTTCCCGATCATGGGGCATTCCGATACTCGACGATATCCCGGCCGCTGGCAACCGCACGATTCCGGGAATCCCTCACGCGCGCAAGGCTGCGCCGTGGCGCCGCGCACCCTCTTCGCCGTGGAAATCGGCCTGCCCGCGCATCGCAAGCGCGCTGGCCACGTCGCTGCCGCTCGGCCGCTGGTAGAGCCGCAGGCCGAACTCGGGAAGGATCGCCAGCAGGTGGTCGAAGATGTCGCTCTGTATGCCCTCGTACTCGGCCCAGGCGGTCGTCGAGGTGAAGCAGTAGAGCTCCATGGGCACGCCCTCCGACGAAGGCTCCATCGCGCGGACCATCCGGGTCATCTCCTTGTGGATGCCGGGATGCGCGGCCAGGTAGGCCTGGACATAGGCCCGGAAGGTGCCCAGGTTGGTGAGCCGCCGCTGGTTGGCCGGCTCGACCGCAAGCGGTCCGAGCCGCTGCCGCAATTCGGCATTCGTGCGCTGCACCGCGTGCCGCTTGCCCTCCAGGTAGGGACGCAGCAAGGCGATCTGCTCGAGCCGCGCGATCTCATCGTCGCGCAGGAAGCGCACCGAAGCCGCGTCGAGCCGGATCGTGCGCTTGATGCGCCGGCCGCCCGACTCGGACATGCCGCGCCAGTTGCGGAAGCTCTCCGACATCAGCCGCCAGGTCGGGATCGTGGTGATCGTCTTGTCCCAGTTCTGCACCTTGACCGTGTGCAGGGCAATGTCGATGACGTCGCCGTCGGCGCCGAGCTGCGGCATCTCGATCCAGTCGCCCACGCGCAGCATGTCGTTGGACGCCAGCTGCAGGCCGGCAGTGAAGGACAGCAGCGTGTCCTTGAAGACCAGCATCAGCACCGCCGACATCGCGCCCAGGCCGGAGAGCAGGATCAGCGGCGACCGGTCGATCAGCGCCGCGATCATCACGATGCCGCCGAGGAACATCATCGCGAGCTTCGCGAGCTGGACGTGGCTCTTGATCGAGCGCACGGGGGGCCCGCCGTTGGCGCCGGAGCGCGTGTGCTCCGCCTGGACCGCGTCGAGCAGGGCCATCAGCACCCGCACGACGTGCAGCACGGTGACCGCCACGGCCACGTTGCGGATCACCGTGGCCGCCGTCTCCGGCAGGAACGGCACCAGCCCGACGGTGAGCTGCACCACCAGCGACGGCAGGACCTGCGCCAGGCGGGCGAGGACCTCGCGGTGCAGGACGACGCGCGTCACGCGCGATGGCGCGGACTCGGCCAGCCGGCCGAAGCCGCGCATCAGGATCAGGTGGGCGAGGCCCCTGGCCGAGAAGGCCAGCAGGGCCATGACGGCCAGGCCCGCGGAGGCCTGGACCCAGTGCGGCTGATCCGCAAGGAACTGCAAGGACATGTTCCCGAGTCTAACGCGCGGCCTCGGCCTTACTCCGGGCCCGCTTCCGAGGGCGGCCGAGCGCGCGAGCTCAGGGCGCGAAGTCGTAGTCGATCGTCAACGGCGCGTGGTCGCTGAAACGCTGGTCCTTGTAGATCGCGGCTCGGCGGGCGCTCGCGGCCAGCGCCGGCGTGGCGATCTGGTAGTCGAGCCGCCAGCCTACGTTCTTGGCCCAGGCCTGGCCGCGGTTGCTCCACCAGGTGTAGCTCTCGTCGGTGGCCTCGGGATGCAGCCTGCGATACACGTCGACCCAGCCGACCTCGTCGAACACGCGGGTGAGCCAGGCGCGCTCCTCGGGCAGGAAGCCCGAGTTCTTCTGGTTGCTTTCCAGTTCTTCAGGTCGATCTCGCGGTGGGCGATGTTCCAG
>JRYH01004282.1_pt1 | contig 15944 bp, 18 predicted proteins | sample 235351 | NCBI WGS metagenome assembly JRYH01 (sample SAMN03074221, study PRJNA261480) | activated sludge metagenome | biome: Wastewater Treatment Plant; feature: Wastewater; material: Activated sludge; isolation source: activated biomass of a wastewater treatment plant treating wastewater... ... | reverse complement strand
GCGAGCGCGCTGGCGGCGATCAGGGCGTGGAGCAAGCCGAGGCCGCCGTGGGCCTGCTTGAGCCCCTCGGTCAGTTCGGTGCTGCGGGCGAGCAGTGGCACCGAGTCGCCGAAGATGCGGCTGCCGGCCTGCTTGGCCTGCACGGATTTCTGGATGTTGCCGAGGATCTCGCCGGCGGCTTCGAAGGTGGGCGTGGCCGCGGCGGCGAGCGCGGCGACGCTGTCGCGCAGCTCGAGCTCGCCGGCGCCGGCGAGCTGCGCGAGCGCGTCGATCTCGCTGCGCAGGGTTTCGATGTCGCGGCCGAGGACGAAGGCGACTTCCGGCTCGATGCTGTCGCCCACCAGCAGGGCGTTGGCATTCTTGGCGATGCGCTGGCTCAGCATCATGCTGCGGCTGGCCGGGCCTGCCGCGGCGCCGTCGGCGCCGAGCTGGCGAGCGATCCTTTCGCTCTGCTCCAGCAGCGCGGCGTCATCCTTGGTGATCGTGGCGACGGCGCTGCCGAGCGTGACCAGGCTCTGGCGCTGCGACAGCAACTGGGCGGCGTTGCGCTCGGTGCCCTGCCAGGCAGCGGCCAGCGCTTCGACCTGCGGGCGGAGCGAGGCCGTTACCGGCGGAATGCTGGAGGCGTCGATGCTGCCGCCCTGTTCGAGCGCCTGCAGCAGCGTGGCGAAGCGGTCGCGGCTGCTGCCGAGTTCGGCGAAGGCAGCGTTGTCGCCGCGCAGCGCGAGCTGGGCCGACTTGGCGATACGCTGCGACAGCATCTGGATTTCGCTCGAGGCGCTGATCTGCAGCGTGGCGTTGGCCGATTCGCGCTGCTGGAACACCACCAGGCCGGCGGTGGCGAGGGCGAAGATGCCGAACAGGATGCCGTAGTTGCGTATCCCCGTCGTGCCGGCCGGCGGCTGCTCCGCCTTGCGGACTGGCGGCGACTCCATGATGGTCGCGCTGTCGTTGTCTGCGGAGGCCGTTTTCTTGCCGAAGAGTTTCAATGCCATGTTGCGTGCTCCACCATGTGCGTGGGGTAAGCGGGAGTCGGGCGGAAGGCCGGAGGATTCATTCGACCGAGGCGTCCAGGAAGCGGGGGGCTGCCAGCAGTCTGGCGGCGTCGAGCTGCAGCCAGGGATGGCCCCGGGCGTCGCGCAGGCGCTTGCCGACCCAGGGGCGCGCGTCGCCAGCGCCAGGGTCGGCCTCGAAATCGTCGGCGCTGCGCAGGCCGGCCGACGCCGTCACCAGCAGCGCACTGTGGATGCCGAGCCGGGTGCCCGCCAGCAGCAGGCGCGAGCGCCCGCCGAGGGGTGTCGGCGCCTGGCCGTGGAAGCTGGCCAGGTCCACGACGCCGTACAGCGTGCCGCGCACATTGGCCAGGCCGCGGTACCAGGGCTGCGTCAGCGGTACCGCGGCCAGCGGCGGCGGCGGCAGGATCTCGCCGGCCTCGGCGAGGTCGATCAGCCAGTTCTCGCTGCCCGCCTGGAAGCCGAGCAGGCCGCGGCGCTCCGCCGTCTTCGCCTCGGCGAGGCGGCGGGCGAGCCGCTCCTGGAATTCGCGCAGACTGCTGCGGGCCATGCCGGGTCAGCCCATGGCCCGGATGCGGGCAAGCAGTTCGTCGTGGTCGACCGGCTTGACCAGGTAGGCGAGCGCGCCCTGGCGCATGCCCCAGATCTTGTCGGTCTCCTGGCCCTTGCTGGTGCACATGATGATCGGGATGTTGCGCGTGCTCTCGTGGCGCGAGATGGTGCGGGTGGCCTGGTAGCCGTTCATGCCGGGCATGACGACGTCCATCAGGATCAGATCGGGCTTGTCGGCCTTGCTGCGCTCCACGGCCTGTTCGCCGGATTCGGCGGTCAGGACCTTGTAGCCCTCGCGGGACAGCAGCTCCTGCAGGGCCAGGCGTTCGGTGGGGGAGTCGTCCACCACGAGAATCGTGCTGATCGGCATTGTCGAAGTCCTGCGGAAAAGGGATTCAGCGCGCCGCGTCACGGCGGCGTGGGTGGCCACCGCCTTGAGCAGGCTGTCCTTGGTGAAGGGTTTGGTGAGGTATTCGTCCGAGCCGACCATGCGGCCGCGGGCGCGATCGAACAGGCCGTCGCGGGACGACAGCATGATCACCGGGGTGGAAGTCAGGCGCGCGTTCTTCTTGATCAGCGCGCAGGTCTGGTAGCCGTCCAGCCGGGGCATCATGATGTCGACGAAGATCACGTCTGGCTTGTGGTCGGTGATCTTGGCCAGGGCGTCGAAGCCGTCTTCGGCGAGCAGGACTTCGCATCCGGCCTGGCCGAGGAAGATTTCGGCGCTGCGGCGGATGGTGTTGCTGTCGTCGATGACCATGACTTTCAGTCCGGCAATGTCCATTCAAGTCATCCTTGGTTGTTCATCGTGCCGAGGGGCCGGGGGCTCAGATCTCGATCAGTTCGAAATCGTCCTTGCCGGCCTGGCAGTCGGGGCAGGTCCAGTCGGCCGGAATGTCCTCCCAGCGGGTGCCGGGCGGGATGCCTTCGTCCGGCAGGCCCGCGGCTTCGTCGTAGATGAAGCCGCAGATCCGGCACATCCAGGTCTTGTAAGCAGTGTCGGCCATGGTTCGACCCAGGTTGAGGCTGAGGGTAAAATCAGGCGCATCTTAACCCATTCCTAAATGCCGCTTCCGTGGCGGACTTCTCACCCATGCCGATTGAAATTCCGGACTTGCCGCCGGCCGTGCTGTGTTTCGGTGCGGGAGATGCGACGGCCGGCAGCGGCCTCGCGGCCGACGTGCTGACCCTGTCGAGCATGGGATGCCACCCCCTGCCGGTGCAGACCGCGGCCCTTTTGCGGGATACGCGCAGCGCCGACGAAATATGGCCGCAGGATGTCGAGATCGTCGTCGCGCAGGCGCGTGCGGTGCTCGAGGACATCCCGGTCGAAGGCTTCAAGCTCGGCTTCTGCGGCAGCGTCGACAATGCCCTCGCCATCGCCGAGGTACTGTCCGACTACCCCGGCCTGCCGCTGGTGGTCGAGCCGGCGCTGTATGCCGCCGGCGACCTGGGCGAGGCCGGCGACGAAATGGCCGCGGCGCTGGCCGACCTGGTGCTGCCGCAGACCACGCTGCTGGTGGTCGGCCGGCACGAGCTGTGCCGCCTGGCCGGCGTCGCCGATGGCGGCGACGACAGCGACGAACTGCCGGGGCTCGACGATGCCATCGAACGGGTGCTCGACTGCGGCACCGAATACATCCTGTTGACCGGCGGCGGCGAGCACGCGCCCGAGGTCGTCAATCGCCTGCTCGGGCAAGAAGGTAGCTTGCGCACCGACGTCTGGCCGCGTCTCGGCGGGCGCTTCCTCGGCGCCGGCACCACGCTGGCGGCCGCCGCTGCGGCGGCGCTGGCGCACGGCATGGCCCTGCCCGAGGCGGTGCGCGAAGCGCAGGAGTTCACCCAGCAGGCGCTGCGCCATGCCTACCGGGCCGGCATGGGACGGGCGTTGCCCGACCGTTTCTTCTGGGCGCGCGGCAAGAGCGGCAACGATGGAGAGGGCGATGAGTGAGAGCATGGCCTTGCGCGGCCTGTATGCGGTGACGCCCGACGAAACCGACGACGAGCGGCTCGTCGCCCTGGCCGCGCAGGTGCTGGCCGGCCGGCCGGCACTGCTGCAATACCGCAACAAGCTCGCCGCAGCGGCGCAGCGGCGCACGCAGGCCGCGGCGCTGCGGGAGCTGTGCCGTGCGGCGGGCGTGCCGTTGATCATCAACGACGATCTCGCGCTGGCGCTCGAAGTCGGTGCCGACGGCGTCCATCTCGGCCGCGACGACGGCGATCCCGCCGCCGCCCGGCGGGCGCTCGGCAGCGGCTGCATTCTGGGCGTGACCTGCTACGCCGACCTGTCGCGCGCCCGCGCCGGCGCTGCCGCCGGCGTGGACTACGTCGCTTTCGGCGCCATGTTCCCGTCCTCCACCAAGCCTTCCGCGCCGCCCGCGCCGTTCTCGCTGCTCGGCCAGGCGAAGGCGGAGCTGGGCTTGCCGGTGGCGGCGATCGGCGGCATCACGCTGGGCAACGCCGCCGCAGTGGTCGCCGCCGGCGCGGACCTGATCGCGGTGATCGGCGACGTATTCGCGGCGCCCGACCCGGCGGCGCGGGCCGCCGCCTACCGGGCCTTGTTCGTCTCGCCCTGATTTTCGGCGCCGCTCGCCCGCTGCTCGCCTTTTCTGCCGTCGCCGCGCCGGTGCGCGAAGCCGCGGCAAGGGAGGGCGTTCTTGATCCGTGTGGTGGACCGGGGGGGCTGTGGGCGCGACAATGGCGCCTTTCCGAATGCAGTCCAGGATAGATCGCACCATGACCAGTCGTAACGAAACCCTCTTCCAGCGTGCCCAGCAGACCATTCCCGGCGGCGTCAATTCGCCGGTCCGTGCCTTCCGCTCGGTCGGCGGCACGCCGCGCTTCCTCGCACGGGCGGAGGGCGCGCGCGTGTGGGATGCCGACGGCAAGGCCTACATCGACTACGTCGGCTCCTGGGGGCCGGCCATCGCCGGCCACGCCCACCCGGCGATCGTCGAGGCGGTGCGCGAGGCGGCGCTGAAAGGCCTGTCCTTCGGCGCGCCGACCGAAGGCGAGATCGAGATGGCCGAACTGATCTGTGCGCTGCTGCCTTCGGTCGACATGGTGCGCCTGGTCAGTTCCGGCACCGAGGCGACGATGAGCGCGATCCGCCTGGCGCGCGGCTTCACCGGCCGCGACCATCGTCAAGTTCGAGGGCTGCTACCACGGCCATGCCGACAGCCTGCTGGTGAAGGCCGGCTCGGGCCTGCTGACTTTCGGCAACCCGTCCTCGGGCGGCGTGCCGGCCGACTTCGCCAAGCACACCATCGTGCTCGACTTCAACGACCTGCAGCAGGTCGAGGATGTGTTCAAGGCCCGCGGCGGCGAGATCGCTGCCGTCATCGTCGAGCCGGTGGCCGGCAACATGAACCTGATCAAGCCCCGCCCCGGCTTCCTCGAAGGCCTGCGCCGGGTGTGCACGCAGTATGGCGCGGTGCTGATCTTCGACGAGGTCATGACCGGCTTCCGCGTCGGCCCGCAGGGCGTGCAAGGCCTGTACGGCATCACGCCCGACCTGACCACGCTGGGCAAGGTGATCGGCGGCGGCATGCCGGTGGGCGCCTTCGGCGGCCGCCGCGACATCATGGAAAAGATCGCGCCGCTGGGCGCGGTGTACCAGGCCGGCACGCTGTCGGGCAGCCCGGTGGCGGTGGCGGCGGGCCTGGTGTCGCTGAAGCTGACGCGCGAGCCGGGTTTCTACGAGGGCCTGACGGCCAGCGCCAGGCGCCTGGCCGATGGCTTGAGCGCTGCGGCGCGGGCGGCGGGCGTGACGTTCAGCGCCGATTCGGTCGGCGGCATGTTCGGCGTGTATTTCGCCGACAAGGTGCCGGCTTCCTTCGCCGAAGTGATGGCGGCGGACAAGGATCGCTTCAGCCGTTTCTTCCACGCCATGCTGGACGCCGGCCACTATTTCGCGCCGTCCGCCTTCGAAGCCGGCTTCGTGTCGGCCGCGCACGGCGAGGCCGAGATCGACGCGACCGTGGCGACGGCGCGCGAGGTGTTCGCGGCGCTGGCTTAGGAAGCCGCGCGCCGGGCGAGCTCCAGTTCACGGCGGGCGGTGCCGTCGCGGGCCACCGCCACCGAGCCGAGCACGCCCGTTGCCGGATCGGCGACGACGGCGAAGCTCATTTCCACGTAGATCGTTTCGCCCGCCTGGTTCTGTGCGCGGGTCAGCATCGCGCGGCGGCCGAGGCGGGTGGCGCCGTTCGCCAGTGCGCGGTCGAAGCCGGTCCAGTGCGCCGCGCGCAGCCGTTCCGGGATGATCAGGTCCAGGCTCTGGCCGATGGCTGCGGCGGCCGGAAAGCCGAACAGCGCCTCGGCGGCGCTGTTCCAGACGCGGATGATGCCGTTGCGGTCGGCATAGATCAGGGCGTCCGCCATCTGCCCGGTGATCAGGCGGTGGAGGCCGGCGGGATTCGGATCGTCATTCATGGCGGGTCGAGCTCCTGTTCGCTGCGGGCGGGACACCTCCCGCAGGGGATTGCTCCCGATGGGGCCGCGCTGGCGGGCATGGCCGCTCAGAGCAGGAACAGCGTCGCCAGCCCCAGGAAAATGAAGAAACCGCCCGAATCGGTGAGCGCGGTGATCATCACCGAGCCGCCGATCGCCGGGTCGGCGCCCAGACGCTGGCGCAGCATCGGGATCAGAACGCCGGCGCTGGCTGCCAGCAGCAGGTTCAGCGTCATCGCGCCGGTCATCACGGCGCCCAGCGAAACGCTATCGTACAGCCACCATGCCAGCAGGCCCAGCAGCCCGCCCCATACTACGCCGTTGATCAGCGCCACGCCCAGTTCCTTCTTCAGCAGGCGCTGCATGGCGGACTGCTCGACCTGGCCCATCGCGATCGCGCGCACGATCATCGTCGTCGTCTGGTTGCCCGAATTGCCGCCGATGCCGGCGACGATCGGCATCAGCGTGGCCAGCGCCACCAGCTTCTCGATCGAATCCTCGAACAGGCCGATCACGCGCGAGGCGACGAAGGCCGTGACCAGGTTGATCGCCAGCCAGGCCCAGCGGTTCTTCACCGAATCCCACACCGAGGCGAAGATGTCCTCCTCTTCGCGCAGGCCGGCATTGCTCAGGATTTCCGCCTCGGACTCCTCGCGGATGTAGTCGACCACGTCGGCCACGGTCAGGCGGCCGATCACGCGCTTCTCGCCATCGACAACCGGTGCGGAAACCAGGTCGTAGCGCTCGAAAGCCTGGGCGGCGTCGTCGGCCTCGTCTTCGGGGGTGAAGCTGATCACCGTTTCAGAGCGCATCACTTCGGCGACCTCCAGCTCCGGGTCGCTGATCAGCAGCGTCTCGAGGGTCAGGATGCCCTTCAGGTGGTCTTCGCGATCGACGACGAAGAGCTTGTCGGTGTGGTCGGGCAGGTCGTCGAAGCGGCGCAGGTAGCGCAGCACGACTTCGAGGCTGACGTCCTCGCGCACCGTCACCATGTCGAAGTCCATCAGTGCGCCGACCGAGTCCTCGGGATAGGACATCGCCGTGCGCAGCTGCTCGCGGCCTTCGGTGTCGAGCGACTGGAAGACGTCCTGGATGACTTCCGGCGGCAGGTCGGGCGCGAGGTCGGCGAGTTCGTCGGCGTCGAGCGATTCGGCGGCGGCCTTCAGCTCTTCGGGCGCCATCGTCTCGATCAGCGATTCGCGCACCGCGTCCGAGACTTCGAGCAGGATCTCGCCGTTGCGCTCGGCCTTGACCAGATCCCAGACGTAGAGGCGCTCCTCCAGCGGCAGCGCCTCCAGGATGTAGGCGATGTCGGCGTTGTGCAGTTCGTCCAGCTTGGTCTGCAGCGCGGCTTCGTGCTGCTTGTGCACCAGCGTCTCGACCAGTTCGTGGCGCGGCATGTCCTGGCGGTGGACGAGGTCTTCGACGACTTTCTGGCGTGCGAGCAGCTCCTGCACTTCGCGCAGGTGCTGCTGGACGTCGTCGGGATGGAGTTCCTCTTCCTGCGTCATGGGGGGCTGCCGGCTGGGGGGACGGAACCCTGGATTCTACGGGCTTGATGTGACGCTTGCGACCCTTGTACACCGTCGCGTGGAAAATTTGCTGCATTGCAACGAATGGCGGCGAGGGAATGCCGCTCAGGGGACTTGCGAGGCCTGCATGCGGCGTTGGATGCGGTTGGCGTGGGCGGCCAGGCGGGGGCCGTAGTTGTGCTCGTAGCGCCGGGGGTTGGGCAGCATCACCGCCAGCCGGGCGGCCTGCGCCGGCCCCAGGTTCGCCGCCGAGGTGCCGTAGTAGCGTTGCGCTGCCGCTTCGGCGCCGAAGATGCCGTTGCCCCATTCGACCACGTTCAGGTAGACCTCGAGGATGCGGCGCTTGTCCCAGGTGGTCTCGATCATCACCGTCAGCACGGCTTCCTGGCCCTTGCGCAGCCAGCTCTTCGATGGCGACAGGAACAGGTTCTTGGCGAGCTGCTGGGAGATCGTCGAGCCGCCGGCAGCGAGGCGGCCGCGCTGCTCGTTCCTTTCCAGCGCACGCTGGATGCCCGTCCAGTCGAAGCCGCCATGGTCCAGGAAGCGGTCGTCCTCGGCGGCGACCACGGCGCGCTTCAGGTGGATGGAAATGCGTTCGTAATCGACCCACTGGTGGCGCAGCGTGGCTTCGGGATCGGATTCGCGCAGTTCGGCCAGCCGCATGCGCATGAAGCTGGTGCTGCCCGGATCGAAGCGGCTCCACCAGATGACCTGGGTCAACAGCACGAGTTGCCAGAACAGCAACAGCAGCGCGAGCACGAGCAGCCCGCGCCAGAGCACTCCGAGCCAGCCGGGCCGGGTGGGCATGCCGGTTTCAGCCGGCGCCGAGCCGGCGCCGCAGCTCGGCGAGGACGGTGGCGCCGTCCGGGCGCAGGCCGCGCCACAGCGTGAAGCTTTCGGCCGCCTGCTCGACCAGCATGCCCAAGCCGTCGGCCACGCCTGCGGCGCCGTCGGCACGGGCTGCGGCCATGAACGGCGTGTCGCCGCGGCCGTACATCATGTCGTAGGCGAGGGCACCGTCGGCATACAGGCCGGGCGGCAGCGGCGGCGCTTCGTCGGCCAGGCTGGCGGCGGTGGCGTTGATGACGAGATCGAAACGCCGGCCGGCCAGTTCGTCGAAGCCGCAGGCGGACAGCCGTGTCGCTGCCGCGTTGGGCAGGAAGGCGGCGGCGAGCGCTTCGGCCTTGGCGAGCGTGCGGTTGGCGATCGTCAGCGCCGCCGGGCCCGCGGCCAGCAGCGGCAGCAGCGCACCGCGTGCGGCGCCGCCCGCACCCAGCAGCAGCACTTGCCGGCCCGTGAGCGTGCAGCCGAGGTTGGCCGTCAGGTCGCGCACCAGGCCGGCGCCGTCGGTGTTGTCGCCGAGGATGCCGTCGTCGCCGAAGGCCAGCGTGTTGACCGCGCCGGCCGCCTGCGCGCGCGCCGTGAGGCGGTCGGCGAGCGCGAAGGCCTCGAGCTTGAAGGGCACGGTCACGTTCATGCCGCGCCCGCCGGCGGCGCGGAAGGCCTGCACCGTGGCGGCGAAGCCGTCGAGCGGTGCGAGCAGGGCCTCGTAGCTCAGCGCCTGCCCGGTCTGGCGCGCGAAGGCGGCGTGGATCAGCGGCGACTTGCTGTGGGCGATGGGATTGCCGACGACGGCGTAGCGGTCCATGAGCGGTCTCAGTTGGCGCGCACCTGGTCGCTGTTGGTGAAGGTCCAGGTGCGGGTGATCTCGATGATGTCCGTATCCCGGCGGATGTCGGGCGGGAAGGGGGCGTAGGGGGCGGCCATCCGCACGATGCGCACGGCGGCGTCATCCAGCAGCCTGTGCCCGGAGCTGCGATTGACGACGACTTCCTCGACGCTGCCGTCGGCCTTGATCGACACCCTCAGCAGCAGGCTGCCGTAGAGGCGGCCGCGTGCGGCTTCCGGATAGTTCAGCGTGCCGACGCGCTCGACCTTCAGGCGCCAGTCCTCGACGTACTGGGCGAAACGGTATTCCCTGGCCTTGGAGCCGATGCTGGTCCTGCGCGGGCGCTTGGCGATTTCGTCCAGCTTGCGGTCGATCTCCGCTTCGAGGCGGGCGATCGCGGCGGCGCTGTCGAGCAGATCCAGGCCGCTGGGCTGCGGTGCCGGGGCGGGCTGTTCGGCCTTGGCCGGCGCGGCAGCGACCTTGGCGGGGGATTTCTCGCGGGTGATGACCTGCTTCTGCTCGCGCACCGGTTCCTGCGTGCGCTGCTTGGCTTCGACCAGGGCGTCGCCTTCGCGCTGCGCCGGCTGGGGCGGCAGCGGCGAGGTGGGGCGGGCTTCCTGTTCAGAGGTGCCGCCGGCATCGACGTTGGCCTGCGCCAGCACGTCGGCTTTTTCCGGCGCCCGGGCATGGCGGGCGTTGACCAGCACCACGGCCAGCCCCGGATCCCTGGCCGCCGGCTTGGCGTCCGGCATGCGGAACTGCAGGCTCAGCAGCAGGGCGTGCACCGCCAGCGAAACGGCGAAGGCCCCGGCCAGCAGGCGATTGCCCTTGCGCAGGGCGGCGGCCGTTGGTGTGCGAGCGCTGAGGGCCTGTGCCATCGCCGGGGCTCAGAGCGGGCCGAAGGCGTCCGCGGTCTGGCTTTCGTCCTGCTGCTCGGGTTCGGCCAGGGTGCGCAGGAAGCGCGCGTCGACCTCGATATCGAGCAGGTCGGTGCCCTCCACCACCAGCCGTACCTGGCTGCCCGGCAGTTGCAGCGGCATCGACGGCACCCGGAACACCAGCGGAATTTCGTTCAGGCGCACGACGTTCTCGCGCAGCACCGTGGCGTCGACTTCGCCGCGGCCGTGCTGGCGCAGCCAGCGCAGGCACCAGTAGCGCTCCATGCCGCGCTGGAATTCGGCGTATTCGGCGTAGGTGAGCTCGAAGTCGCGCATCGCCGCCATGAGCTCGGCCGACTTGGGCGCGAAGGCCGGGTCCGTGCCCTGCAGTACCGAGATGATCTGCCACTGGTTGACCAGGTCCACGTAGCGGCGCAGCGGCGAGCTGGACCAGGCGTAGCACTCCACGCCCAGCCCTTCGTGCGGCGCCGCGACGGTGGTCATGCGCACCTTGCCGCCGCCCTGGGCGCGGTACAGGCCGGGCACGCCGGCTTCGTCGAGCAGGCGGCCCCAGGTGACGTTGGCATGGATCATCAGCTCGGCGACCAGCTTGTCCATCGGCGAGCCGCGCAGGCGGCGGCTGATGCTGACGTGGCCGGGGCCGTCGGCGGTGTCGTGGTTCCAGTCCACGCTGAAGCCGAAGTCGATGCGGTCCTCGTTGCCGCCGGCCTTGCCGCGGCCGGCTTCGAGCACCGTTGCCAGATCCCACAGCAGCGTCAGCTCGCGCTTCCACGGAAAGTCCGGGCCGTCGCCGTGCACGGTGTCGTCGTTGAACAGCGGCTCGATGTCGTGATGGCGCAGGTTGGCGACGATGGGCACCATCTCGACCCGGCTTTCCTCGCCGACGATGGCGAGGCCGGGGGTGATGTCGAGGTACAGCGACACTGCCGGGCAGTCGCGGCCTTCGCTCAGCGTGAAGGTCTGCACCACTTCGTCGGGCAGCATGGTGATCTTGCCGCCGGGCATGTAGACGGTCGACAGGCGGCGGCGGGCGATGGCGTCGAGCTCGGTGCCGCGGGCGAAGCCCAGCGCCGGCGCGGCGATGTGGATGCCGATGCGCCAGCCGCCTTCGGCACGCGGCACGACCGAGAAGGCGTCGTCGATCTCGGTGGTCGAGGCGTCGTCGATCGAGAACGCGGCGACCTCGGCGCGCGGCAGCCCGGCCGGCAGCACCGCCGGGGCGAAGGCGGGGAAATCGGCGCCGTCGGGGAAATGCTCGAACAGGAAGCGTTTGTAGTGGAAGTCGTAGCTCGAGGCCAGCGCGCCGCACTTGAGCAGCAGGCGCGCGGCCGACAGCCCGCTGTCGACGCAGGCGGCCTCCAGCGCCTTGATCTCGGTGCGGTTGCGGTCGGGGCGGTAGAGCGCCTGCGGCAGCAGCGCGGCGAGCTCGGGCGGCAGCCGGCCCTCGACCAGCTCGGCGCGCATGTGCTCGATCAGCGCGGCCTGCTGGCGCTTCTTCTCCAGGCCGGCGAGCGCGGCCTGCAGGATGTCGGCGGGCGCCTTGCGGAAGCGCCCCTTGCCCTTGCGATGGAACCAGATCGGCGCCGAGTGCAGGCGCAGCAGGACGGCGGCGGATTCGACCGCGGTCGGTGTATGCCCCTGGTATTCGGCGGCGAAGTCGGCGAAGGCGAACTCCTCGTCGCCGCACACCTCCCACAGGAACTCGATGTCGAGCTCCTCGGCGCCGGCCTCGGCGCGGCTCAGCAGGTCGGCGGGCCCGGGCTCGCGGAATTCGAGCAGCACGTTGGCACGCTTGAGCTTCACCCGCTTGCCGTGGGTGTTCTCGACCTGCAGCGTGGCTTGGTTGTCGGCGAGGATCGTGCCGGCCTTGAAGGCCCCGTCCTCTTCATACAGCACGAACATCGGCATCCGCCTGAAAAAAGCAAGCTGCGTAGTTTACTGGATTCGGGCGGCTTGCCCTAAAGCCGTGTCGACCGCCGTGCGGCGCGGCGGTTGCACGGGGGGCGTCAGCGCGGCCGGCGCGCGGCGCGCACCATGTCCACCGAATAGACCGCGAGCGCGATCCAGATCAGCAGGAAGCCGATCAACTGGCCGGCATCGAAAGGCTCGCGGAAGATCCTGATCGCGATGATGAAGCCGAGGCTGGGGGCGAGGTATTGCATGAAGCCGATGGTCGCCAGCGGCAGGCGGCGCGCACCGGCGGTGAACAGCATCAGCGGCAGCGCGGTGATGATGCCGCTCAGGGGCAGCAGCCAGTCGGCGGCGGCGCCGCTGCCGAAGCCGAGCGTGCCGCCGGCATGCATCCAGGCCAGGCCGGCGAGCGCCAGCGGCGCGACCAGCAGCGTTTCGATGAACAGCCCGCTGACGGCTTCGATCGGCGCGCGTTTGCGCAGCAGGCCGTACAGGCCGAAGGTGCCGGCCAGATAGAGCGAGATCCACGGCAGGCTGCCGAGCTGCCACACCCGCCAGGCTACGCCGGCGATCGCGATCGCCACCGCGACGCGCTGCAGCGGGCGCAGGCGCTCGCCGAGGATGGCGGCGCCGAGGGCGATGCTGACCAGCGGGTTGATGAAGTAGCCGAGCGTGGCTTCGAGCAGGCGGCCGGCGTCGATCGACCAGATGAACACCAGCCAGTTGCTGCCGGTGAGCAGCGCGGTGAGCGCCAGCAGGCCGAGCAGGCGCGGCTGGCGGCAGACTTCGCGGACGCGCGCGAAGCCGCCGGTGAAGGGCAGGAAGGCGAGCAGGCCGGCAAGGAAGGCCAGCGACCACAGGATGCGGTGGGCGACGATCTCGAAGGGCGGGATGCTGCCGACGGCCCTGAAGTACAGCGGCGACAGGCCCCAGATGGAGAATGCAGCCAGCGCGGCCAGCATGCCGCGGCGCCGTTCGGCCTGCTCGATGGCGGAGGTGTTCATGAGTGCCGGAAGGGAGAAGAGGGCGCCGGGCGTTCGTACGAAAATCAGGTGGGGCGTTGTGCGACAGCAGTCAGGGTGCGCGCCGGTGCGGTGAAGCCGTGATCAGCGCGGGGCGCCGCCGAGGCCGGCGAAGTCGATGACGGCGTCGAGGTAGTCGTTCCAGCGCGAGAAGCCGTGGTCGCCGCCTTCGAGCACCGTCTGGCGGGCGCCGGCGTACTTCTCCACCGCATGGCGGTAGTCGAGCACTTCGTCGCCGGTTTCGGCGAGCAGCCAGTAGCGCTCGGGCCGGGTGATGGCGGGCACTTCGAGCGCGCGTAGTTCGTCGATGTGGCCGTGGGTGAATTCGAAGCGCTCGCCGGTGTAGAGGTTGTCCTGGATGCCGACGTAGGCCTCCAGCGACAGCGGCGCGACCACTGCCGGATTGACCAGCACCGCGCGCAGGCCGTGGCGTTCGGCGAGCCAGGTGGCGTAGTAGCCGCCGAGCGAGCTGCCGGCCACGGTCGGTGTCAGGCCGGCCGCCCGGGCGCGCTCGATGGCGCTTTCGGCCAGCGCGATCGCCGCGCGCGGCGACACCGGCAACTGCTCGCACCAGAAGTACTCGCCGAGTCCGCATTCGATCATGCGCGCCTTCAGCGCCCGGGCCTTGATCGAGGCCGGTGCCGAGCGGAAGCCGTGCAGGTAGACGATCATCACGCTGTCTCCGTCAGATTTCCGACCATTCCACCCAGCCGAAATACCAGGTCGCCAGCACGAACAGGCCGAAGGCGATGCGGTACCAGGCGAAGGCGATGAAAGTGTGGTTGGAGATGAACTTGATGAAGCTCTTCACCGCCCACATGCCGGCGACGAAGGAGGCGACGAAGCCGACCGCGAACACCGGCAGGTCTTCCAGCCGCAGCAGGTCCCAGTTCTTGTACAGGTCGTAGGCGGTGGCGGCGAACATCGTCGGGATGGCGAGGAAGAAGGAGAACTCCGCCGCCGTCTTGCGCGACAGGCCGAAGACCACGCCGCCCATGATGGTCGCGCCCGAGCGCGAAGTGCCGGGGATCATCGCCAGCGCCTGGGCGAAGCCGACCTTGAGGGCGTCGCCCCAGCCCATCTCGTCCACGTCGTTGATGCGCGGATGGTAGGCGCGCTTTTCCACGTAGAGGATGATCAGGCCGCCGACCACCAGCGCGGTGGCGACCGTGATCGGGTTGAACAGCAGGCCCTTGATCGTGGAATGGAACATCAGGCCGAGCACCGCGGCCGGCAGGAAGGCGATGAACAGCATGCCGACGAAGCGCTGCGCGGCCGGCTCCGTGGGCAGGCCGACGGCGACCTTGATCAGGCGTTCGCGATAGTCCCAGCACACGGCGAGGATCGCGGCCAGCTGGATGACGATCTTGAACACCTTGCTGGTGTCGTCGTTGTAGCCGAGCAGGTCGCCGACGATGATCAGGTGGCCGGTGGACGACACCGGCAGGAATTCGGTGAGGCCTTCGACGATGCCGAGGATGAGCGCGACGAGGAGAAGAGGGAGATCCATGCGGCTGCGGGAGGGGCTGGGGAGGGAGCGCGCGATTATACCGCCGGGAATGTTGCAGTGCGGCCGGGGTCACGGCGATGTCATCGCTTCGAGGCGGTCGAGAAAGCGCAGTGCATGCGCCCGGCCGTTGCCGCACATCTCGAGCGATGGCTGCAGGCTGCCGCATACCGCGGGGCGGCGCGGGTCGCCGAACAGGCGGCAGCGGTCGTCGCCGTCGAGCTGGATGCAGCGCATGCCGGCGGGCTTGCCGTTTTCCATGCCGGGAATCGGCGACGTGATCGATGGCGCGATGCAGCAGGCAGCGCAGCCGGCGCGGCACTGCACCTCAGGCTCCGGCCCGCACGGCGTCCCACCACGCCAGGATGTCGTCGAGCGCGGGCTTCAGGCGGGTGTATTCGCCGCCGGTGAAAGCCGCCCATTCGTCGAGGAAGCGCTCTCCCACCGCGGTCAGCAGGGGCACGCCGGCGAGCATGGATTCGCCGACCTCGTCGCGCAGGCCGGCGCCCGACACTTCCTGCGCAGCGAACTTGTTGATGACGATGAGCTGGGCGCCGCGGCCGAGTGCGCCGCGCACCGCGACCGCGCCGCGCGCCAGCGCATCGGGGTCGAGGCGGCAGGATGCCGAATTGCTGTTGTCCGGCTCCAGCGTCAGCGGGATGCGCTCGCCGGTCTCGAGATTCTCGAGCTCCATGCCACAGGACGTGGCATGGGCGTCGGCGATGTCGTGCTGCAGCACGCCGCCCAGCTTCACGCCGCGCGAGGCGAGGCGGCGGACCGCTTCGGCGAGCAGCAGCTCGATGTTGTCGGTGGGAGCATAGACGATGGCGGCGAGCGGACGGGCGGTCATGGTCGGCACGGAGGCTGAAGGCGAACGGAAACCCCGCCATTGTCGCACCGCCGTGCCCGCAGGGGGCGATGCGGGGGATAATGCGCGGCCTGATGAAAACGACCGTCCATCCATGAGGGCTGAACACCGGGGCGCACGCCGCCCGTCCGAAGTACGCAAGCCCGGCGAGGCTTTCGGCGACTGCCTCAGCGCCGACCGCCCGCGCCTGCGGCGGCTGAGCCGCGAGCTGGCACGCGGTCCGGGCGCAGAGCCGAAGGCGCAGGAGCGGCATGCCCGCCTGCAGGCCGATCTGGATGCCCTGCTGGAGCGCTCGCGCGCCGCCTTCGCCGCCCGCCGCGCCGCCCTGCCGGTGCCGGACTTTCCGCCCGAGCTCCCGGTGTCCGCTCGCCGCGACGAGATCGCGCAGGCGCTTGCCGCCCACCAGGTCATCATCGTCTGCGGCGAGACCGGCTCGGGCAAGACCACCCAGCTGCCCAAGATCGCGCTGACGCTGGGGCGCGGCGTCGCCGGCCTGATCGGCCACACCCAGCCGCGCCGGCT
>JRYH01010112.1_pt1 | contig 15946 bp, 12 predicted proteins | sample 235351 | NCBI WGS metagenome assembly JRYH01 (sample SAMN03074221, study PRJNA261480) | activated sludge metagenome | biome: Wastewater Treatment Plant; feature: Wastewater; material: Activated sludge; isolation source: activated biomass of a wastewater treatment plant treating wastewater... ... | reverse complement strand
GCCGGGTCGCCCATGAAGATCCCGAAATACCGCTCCGGGTCGTCGCCCACCGTCTGGTGATGGACGATGTCGGTGTTGTGGTGGATGTAGATGATCCCCGCATCGGCGATGACGTCGTATTCCTGGGTGACGGCGCCGGTGTTGTAGCCGTTGATGATGGCGTGGACGCCGTGCCGGTCGATCAGGCGCTGCATGGCCGGGATGATGTTGTCCGCACCCTGCTCCTTGGTGTCCTCGAAGGACGGCACCAGCGGGCGACCGAGGATGCCGCCCATGGCGTTGATCTCCTCGCAGGCCATGGTGAGCGCGCGCTGGAACTCGATTCCGTCCGCCGCCGCCCAGCCGGTCAAGGGAACGCCGCCGCCGATCGGGATCGGCTCGCCGTCGGCGGAGAGCCCGCTGATCGCCGGCGCGATCTCGTTGGTCTGGCCCAGCGCGCGCGCATTGATGGCGGCGAGCATTGCGCCGCCCGCCGCCGCGCCGGCACCCATCTGCAGGAACGCCCGGCGCCCGAGGCGACGGCCGTCAGTGCTCTGCCCAGTCTTGTCGTTCGTCATGTCAACCTCCCGATGTCCGCAGGATGGCGACCGCGCATGCTAGAACGGCTTCTCGTCCATGAAGCGCTTCAGCACGTTCGCGGTGATCCGTGAGACGTTGTTGTCGTAGTTGTTGTGAGACAGGCTGCCCGACCAGGCGATGGAGCTGGTCGAGAAGACCGCGCCGCCGCCGGCGGTTTCGTAGAAGACGAGATCGGCCCGGACCAGCGGGTGCTCGCCGCCGCACATGCCCGGCGCGTTGATCAGGATCTCCTCGCAGACGACCATGTAGACGGGCGAGTGCGCCTCGGACGAGGCGAGCACCAGCGCGTTCGGCGGCGTTCCGAGCAGCCGGTCGGCGCGGTCGAGCTCGAGGCCCGCCGCCCCGCCGCCGATCAGGCCGAAATCGCCGATGATCTTGTCGTCGACGCCGTCGAAGATGAACTGCGCGCGCGGGTCCTCGCTGCCCGGCATGCGCCGGTAATAGGAGCAGACGTCGAATCCCTGGGCGGAGAACCCGGTGCCGGCCATCTTCTGCGGCGGCCGGCCGTTCCGGCGCCACAGCCCGCCATATTCGCCGGTGAAGCTGTGATAGTACTCGCCCGGCTCGGCGGCCCAGGCGCGGATGCCGTCCTCCGCACGGCGCACCTCGATGACGCCCGGCTTCGACCTCGTGGAAGGCGATGCGCCAGTACCAGGCATTCGCCCCCATGTACATGAGCCGGCCGCCGGCCTTCTTGAAGGCGTCGAGCGCGTCCCACATCTCCTTCGACCAGTACTCGTGGTGGGTCGAGGTGATGAAGACGCGGTAGGGCGCGAGCGCGCTGTAGCCTTCGTTGTGCAGGTCCTCGTCGGTGATGCAGTCGTAGCTGAAGCCCTGCTCCTCGAGCCAGTCGGTGATATGGGTGTCGGCGTTCATCTGCCACAGCGACGAGCCCTTGCCGCCGAGCCAGGACTGGTATTTCGGCCGCATGGTGAGGATCGGCCGCAGCCGGGACGAGTAGCAGACGCCGCTGCCGTCGGAGTGGGTGTCGTAGCAGGAGGCGCCGTATTCCCGGTGCTCGTGCAGAAAGACGTCCGCCGGCTGCATCACCGCGACCTGGTCTGTCAGATGCTCGGCCAGAGGCGCGTCGGTCATCATGTGCTCGTTGGCGTAGGCCATGTAGCTCGCCGTNNTCGTGCCGCGCTTCGGGCGCACGACGAAGGGGATGAAGTCCTCGTCGTTGTCCGTCGCCAGATGCACCGCGTAGAGCCCGCTCTTGAGCGAGCCCGGCACGGTGAACTCGAAGTCGCTCGACCACTGCGAATCGTAGAGGTCGTCGTCATGGAAATGGATCGCGCCGTAATGCTGCGGCTTGTGCCGCCAGCACATCTCCTCGCCGGTCCAGTTGTGACCGGTCATCGCCCTGGCCGGCAGGTTGACGGTTTCGCCATGGAGGCGGTTGGCGGAGAGATCGACGACCTTCTCCGTCTCCATCTCCCGCGAGAAATCCCAGGCTGCCACCAGCGACGGCGCGAGCGCGTCGGGGACCGTGTCGCCCTTCAGCAGCTCCATGTCGACGCGCGACAGGGGCCGGTCGGCGAGACGCGGCCGATCGATCTTGCCGTTGTAGTGGTCGGCGCCGATCGTCCGGCCGTTCCCCTCGCCCGCCGGCGTCGCTGCCATCGTCAGCGGGGCGCCCGCTCCGCCCAATCCCTTGACCTTGATGGTCTTGCGGGCGGTGCCGCCGTCGTCGGTCCTGGCATAGGTCACCAGCGGCTGCTGATGCAGCTCGACCGTGCCGGTCGCGGCGTCGAACGAGGCGCCGACGAAGTACCATTCCCGGGCGACCATGGACTTGCCGGTGCTCACCTGCTCGACGGCGCCCTTGCCGTCCCCGACGGTGAGGCGGAGCGCCCCCTTCTCGTCGAGCCCCAGGATGAAGCCGCCTTTGCCGGACGGATCCCATCGCGCGATGACGGTCTGCACGCCCTTCTGCGGCGTGGTCGGCCATAGAAACGCCTGCACGGTGAAGCTCTTCAGCGCGTCGAGCCGCTGTTGGCTCGGCACGATGACGTGGGAGCCGGCATGGATCTCCTGATGGCGGCCGTTGTACTCGCCTTCGAAATCCGCCTTGACGGCACGCTCCTTGTAGCCGGGCCCTTCGGGGCTGGTGTCGCCATGGATGATCTGGACCAGGCGCGCCTTGTACGACCTCGCGCGATCGCAGCTGACCATGAATTTCAGGGTCTCACCGGGACATGCGCTCATCTTGTCGCTGTATCCCATGATGATCTTCATACTGATTTCTCCCGCCTGAGCGCCTTGAAGATGTGTCGAGCAGCCTGCGAGGCGCTCAGTCCTCGAGGTCTTCGCCGGTGTGCTGCTTCCAGCGCTGCTTGAAGACGTACCACTCCGCCGCCTCGATCGAATCGAAGACGCGGTTCGTCATCTGGATCGGCTCGCCGCGTTTGCCCGTGAACTGCCCCAGCACCCATTCCTGATGCGGCTTGCGGCAGACGAGGACGTACTTCCCCGCCATCGGCGCGCCGCGGAACAGGTTGAGGACGCGCTGGAGCCGCGGACTGTGGTTGCCGATAGGATTGCGCTTGAACTCCTCGATGACCTCGCGATCTTCTGGTTGTATCCGGTACATGCGAATCCCCTTGGCGGTTCCGGTCCGTCCTCGGTCATACGAGCGCGAGCCCGGCCGGGGGCGTTTCCACCCGCGCACGCGCCCGCATCTCGCAGCCATCGCTCTGACCGAGTAGCGTCGGCAGTGGAGATTCTAGCTGCGTGGCGCCCTACGGGAATTGCTGGGGTTCTACAAACTCATTGCTGAGCGCCCCCTCTCGCGCCGGCATGGCGCAGCTCCGCCCCGCGCACGCCGCGCAGGGATGCGCGCATGCGGCCCCGGCCTTGCCGTCGGGGCGCCGGAAGGCACCAGCCATGCGATCTGCTCGGACGCCGGCGCGGCCGGACGGCCGTCGGCCGGTTATGTCACGACGACAGGGACAAGGTCCGCACGGCCGAGGGCGACATCTGGTAGCGCTCGGTGAACACCCGCGAGAAATGCGAAACGTTGCGGAAGCCCGCGGCGTAGGCGATCTCGGCGACGGTGAAGCGGCGCTCGCCGTCGGAGGCCAGCATCTCGTAGGCCCACTGCAATCGCTGGGTGATGATCAGCTGCCCGACGGTGAGGTTCTGGTCCTCGAACAGGCGGTAGAGATAGCTCAGGGAGATTCCGTGCTCGAGGGCGATCGACTGCGGCGAGAGCTCCGGCTCCTGGAAATGATCGCGGATGTAATCGAGAATGCGGCGCCGAAGCAGGATGCGCGAATGGCGCTCGCTGGCGGCGTGGTCACGGTCCTCGGACCGCACCACCAGCGCCAGGAGATCGATCAGCGAGTTGGCGAGCGCGGCCGGATGCGGGGCATCCGTTCCCCCGAAGGTGACGGCGACGCTGCGCACGAAATTCCGGGCGACATGCGCCATCGCGCGGTTGTTCGGAAAACGGCAGGCGCAATAGTCCTCGACGTTCGGAATGCGGCTTCGCAGCTGCGGCCCGGGCATTTTGACCGTCCAGTTCACAAATCCGTCCGGACAGGACAGCTCGTAGAAATCCGACGTGCTGACCAGGACGTAGCCGCCGGGCGGGACGACTCCGCTGCGGCCGTTCTGGCTGTAGTAGAGGTGCTTTCGCGTGGGCATGACGAAGACGAAGGAATCGTCCGGATCGCTCGCAATGCGCTCGCGCGTCCTCAGCACCCGCTGCTCGTCGGAATCGAAGGTGGTGATCGAGACCGGCCCGACGTCGTATTCGCGGATGAGGCCCCGCAGCCCGTCCCGCGCCGTGCGCCGGATCTCGAGGCTGTAATAGACCTCGGACATGATCTCCTGCCAGGCGGAAAGCTGGCGGGCGGGGTTGAACTCCCCGGTCGTGAAGGATTTCATCCGATCCCTCCCAAACCATGGCAGGAACCGTCGGCGATTCCGGCTCCGGCCGTCCCTGTGCGCGCTGTTTACCTGGCCGCCGGCCGTCTGGTCGGAGCCGGTCCAGTCATTTTGGAGCGATTATAGGTGAGCCCCTGGGCTTCCGCCAGACGAGGGGCCCTGCGCGCGCAGGTTGAGGGTGGCGTTGCGGGCGGCGGGCCGAGTTTCAGATCCGGTTGCGCATCGTCCCGGGCCGGCCGGCCGCTGCCGCACTCGTCGCGGCCTTGCGCCTCACTTCTTCGGCCTGAGCGACTGCCAGTCCGCCTCCGACATCAGCGGGCCGATGAAGTTGAACTGGCCGGCGCCCTGCAGCCACTCGCCGCCGTCTATGGTGACCACCTCGCCGTTGACGTAGCCGGCCTCCTCGGCCATCAGGAACGCCGCGAGATTCGCCAGCTCCTCGTGGCGTCCGGCCCGCTTCATCGGGTTCTTGGATTCGAAGGCGGCCGCGAGCTCCGGCTTGGGCACCAGCCGCTCCCAGGCGCCGGCGGTCGGGAACGGTCCCGGCGCGATCGCGTTGAGGCGGATGCCGCGACCGGCCCACTCCACCGCGAGCGAGCGCGTCATGGCGAGAACCCCTGCCTTCGCCATGGCCGAAGGGACGACATAGGCGGAGCCGGTCCAGGCATAGGTGGTGATGATCGACAGCACGCTCGCCGGCCGGCTCGCGGCGAGCCAGCGCTTGCCGCAGGCGAGCGTCACGTAGGCGGAGCCGTGCAGCACGATGCCGAGCACCGCATCGACGGCACGCGGGCTCAGCGTCTCGCTCTGGGCGATGAAATTGCCGGCGGCGTTGTTCACCAGCCCGTCGAGCGGAGCGTCGCGCCAGATCCAGTCGATCAGCTCGTCGACCTGGCCGGCATCGCGGATGTCGCAGGCCTTGTAGGCGACCTTGCCGCCGGTCTCGGCCTTCAGCCTGTCGGCCGCATCGGCCAGGACCTGCTCGCGCCGGCCGCAGATCACGAGCTCCGCGCCGAGCGACAGGTATCGGCGTCCGATCGACAGGCCAATACCCGTCCCGCCGCCAGTGATCAGAATCCGCCGGCCCTTCAGAAGATCATCCTTGAACATCGGCTCCCTCGTGCTGGACGGATCTCGGCGCGGTGCACTGGATGGCCCGGCCCGACCGTCGAGCCGAGCTTAGAGCGGAATCGGACGGGCGCCGAGGTACAGAACACCGATCGCGGGCCGGACGGTCACTGCCCCGCGCAGGATGCGGCTCTCCGCGATCCGTTCATTCCGCGCTGTTGATCCAGAAAACGACCGCATCCGCGGCGGAATCGTTGTAGAAGCGATGCGACACCGAGCTCGGAAAAGCGAAGCTGTCGCCCGTGTTCAGCCTGTAGGTGCGGTGCTCGATCTCGAGCACCAGGCTGCCGGCGAGGACGACGCCGACCTCTTCTCCGGCATGGGTGTACTGTTCGCTGCCGGAGCTGCCGCCCGGTCGGACGGCGCCGGCGCCCGTCTCCGACAGGCGGAATCCGGAGCGCTACCGACGCGCCTTCCTGGAGGCGCGACGCCCGGCCGGCCTGTCGACCGGAGCGGTATCCGTGCTCGGAAGAGAGGCGATCTCCTGAAAGGGAACGAACTCCGGGCGCCGGTCGGCGCTCGGAACGATTCTGAAATGCGTCCGATAGGTCCTGGCGAAATGCGAGGCCGAGGTGAACCCGCAGGCGAGGCCGATCTCCATGACCGACAGGGTCGTCTGCCGCAGCAGCCCGCGGGCGCGCTCCAGCCGCGTCCTGATGTAGTACTGTGCCGGCGAGCAGCCGAGATAGCGGCGGAACAGGCGCTCCAGCTGGCGCGTCGACACCCCGACCGCGCGCGCGAGCTCCGGCAGCTTCAGCGGCGCTTCGATCGCAGCTTCCATCAGCTCGACCGTGCCGATGACCACCGGGTCGGCGATACCGAGCCGGATTCTGAGCGCCGTGCGCTGCGCATCGGTCGGATGCCGCATGGTCCCGTAGATGAACTGGTCCGATACCGCGCGCGCGAACGCGTCCCCGTGACGCTGCATGATGAAGTGAAGCATGACGTCCATGGCCGCGGTCCCGCCGGCGCAGGTGAACACGCCGCGGTCGATGACGAAGAGATCGTTCGTCGGTTCGACCTGCGGGAACGCCTCGCGGAACGATTCGAGGTAGTCCCAATGGACGGTGCAGCGCCGATTGTCGAGCAGGCCGGCCCTGGCGAGCACGAAGCTCGCCGTGCTGACGCTGCCGACCACGACGTCGCGCCTGATGATGCGGCGCAGGAAGGCGTCCAGCTTGCGGCTGTGATAGGATTCGCAGCCGAGCCCGCCGCACACCACGACCATGTCGAACTCGGCCTCGGAGGCGCCGGGCAAGGCTGCCGTGATGACCTCGAGACCGCCGCCCGACCGCGAGGTTCCGCCGTCCGGCGACAGGTAGGTCCAGCGATACAGGGTCGTGCCGCTGACGAGGTTGGCGCCGCGCAACGGCTCGACCGTCGATGCGAAGGCCATCAGGGAGAATCCCGGCGTGAGGACGACGCCGACGTGAAACACGTCGTGGTGGCTCGGTGCGATGTGTGACATGGGGCAGCCCGAAAACGCTAAGCGCCGGTCGGAATCAGACTAGTCGAGATATCGCCCGGGATGGAAGAAAGGCCAAGTGCGAAACGCAGTGGAGGACTCCAGCATCATGGAAGCCGCGCGATCTTCCCGTCGCCTTCGGCGTTCGCGTGACGGTAACCGCTCGGGCACGGCGCCGCGCGCGCTTGCCCCGCTCCGCAACAGCTTCAAGCCGGTCGAAGTGCTCAGCGAAGAGCAGCTGATGGCGGTCCACGACGCGTCGCTGCGCCTCCTGGAGCAGATCGGCATCGAGTTCATGGGGCCGGCCGCCCGCCGGGCCTTCCGAACGGCCGGCGCCGAGGTGGACGATGCGAGCGGCGTGGTCCGCCTGCCGCGGGAGATCGTGCAGTCGGCGCTCGCCACCGCCCCGTCGAGCTTCGTCCTGACCCCGCGGAACCCCGAGCGGCGCCTCCATGTCGGCGCGGACCACGTGTCGTTCGGGCTGGTGGCCGGGCCGCCGAACATCCACGACTGTGTCAACGGGCGCCGTTCGGGAAGCTATGGCGACTACGTCTCGCTGATCAAGCTCGCCCAGAGCTTCGACATCATCCATTTCATCGGCAACCAGCCGACCGCGCCGATCGAGCTGCCGGCCTCGACGCGGCATCTCGACTGCTATCGCGCCAACGTCACCTATTCCGACCGGGTCTATCACTGCACCGCCATCGGCCGTCATCGCGCCCTCGACGGGATCGACGTCATGGCGATCGCGCGGGGCAAGTCGCGCGAGGAGCTCGTCGGCGACCCGTCCGTCCTCACCATCATCTCGGTCAATTCGCCGCGTCGTTTCGACGAGGCGATGAGCGACGGGCTGATGGCGATGTCGGAATACGGGCAGGCCGTGGTGGTCACCCCCTTCACGCTGATGGGCGCCATGACGCCGGTCACCCTGGCCGCCGCCCTCACCCAGCAGAACGCCGAGGCCCTGGCGGGCATCGTGCTCACCCAGCTGGTCCGGCCCGGCGCGCCGGTCGTCTACGGCGCCTTCACGTCGAATGTCGACATGCGCAGCGGCGCCCCGGCCTTCGGCACGCCGGAGAACGCGCGCGCGACCATGGCGGCCGGCCAGCTCGCCCGGCTCTACAATCTGCCCTACCGCGCCAGCAACTCGAGCGCCAGCAACGCGGTGGACGCCCAGGCGGCCTATGAATCGGAGATGTCGATCTGGTCCTCCGTCATGGGCCACGCCAATCTCGTCTACCACGGCGCCGGCTGGATGGAGGGCGGGCTGACGGCCTCGTTCGAGAAGATCGTGCTCGACGCGGAGATGCTGCAGATGATGGCGGAGACCATCAAGCCGGTGGACGTCGATCCGAAGGAGATCGAGGACGGGCTCGCGGCGATCGCGGCCGTGCCCACCGGCGGACATTTCTTCGGGGCCGAGCACACCCTCGCGCGCTACGAGACCGCCTTCTACCGCCCCCTGCTGTCGGACTGGCGGAACTACGAGACCTGGCTCGAGGCCGGCGGGCGCGATGCGACGCAGCGGGCGACCGAGATCTGGCAGCGCGCCTTGCGCGACTACGAGGCCCCGCCCCTGGATCCGGCGATCGTCGACGCGCTGGACGCCTTCGTCGCCCGCCGTCGCGAAGAGCTGCGCGGCGTCGACCATTAGCCGGGGCGGGCGCTGGCCGGCTCAGCCGCCCGCCTGCACCGGCCGGGCGGCGTAAGCCTCCGGCTTGGTATGCGGCGCGAAGCGATGGTCCCGCACGTAATCGGCATATCGCGCCGGCTCCGCGACCGCGCAAACGAGTCCTTCCTCCTGGCCGCAGCCGGCCAGCACCGCCCCGTCGGGCGCGGCGACGCAGCTCTCCCCCGCATAGCGCAGCCCGAGCTCCTCGCCGGTGCGGTTGGCGAAGACGACGAACATCTGGTTCTCGTAGGCGCGGGCCGGGACCAGGTGGCGCGGAACGACGGGATAGGGCGCCGTCGTCGCGCTGAGAACGATGAGCCCGTCGGCGCCCGACAGGGCCTGCGCGCGGGCGAGCTCGGGAAAGTCGAGGTCGTAGCAGATCTGCAGCCCGAACGTCATGCCGCCGAGCTCGAAGACCCCGGTTCCGGTGCCCGGCAGGAAGCTGGCGTCTTCGAACGCGCCCCAGAGATGGATCTTGCGGTAGTTCGCCACGCGCCGACCGCTGCGGTCGATCACGGCGGCCGCGTTGTACACGCCCTCCGCGGTGCGCTCGGGATAGCCGTAGACGAGGCCGAGGCCCAGCGCCGACGCGATCCGCTTCGCCTCCGTGGCATAGGGCCCGTCGCCCGGCTCCGCGAGCGCCGCGACGGCGTCGCCGATGTTGTATCCGGTGGCGAACAGCTCCGGCAGCACCAGAAGATCGACGTTCTGCCGGGCGGCGTCGGCAGCGACGGCCTCCATCAGCCGCAGGTTTGCGTCCTTGTCGGCGGGCGTGCCGGCGAACTGGCCGAGAGCGATCTTCATCCTGCGCGTTCCTGGAGCAGTCGGCGCGGGACGTCCCGCCGCCGCGAATACGACGACGCAACCTAGCGGCGCGCCGAGGCCGTGTCGATTGCGCCGCCCCTTGCCGGGAACGACGCCGCCAACCGGTTCGGCTCCTCCACCGACCGTCCCGGCGCCCGGCGGAATACGCATAACTCCGGTCGAAAAGAGGCTATATGGCCGGGGATGGCGACTTCTATTGTGGGCCGCTTCGCCGCCGGCGTTCCAAGAGGATCAGATGGGCATTTCCGGACTGCATCGCTTCGTCACACAGGACAACGCGTACGAAGCCTTGCCGGCGCCGGTGCGGCGCATGGCGATCCGTTGCCTGATCGATCTGGCGGGCACGGCGGCGGCCGGCCTCGCGACGCCGCTGTCGCGGATCATCCGCAATCATGCGGTACGCGGCTTCGCGGCCGGGGAAGCTGCGCCCCGCGCCCGGCTTCTCTTCGATGGCCGCCGCGCGAGCCCGATGGGCGCCGCCCTGGCAGGCGGCATGACGATCGACAGTTTCGACGCCCATGACGGGCATGTGCTGACCAAGGGTCATGCCGGCGCCGCCGTTCTGCCCGGCCTTCTGGCGCTCGCGGATTCCCTGCCGCAGCCGCCGAGCGGGCCGGAGTTCCTGGCCGCCCTCGTCATCGGCTACGAGGTGGCGATCCGGGCGGGAATCGCGCAGCACGCGACCGCCCCCGACTATCACACCTCGGGCGCCTGGAACGCGCTGGGCGTGGCCGCGATCGCCGCCCGGCTGTGGCACAGCGACGCCGCGACGCTGCGCGAGGCGCTGGGCATCGCCGAATATCACGGGCCCCGCAGCCAGATGATGCGGTGCATCGACTTCCCCACGATGGTGAAGGACGGCTCCGGCTGGGGCGCGATGTGCGGCCTGTCCGCCGCCTACCTGGCGGCGGACGGCTTCACCGGCGCGCCGGCCCTGGTCGTGGAAAGCGAAGCGGTCGCCCATCTCTGGGACGATCTCGGCGCGCGCTGGCGCATCCTCGAGATGTACTTCAAGCCCTATCCGATCTGCCGATGGGCGCAGCCCGCGGTCGAGGCGGCGCTCAGCCTGCGCCGGGCCCATGCGGTGGATCCCGCGACGATCGAGGCGATCGAGGTCGAGAGCTTCCACGAGGCGACCTGCCTCGACCAGCGCCGTCCGGCGAACACCGAGCAGGCGCAGTACAGCCTGCCCTTCCCGGTCGCCGCCGCGGTCGCGCGCGGACGTCTCGCGCCCACCGACATTTCCGGCGACGCCCTCACCGACCCCGAGATCCTCGGGCTCAGCGACCGCATCCGCCTGATCGACGCGCCGGACCTCAGCGCCCGCTTCCCGGCCGAGCGCTATGCCCGCGCGCGCTTCCGGATGAACGACGGCCGGGTGCTCGAAAGCGAGACCATGCCGGCGCGCGGCGATGCCGAGCGGCCGCTGTCCGACGAGGAGATCCTGTCGAAATTCCACGATCTCGCCGACGGCCCGCTCGGCCGCGCCGCGGCCGACGCGCTCCACGCGGCCATGTTGGAGCTCCCCGAGCAGCCCGACCTGCGCAATCTGCTCGACGGCCTGCTGAGCGCGCCGGGCCGCCCGGCCGCCGCGACCATCGCCGCAACGGCGTGATGCGACGATGGCCGATACGTTCAGGGTCGAAGAGACGGTCTGGATAACGCTGTCGGACGGGTGCCGGCTGGCGGCACGTCTCTGGCTGCCGCCGGACGGCACCGGCCCGGTGCCGGCCATCCTCGAATATCTCCCCTATCGTCGGCGTGACCGTCACCGCGGCGACGACGCGATCCTTCATCCGGCCTTCGCCGCCGCAGGCTACGCGGCGATCCGGGTCGACATGCGCGGGGCCGGCGATTCCGACGGCACCATGACCGACGAATACACGGCGCGCGAGTGGGACGACGCGGTCGAGGTGATCGACTGGATCGCGCGGCAGGACTGGTGCAGCGGCGCGGTCGGCATGATCGGCCTGTCCTGGAGCGGCTTCAATTCGCTGCAGGTCGCCGCGAAGGCCCCGGCCGCCCTGAAGGCGATCGTCACCACCTGCGCGTCGGACGACCGCTACGCCGACGACATGCACTACATGGGCGGCTGCCTGCTGAACGACAATCTGCAGTACGGCGCCACGCTGTTCACCTGGCTCGCCACCCCGCCCGACCCGGCGATCGTCGGCGCGCGCTGGCGCGACATGTGGCTGGAGCGGCTCGCGGTGGTGGAGCCGCCGGCGGCCCGCTGGATGCGGCACGGCGACCGCGACGCCTATTGGCGAAGCGGCTCGGTCTGCGAAGACTATGGGGCCATCGAGGCCGCGGTGCTCGCGGTCGGCGGCTGGGCGGACGGCTACACGAACGCGGTGCTGCGCCTGCTCGAAGGGCTGCCCGGCCCGCGCAAGGGCCTGATCGGCCCCTGGGGTCATGCCTTCCCGCACGTCGCCACGCCCGGACCGCGGATCGATTTCCTCGGCTACGTCCTGCGCTGGTGGGATCACTGGCTGAAGGGCCGCGACACCGGTATCATGGACGAGCCGATGCTGACGGTCTGGCTGCAGGACTCCGAGCCGCCGCGGCCGCGCTACGCCGAGCGCCGCGGCCGCTGGATCGCCGAGCAGGTCTGGCCCAGCCCGCAGGTGGCGACCCGCAGCCTGCATCTGACGGCGGCTGGTCTGGCGGACGAGGCTTCGGCGGTCGAGCGACGGGTCCGCTCCCCGGCGACGACCGGCCTCGCGTCCGGGGAATGGTGCCCCTATGGCTGGGGTCCCGACATGCCGACCGATCAGCGCGAGGACGACGCGGGATCGCTCTGCTTCGACGGCGCGCCTCTGGAGGCGCCGCTCCAGCTGCTCGGCGGCGCGCGCGTGACGCTCGAGCTGTCGAGCGACCGGCCGGAAGCGATGGTCGCGGTGCGGCTCAACGACGTGGCGCCCGACGGCATGTCGGCCAGGATCACCTACGGTCTGTTGAACCTTCAGCATCGCGACGGACATGCCGAGGCACGGGCCCTGGTTCCCGGCCGGCGCTATCGGGCAGAGGTGCGGCTGAACGACGCCGCCTACGAGATTCCCGCCGGGCACAAGCTGCGCGTCGCGGTCTCGACCGCCTATTGGCCGCTGGCGATGACCGCGCCGGTCGGCGCGACAGTGACCGTCCACGGCGGGATGCTGCATTTGCCGGTGCGGGCGAACGCGACGGATGCCGCCCGCCCGCCGGACCTCGGACGGCCCTGGAGCCCGCCGCCGCTCGAGGCCGAGGTCCTGGTGCCGCCGGCGCGCGGGCGGGTGCAGATGGAGCGCCTCGTCGAGGATGGCCGCACCAGCGTGCGGGTCGTGCGCAATCTCGGCGCCGTACGCATCGCCGACGTCGACCTGGAGCTCGAGGCTCTCGGGTCGGAGACCTACAGCGCCGTCGCGGACGATCCCGCGCAGGTCCGGTCCGAAGCCGACCGGCGCGCCGAGTTCCGGCGCGGCGACTGGCACGCGAGCGTGGTCACGCGCTCCGTGCTGAGCGTCGACGGGAGCGACTGGCGTCTCGTCGCGACGCTCGACGCGCATGACGGCGCGGCGCGTGTCTTCGCACGCAGCTGGGACCTCAGGATTCCGAGGTCCTCGGCAGGGCCGGCGGAAAATCCGGCCGTCTAGCCGCGGCAACGCCGCGGATCACAAGAAGAGCAGGCGCAAACAGCAAGGAAGGCTCGATATGTCAAATCATCTGCAGATCATTTCACGCCGCGGCGTCCTGAAGGGAGCAGGCGCGGCCGCGACGCTGGCCCTGCTGCCGTCGCCGCTCCGGGCGGCGGACACGGTCAAGGTCGGCTGGACCACCGACACCGAGCAGTCGATCCTCGGCAACATGACGGCGCTGATCCTCGAGAAGAAGCTCGGCATCGCCGTTGAGCGGGTGGGGAATCTCGGCGGCACCGGCATCGCGCACCAGGCGATCATCGACGGCGCGATCGACATCTATCCGGACTACACGGGCGACGCGCTGGCGAACGTCCTGAAGCAGGAGCCGATCACCGAGCCGATGAAGTCGTGGGAGGCGGTGCGCGACGGCTATGCCGAGGCGTACCAGATCGCCTGGCTCAAGCCGACGCCGTTCAACAACACCTACGCCCTGGCCCTGAAGGAGGCCACGGCGGAGGAGCTCGGCATCGGCACCATCTCCGATCTCGCGCCCAAGGCCGGCGAGTGGACGCTCGGCTGCTCCGTCGAGTTCGCGGGACGCCCGATCGACGGCTATCCGGGCATGGTCGAGCATTACGGCTTCGAGTTCGGCAGCGTGAAGCCGATGGATGTCGGCCTGATGTACACGGCCATCGACGGCGATCAGGTCGACGTGATCGTCGCCTTCGCGACCGACGCCCGGATCGGCAAGGTCGGGCTGCGCGTGCTGGCCGACGACAAGTTCTTCTTCCCGTCCTACAACGCCGCGATCACCGTCCGCGACGAGGTGCTGACCGCCCACCCGGAAATCCGCGAGGCGGTGGAGGCGGTCACCGACACGCTCGACACCCCGACGCAGATCCGGCTGAACGGCCGCTCGGACATCGACGGCGTGCCGCCCGAGACGGTGGCCGAGGAGTATCTGAAGGAGATCGGAGCCCTTTGAGCCCTGCGCGACGGCCGGGCCGCCGCGATCGGCGGCAGGCCCGGCCGCCGCATACATACGTTTCATGGACGTCCTGACTTTCCTCGCCGGCAACTGGCAGCGGATCGCCGATCTGGCGGGCGACCACGTCGTGCTCTCGCTCCAGGCGGTGGCCTTGGCGCTCGTGATCGGGATTCCGCTCGGCATCGCCTGCCGGCTGGCGCAGCCCCTGGCGGCGATCGTCCTCAACGCGGTCAGCATCATCTACACGGTCCCGACCCTCGCCCTGTTCGGTCTGATGCTGCCGCTGATCGGGATCGGCGTCGTGCCGGCGGTCGTCGCCGTCGTCCTCTACTCGCTGCTGCCGATCGTGCAGAACACCTATACCGGCCTGACGGCGGTCGCCCCGGAGATCCGGGAGGCGGCGCTCGGCATCGGCATGGGACGTCTTGCGCGCCTGCTCCGGGTCGAGCTGCCGCTGGCGCTGCCCGTGATGTTCGCCGGCCTCAGGGTCGCGGTCGTCAATGCGGTGGGCATGATGACGCTCGCCTCCCTGATCGGCGCCGGCGGTCTCGGCGACCTGGTGTTCCGCGGCATCTCCACGGTGTCCTGGGCGCTGGTCCTGGCGGGCAGCGTTCCCGTCCTCGCCCTCGCCCTCGCGGCCGATCTCGGGCTGAAGGTGCTGGAGCGGCGGCTCGCGTCCTGGCGCGGCGACGCGGCATGACCTTGGCCGACTATCTCCGGTTCTTCGGCGACCAGGTGATCTCGCTCTCCTGGCAGCATCTTCTGCTCTTCCTGGTGTCGCTGAGCGGAGCGACGGCGATCGGGATCGTGCTCGGCATCGCCGTGGCGAAGCTGCGGGCGGTCGCCGCCGTGGCGGTTCCGGTCGTCAACCTGCTGCAGGCCTGTCCCGAGATCGTGCTGCTCGCTTTGGCGATTCCGCTGCTCGGGATCGGCATCGAGGGCGCGCTGGTGCCGCTGTTCGTCAAGGGCGTCCTGCCGATCCTGCGCAACACGGCGAGCGGGATCGAGAGCGTGGACCGGGGAGTCGTCGAAGCCGCGCGAGGCCTCGGCTTCACGTCGCGCCAGGTGCTCTGGCGGATCGAGCTTCCGGCGGCCCTGCCGGTGGTGATCGCCGGCATGCGCGTCGCGGCGGTGATGCTGGTCTCGGTCCTCACCCTGACCGCCTATATCGGGGTCGAAAGCCTGGGAACGCTGATCGTCCAGGGCATCGCCCGAATGGATCCGAATCCGCTGCTGGTCGGCTCGGTGCTCACCGCGGCGCTGGCCGTCGCCGTCAACTACCTGCTGGTCGGGGCCGAACGCCTCGCCGCCAGACAACTGTCCTGAGGAGACGTCATGGCCCATGCCATCGAGTTCCGGGACGTCAGCAAGCGGTTCGCGGGCGGCAAGATCGCGGTCGACCGGCTGACGCTCGGCGTGGAGGAAGGGACGACGCTGGCGCTCGTCGGCCCGTCCGGCTGCGGCAAGACCACGAGCCTCAAGATGATCAACCGCCTGATCGAGCCCTCGGACGGCGAGATCGTGGTCGCCGGCCGCTCCATCACCCGGACGCCGCTCCTGGAGCTGCGCCGGTCGCTCGGCTACGTCATTCAGTATGTCGGGCTGTTCCCGCACATGACGGTGGCGGAGAACGTGGCCGCGGTGCCCAAGCTGCTGGGCTGGCCCAAGGCGAAGATCGCCGCGCGCGTCGACGAGCTGCTCGACCTGGTCGGCCTGCCGCCGGACGAGTACAGGCAGCGCCGGCCGCGGGCGCTGAGCGGCGGTCAGCAGCAGCGCGT
>JRYH01000977.1_pt1 | contig 15978 bp, 16 predicted proteins | sample 235351 | NCBI WGS metagenome assembly JRYH01 (sample SAMN03074221, study PRJNA261480) | activated sludge metagenome | biome: Wastewater Treatment Plant; feature: Wastewater; material: Activated sludge; isolation source: activated biomass of a wastewater treatment plant treating wastewater... ... | reverse complement strand
AGCCGGCGCCGCCGGCGACGATGGCGGCGGGGACCTGCCGCCGGAACCGGTGCTGGCCGTTGCCGCTTCGGGGGCCCGGCGTTCGCGAGACTCCGCCCTCGACCGGCGGGACGCTCGGCGCGGCGGAGTCGCCCTGGAGCCGCGTCGCGTCGCGCCGCGGCTCTGCATTCGCTCCTCGCGATTCGGGCATGGCATATCTCCTATATGCGGATCTTCTGCGGTCGTGACAGGCCGGCAGCTTCGAATGCCATCTCCAGGTCCCTTGCGCGGTCGTGACCGGTGTGGTTGGCAAGCACGATCTCCCTCGCTCGTGCCGCGATGGAACTGATGGTGGACGGATCGAGGCGGGCGAGGGCGGTCTCGACGTCGTCTGCGTCCTCCACCGCGACGATCGCCTCGTTCTCCGGGAAGAAGCTGTCGAGCCCTTCCCAGCGGTCGCTCAGTATCACGGCGCCGCAGGCCGCGGCTTCGAACAGCCGCACGCTCGGCGACCAGCCCGTCGCCAGCATGTTCCTGCGCGTCAGGTTCAGGGCGAAGCGCAGCCGGCTGTAGAAGCTCGCATGCGCGCTCGGCGGCACGTGCTCGATGAGCTCCACATTGCCCGGCCAGTCGATCGAGTCGGGGTACTGCGCGCCGGCGACGACGAAGCGGCGGTCGGGCAGGCGGCGTGCGGTCTCGATCAGGAGGCGCTCCAGCGCCGGCTGACGATCGGCGCTGTACGTCCCGAGATAGCCGAGATCCCAGCGCTTGGGCTCTCCGGTCGGCCGATAGATGGACGGATCCACCATGCAGTAGAAGGGCCACGGCAGGCGCGCGCCGTAATCGCGGCGCAGCCGCTCGAGCGTGGGCCCCCCGGTGAAGGAGAGATAGAAGTCGAACGCCGGGACCAGCGCGGGCGACAGATACTCCTCGTCGCGCGCATCGAGCTTTGCGAGGGTCACGGGCGTATCGATGTCGTAGAAGCCGACGAGGCCGGTCGCCCAGCCGAGCACCAGCCGGGCCACGGCGCATCCCTGCGGCACGAACGACCCCACGATCACCACGTCGGCCTCGCTCAGCAGCCGCCGGTGCCGCCGCGCGAGATCGTCGAGATCGCCGTACAGGTCGAGCCGGCAGAAGCTCGGATAGAGCAGGTCGGCGTTGGCGGCGTACCAGGGCACGTCGCGCTCCAGGAAGACGACGTCGTGGCCGCGCTCGGCGAGCGCCCTGAGCAGCGCCCGATAGGTGGTGGCGTGCCCGTTGCCCCAGGACGAGCTGAGCGACAGGCCGAGAAAGACGATCGAGAGACTGGGTCCGTTCACGCTGCCGCCTCCGCTCGCTTCACCGACAGCAGCCGGCGGATCAGGGCGTCGGCCACCGTGGCGCGCCTGTCGTAGCTGTGCTCGGCGAGCATCCGCGCCCGCGCGCGGGCGCCGATGCGGTTCGCCTCTTCCGCGCTCAGGCTCTTCACGCAATCCGCCACGTCCTGGCCGTCCCGCGCGACGAGGATCTCCTCCCCGGGGCTCAGGAAACTGTCGATGCCCGGCCAGTCGTCGGTGATCAGGCAGGCGCCGGCTCCCGCCGCTTCGAAGACCCGGGTGGGCGGCGAGNNGCACGGCGCGCGCGGTGCAGTTGAAGGCGTTGTGATCGGCGGTCGGCACGTGGCCGAGCAGCTGCACGTTGTAGGGGACCCCATGCGGCTCCCAGCCGGCGCCGCCCAGCAGGAAACGGTGCGCCGGCGCCTGCCGCGCCGCCGCGAAGAAGAAGCTCTCCACCCGCGCCTCGCGGTCCGGCAGCCGGTTGCCCAGGAATCCGAGATCGGCCTCGAAGCGCGGATCGGGCGGGACCGGATGCACGTCGTCCGGGTCGAACCCGTTGTAGATCAGCTGGCATTCGCGCGCGCCGAACGCCTTGTAACCGTCGATCACCGCCTGGCCGCCGCCATAGGTGAGGACCGCGTCCAGCTCGGGAAGACGGTGGCGCAGCGGCGCGTCCGGCGATTCCCGCAGCTCGGCGAGGGTCGCCGGCGCATCGACGTCCCACCAGATCTTCAGCGCGTCGAGCCTGGCCGAGGACATGGTGAGGGCGAGAATCTCGTCGTCGAATACGCCCACACCGCTCGCCTTGATCACCACGTCGGCCTTGGCCGCCTCGGAAGCCGCGGCGCGCACCCCGTCGAGCGTGGGCGAGAAGATGACGACATCGCACCAGGGCGGCGCCGTCATGTCGCTCCTGTCGTGGCGTCCGAAGGCGCGCGGCTCGTAGAAGGTGACGCGGTAGCCGAGCCGGGCGAGAGCCTTGATCAGCCCCCGGTAATAGGTGGCGGCTCCGTTCCAGTAGCTCGACAGGAGGCTCGATCCGTAGAACGCGACTTTCATTCCGCTGCGGCCCAATGCTCGAGGGAGGAGGGGGAGTCGGTCGCCCGAAGCTCGGCGAGGATCGTGAACAGTTCGTCGACCCTGTGAGCGCAGGTATGGCGGGAGAGAATGCGCGCCAGCCCATTCAGGCGAAGCTCCTGCGCCAGATCCCGGTCTGCGAGAACCCGCGCGAGCTGCGAGGTCATGGCGTCCGGCGAGCCGGCGGTCAGGTAATCCTCGCCGGCGCGGAACAGCTCCTCGACGTCGTCCCAGGGCGCGCATATCAACGGTATTCCGCAGGCCAGCGCCTCGAAGACGCGGATGGTCGGAATGCCCGGGAGCTGCGCGACATAGGGGCGCCGCGGCACGTGCACGGTGACGCGATGCCGCGCGAAGGCTTCCGGCACGTCGGCATTGGCGAGCCAGCCGCGATACTCGATGCCGGCATTCCGCAGCTCGGAAAGCGCGTCCTCCGGATAGCGCACGCCGTGGATCGTGGCCGAAAGGCCGAGCTGTCGGACCGGCTCCAGCAGATAGGCGCGCAGCGTGTCGCTGCGCTCGCCGTCCCCCCAGTTGCCGACCCAGATCAGGTCGCGCCCGGGCGCGATCTCCGGATGCGGGCGGAAGACGCGGGTGTCCGCCGCCTCGTGCCAGGTGAAGACCTGCCGCCCCCAGCCGCGCCCGCGATAGAGCTCCGACAGCACCTCGCCGAAGGCGAGGACGCCGTCATAGCCGTCGAGATCGAGACCGGCGACGGCCGTGTCGGCCGAGACCGCCCGGTGGTGCGTGTCGTGAAACAGCAGCGTATAGGGCGCGCCGGCCCGCCGCGCCGCGCCGAGGCGGGCCACCAGATCGGGATCGGTCCATTCGTGGACGAGCACCACGTCGGCCCGGTCCAGCATGGCGGGGAGATCGGGGGCGGGGCCATAGGTCTCCGCCTTCAGCTCTGGGAAGCGCCGATGGAAAGCGGCGACCGCCGCCTCCCCCTGGTCGGCAATCAGGTTGCGCCGGCTCCAGCCGTCCGCCGGCTCATAGGCGATCGCTTCGTGTCCGCGGGCCACGAGCTCGCTCATCACGCCCCGCAGGAAATGCGCATTGCCGTGATTCCAGTCGGAAACCAGCGAATGCGTGAAGACCACGAAGCGCATGGCCGGACTCCTCAGGCGGCCCGGCTGTGCGCGGACACAGCGCTCGTATAGGCGTCCATCAGCCCGGCGGCCTGCCGGGGGATGGTGTAGCGCAGGGCCGTCTCCCGCGCGGCACGGGCCAGGCGCTCTCGCGCATCCGCATCATCCGCCAGGAAGTCGATCGCCTTGGCGATGGCGTCGGGGTTGCGCGGATCGACGAAGACCGCCGCCCGGTCCCAGAGCTCGCGGAAGGTCGGGATGTCGGAGAGGACGAGCGCGGCCCCGGCGGTCGCCGCCTCCAGCACCGCCAGGCCGAACGGCTCGTAGAGCGACGGCGAGACGAAGATCGGCGCGCGCGCGAGCCAGCCGCGCATGTCGTCGTAGCGCAGGTCGCCGGCCCAGCCGACGGAATGGAAAGTCGCGGCGGTGCCGTTCGGCCCGATGAGCGGACCCGCCGCATAGACCGGGCAGTTCGTCCGGGCGGCTGCGGCATCCAGAATCCGGGCATTCTTGCCGTCATCCCACCAGCGCCCGACCGCCAGGGCGAAGTTCCCCTTCGCATCCGGATCGATCGGCGCCGTGCCGTTCTCCACGATGCGCAGCTGCGGCAGCGGTCCGTAGGCCCCGCACAGCGCCGTTCCGAAGGCGCGCGTCGGCACGACGATCGCATCCGCCGCGGAGAAGCCGGCCTTGATGGTGCGCACGTACCAGTTCCAGTCCTCGGGGAAGCGCGACTGCCGGACCGCCGCCCACCAGGTCGCCAGGCAGGAGTGAGCTCCGACGACGCAGGGCAGCTCCTGCTCCAGGAAGCCTGCCACGGCCGGTGCGTTGAGATGGAGCACCGAGGGGCGCCAGTCGCGGACCAGCTGCTCGATCGACTTGGCGGTGGCGTGAATCGCTTCCGTGTCGTCCGCCATCCAGTCGAGCTCCGCCTCCAGGCAGACGAGCTCGAGCCCGGCGCGGGCCGCCTCCTGATGCTGGCCGGGGGACGGCGCGGGCCCGATGCAGGCCAGCGCGACTTCGGCGCCCTGCCGTTTCAGCTCGGCGCAGGCGTCCATGGCGTATCGCCAGACGCCGCCGACGGAGTCCGTGGTCATCAGGATGCGCAGGGGCCGCGTGTTCAGCGGAAGCATGATGTCTCCAGGCTGCGAAGGTCGGAGGGGTGCTCGTTCTGGATGTCGCTGAAGCGCGCGACGGAGTTCAGGTAGTGCTCGTGCGCACGCTCCCAGGCGTCGTCGTCGGGCTCGCCCCAGAGCTGCCGGTAGCTGGGCGAGGCGGGATAGGGGAAAAGCGGCACCGGATCGTTCGCCCAGACGCCGTTGCGCTCCAGCCGTTCGCGCCAGCGCGCAATGGTCTCGGGATCGTCCTCCTCCGTGCCGATCAGATTGGCCTGCACGAACGGCACGTGGCGGCGGGCCTCGATCAGGCGGTCGGCGAGCTGCTCGTTGTCCATCCGGCAGCGCTTCTGCAGGGCCGCGCGGCCTTCGACGCTCAGGCTCTCGACGCCGGCCTCGATCGAGACGCAGCCGGCGCGGCCCAGCAGCTCGAGCTGCTCCGGTCTCCAGAGATCGATGCGCATCTGCACGCCGAAGGCGATGTCGCGTTCGGCGAGCGCCCGGAGCAGCGGCTCCTGCGGCAGGAAGATCTCGTCGACGAAGTAGATGTAGGTCACGCCCTGCGCGATCAGCCGGTCGATCTCGGCGAGCAGGTTCGGCAGCTCGCGCTTGCGATAGGCGTCGCGGAAGTCGAGCTTGGCGCAGAAGCTGCAGGCGAAGGGGCAGCCGCGCGAGGCCTCGACCTCGGCGCCCGGCCCGTCCGGTGCCGCATCGAAGCGGTGATGATGGTGGCGGTGGCCGGTCAGCCATTCCTGCGGCCATTCGAGCGGCGGGTGGTCGACGAACCCCGACGCGTGCGGCCCGCCGGTCACCGCGAGCTCTCCGTCCGAGAGATACGCGAGGGACGGAATGGCGGCGGGCGCGTCGCCGTCGGCCAGGCGGGCGACGATCTCCTCGCATTCGCCGCGCACCACGATGTCGGCGGCGAGCTTGCGCAGCACCGCGCGCGGCGTAGTGGAGCCGTGCGGGCCCACCGCCACGATTCGGCCGCCGGCCCGATCGAGCTGGCGGACGAGATCGGCGGGGACGCGGAGCTCCGGCGGCGGGCAGCGCCAGAACAGATAGGTCGGCGCCGTGGTGACGACCGTGAGATCGGGCGCGAAGCCGGCCACGCTCCGCGCGATCTGCGCGTTCCCGATCCCGGCCAGATGGCCGTCGACGAGCAGCACGTCGTGGCCGCGCTGGCGCAGCAGGGCGGCCGTATAGCCGAGCTCGAGCGGCAGATGGGGCTCCCGGCAGCCGAAATAGATGCTGCCGGCATAGTCCCAAGCCGGATTGACCAGGGCGACCCTCATGCCGAGAAGCTCCGTTCGGCCGGCGGCGGCGGGACGGCCGCGCGGTGTGCGGCGGCCCAGCCCATGAGGTCGGCGACGCCCTCGCGCCAGCCGATCCGGGGCGCCCAGCCGGTGGCGTCGCGCAGCCGCTTCGTATCGGCGACGAAATAGAGCTGATCGGCAGGGCGCGGCGGCTCGTGCCGGCGGCGCACCGGCCGGCCCGTCTGCTGCTCGATCTCGCGCAGCATGGCGATCAGGCTGACGGCGTTCTCGACGCCGCCGCCGAGATTGAACGCCGTCCCGGCGAGGTCGTCGGCATCGGCGAGGACGGCGAGATAGGCCCGCACCGCGTCCGTGACGTGGAGAACGTCGCGCACCTGGCGTCCGTCGCCGAACAGGGTGATCTCCTCGCCGTCGATGGCGCGGAACAGGAAATGCGCCACCCAGCCCTGCTCCTCCGTGCCGAACTGGCGCGGCCCGTAGATACAGCTCATGCGCAGCACCACCGCGGGCAGGCCGTAGCACTTGGCGTAGTCGAGCACGTACTGGTCGGCCGCACCCTTGGAGCAGCCGTAGGGAGTCGAGAACTGCAGCGGCCGATCCTCGCCGATGCCGCGCAGCCGGATGGCGCGATCGGCCGGCGCGTGGGCCTCGGCCAGCGCCTCGAGCTGGAGCCCTTCCAGCGTGCCGTAGACCTTGTTGGTGCTGGCGAAGACGAGCGGCACCGGTCGCGGCCGCCGGCGCAGCGCCTCGAGAAGATGCAGCGTGCCCGCGGCGTTGATCGTGAAGTCCTCGACCGGGCTCTCGAGGCTTTCGGTCACGGCCACCTGCGCGGCCAGATGGACGACGGCGGACGCGGCGTCGACAGCCTCCGCGACGGCGCTGGTGTTGCGGATGTCGGCGACGCGGATGGCGACGAGATCGCCGTGCCGTTCGCGCAGCCAGTCCGCGTTCGCCGTGACGCCTGGGCGGCTGAGATTGTCGAGAACGATCACGCGGCGCCCGGCGGACAGCAGCGCGTCGGCCAGGTTGCAGCCGATGAACCCCGCGCCTCCGGTAATGAGGATCTGGCCGGACTCCGCGGGCGAGCCGCGCCCGGGGCTTCCTGCGCCCGATCCGGACTGCGCCGTCATAGGACCAGACCCCGGTCTTCCAGTTCCCGATGCGCCTGCGGCACCCGGTCGTTCACCTGCTGCCGCACGATCCACGCGACGAGGTCGAGCACGCTGTCCTCCAGGAACAGCGTCGGCTCGAAGCCCAGCACGTGGCGCGCGCGCGATATGTCGGCGAAGCAATGTCGTATGTCGCCCGCCCGCGACCGGTTGAGGACGTCGGGCCGGATGTCCTCGCGCCCCATCGCCCGCGCCAGCAGCCGCGCCACCTCGGCGACCGCGTAGCTGCGGCCGCTCCCGATATTGAGGATCTGGCCGGTTGCCGCCGGCGTCTCCATGGCGAGACGGAACGCGCGCGCGACGTCCTTCACGTGCACGAAGTCGCGCCGCTGCAGCCCGTCCTCGAAGACGAGCGGCGGCTCGCCCTTGAGGAGGCGGCCGGCGAAGATGGCGAGCACGCCGGTATAGGGGTTCGACAGAAGCTGTCCCGGCCCGAAGACGTTGAACAGGCGCAGGGCGACCGTCTCGATGCCGTAGGCGGCGCCGACCACCCGCACCAGCTGCTCCTGGACGTACTTGGACAATGCGTAGACGGAGGCGAGATCCGGCTGCTTGGTCTCGTCGGTCGGCACGGGCGCGAGGCGCTCCCCGTGCGGGCCCTTCGGCTCCCACTCGCCCCGGCGGATATGCTCCAGCCGCCGCGCCACGCCGTCGCAGCGTGTCCCGTCCTCGGTGGCGTACAGCCCCTCGCCATAGACGCTCATCGACGAGGCGACCACGACGCGCATCCGCGGCCTGCCGATCAGCTGCTGCATCAGCACGGCGGTGCCGAGATCGTTCGCCGACACGTAGCGCTCGATCTCGTACATGCTCTGGCCGACGCCGACCTCGGCCGCCAGATGGAACACGCCGTCCACGCCCTCCAGCGCCTGGCGGAGAGCCGACGCGTCACGCACGTCGCCCTCATGAAATCGGGTTCCGAATGGGAACCCGAGATCTGCCTGAGGCTGGTGGGCCTGTTCGACCAGGCTGTCTAGGACACGTACGCGGTGGCCTGCAGCGATCAGTTCCGCGCCGAGATGGCGGCCGATGAAACCGGCGCCCCCCGTGATCAAGTACGTCGCCATTCAGAATCACCCGACCGGTTGACCCCGAGAGACTGGGTGTCATGGGCTGGAGTCGGGTTTTTAAACTTGCCGCGACGTGAAAAGGTTCCTGCATCTTTGTAGATGCTGACGGTTCCTCCCGGGGCCTCCGCTTCGCGAAGAGCGGACGCCTAGAAGCGCCGCCCCTGATCGTGCAGAAAATCGTCGTCTTCCTTCACGTCGAGAAGTTCCAGCAGCCGTACCCGCCCGCGGCTGACACGGCTCTTGATCGTTCCCAAGGCGCAGCCGCAGACGCTCGCCGCCTCCTCGTAGCTGAGACCCGCGCCCCCGATCAGGATCAGCGCCTCGCGCTGGTCGGCCGGCAGCCGTTCCAGCGCGTCGTGCACCGCCTTCACCTTGAGCGACCATTCCTGCACGGGCTCGGAGACGTTGCCGCCCGGCTGCTCGAGCGAGGAGGAGATTTCGCGGCGCGTCTTGCGGTAATTCGAGTAGAAGGTGTTCCGGACGATGGCGAAGAGCCAGGCCTTCAGGTTCGTCCCCGGCGAGAACTGGTGGATGTTGCTCAGCGCCCGCAACAACGTCTCCTGCAGAAGATCGTCCGCTTCGGCCGAGTTCCTGGTCAGGGTGCGAGCAAAGGCGCGGAGGGAGGGCATCAGACGGATGATTTCGCCCTGGAGCACCGGTCCTTGGCGGCCGTGTTGCCCGGGCTGCGGAGAGGTCGCTTCATGTTCCATGAACATCGCTCCGCCACTTGTCACAGGCGGCGGCCCTGGGGCTGGAGTAAGATTTGAACCCTGCCGCGTCGAGCATCGGCAGGAACAGAAAGCAGCTCTTCCCTAGTTGACGGTGGGTTGCAGCAATTATTCCGTGGGACGCGCGAAGGCGGCTCACCTACGGACCCGCTCCTGACCGCGTCGCAGCACATGCAGATCGCCCGGGATCCCGCCGGCCGTAGGCCCGGCGAGAGGGGCGGTTTCGTCTGTGCCGGACGTTCAGCTTCCGGCGGTCAGACGTCTCGGCCCCAGGCAGTGGAGGCGACGGTGTTGACGGGACAGATCACCCGACGGGTTCCATCGCTCCGGCGCTATGCCGGGTGCCTGACAGGGTCTGCGGCCAGGGGCGACGCGCTCGTCTTCTCCACGCTCGCGGCAGTGCTGGGCGGGCGCGTGGAGTTCCGGCTTGTCGCCGGCCCGCGGCTCGCCCTTCTGCGCGCGCTGCATGAGATGTGGGACCCGGCCGAGGATCCGCGCGGCTGCGATCTGCCCGGTTCCGCCGTCCGGCTGCTGCAGCTTCTGGCCCCGCTCGCCCGGGCGGCCGTCATGCTGACGCGGCTCGAGGGGCTTACGACGGTCGAGACGGGCTTCGTCCTGCGCATCGAAGCGCGCGAGGTGCAGTACCGGCTGCAGCAGGCGGAGCGGGAGCTCGCCAAGGTGCTCGCGCGGCGGGTGCTGATCGTCGAGGACGACGCCTTCACCGCGCTCGAGCTGGAGGACCTGGTCACCGCGCTCGGCCACAGCGCCATCGGCCCCGCCATGACCCGTGACGAGGCCGTTTCGCTCGCCATGCAGGAGGAGCCGGACCTGATCCTGTCGGACGTGCAGCTCGACGAGCGCCATGCCGGCATCAGCGCGATGGAAGAGATCCGCTATCGCATGAACGTGCCGGTGATCTTCGTCACCGCCTANNCATCCTCGACAACAGCTACGTGGTGCCGAAGCCCTTCTCCGACGGGGCGATGATGAGCGCCATCACCCACGCGCTCCGCTTCAGCCCGTCCGGTCGCTGAGCGGCTGCGGGCGGGAGACGGCGAAACCCGGGGCCGGGCTTCGCCGTCGCTCGCACTCAGACGCGCTCGTCGATCGCCTGGATCTCCTGCCAGTGCTCCTGCATCGTCGGCAGCCTGTCCGCCGCGAATTCCCGCAGCTCGTCGTCGGTTCCGGTCTGCGCGTAGCTGCGGAACTTCTGCACCGTTTCCTCGTGTGCCTTCGTCTGCATCTGGATGTAGAGCTGGTCGAATTCCGCGCCCTCGGCCTCCTCGAGCGCCGCCAGCGCCTGGCGATGCTTGGCGCTGAGAGCGCCGGTGCCGGTCGCCATCCCGCCGCCGGAGGTCGTGGACATGGACGAGTCGTGCGCCTGCGAGAATTCCTGCTCCGCCTGGGTGTGATCGTCGATCATCTGCTGGGCGAAGTCGCGGACCTCCTGGCTCTCGGCACGCTCCAGCGCCAGCTGGCTCGACAGGATCTCGAACTGGTTGGCGCTCGCCACGTCGCGCGCGAACTCCTCGTCCGGCAGCGTCGTCCCCGCAGCCGGCTGCATCTCCTCTTCCGGGGACAGGGGCTCACCCTCCAGGACCGTGTCCTGTTCCTTGTTTCCCTCGAGCTCCGGCTCCTGCTGGTCGAGCGCCGTGCCCTCCGCCCCCGGGTCCGTCTGGCCCGGCATGCCCTGGCTGGCATCCTGATTGGCCGGCGCGGACTGGCCGGGAGCGCTCTGGTCGGACTCCTGGTTCGCCGTCCCGCTGTCCTGTGCGTAGGCGGTTGGCGCGAGCATCAAGAACGCCGCGGACGCCAACATCCAATTCCTGATCGTCATGGTACTGCTCCTGCGATTTCCACTGCGCGCCTCGGCGCGGCTCTTCGTATGGCCATGCAACGACGCGCCGAGACGGCCGGTTCCGGAATCCAGGTCGCAATCCGATATGTGAGACAGGTTCCCACGAAGCCTGACGGCGTAGTTCCGCAGGCGGTTAATTTTCCTAACGGCTCTCAATTGGATTCTCGGCAGGGAACCGCGCCTCGGCACCGTCACGCTGCTCGAGGTTCTGCTCATCCTGGATGAGCCATGGCGTGGGCTGCGCGCCCGGCCGCTCCTGCCGCGGGTCGATGAAGACCGCCGCCGCCCTCAGCGCCGCCAGGCGATCACCACCCCGCCCAGGATCAGAACGGTGGCGAGGCCGAGCACCAGGGTCGGGCGCTCGCCCAGCAGGAAGAAGGCGAGGACGAGGCCGGAGAGCGGCTGCAGGAACTGGATGGTCGCGATGCGCCCGATTCCGCCTTTGGCAAGGGCCCAGTACCAGCCGACATAGCCCAGGATCGAGGTCACCCAGGCGATGAAGGCGACCGCGCCCCAGGCCAGCGGGCTCGCCTGGGGCAGGAGACCCAGAAGCCAGGTCGCCTCGCCGCCGGCCGCGCCGGTGAAGGGCAGGATCGGCGCCACCACGACCGAGGCGGCCGAGATGCCCCAGAGCGTCGTGCCGAGGCTGGCGTAATGGGCCTGGGCGAGCCTTGCGCCGGCGACATACCCCATCGCGGCGAACAGGCTCGCGACCAGGATCAGCACGTCGCCGAGGAGCGACGCCTCCGGCTGACCGGCGCCCGACGGGACACGGCCGGTGATCAGCAGCACCTCTCCTGCGAAGGCGACCGCGCAGCCGATCCACCAGCGCCCGGCCGGCCGCCTGCGCTCGACAGCGGCGGCATAGAGCCCGGTGAGGATCGGCAGCACGGCCAGGATCAGCCCGCCATGCATGGCCGAGGTCATCTGCTGGCCGATGCTGAACAGCAGCGGAAAGGCGACGAAGCCGCAGAAGCCGGACAGCGCGAGGGGCCGCCACAGCCGGCCGCGCGGCGGCGCGATCCTGAGCGCGAGGGCGAGCGGCAGGGCGGCCAGCCCGCCGAGCACGGTGCGCATGATGCCGACCACGACCGGGTCGATCTCGCGCACCGCCAGCTTGGTGATGACCGGCGTCGCGCCCCACAGCACCATGACGGCGAGCGCCGTCAGGATCGGGAGCCATGTCGCTCCGCGGCCCGTCATCTTCCGTTCGCTCCGTGCGCGTGATCAGCGGCGCAAGCTAGCCCGCCGCGCAGGGAAGCGGCAGCGGAATATTGTCTCCAGACAATCGGGCGGTCAGCGCTTCGCCTCGACCCGCGCCATGAACTTCGCGACGTCGATGATGACGCGCTCGTGGAAGCCTTCGCCGATCAGGTCCTTGTCGTCGCGGCAGCAGACCTTGAAGCGGAGCTTGCGCCCGTCGGCCGCGATCAGCTCCACCTCCGCGGTGACGTGCATGCCGAGCGGCGTCGCCGCCAGATGGCTCACGTCGATATGGGTGCCCACGCTGTGCTGGCCCGCCTCGAGATGCGGCTTCAGCGCCGCGATGCAGGTCGTCTCGATGAAGGCCACCATGTAGGCGGTGGCGAAGACCGGCGGCATGTCGACGAGACCCATGGCCGGCAGGCTCGGGACCGTGAGCTCCGGCGTCACCTCGATCGTCGCGCTGTGCTTCAAGCCGGCGAGAACCGTGCCGCTCATTTGCCGCGTCCCCTGACCTGCCGAACATGGCACCCGCCCTCGACAGGCGGCGCATGATGCCGTGCCCGGCCGGAGTCTGTCCAACCTCCCGATCGAATCGATAGCGGCCTCGGCTTGAACCGTTCGGTCCGCGACGCCGTCCGCGCGGCCGAGGCAAGGGTGCACGAGTAGACGAGATACGTCAAATGACGTATCATCACACATCATTTGACGGAGAAAGCCATGCCCGCTCTGACTCCTCAGGAGGCGCCGTTGACGCCCGTGGAGATCCAGACCTTCGCGAGCGAAGCCGACAGAGCGAGACTGACGGCAGTTGCACTGAAGGCGTTCCTTCGGCTCGCCAAGACGTGGAAACTGACCAACTCAGATGCCGCCGCCCTGCTCGGCGTTTCGCCGAGCACATGGGAGCGCGTCAAGAGGGGCGCCCGTGAAGGCGGTTTAAGCCAAGATCAGTTGACGCGAGTTTCTGCGCTCGTTGGCATATACAAGGGGCTGCATCTCTTGTTCGCCGATAGCATGGCGGATCGCTGGCCGCGTCTCCCAAACAAGGGGCCGTTGTTCAGCCACGCAACTCCCGTCCAAGCCATGATCGAAGGCGGCATCCCGCGCATGATCGAGGTGCGCCGGTACATCGACGCGGTACGCGGCGGGCTTTAGGGCCGATACATGCTGGACGGCCTGCCGATAGTGCGCGAGGCCTTTGTTCGCACCGTCCGGTTGGTGTCCACGGCACGCCTACGGGCCCCGGTGCTAAAGCCGCTGGTCGACAGCGACGACGAGCTTGCACTGCTTGCTGAAGTGGAGAGCGCCACCAGTGCGCGGCTGGCGGGAGAAACGCGAGGCACCCCGGGCATCAGTGCGAGCGAGTTTGTGTTCGGCGTGCCGCATGCGGCTTTCATAAATGCCAGCTTCGCATACGCAAAGCCGCGCGAGCCGAATCGATTCAATGGGGCCGATCGAGGTGCATGGTATTCTGCGCTCGATGCCGAAACCTGTCTGGACGAAGTCACCTTCCACATGACCGAATTCCTGGAGGCGGCAGGAGATCTCAACGCAGTTGTCGAGTACGCGGAGATATTCGCGAGCTTTGCGGGCGAATTCGTCGACCTGAGGAGCGTCGATCCAACTCCTCAATGCCTGCACCCCAACAAAGAGATCGGTTACCCGGCTGGCAATGCGTTGGCCGACGCCGCGCGGAGCAAGGGACTTAACGGAATCATCTATCCTTCCGTCCGCCATCCCGGCGGCACATGCATCGTGGCGCTCTGGCCACATGCCGTGCAATCGGTCGCACAGGGAAGCCTGTACCGTTTGACCTGCGCTGGAGGCCGGAGCCCTCGGATAGAGAAGCCATAGTCCGACATCTGTCCCCGTCCGATCTCTCACTGAGACGCTACCCGCGGATCGGTCACCGATCCGAAGCGCCAGGGCGGCTCTCGCAGCTCCGCCTCGGCGTCTGCGCGGCTCAGCCCGATATCCCGGAGCAGGCGGTCGTCCAGCCGCGCCAGGGCGCGGCGCTGGCGGCTGCGTTCCGCGCAGCGGCCGGCCCAGCCGCGGAGCGTCCGGAGAATCTTCGAGGCCGGCCAACGGAACGCCGATCGGGCAGGGCGCCGCGCCGGGCAGGCGGGAGGTCGGGAAGGCACGGGCATCTTGTCGCCTCCTTGCCGGGAGACTCCAATCTGGCCCTGGGAAGGTCCTGCGTCGCCGCCGATCGCTTAGGCGGCGGTCGAAGCGTCGTTCCTTGTTGCGGGCGGCGGCGCGCCGCTATCATCGACCCATGGTCCATGGAGCGAACCTCGCCGAGGTGGCGGCGCTGGTCGGCGATCCCGCCCGCGCCAACATGCTGCTGGCGCTGATGGACGGGCAGGCGCTGACCGCGGGCGAGCTCGCCTATTTCGCCCATGTCACGGCGCGGACGGCGAGCGCGCATCTGGCCAAGCTGGTCGAGGCGAACCTGCTCGCCGTGGCCGCCCAGGGCCGGCATCGCTATTTCCGGCTCGCCTCGCCTTTCGTCGCCCGGATGCTGGAGGGCATCTCCGTGGTGTCGACGCTGAGGCCGCGGGGCCGCTATCGGCCGCCCTCGGCCCGGGACGAGGCGCTGTGCCTGGCGCGCACCTGCTACGACCATCTGGCCGGCCGGCTCGGCGTCGCCATTGCCGATGCGATGGCGGCGCACAGCTACGTGCTGCTCGACGACGACGGCGGCGAGGTCACCCAGTCCGGCGCGATCTTCCTCGAGGGCATGGGCATCGATCTCGCCACTCTGCGGCGGCGGCGCGGCCGCGCCTTCTGCCGCCCCTGCCTCGACTGGAGCGAGCGGCGGCCGCATCTCGCCGGCGCGCTCGGCAACGCCATCGCCGCGCGGCTGCTGGAGACGCGCTGGATCGAGCGGGTGCGCGACAGCCGTGCCGTCGCGATCACCGCGAAGGGGCGTGCCGGCCTGCGCGAGCGGCTGGAGATCGAGTTGCCGGCGGAGCCTCTCCCGGCCCGCGGCCGGCATCGCGCGGCCGGCGCGTGGGAACCGGCTACAGCGCCCGCATCGGGATCGCGCGACGGGTGACCTTCGCGGAGGCGGACATCGCAGGTCCCCCGCTTGCGACGTCAAATCGAGATCGCCGCATTGAAGGGGCAATAAGTTTCAATTGTCACGCGGGATGCGCCGCCCCAAGCTCATGGGCAGCGCAGAGCTTCGCAAGGCCGAGACCATGCCCGATCCCAAGCCCGGCCGGCCCGCCATCGCCTCGGCCGAGGAGGATCCCAACGTGACGCCGCTCGACGCGGCCTCGCCGCCCTGCTTCATGCACGAGGTGGAGCCCGCCTATGCCGGCTATCTCGACCGGTCGGAGGTGCTGGACCTGCTGAACACCCTGCTGGCCGGCGAGCGCGCGGGCGCGGCGGTCGCGCGGGAAATGGGCGAGCAGGAGAGCGACGCCGAGGCGCGCGCCGCCCTGTCCGCCATCCGCAAGGACGAGGGGCGTTTCTGCGTGATGCTGGCCCGCCAGATCGAGCGGCTGGGCGGCACCCCGACCGCTGCGGTCGGCGAGTTCCGCGACAAGGTCATGCGCCTTCCGACCGCGCGGGAGCGGCTCGCCCTCCTCAACAAGGGCCAGGCCTGGGTGGTGCGCCGGCTCAACGAGGCGCTGCCGCGCATCGGCGACGACACGCTCCATGCCGCTCTCCGCGACATGCTCGAGACGCACGAGCGGAATCTCGGGCGCGGCGAGAGTCTGCTACGCTGAACCTGCATCCGCCCACCCGATCCCGCCTGCCATCGGAGAGACGATCCATGCCGTTCCGCACCGCCGTCACCGAGCTGCTCGGCGTCCGCCATCCCATCCTTCTGGCCCCGATGGGCGCCGTGGCGGGCGGGCGGCTCGCCGCCGCCGTCACCGCGGCCGGCGGCTTCGGCATGATCGGGCCGGGCTATCTGGACGAGGCCTGGGTCGAGCGCGAGTTCGACGCCGCCGGCAATGCGCGGGTCGGCATCGGCTTCATCACCTGGGACCTGGCGCGCAACCCCAGGCGGCTCACTGCGGCGCTCGAGCGGCGGCCGGCGGCGGTGATGCTGTCGTTCGGCGATGCGGCGCCCTTCGTCGA